>Ga0123355_10008241_pt1 | contig 15743 bp, 13 predicted proteins | sample TergutEmb28metaG_3_FD_89872 | JGI IMG/M metagenome (GOLD analysis project Ga0123355, IMG submission 89872) | Embiratermes neotenicus P1 segment gut microbial communities from Petit-Saut dam, French Guiana - Emb289 P1 | ecosystem: Host-associated > Arthropoda: Insects > Digestive system > Gut ... | reverse complement strand
GTTCAATTAAATTCCAGAGTTCATCGGAAATATCATATCGGTGGCATGATTCATTCATTGAGAATTCCTCCTAATGGGTTTTCTCTATTATATCATAATTTTATTGTCGACACTACCTAGCATGTGAAAAACCAACTGGCTGTAAAATACAACTGGTTGATTTTAGTTTACATATGTAAATTATCGCTCTACCATAGAAAATTTATACAGCATGCATTGTAAAAATTACAATTGTACTAGACATATAATAAAAACGGCGGTATTATTTATAGGCAACAAAATTATTATGAATTTATTTTTGAAGGGAACGTTTAAAATGTCTCACATTAAAACAATTGTAGTAGGAAATCTAGTAGAAAAAACAGAAAATGTACACAATGAGGCTATCGGTTGTGGCGAATGCCAAACATCTTGCCAATCTGCTTGCAAAACATCATGTACAGTAGCTAACCAAGTTTGCGAGCAAACGGCGTGATTCACTGTTTTACAATTGCAAAAGGGTTGCGCAATCTGGTTTTAGACGTGGGCAGCGGCTCACTCCATCAGGTAGATGACGCAACTCTCGGCGTTTTAAAGGAATTACAGGAAAGTTCTCAGAAGTTAGACACGTTAAAAAACTCCCCTTTAGGGGAGCTTTCTGGCGTTAAAGCGGAAATCCGTTGCTTAATAGATAAGAAGCAACTATTCACGCCAGACAACCTGCAAGCTGTTAATGCGTATATGCAAGCCCGTAAACCCGTTATAAAGGCACTTTGCTTGCATATGGCACATGATTGTAATTTACGGTGTAAGTATTGCTTTGCCGGAGATGGCACATATAATGTAAACGAGATTGACAAAGGATTAATGTCGCTTGAAGTTGGCAAGAAAGCCTTGGATTTTTTAATTGAAAACTCCGGCACACGTCGCAACCTCGAAGTTGACTTTTTTGGCGGCGAGCCTATGTTAAATTTTGAAACCGTAAAAAATCTTGTAGCATATGGGCGTAAACGGGAAGAAGAAGCGGGCAAAAAATTCCGCTTTACATTAACCACAAACGGAGCACTTCTAACCGACGAAGCAAACCTATACATAAACGAACATTTTGATAATGTTGTTTTAAGTTTAGACGGCCGGCCGGATGTGCATGATAAAATGAGAATTAAACATGATGGCAGTGGTAGTTACGAGCATATTTTGCCAAAGGTAAAAGCCTTGGCAGATTCACGTAACCACAATAACTACTATGTGCGTGGCACTTATACACGATATAATCAAGACTTTGCTGCGGATGTTATGCATCTTGCAGATGTTGGGTTTAAGCAAATTTCTGTAGAGCCGGTGGTTGCTCCGCAAGAAGCAGATTATTCGTTGCGGGAACAAGATTTACCCGTTTTGTTTGCGGAATATGAAAAATTGGCAGAGTCCTTACTAGAGCGCGAAAGAGCAGGGGAGGGTGTTCACTTTTTCCATTTTGAAATGGACTTAGAAGGTGGCCCGTGTCTTGCAAAGCGTGTAACAGGCTGCGGCGCAGGGGCAGAGTATTTGGCGGTAACCCCAAGCGGACAGTTGTACCCATGCCACCAATTTGTTGGTGATGAAAAGTTTCGTTTAGGAGATTTGGACACTGGTGTTGTTAAGCCGGATATGATTACGGAATTTTCGAAATGTCATGTATTTGCTAAACCGGAATGTACAAGCTGCTGGGCAAAATTTTATTGCAGCGGAGGTTGCATGGCAAATGCATATCACACCCATGGTGATATTTTGCAGCCGGATAAAATAAGTTGCGAATTGCAGAAAAAGCGCGTAGAGTGCGCATTGTATATATTAGCGGAGTGTATGAGTATTTAAGGAGGGGTAACCCATGGCGGGTCATTCTAAATTTTCAAACATTAAGCACAGAAAAGAAAAAAACGACGCAGCAAAAGGCCGCGTTTTTACACGTTTAGGGCGTGAGCTTGCAATGGCTGTGAAACACGGTGGCGGTGGCGATCCTGTGTCTAACATCCGCCTTAAAGATATTATTGCAAAATGCAAGTCGGAAAATATGCCAAACGACACCATAGAACGCAGCATAAAAAAGGCTGCCGGTGACATGGATCAAGTTAACTATGATGCAGTAACCTACGAAGGCTACGGCCCAAATGGTGTGGCCGTAATTGTTAATGTGCTAACAGATAACCGTAACCGTGCCGCCGCTAACGTGCGTAACGCTTTTACAAAAGGCGGCGGAAGCATGGGTACACCGGGCTGTGTATCTTTTATGTTTAACGAAGTAGGCCAAATAATGGTTGAAACAGACTGCGGCATGGGCGAAGAAGACTTGATGCTTTTAACCGCCGACGCCGGCGCAGACGACTTTATTGTGCAAGACGGCGGATATGAGATTATTACTGCGCCGGAAGGTTTTTCTGCCGTGCGTGAGGCGTTAGAGCAAGCTAATGTAGCTATGATGTCTGCGGAAGTTACGATGCTGCCGCAAACTTATACAACTCTTTCCACTCCGGAAGAATTAAAATATATGAATAAAATGCTAGACCTGTTGGATGATGAGGATGATGTGCAAAATGTGTACCATAATTGGGAGGCGTAAGCTATGAAAATTGGAGCGCAGCTTTACACAGTACGTGAGTTCACACAAACTACCAAAGATTTTGCGGGCACAATCAAAAAAGTAGCAGATATGGGCTACAACTGCGTGCAAGTTTCCGGCATAGGGGCAGAAATTACTGCCACGGAAATAGCAGAAATTTGCAAAGCACACAATGTAGAAGTTGCAATTACCCATACCGCACCCGACCGCATTAAAAACGAAACGGCTCAGGTAATACAAGATCACATAACAATGGGCGTAAAGTACATTGGCGTGGGCGCAGTACCATGGGGTACCCGCCTTACAAAAGAAGGCTATACGGATTTTGTAAAAGACTTTACCCCGGCAGCAAAAGCCATAAAAGAAGCCGGCCTGCAATTTATGTACCATAACCACGACTTCGAATTTGCAAAATTTGACGGCAAGCTTGCAATGGACTTTCTAGTAGAAAACCTCCCCGACACAGGCTTTACCCTAGACACATACTGGGTGCAGCTAGGCGGCGGCGACCCTGCCTGGTGGATTAAAAAGCTCACCGGCCGAGTAGATGTTATTCATATAAAAGATTTAGTAATTGTAGATGGCACCCCACACATGGCAGAAATATTTGAAGGCAATTTAAACTGGAATGCAATTTTTGAATCCTGCAAAACCGCCGGTGTAAAATACGCCATGGTAGAGCAAGACGAATGCTACGGAAAAGATCCTTTTGAGTGCTTAGAGCTTAGTTTACGTAATTTACGTGAATATGGGTTTCATAACTAGATAAGGAGCCAACCAAATGAGTGAACCATGCCTAACATTTGAAGAAACAATCTTAAAAGTTTTGAGCGGCAAAGCGCAAGAAAATGCATTGGACTTTGCAGCGTTTTTAAAAGCAAACAATTTTGCAACAGGTGAAAACCATGGTACCGTAACACATGAAGGCAATGTAATTGCCTATATACACATGGATGGCAAAGACGAAATACCCGGGCCATGGACCGTGTGGCCAAGTGTAACCGGCACAGTACCAGAAGGATTTACGCTAGACGAGCGTATGAAAGAAGTTGCATGGGCGAATGTGAATGTATGCGGTAAATGTGGGGGCGAGTGTGCGCCCGGCAGCACAAAGACTGTATATGGCAAAGAGTTTGATAATATCTGCGGTGCAATACTACAGTTTACCAACCCAGACGCAGAATCTCTTCAGTGTGTAAAAACAATGTTGCAATTAATAAAGCACGATATCCTAAATTAGGCTAGAATGGAGCGATTTATGAAACAAGTACGTTTTGGAATAGTAGGCTGCGGCGTAATGGGCAAAAACCACTCACGCAGCATTTGGGATGGCAAAGTACCCGGCGCAGTACTTACCGCCGTGTGCGACACAGACCCGCAAGCCCTAGCATGGGCAAAAGAGCAAGACGCAAGCCTAAAAACATTCACCACCACAACAGAAATGTTTGACAGCGGCGAAATAGATGCCGTACTTATCGCCACCCCTCACTACGACCACCCCATTATAGCAATGGAAGCCATGGCCAAAAAACTCCACGTTATAACCGAAAAACCAGCCGGCGTATTTACTAAAAACGTGCGGGAAATGAATGAAAAAGCCGCAACCTCCGGCGTAGTTTTTGCAATAATGTACCAGCAGCGCACACACCCAATGTACCGCAAAATGCGTGAAATGGTACAAAACGGCGAGCTTGGCGAAATAAAACGTACGTCATGGCTAATAACAGACTGGTACCGCCCGCAAGCATACTACGACGCAGGCGGTTGGCGTGCAACTTGGGAAGGCGAGGGCGGCGGCGTGCTTATTAACCAATGCCCGCACAACTTAGACCTGTGGCAATGGATTTGCGGAATGCCAAAACGTGTAACAGCATTTGCCCACAACGGCAAGTGGCACGACATAGAAGTTGAAGACGATGTAACAGCATATGTAGAATATGAAAACGGTGCAACCGGTATTTTTGTTACAACAACGGCAGATTGCCCGGGAAATAACCGCTTTGAAGTTATGGGTGACTTAGGCAAACTAGTATGTGAGCATGGCCAGCTGGTTCACTACAAATTAGGAGTATCCGAGCGTGAGTTTAACCGCACAAACACAGTAATGTTTGGCGCACCAAATGCAGAGCGCGTTGTAATAGATTGCCCCGGCAACTTCCCAGAGCATCCAGGTGTTTTAGCAGCATTTGTGCAAAAAATAAACGGCCAAGGGGAGCTTATAGCAGGTGGCGAAGAGGGGATAAACGGCCTAACCATTTCCAACGCAATGCATCTATCGTCTTGGACAAATAAAACTGTTGAGTTGCCGCTTGATGAAGACTTGTACCTTGCAGAGCTTACAAAGCTGTTTAAAAAATAATATGCGAGATATTATTGCAGACGCAAACTCAATAATAAAAGATATTATAGTGGAAAATATGCCGACTGAGGCTGTAATTAATGCCTTGCAAGAACACAAATTTTCCGGGCGTATTCATCTTATTGCCATTGGCAAGGCTGCGTGGACAATGGCTAAGGCAGCGTCCGACTGCCTTGGCGACAGGCTTGTGCAAGGTATTGTTGTTACAAAATACGAGCATTCCCGTGGGGTGTTGCCTCGTATTGCAATTTACGAAGCAGGCCACCCTGTTTCGGACGAAAATACAATTGCAGCAACAGAAAAATGCATCGAACTTGCTGCTTCTCTTTCTGCAGAGGATGAGTTGCTATTTTTAGTATCCGGTGGTGGGTCCGCTCTTTTCGAAAAGCCGATGGATGGTATAAGTCTGAGCGATGTACAAAACATATCCTCCCAACTACTAGAATGCGGTGCAGATATAGTTGAAATAAATATGATACGCAAGCGGCTTTCTGCTGTAAAGGGAGGCCGCTTTGCTATGCTTGCGGCCCTGTGCCGCATTTTTTCTATTGTTTTGTCTGATGTGTTGGGCGATAGGCTTGACACTATTGCATCCGGCCCTGCTGCGCCAGATTACTCTACTGTCGAAGACGCTCTTCGGGTGATAGAAAAGTACAATTTAAAACTTACAGAGCACCAGCGTAAGTACCTTATGGTAGAAACTCCAAAAGAAATTATAAATGTAGAAACTGTTATAACGGGAAGCGTGCGCACCCTTTGCGAATCTGTAAAAAAATCTGCTGAATTACTTGGTTATACACCATTTGTACTAACCACAACCATAAATTGTGAAGCTAAAGAAGCTGGGCGACTACTATCGTCTATTGCAGCAGATATTTGCAGCGGAAACAGCAGCATACAGCGGCCATGTGCCATAATTGCAGGCGGCGAGACAGTGGTAACCTTAAACAAGAATGGTCTGTATGGGAAAGGAGGCCGCAACCAGGAACTTGCTTTGGCCGCGGCGTATGGAATTGCCGACCTTAAAGATGTGGTCATTTTCTCGTTAGGTTCTGATGGGACAGATGGGCCAACCGATGCCGCCGGCGGAATAGTAGATGGCATGAGCTTTGGCAAACTAAAGGCGCAAGGGTTAGACGCAGAAAAAATTTTGGCAAACAATGACTCATATCACGGTTTACAAGCTATTGGTGCACTGATTATTACAGGCCCCACGGGTACTAATGTTAATGATGTAAGTGTAATATTGTGTAAGTAAAAGTGTTGAGTATTGTGAATCGATTTATAGTTGAACAAATTGAAACCGGTCATTTAAGGCTTGCAATTTTGCGACACTGCTGCGTCATCTTTCTCCTTGTGTGTTCTTGGCGCAGCACGCTACGTCGGCGATTCCTTGCACTGCCGATAAATTGCTTCGATCTAATGGATCGTTTTCAACTTAATCGACTATATTTCTAATAAACATATAACATCACGAGTCTTTTTTTTTCCAGTTGACGAATTTGTAATTTTCCTGTAACATTTCCGAGGATTCAAAAACAAGGAGGAAAAAAATGAAAAAAACAATTTTGAAATCTAAAAAAGTAATGGTTGTTTTAGTTGCTCTTGTGCTGTTGGGTTTAGCGGCATGTGGGCGCGAAAACAACGATGAAAACGGCGACGACACTGCCAATAACCAAGACACCGTTGTTACAGACAATAACGTAAACGATACAGCAGGTACAGCAGCAGTTCAAGACACTCCGATGGCTCCTGTACTAGACTTAGACGGCCGCACAATTACGTCTGCAACATGGTGGAATATCTGGGGCGAGCGCCATACAGGCTCTGAACCGCCAGACCCAGCAACATCTTCTAACTACTTAGTAGACAGAATGCAATGGGAAAACATGCGTAGAGTCGAAGAAGAATTTAACGTAAGTTTCGACTATATAATTGTTGCACAAGGGGAAATAGTTGCGGCGTTACTTGCATCTGTACTAGCGGGGGACAGCCTTGGAGATGTTATTTACTTGTTAGGCCCTCATACATTTTCTGCAATTATTGGTGATATGCTGCACAATGCCGGCACTTTTGCCTCTCCTGATTCAGACCTATTAAATGCACGTACCTACGTAACTCCGCGTGCAATTATGGATGGGGAAATTTGGACATTTAGCGATAACTTCCCTATGGTTCATGGTATGGGTATGGGGGTAAACTTAGATATTATAAATGCTGTTGGAGCACCAAATCCAGTAGATCTGTTTAATGCAGGCGAGTGGACATGGGATGCAATGCGTGAAATTATGCTTATGGCAACAATGGACACGACAGGTGATGGGGTTGTAGACCAATTTGGCATTAGTGGCCAGCCGCACAATATTATGATAAACCTCATAGCAGCAAATAATGGTCATTTGGTGGATCCAGAGACATTTACCTATGGTTTTGGAGACCCTAATACCCTGGAAGCGTTCGAATTTATTTATGAAATTTTTAATACCTTAAACGTGTGGCACTATGATGTTGGGGCAGCCAACCCAATGGGAGACTGGACGAGAAATATGTGGTCTTTCCGTGAAGGACGCTCTGCGCTATTTACAGCTGCAACTTGGTTGGTAGGCAGCAGCGACGATATGCCGTTTAACTATGCATTTGTTCCATATCCAAAAGGTCCAAGCAACCCGTACAGTTATGTACGTATGTATGGGCTTCCTTCCGGATATGCGATACCTATTACTACCCAGAACCCACAAGATGTTTTCCGCATATTGGAAGAAGTGCAGTCTTGGCCGGGTGACGAACCTGAGCTTGTAACGTTTACTGCAATTAACTATGCAAATCCATCTTGGCTTACCGAAGATGATATCTGGCGTGTGCTTTATGTAGGTGAAAATGTTAAACACGACCTAGGTATGTCTATTCACGGTTATTACTGGGTACTTGGCGATTTTGCATATAACTTCTGGCATGGACATATGACTGTGGCTCAAGCTGTAGAAACTTTCCGCCCGCAGCAGCAAGAGATGATTGATATTGCTTTAGGGAATTAAATAAGGTAAAAAACCAGGAGGTTACTCTGTAATCACCTGGTTTTTTTGTATGTTAGGAAATTACTCTGCAATTTCGCTGCAGCCGGTATCTCGCCTATCGCGCGAACCGCTACACCTGTATGAGAAAAAATGGCATAGCCGCTTTCTTGTACAATATACTTTAATTAAAACTATCTTTTACCTTGTTTTTGCACATCATGTAAAATACAATGAATCTATTGAATGGAGGTTTTTGCATGAGAACTTATGAACAGCTAACGCAGATACTCACACAAATAAAATCAAACGACTATGAAATTCCAGATGATGTTAATATAGACGAGCTTATTTCCGACATGTTAAATTACATTGGTGATACTGATGGTGAGTTACGGGATAAACTTATTTATTCGGCATTTAACCAATGGTCATACAAAACTTTAACACAGGCTCAAATAAGACATATTTTGTTCACGTGCATAGGGGAGCAGTATCTTTTTAAGGGTATAGGTGAAAGCGGCACTGATACGGTGTTTACCCGTGCATTTTCATCTTTACCAATTTCGCTGGCTTTTTGCATGCATGATGACACCCCATTTCTAACGGTTGATGAAATTAATAATGTTAAAAATACCGTTATGCGCTATGCTGCAGAAGAAAGAGACTATCGAGGTTACGTTGACGGCAAGGGCTGGGCACATGCTATTGCACACTTGGCTGACGCACTTGCAAATATATTTGGTGTGGATAAAGCCGTAGATATTGAAAGCGAATACAGCGCTAGCCGTGAAGATTTGGAAAAAGGGTTAGGTGTCATAAAGATGTTGGTATGTAATAAGGAATATGTATATACCGCCGAAGAAGACGAGAGACTTATTCCTGTGTTTTTTTCAATTTGCAGCAACGAAATGTTTACAACCAGTGAAATAATTGCATGGCTCGATAGTTTTAATATGGAGGATAAAGAGTGGTGGAGCGGTGCGGTTCCTGATAGTTTTAATTTGCACTTAAACCGGAAAACTTTCATGCGCAGTCTTTATTTTCAACTTTTGGAATGTAAGGATGATGAGTTTGACGAAATTTCTGTGAGAGAAATAGATAAGCATGTTTTAAGCTTTCTTGTGGAGTAAAAAGAGAAATAAATAACTCATATGGGTATCATTCTTTGCAGATGTGAGCACAATCTGCAAAGAATGATATTTTTGTTTGCGACAGATGTTGTACAATATTTATGGCCTATTTCTTCTTATTTCTTTTGTATAATGCCCAGCCGGTAAGCCCTAATGCCACTATAACTCCGGTATATACCGGAATAATAATATGCCAAGATGGACGAGAAGTTCTATCATTATTATCAGTTTCAACGGTAGCAATACTGTCTGTGCTAACCGGCTCGTCAGCCTGAGGAGTATCAGTATCGGCATTTTCACAACTATCAATATTTTCAACAATATCCTCTGCAGTGTAAGCAAAGTCTCCGGTTCTGTTTAGCATTTGCATATAACGGTACTGTGCAGGTAGCATATTCACTCTATCTTCATGAGAAGAGGCAAGCGGGTTTATTGGTGGCCACACAAAACCGTCGAAATAATCCGGTGCAGATGTTAGAAACAAAGAATTCGGAAGGTTGGCTGAAGGAGCAGACCAGCCAGATTCTCTGCTTAACAGTTCGTTAGATATATAATTAAAATCATGTGCCCAGAAAAAATTTTCATACGAAAAACGGTCACCTACGGTATTGTTGTTGCCAAACCTATATGCAACTAAGCGGCTATAAGCGGCAATGTCATCCGGTTTTGCCCATACTTGCGGGTTTGTGTCTGCATACATATCCACAACTTCCGGAGAAAGAAGCACATTCCCGATAGAGAAATGCTCTGTCATCCAGCCCCCGAGCCTTATTCCGCCAAGTGGTTGAATCCAGCGGGGGAAATCGGGGTGGGGCATCGCATTTGTTCCTCTTGTATGATTGCGGAAAAATACCATTGACCCGCTATTGCCCCAAACGGCGTCGGTAGTGATATTTGCGGATATATTTCCCTCAAACAAATCCGAATGAGAAAAACTGCCGTGGCTGGTGTTTAATGCGTCCTGCACCCAACTGTCTACGGGCTGGGTAAAGTCCCGCAATGGCGGGCGTGTAGAAGCTATGAAAAAGTTGCCGTTATTCCAAGTTGTAGGGAAGGCGTTTGGCACGTAGTTAAAAGCCAGAACATTGCCACCACCTGTATTTTGCCCAAGAATTGGCCTGCATAATAAGTCTACAATGTTGTTGTCGATTAGGCAGTCCGTCCCCATTTGGCGTATGCCATAACCATTGCCGCCAGAGCCATTTTGGGAAGAGCCAATAAATGCACTTCCGGTTACATGGTTGCGAAAGCCATGTACTTCTATGTGTTTTCCCATAAAACCGCGGCCGGTTTCGTCAAACCATGTACCGTCGCTCCATACGTTTCTTACCCAGCTATACGAACTCATAAGTTGCATTTTTATGGCTGGCGGGTTCCAAGCAAACGAATCTAAATTGGGGTTTGCAGAGGAGCCGCTTCTGGCTGTTATTTGTAGTTTAACGTCTTCTAGGCCTATAAATTGGTGTTGGTTTGCGAATGTGTTCCAAACTTGTGGGTTTAAGTCCTTTCCACCTGCACCTGTTTGGGGGAAATCTATGTTTATTGTGTTTGTTAAATGAATTGTATTACCTTCAATGCGTTCTACTTCTATTATTTGCTGCACAAGGCGCAGGCCATTGGCAGACCTGGGGCCATGTATTGTGGTTCTATCTGTGATGCGCATAAATTGGTCGTGGTCGCCGCTGCCGCCGGTATTGTTAAACTCCCTGCCGCCTGCGGCTATGGCTTCTTCCGAGGCTACATTCATGTATGCATCGTTGGCAAGGCGGTCTAGCATAAGGATATCGCCAGGGCTAAAGCCGCTTGCGTCGGTAAGAGTAATACTGGTGTCGTTTACATTTACATCGCCCACAACATCTATTGGTTGGGCGTAAGGGGATGTGTATGTAACCATGGTTGGCCCAATTAATATTGCGCCTTGGCCAACGTTATGTCCACGGATAATTGTCATGGCTCCCATCCCGCGCAGTACTACATAAGACCTGTTTAAAATAATTGCTCTTTCGCCAATGTCGTAAATACCTGCGCTCAGTTGTACCACCTGTGGGTTTTCCCGTGTTGCGATATCTCCCGCAGATTGGATTGCTGCGTTAATTACAAAAACATTTGCCCCTGGTGGAATTGTTGTGTAAATAGTATCTACCGTTGGTATCCCACCTGGGATGCCCGGGTTCCATCCTGCAAATTGCCCCATGTTTTCCAGCACTTCTCTCACTCCTAATTCATTTTCATTTGCCGATACCGATTTTACTGCAGCAGACGAACATGTAATAAAAATTGATAAAATACAGATTAATCTTTTTACACACAATGTCATAATACTATACTCCTATCCGCCCATTGTAGGCATTTATATCACCAGCCAAACATGAAAATATGGTTGGTCAGTTGGTTGCTTTTAGTAACCAACTGAATTTATTTTGCTTGAGGAAAGTGTTTTGTATGAAACGCATGGCAAAGCCGCTTACTTACCGCTTTATCTACGCCAAACAGATTGACGCTCAATTAACTCTGGTTCAAGAATAGTTAGGCCAGGAGATGGCTGTCCGCTACGGATTGCATCAATTAATAGCGAAGCGGCTTTTTCTCCTTTTTGACCAATATCTTGACTGATTGTAGTAAGTTTTGGTGTGGTTAGCATACAAGAGTTTATATTGTCAAAACCTATAACAGATAAGTCTTTTGGTACACTAATGCCGTTAAGGTTTACACCTTCAATAATGCCGGCGGCGGATATATCTGACGTTGCAAACACTGCTGTTATTCTGTCTTCTGGTTTACGGTTAAAGTTTATGTTGCATATTTCTTTGCCGGCGTGTATTCCGTTTTCGTAAAAAGTGTCGCAATTTATAATTGAATTATCAGTTAAAAAGATGCCTTGCTCCTTTAAAGCATCGCAAAACCCTTTATATCTTTGATGTATCACTCCGGAAGTTTGAAAGGATGTGCCCGCAAAAACGATATTTCTATGCCCACAGGAATATAAGTACCGGCCTGCAATATATCCGCCTTTATAGTCGTTTAATCTAACGCAGGAGCATTGAGGGTACTCTTCGGAAATATAGCTGTCTATCAGTACAATGGGGAAATTCCGCCGGCTGGCATTTAATACGGACGCTAAATTTTCTTCTAAATAGCTGATTATTATTGCACCGTCTACATCCCACATTGTTAGTGTTGTGGCTGCGCTTTCCATTGTGTCTGCGCAGCTTAGTAACATGTAGTATCCTTGACTTCTAATTTGTTGCTCTATTGTGTTAATTAGCAGTGCATTGTGCGGGTTCTCACTTTTGTGCAGTATCCATGGGATCAAAACCCCAATTATATTTGTGTTTTTTGCTGCTAAATTTCTTGCTGAAGCCTTTGGTACATAATTGTATTTTTCAATTAACTCATTAATTTTGTCTACCGTAGCTGCAGAAACCTTGGAATAATTTTCATTTATCACGTTGGACACGGTTGTTGAACTTACATTGGCTTTTTCTGCTATATCTTTTATTCTCACAACAATTACCTCGTTTCTGGATACATTATACTATTTAATCAATAACACTGTAAACGCAAAAAGACTATTATATATTTAAGTTTACCGATTAACTATAAGCAAGAAATTTTATATAAATTTATGTGAAGCACTTGACATTATAATACGTAACATGATACTTTTTCTACGTTAAGCGATAAACATAAAAGGAGGATTTAAAATGAAAAACTTTATTTCAAAAGCAAAAATACCTGTTTTTGCTACAATGGCAATACTTCTCTTGGTTTTGACTGCGTGTAGCAATAACAATGAAGAAGCCACAAACAACCAAGACCCGGCTGTAGCAAACAATGTAACCGACCCTACTATAACCGACGATACAACACCGGTTGTCTCTTCACTGGACTTAGGAGGGCGTGTAATTACATCTGCATCATGGTGGGATGTTTGGCGGGGGAGGGGAACAGACTCTGAGCCACCTGATCCGGCAGTTGTTGTAAATTATCTTGCGGAAAGAATGCAATGGGACAACATGCGTAGAATTGAGCAAGAATTTAACGTAAGCTTCGATTATGTAATTTTGTCTCAGGGGGAACTGGTGCCAACATTGCTTGCGTCTGTTATGGCGGGAGACAGCATTGGAGATGTAGTGTATTTATTAGGAGGTCAAGCTTTTGCTTCGGCAAATGGTGATTTGCTTCATCCTGTAAGTGTATTTGCCCCTTCAACTTCTGATATGTTGACCACACAAGTTTTTATGAGGCCGCGTAATTTACTTAACGGGGAGTTTTGGAATTTTAGTGATACATCGCCTATGGTTCATGGTATGGGCATGGGGGTAAACTTGGATATTATAAATGCTATTGGCGCACCAAACCCTGTAGATTTGTTTAACGCAGGTGAATGGACCTGGGACGCAATGCGTGAAATCATGGTTATGGCAACAATGGATACCACAGGCGACGGAGTAATAGACCAATTTGGCATTAGCGGTCAGCCTAATAATATTATGATAAACCTTATAGCTGCTAACAATGGCCATTTAGTATGTCCGGTAACACTAACCTATGGCTTAGGTGATCCCAATACATTGGAAGCACTTGAATTTGTTCATGAAATTTTTAATACTCTAAATGTCTGGTATTACGACTCTACATCAGGTAACCCAATGGGGGACTGGGGCAGAAATACATTCTCTTACAGGGATGGCCGCTCTGCCTTGTTTACAGCTGCAACCTGGATGTTGCAAGACGACAACTTGCCGTTTGAATATGCAATGGTGCCATACCCGGTAGGCCCAAGCAGCCCATATGATTATGTACGCATGTACGGTTTTTCTTCCGGTTATGGCATGCCTGTTACAACAACAAACCCACAAGATGTTTTTCGAATAATGGAAGAAGTTATGTTCTGGCCAGGTGATGAACCGGAGCTATTAACTTTAGCAATATTAGAGTATGCAAGACCTGCTTGGTTAACAGAGGAAGATGTTTTTCGTGCAATGTATGTAGGTGAAAATGTAAAAACAGACTTGGGTATGGTTATTTATGGCTATTACTGGGTGTTGGGTAGTTTTGCATACTACTTCTGGCATGGGCACTTGACTGTAGCTCAGGCAGTAGAAGCTCATCGCCCGGTACGGCAAGAGATGATTGATGCTGTGTTTGGTGCGAATTAAAATTCCTATATGAAAGTAGTATCAAATCCCCTCAAGCAAAGAATTTTCTGATATCATATATGAAAAGGTCTAAGGAGTTGAGCCTATCATGTATGCCACAGGGGTTATTGTAGAATTTAACCCGCTCCACAATGGGCACATTGCTCATATATCTGAAACACGTAGGCTCACAAAGTGTAAATACGTAGTTGCTGTAATGAGCGGTAATTTTGTTCAACGGGGCGAACCGGCAATTTGTAACAAGTGGAAGCGAACAAAAATGGCTCTTTTAAACGGTGTAGATATTGTTATTGAAATCCCGATACAATATGTAATTTCTGGTGCGGATTACTTTGCAAGAGGGAGCATTGGGTTATTGAATGCAACTGGTGTTGTTGACGCACTTTGTTTTGGTAGTGAGTCCGGCAACTTGCAAGAAATTATTGCAGCCGGGCAGATATTAGCGCAGGAGCCTGTTTTATATAAAAATATTTTACGAGATAAGCTAGACAAAGGTTTATCTTTTGCCGCAGCAAAGGGAGTGGCTTTGGGAGCGTGTCTTAATTTTACTTTAACAGATGGATTTTTGACCAAACCCAATAACGGTTTAGCAATTGAATATTGTAAGGCAAATATACTAACGAGAGAGCGTTTAGAGGTATTTGCAACACACAGGACACCAGGTGGCCCTTCTGCCACAAAAATCCGTAATGCATTAGTAAGCGGGCAGTGTATACAACGTTATGTACCGGATAGCGTAGAAAGCATTTTACGTAGCGTTGGCAAGTTTGCACAACTGGATGATTTTAGCGATATTTTTCGATATTTATTGTACACAAAGCCGGATGCTATAGATTGCTTACGAGAAGGAGTAGGTAATAGGTTCCGGCGGATGAGTGGTGATTTTACAAAAATTTCGGATTTGCTAGGTGCTGTAAAAACCAAAAGATATACCTACACTAGGTTACAGCGAGATGTTCTTAGGATTTTGCTGGATATTTTACCTGACAATATGAATTATTTTGAACAAAATGGCGGAGTGCAGTATGTACGCATACTAGGGTTCCGCAAAGAGGCCGCAAATTTAATTGGAGAAATTGCACGAAAGACAAGTTTGCCTGTTATAACGAATAATGCAACAGTGGACAGACTTTTGAAAGATGGTGGAGCTGCTGCAAAAATGTTATCACAGGAATTTATGGCCGGGGATGTGTACGGGATTGCTTGTGGAGAAAAAAGAGGGTATTGCAGTGAACGTAGAGAAGGGATTGTTGTTGTGTAAGTGCGGTACCAAAAAACCAACCGGCCAAGAATCTGTCCGATTGGTTTTTTGGTTGACATAACGAAGCTTAGCTTCAATCATTAGCTTCAATCTTAGCTTCCATAATCCTCTAAGATACGAAATAGTGCATCTTCTGTATAAATTGGAATGCCTGCGGCTAATCGCTCTTGTTCTTCTTGGGGAAGGGAGCTTACAAATATACTTGTGAGCCTGTTTAGTTGCACATCTGCCTTTCCTTCTGG
>Ga0123355_10008240_pt1 | contig 15743 bp, 5 predicted proteins | sample TergutEmb28metaG_3_FD_89872 | JGI IMG/M metagenome (GOLD analysis project Ga0123355, IMG submission 89872) | Embiratermes neotenicus P1 segment gut microbial communities from Petit-Saut dam, French Guiana - Emb289 P1 | ecosystem: Host-associated > Arthropoda: Insects > Digestive system > Gut ... | reverse complement strand
CCATGAAATAACTCAGCACATAAGTCGCAAGCTCCTGAGGATGGATGTATTAACATCCGAAACATGTTGAGCATTAAATAAAGAAATAATAAAGCAAGTGACATCAAGTTGGTCTCTCCTTACTCAAGTACAAAGAAACTTAACTGCTTCCTTCTGCAGGATAGAGGATGTGTTGGTTCCTAGTTACCACATTATGCATCATCATCATCATCATCATATCCCAGAGACCATATTTTTTATCCTTGACAGTAATTAATTTGTACACTTGTTCAAGTGTCCTAGATTCATTCATTCAATAGTCTCTCCAAAAATCATGTTTAGTTTTCTTATCCATGTGGTTCATAATTCTGTCAATATGTAGAATCTGATTCATTTTACATTTCTAAATTTTGTCCGGTGTAGCTTTTGTTGTTTAATCCCTGTAATGTGGCCCTTGTTACTGGTGTGCTTCTTCCAAGTGTGTTCTGTTTGCCACATGCATTGTACTTCAACAGCTGTAATTCTGGGTTTTGTCTTCTGCTTCATTGTACAGCTTCATTGTACAGTTTAACTCATATAAAAATATTGGTATTGATGGGGTATTACAAATTTTAATTGTAGAATATTTCTGGGCTTTGGTGGCTTAATAATTGCCTTGCTGATGCTTACTGATTTTGGAACATTAATTCAGAATGGAAGCCATACATTTGAAGATAAAGTAATATGTCTGTGTGAACTTGTATTACTCTTGACATATTCTATATCCCGTTTTATTGTTATTGTGGATTCATGGAACGCAAATAAAATAAAATACAATACAATACAATACAATACAATACAATACAGGAAGTGACAGAACCTGCTATTGCAAATGTAAAATTATAATATGATTCTTGATTTTAAGCTTTCGCCATGTTCTAAATGTAATTTGTTCCTTTTTGGGTAATTCTCCGGCGTCTGAGTTCAAATTTTTTTTAGACGTTTCGGAACTTACTGTCAGTTCCATCTTCATAGGCAGGTGAATGAAGTGTGTCAGTGGCAGGATTGTGTGGGGTATTTATACCTGGTTGGGTTGGAGTGGGAAGTGGCAGAACCAATAGGAAGTAGTGTGCCTGTATGGGGTGGGTAGAAGTCCAGCAGGTAGTGGAGGGGGAGGGTGTATATAAGTGCGTGTGCGGGTGGGATTATAGTTGTGTATTGGATGGCTGTCTCCTCTCTTTGAGTTTATGAAGCAGTGGTTTCCATGATTTGCTGAGATTGAAGCCCCTGTCTCTGTTCATGTTATTTCGATGCATCTCTATTTCTATGGCTTCTCTGATGAGACGATCCATGTAGCCGGTTTTTGTAGAAAGGAGTTTGGTTTCCTGTAATCTGATGATGTGAGCTTGGTTGAAGCTGTGTTCAGCTACTGCTGATTTGTCAGGTTGGGCCAATCTGATGTGTCTTTCATGCTCTTTTATCCGAAGCTGGACGGACTGTCCGCTCTGTCCGATGTACACTTTGCCGCAGACGCCGGGGAATTACCCAAAAAGGAACAAATTACATATATTATGATTATTTCACATAAATAATGGCAGAGTGAAGGGCAGAGTTAATAGGTATAATTTAAAGCAAAGAGGAAACAGGTAAGTTCTATAATGTTATAAAATTTTTTTAAGTTCCCATAAGGTCACCACAAGGCAGGTCTGGAGTGTGTAAGAATGATCTCTGCCACCAGATAACACTAACTAGCAGAGTGAATGAATCGCTTTTGTAACAAGTATGTCCAATGTGTAAAAGTGAGCTGTGCAGAGAAAAGTGTCAGGTGAGGTAGGAAGGGAAGAACTGGCACTGTGAATGACCACTGATTCCCATTGGTTCACCCAAAGGTCTGATCCCAGTTTTCTCTCCCCACATCATGTGCCATTTTAGTGCAGTTGAAATCACTGTTCCACTCTGAAGTGGAGGCAGCAATTTTACCAAACACTGGTACATAGTGTTGACAAAATGGTATATCCCAGAATACTGTCATTACTATTCACAGTATGACAACCTCAAATCTCAGTTCAATCCTGATGAGATTTTCCAATACTCACACTGTTCATGGTCATGACTGAACTGTTAAAATTTTCAGTCACAACCTTGAGCATATGCCATTCTCGAAATCCTTGCATTTGAATTCTATTGTGCAATACTTAGTTCCTCTTTAGCATCTGTCAGGACATAAATCTGAAACTGTTTTAACCTCCAATTTCCATACAGGACATAGATATTAGCTGTAGAATTATATGTAGCCAGTAATCAGACCCCATTATTGGTGTGGAGCCCTGAATAATGCGTTGGATCTAATAGACTTAGGCATTTCACCTTCACTTTGTCTTAGTGTAACAACCCCTTTTTAGACTCTGACCAACCTTGTATGTTGCCAATTACATGTCCAAATGGATTGTCAGGGATCTGAAACGTTTGCATTGTAAAGACTTGGCCTTCAGTCCTTTGCTGAATAATTTGGTGTGTAGCAGCATGTACATCTTTATTTCAAGTACCCTTCTTTAGTCTGTGTGTTTTGTAGAATTTCATCATATGAACACATGACTGTCTGGCAGTTCTTAGTGTGTAATGGACCTTGGCTGTTGTAAATGGTGAATTAAACATCGTGGTTGAGGTTTTAGCACTTCTACTTAATATTCCTACAAGTACTGGTATATTACCTCATACTAGGCTATGAACCTTTCCTTATACATCCTTTTGAATTCATTGTTAACACATCATCCTGTCTGACTATGTGTATGGTCTGAGCCTCTCACAATGCCATAAAATAAACCATACATACATACATAGATAATGCAAATGAAGTCTGAAATGATTTGTCCTTTTCTCCTGCTAATAGTATTTTATAAGCAAAGCTTAGGTTTGAGATGCTATTTCCATCTGTGTGCTCTTAAGAACAAGTGAAATAACGGACTTTCATGAAACTTGGTACATACAACATGCCACTATTAATCGAACCAACTTTATATTTTCTAAATGCATAGGTTGAATAATTCCAACAAGATGGTCACATAAGCATAGCTTACTGAAATTTTATGTGACAAGAGACTTTCAAAAAGTACGTATGTAAGTTTTGCAAAGGTAATTTTTGAATGTAATGTAAGCAGCATTGTGGCATTTTCAAAACTGTACACAGGTTTTGATTTCATGGAGATGAAGAATTTGAGCTAGGGTTTTTTTTTAATTCTGTATGGAGATATACAGGGCTGGCCAGCTGACCACTATGCAACATGGAAAGTTGCCTTGGGCAGCATAATTCTGGGGAAAAGGCAGGATGAAGGAGTGAAGCACTTTGATGACTGTCCTTCAAAAAACCGACAACAAATTGTCATTGTTATTATTATATTTGTTGTCAACTTTATACAAGATATTCACGATGGTATACCTGATACCACATTTCTAGGGTATATAGTGTTGCAGCTGTTCTGTATTTACAATATATGCTGTACGTAATGTTATTGCATGTTTTTGTATTTTCAAATTAGTACTTTCTGAAGGTGAATCAACAACAACAACAACTACTACTACTACTACTACTACTACTACTACTACTACTACTACTACTACTACTACTACTACTACTACTACTACTACTACTACCACCACTACAACTACCAATATCACTACTACCACTAACACTACTACAAGCAATATCACTAGTACTACTACTACTGTTACTACTACTACTCCCACCACCACTGTTACTACTACTACTACTACTACTACTACCACCACCACCACCACTACAACTACCAATATCACTACTACCACTAACACTACTACAAGCAATATCACTAGTACTACTACTACTACTACTACTACTGCTACTGTTACTACTACTACTACTACTACTACTACTACTACTACCACCACTACCACCACCACTACCAATGCTACTATTAACATATTACAAGTGTGCAGCCATAGGAGATTGTCTTCTTAATGAGAGAAAGGAAGGGTGCAGCAAACTGAAGCTTTATCTGAAGTGGCAGACACTTGGAGCCAGACATGGGAGTAGAATTTCTTGAAACAGCTTTATACATTATGGCTGCTACATGAAATTTTGAGACCATGTATAAATGACATACTTGGGACACATGGGGAATGATTTCTTTCACTGTGGTAACTAATCTGTTTGCTGCCACATACACACTGATAATGGACACCTCAAACACTCTGTATAATGTGTGGCAGAACTTCTCGCTCTCGCTCTCTCTCTCTCTTTCCTTCTCAGAAATGACTGCAACTACAGCTCACCTACCCTCCCAAGGTCTAGAATTTGTGGAGTTTCACCTCCAACTCCCAGCTTGCTGACTCACATTTTCTATCATGGACTTCCCCATTTCACTCTAACCAAGCATTACAGTCAAATGATTAGCTCTCCCGCTTCATATTTGGTATGTCCTGGATTCAAATCTCGGTTCAGAGGCTAGGGACACTCCATGATTTCTGCACTCTCCAGGTACACATTTTCAGACTTATGAAATTTTAATAGAGTAAGAAAACTAATTACTGGCCGTGTCAAAATATGTGCAAATTTTTTTCTTGCAATAATGAGAGTGCGTTGAGATGAAGGTGGGAGAAGAGAACTGCTGGATGATGATAGTGACACAGACAGTGGAATTGGTCATACTGCAGTTGATCAGTTTCCAGTGGGTTGGAGTATACAGTTGACCACATGTATACTGAATTCCAACTTGTACAGGACCTGCCAGGTCATAAAATCGAGAAGTATCTGTTTCTGAACATTGGTTTCGTATGGTTTTCATCTGTCCCTCCAGACAAATACTATTATCTCTGCCTGAAATTGGGCCATTGTTCGCTTCCTTCCACATCCTTTCAGTTCACTGTTCACCAAGCATTCAGTACTATATAGTCTGAGTAGTGATATGAAGTGCATTACAAAGAAATACGTTTGATTATTCTCCACACCCATTGAGGTTTAATCAATTTATCTATGTATGTTTGTGTGTGTGTGTATGCTTGTGTTCACGTGCGCGCATACGTGTGCATGCGTGTGTATGTGGGGGGGGATGTCTGATAGTGAATAGTCTTCCCCATTTTTATATGCATTATGTATTTTGTATTATAATAAAAGTGAACTATACTTATTTAAATACGGTAACATTGATATTGTCAGTATCAGAATGCTCTTTTAAAAACACAGGGACTAGTAACATATTTAAGATTTTAGACCTAATGGCACCCACAGCTTCTGTGTTGGCATGGAGCCATCAGCACCAATAATAGCCAAGATCTGTTGACAGACTCTTTGTTTGTTTGTTCAGTCTATCATTTGTTTGTTTGTTTGTTCTTTTGTTTGTTCATCCGTTTATTTGTCCATCGTTTTGGTTGCATGTATGTGGCATGGATGCTATTTGTACAATTACAAAGTTGCACACAAACAGCTGGGCATTCTACTTACCACATTAGTGATTTCTGATGCTGCCCATGGCGAGTGTGTTGTCAGGTTCTGGGTGAAAGTGTGTGTTTCTTCAACAATAATTTTGAAAATTCACTTTATAGGTTTTTTAAATAATATATTTATACACATTTTTACTTAGGAAACAACTAACACACTAGACTTCTGTAAAAATGACATATTAAATTGAGCTGGAGTTATTTTACTTGTAATTAATAGGAGAAGATGGGAAAGTCACATCAGTGATATCTCCAAGATTGTTCTATGAAACAGAAAGGCAAATTATTACCCATGCTATGTTTTTCTTCAGTATAAATAAAAATTCAAATTTGACTTTCATGATGATGTATTTTGGAGTACAGATTTGATAGCCTTTGACTTTCCTACACTCTTGTAATTTGATATTATATTGTGAGATTTGAGGTTTCTGTGATTGTCTTATGGGATTGTGACAGCATTTGGTTTGGTAGATATAGGCACCAACATTTCAGAGGAACCTCCTGCCTCCAACTTCAACCCTTAGCATGGAGGTAGAAGTTCTGAATTACTGGTATGCACTTGCCAAACTACAGATCATCACTTCCCAGAAGATGTATTCTCTGTATTATATTCTTGTCATTGTCACCTTCCTTTCAGCATTCAATTAATTTTATACTGAATAGAAAAGTTTACAATATTTGAACACCCGTAACTACAAAAGACTAAACAAATGTAAAATATTTCTGTTTTTAGGTATATTCAATTAATACTAATAACAGTTTTTTATTCTTCAAGAGAAATACAGTTTTGTGTATGTGAATTTAGTTGCTATTTACTCAGTTACTCTTGTGTATGTATGTATGTATGTAACATAGTTGTTTGTCCTTACTGTTAAAATAATATCTACATACATGTTAACTGGGGGTTCTATGATATGACAAAGTAGACATTGTATATAAGAATAACTGAACATTTTTATAGTAATAAGTTACTAGTGGGAAATCGTTTTGGTTTCAGAAAAAGCATAGCAACTGAAGATGCCATTTTAAACTAACAAATGAAATGTTAAATGCTCTAAATAATAAAACAATGGCTGGTAGTATCTTTTGCGATCTGGAGAAATCTTTCAACTCTGTTAATCATGATTTATTAGTGTCTAAACTATCTTATTATGGAATAAGTGGTAAGGCTAAATTATTACTAGCATCTTATCTTCAGAATAGATATCAAAGAGTTCAAATTATTACCTCATATCTTAATGATAACACAGTCTCAAAATGGACCAAAAGAAAATATGGGGTGCCGCAAGGTTCAAATTTGGGCCCATTGTTATTTCTAGTATACATCATTGACATACCTAAGGCCATAGACCACAAAGCCATTCCTATCATATTCACTGATGATACCAGTATATTAATTACAAACCCAAATAATATTCATTTTCATAACAATCTTAATATAGTTTTTGGCCAACTAAATAAGTGGTCAAATCAAATTTGCCTTCCTTGAATTTTGACAAACTTATTTAATTCAGTTTACTGGTAAAGGTACACATACTTCAGACATACAAATCACGTATGAAGATAAAAAAAAATTGTGTATTTATTGAAACAATATTTCTTTGCCTTTTTATTAATAAATACTTTCTTGGAAAACACATAGTGAATATATTAAGTTTAAACCAAGCTCAGATTGATATGCTATGCGGTCAGTCAAACCATATGTGTCACTAAATACTCTGAAAATGATTCACTATTCTTATTTCCACTCTTTAGTGACCTATGGTTTATTGTTCTGGAGGCACTCCTCAGATAGCATAAAGATTTTCAGGTTGCAAAAGAAGATTATTAGAATCATGATGGGTTGTGGAATTAGTGACTCTTATTGAAAATTGTTTTTAATTTAGAAATCTTACTACTCCTTCCCAGAACATTCTTTCTCTTCTTTTATTTATGATAAAAAAGTAGGAATCAATTTATGGTCATTTCTGAGATATATCACATTGCAACTAGGCAACATGCTAATATTCACCAACCTTCCATGAAGTGGACTAAATACCAGAAGGGAGTGTACTGTTTAAGTGTTAAGGTGTTTAATATGCTTCCTTCTTATATTAAAATAAAGTCTGATAATCCCAAGCAATTTAAATTGGTTTTACAGGAATTTTTTCTATGAAAATTCCTTTTATTCTTGAGATGAATATTTTGAACTTCAGAAAAATTAAATTTATTTATATTTGATCTAAATTAGTATTTGAACATTTGGCACATAAAATGGATATACATTTATGTTTAATTTATTCTTTAAATACATGTTTAGTTTTTGTATCTGTATTTTAGATCTTGTTTTGTATATAATGTAACTGCATGAAAATACCAATCTTTATCTGTTATGCAGTGGTATAGTAAATTGTTTTATGTACAGTATGTGCTGTATCCTTGTAATTGGTATTTTATGTTATTATTGGTTGTGTAAAAAATATTTATATTACGTTAAATCCTCAAACATCATACTAGGCCTAGTAAAGAAAATTGTTGTACATTTTTATACTGACTTCACTTCTTGACTTCTTAAACAATTTTTTTTTTTGTGTGTGTACAGTATTGGCTATTTCCATACCCATATGGATTTTGTAATCGTGTAAGGATCCATTGAATGAGAATAAATGATATGATATGAGAGAATGGGCTCCTGAATACAGTGAAACTAACTGGTTGTTGCATGGCTTTCATTTTTAATGCGAGCAAAATAATACCTTAATCTTATATCCTCACAGACCTGCAGCCTTCTTTGTCTCAAAAAAGTTGGCATGAATTTGTCTCTGTTTGCTTGTAATTTAGGCCTAATATTACTAAGAGCCCTGTTTAAATTTGGTGCACACTGTACAGCTATTGCAGTCTCTTACTGGAACACAAGAATTTGCATGCAGATTTGCAGTACAACCTGAGCATTTTAATTTTGCTGTAAGTAAAGCGAATTCAGTAACAGCCATTTTACAAATAGCCAATGTTGTCACATGATTCTAATATGAATACTTTTAAAAAGTTGTCAAAATATTTTTCAAGGAAATTTATTGCTATTAATGTTTAATAACACCCTGCATTATTATTTACAACAACAAATTTCCCATTTTTTACCGATGTCAGTAACAATTACAACAACTGAGATTTGAAGAAGGAGCAGTACACAGATTAAACATAGGTCATTCATGTCATTAAAAAATTAGATAGGGAATGAGGATTCAGATCATGCTTGAAAACAGTTCTATAGTGCACCAACATCTCTTTAACAGCTGTAGCTATTGTACATATAAGTAATAATATGAGGTAAATTTTGCACCATCTTGGTACAAAGCAGAAAATGAGAGGAAGGTTACACTTTTATGTGCTAAACCCCAGACTTCTGTGATAGCACCCAGCTTCAATATGAACCCCAGTAATATTAGTCAAACATTGACAAGGATTTTGTTATAATAAAACATTTGACTTGACTTTCATAACATTTAGAGAAGGAAATGAAAAGTTTCTTCCAATGTAAAGGTAAGATTGTCCCTGTAAACACCATGAAGGCATGTGGGAAACTGGAAGATAGCTAGCTCAACACATTCTGAACCTTGCCACTGTCTTGGAGTGAGTAATTAGCTTTACCCAAGGTGAAAGAGTCCCCTGGTCACAGTTGAATAGAAAGCTGGGTGGGCCACAAAGCTGGTCTGAATGTTCTGGAGAGAAAATAAATCTCTCAGTCATGTCAGGAATTGAACCATGATTACTTGGATATCCAGCTCATAGCACAGTTTCCATACTGATTACACTATTGCAGGATGCCATAAAGTTTCTTCTAATACATTAAAAAAAATTGAATTATGATAATCGAAAAAGTAGTTCTGTTTTGTACAATAGAGTACAATGAAAGGTAAATGTAAATTTACCCCTTTGCTCTATTGAATAGTTCACCATACACAATAGTCAGTGGGAGAGGTACAGCTCCCTGCAGTCTTTATCTCATCAGTAGCGGGAGGTTGTTAATCAGCTTGAAACCCTTGGTAAGAGGCTGCTGCATCCATTGTGTGGGAGGTTGGGTGGGTTTTTGTAGTAATATATTTGGTTGTAGATATGTTATTTTTTACAAATTAGTATGATTATCCAACCAGAATGATTAAGTCATAAGAAGACCAGGAAATCCATTTACCAAGTCACCATATATTTCTTAAAAATATAGTTTTGTGTTACATTTGCTGTATGTGGCTTCCAGTCGTTCATTGCAGTTGTCAGAAATGAAGTTGGGTTTAAACAAAAATGAAGAGGAAAGATACTGCTGAAATATTTAAATTTGATGACGGGAAGAAAGATGGGTTTATAATAAACATGTCTTAAGGCCACGTGTGATCATTATACATGTACGGTATTTATGTACAGATGGCTTGCGATATCCCTGTGAATAATGCTGTGTTGTACAAAGAGATGTTTTGTGCTGTGCAATATTTTCATGTAAAAGAATGATGCAGACATGTGTATGTAGTGTAGAATACTGTACAGCTAACTAATCCTCATATGTATGTATGTATGTATTCATGTAAAAATATCGAAATATGTTGCATAATTTATTGACAATGTTTCTATAAATTTGAAAGTTTTTGTGATGAATTTCCTTAGAATTTGTCTCTTGTTATAAAAATCCATCTCATGTCTGTAAATATTTTGAAGAGATCAAATTTATCCTACTCATCATTAAGTATGAATGGTGTAAATCTGTTTGTACATAAAGGTACTGCTTCAATAGCAGTTGTAATTACATCTGTATTTATTGTTTATAGATCATTATACATGTTTATAATCATGCTTTCAAAAATGAATTCCAAAATGCCTTTGTCTCAGAGCTTAAGCATTTAAGTATTAATTTTCCTATATATATAGTACTTTTATGAAATTTATCATTGTAGCACCTATTTGTATTAAAATTCTTTCGTTTGGTGACAGTATTAATATGAAAGTGTTGGTCTGATTTGTTTAAAGCGAAAAGATTTTGATGTGTGGTTGACTGTGCATCGTAGTTCAGTGTGGAATAAGAAACCAACTAGATGTCACTTAGTATTATATTTATTTCTCCTTTATAAGTTGCTCAACATGTTTAGGGCTACCTTGTGCCCATCCTCAGTAGATGACGACTTAGTGGTAGCCACGGCACTACACCACACGCGGCAAAAATACCACTAAGTTGTCAGCTCCTGAGGATGGGCACAAGGTAGCCCGAAACATGTTGAGCAACTTATAAAGGAGAAATAAATATAATACTAAGTGACATCTAGTTGGTTTCTTATTCCACAAAAAGATTTTATTTCATATTTATTGCATCATATCAGTCTATTTACATATTGTAATTATTTTAATTGGATAGATATTAATCTCCAGAATTCGAGTGAGCAGTGGAATTGTGTGTCTTGAGTTTACATTAGAAGAACCTTGATGAATTTGAACATTACAGGACCTTTTTTAAATTTAAAAATTACCATTTTAGCTTAAAAATACTATCACATTTTATCTGTATGTCAGTAAACTGGTGTGGTATCCTGATGCTGGCTACAGATATATCCATCTGTAGGTTCAAGGACTCTTTATTTAACTGAAATCCTGTATTTTAATTTTAAAAAATTGAGGGTTCTGTGTCAGACTAACAAGACAATGTTTTATGTCATATGTTCTTGAAGAATTAGTCAGTGAGGAGTACTGGAACCATAATTAATAAGTAGAAGTTAAAATTGTCCCTGTGCGCACTGTGAAGGCAAGGGGAAGTATAGATACAGCTCCACTCATTCTTAAACTCAGCACTGGCTTGAAGTGAGTGTTAGTTGCATTCCCCAGTTGTTTTATCCCTGGAGGTGTGGCCCACTGTATACATTGGACAGTAGGCTGGATTGGTACCAGAGCCAGTATAGACTCTTTGGAAAAGGGAAAAATCTCCTTCCCCTGCCAGGAATCGAACCATGATTGCCTGGTCATCCAAACCATAACCTACTCACTGTACTGAATACTCTACTCACATAATTAGATGAATAATGTATGCTAGCAATAAAAAAATTTCAAATTTGAATACTGTCACCAAAGAAAGACTTATGAATTCAAATAATGGATTTTACATCACAGAAATTATATGTCCTGATTATGAATATTTCAGTCTTCATTTGTTGGCCCACACATAATAGGTATGCTGTCATTTTAACCTGGAGAGAGTCACAGACCAGTTTGCAAAGCACTGCCTATGCTTTATATTCAGACAGGGGATGGTGTCTGAAAAAAATTCTCCCATGACAATACTAAAACACTGTCATAAGCCTTTTTGAAATTTTAAGTACATTGGCTATATGTTTTTGCATAATTATTATGATTATTAGTTTTAAAATAATAGTTAATATAGTTTAATGAATAGATTTTATATAACATTATTCTGAACGTTAGGAATATCTTAATCACATTATTTGAAGATTAGCATTATGATGATAATTCGTTATATCTAAGAACATTATAAGTGGGTTGTACTGCATAGAATCTATCCTAACACACAGTGATAGTTACTAATGTAGACACCTATCCTATACATGTATATGTACGGTAGTGCATGGTACATATCCAGTTCTGTAATATTTGTAGAGTACAAGAGCTAGATTTTCATGAACTGTTTATGTAGGTATTAAGATTTCTGGGGAAGAAGTTCATGTTGTGTCTTAGTGCAGATTGATAATATTATTTAATAAAGTAATGTCTATTTTCTAATGCACTGGTCTTTAAATGAGTAAGTTCTTGTTGTACTGTGCCTGTCAAATTTTAATTCCATTTTTCCTTCATAAAACTGCCTCCTCTGTAAACATATCTTATTTTTTACAAATTTCGTACTTGTCCCAAACTAACAGAATTTCTGGATGTTTTATAATCAAAATGTTTAAGTACTTCAGTATGAAATGCATAAAGCCTTTACATGCTCTGTTGTGTATATTATCACACTAAAGCAGTTAAATTTATTGGGCAGTTACAGGTAATTTCTAAAACAAATAAGTTATGTTAAACATACTTGTGGCACAAATTTTAATCTCAGTCCCAAATATATATTGATTTCGATGGTAGTTTATTATATTAATTCATAAATTCAATTGCATTCCGTTATCTCCAGTTTATGACCTTCTTGTAGTTTAAAATTATTCATATTTTAGTTTTATATAAGTTATAATAGCATAGCCAAATCATATGCAAAGTATGTAATTAAATTTCTTATTATGATATATAAGTCAACATAATCAGATATGTCTTTCAGAGGAAACAGTTCCCTGGTAATGGGAAATATTTATTCTTTAATTTGCCATAATTTACCCTAGTCATGACAATCCTTTACAGAAAAGAGTGAATACGCTTCAACATTGCTAGCTAATATGGCGAGCATTACGTTAGTACTCCTCTATTTCATGCCTGTGTACATAGCTTGTGTGGCCGTGTGGTGCTGCTGAGTACATTCACTTTTCTTCGTCAGCTCTTTTTTTATGTGTTTGCAAATTTCTAACATCATTAGCACTTTGAGATCATTTATGTTAAAAATCTGAGTTGCAGACAGCGTTGAGTATAAACTATATTAAAGTGATGCTATTCTGGGTTATTGTATGGTGTAGTATAAGGTTGTCCTGACATTTCGGAGGAACGTGCTGCCTTCTTCTTCAGGGTAACAAAATGTGCTGCAAGTAAATGTATTCTGCACATATGCCATGTTGCCAATCCGGTGTTTATACTGCAAGATGGGTGACAGTGCTAACCTCTGCTAACTTTCTTGAATGTATTATCTTGCATCACACACAATATCCAGCAGTCCTGTCACCATTGGCAGGATATAGAAGTGATAAGATAGATTTAAACCATCTATACCTAAGCTGAAGTTCAAGGTGCATTTAACATTCTTTTGTTCTGTCCTTGTTAGTACCCAATGGGACTCTATGAGAGTATGTTCAGTAATTGCTCCTTATACAAATAAACCTACTTAAGTATAATTATTGTTACATGGATATCAGAGAACTATTGTAGCTTCTTTTCCTTATTATTTTTCTTATTGTGCCCATGGATTAGGTTCAGGGTAGCTCAGTCAGTAGGGTGACAATGGAATAGGCTGGATTAGTTTGATTCCTGGCAGGGGTGGAGAGCTTTCTCTTTCCCACAACATTCAGACTGTGTCTGGGACTCACTTAGCATCCTATTGAATTGGTGATATGTGGATAAGGAATTTTTCCTGAATGTAAAACTGCCAAGGCATAAAGCTGACCACACATCTCCATGTAATGCCAAGGTTAAAATTGTGTGGAGCTGTACCTCCACTCCTGTATGTGCCTTCATGGCATAATGCTTAATGAAACATAGTAACAACTTCACTTTTTAGTTAGCTTTATGTGAAAACACCATGTTTTGACAACTGGTTACATTTCCATATTTGGACAAATTCAAGCCGTATCTGATGCCTACGTTTTAAAGCACCATCCATCCATCCATCCATCCATCCATCCTGTCACTGGTTCTAGTCAGATTACTCCCCCCACCCCTTCTCCCCCTCCCTTTACCTGAAGACAGAAGCAGAAATTGTTCTTTAAACATTACTTTTTTAATGTAAAACCTAGGAACTCCTTTTATGTTTAGTGTTTTAAAACTAAATGTGTTTTACCTTCAACAGAAGAATTCAGAAATTAATGTGTGCATGTGTGAGTAATATGTTGTAATTTGAAAGCGTGTCTTTTTATGGTAGACATACTTCACATTTTGCTGTTTAGTCATCAGAACAATATTGATAAAACTTCATTCTGTGTATCATAAATGTATTTCCCATTACCTAAGCCTTCATTAATGTCTGTGGAATGCAATTAAGAAAATGTGTCATATTTTCAAGTATTGTCTGTTTTCGCCTGGTACATCATAAAGACAAATATTTTGTCATTCAAAAATCTTATATTTTCTCTCTCTCTCGCTATATATATATATATATATATATATATATTCTTCACTTGGTAAGAATCTAATATCCAGAGTTTGGTGTAACAGCATCTAACCTTTCTTTTAAAGACTGACCAAACAACTGTAGAGCTTGTGTTTAGAACTGACTCCATGGTGCACTATGTTTCTGGAATAGCTGTTAGTTGTTGACATGGTCAAGAAATTATCTCCTTTTATGGACCCCAATAATTTGCCCTTACATTCACAATAGCCTGCCATTATATTCTGTCCTGAGCCAGTACAGTCTGGTAGACACCTTCTGGAACAGTTTCTCGAAGATGCACGTAATTTGTTAACATACAGAATAGTAGAGCCATGTACAAATATGGAACTCACATTCATCCACTTCTGGAGTATTTAAGATTATAATGAAGATCTGCATATGTTATAAACACCTGCATCTCAGTCATTTTTGTTCTGTTTTGAATCCTACATATAACTGAACTCTTCAGCTTTCCCATGCTGTTATCTAGTGCTGACCTTATGACAGCTGTTTGATTTCATGATATAGGTCTCCACATGACAAAATCTTGACTCATCTATGACCTCACAATTTCACAAAACATGCAAAGGTGTTGCTTCCTTTGTATGATTTGTTGCTATGAATACTGAAATTGTTGTGACAGGCTCTGCCACTAATATGTAGTGACCACAGAATACACTGGCATAGGTACCAACTGAAGAAAAGAATATTCTTATATCAGCTGCTGATATTGAGTTTTGATGAGCCAGTTTTGAAGTATTCTGTCAGTGGCATATTACATTTGGCATTACCATGTTTATGTGGTTTGCCCATTATGTAAGAGGGGAAGTCAGAAAGTAAGGTTCCCTATTTTATTGCCACCAAATAACTTCACATAGTAAGATGCCTCTTTATTCACTTATTACACTTCACTTCACTTATTTTTCCACATAGTCACCTTCTCTGTCGAGGCACTTGTCTAGGTAGGAAATCCATTTCTCAACACCCTGTAGATAGAAGGTGGGATCCTGACCACACAGCCACTCTTGCACCTCATGTTTGACATCCTCATGTGATTGGAATCTCTTGGCACGAAGATGTTTTTTTCATGTTGGGGAAGAGATGAAAGTCCGAAGGTGCTGAATCCGGGCTGTAGGGCGGGTGTTCAAGAATTTCCCAGCCCCATCATTCGTGTCAACAGTACAGTACCCATTGCGGAACTGCGTCCTCCATGAAAATTGTGGAGCTTGAGCTACTAAAGTGCTACCGTCTAGCAACCAATGTCTGAACTTTAAGTGAATAAAGAGGCATCTCACTATGTGAAGTTATTTGGTGGCAATAAAATAGGGAACCTTACTTT
>Ga0123355_10008238_pt1 | contig 15745 bp, 9 predicted proteins | sample TergutEmb28metaG_3_FD_89872 | JGI IMG/M metagenome (GOLD analysis project Ga0123355, IMG submission 89872) | Embiratermes neotenicus P1 segment gut microbial communities from Petit-Saut dam, French Guiana - Emb289 P1 | ecosystem: Host-associated > Arthropoda: Insects > Digestive system > Gut ... | reverse complement strand
TCCCCCCCCCCCCCCCCTTGCTGACGCCTAAGTCCTTTTCGTTTTCCCACCTAAGCATGAATAACCAGTCAGCCCAGCCTAGAGAAGGCTATTTCCACATATGCATGGTTACAGCTAACATTGTGTTGTCGAGTTTAGGACATTCTTTTGCGGATCTGAGATGCCGAGTCACAGTTCCACTTACTGTAGCGTTCACCACACAATATGAAACACCCATCCAAGCATTACGTCAAGTAACACCAAAGGGTTTCCTTCTATACGTCTATAACAAACCTTGAACCGAAAATTGAAGGCACTAACACTTGTCCTTATAACAAAACAGACCACATTGTACATTGTTAATAACAACGTTTTCTAGATTCTATGTCGATTATATAATCACAGGCACGTAAGTGTCGCATATTACGTGACAATTTTGAAGCAAAGAATTAGGTCATGGCCTTCCTTCGCAGTCTAATGTATCATCAAGGAAAGTAGAAAAAGGCGATTCTGATATTGGATTACGCAGCAATGAGATCATAACACGAGAAATCGGTTAAAAATGCGTCATGAAATTGTGAAGAAACAACTGTGAAACTGAAATAGTGGCAGTAAGATAAAGTCTATTATGTACTTAAAAGAACATGTAACTCGCACCCAGCAGTCCGCTTGTAGGCCAATGCTACATGAATGCAATCCACATCATCATATACTGTTTCCTTAAAGCAAATAATATTCCCTTCGGCAATTCATTTGAAACACATTAAATTTTCGCTTCATTCTGAAGAGTGATAAATCGAGGTGCACATCCGCACCTTACAGCTGGTGGATGTACAGTTTTTGTACTTAAATCTGTAATTGTTTTAAAATAAGACAGCTCACAATGCTAGACAGCCTAGAACTAACTGCATGCACCATTTAAGGAAGTGTAAGTTGCGACTGTGGATGTCAAAATGATTCTTATAGTCCCTACAATAAACATCGATGTTTTCCCTAAACAACTACAGATTTGGATTTACCTCTAAGTCTTATTGCCTTCTCTGTGCTATAGGACCTCTATTTTATATAAAAGGTAAATGTAAAGTTTTCCTGTTACAGGCCCGGTGTGGCCCAGAAGGTGGGTACAGGTATAGCTCTACTCTTCCATGACCGCGGCACTAGAAGGGTCAGCAGTACGCCTCGGCCACATTTACCCCCGGAAAAGACCCGGCACCCATTGTACAGGAGGCTGGGTGGGCCCCAGGGTCGGTCTGGAAGAGCGGAAAATCTCGTCCCCACCGGGATTCGATCCCGCACCGTCCAGCCACTAGTCAGTCGCTATACCGACTGAGCTACCCGACCCACCTCTTTTTTATATACTATTTACTTAAGCATCAGTCATTAAAGCTTCAGTTTTCATCACAGATAGGTTTTGTTTGATTCATTGATTCATTCAATGCAGTTAAGCCCCTCTTAATACATACCTTACTTATAATTTTGTAAATGTCTCGTTTGTATAATACATTTGCCTCGTGAGAATTCGTTCACCTGGTTCCATAGATACGACAGAGATTTGTTTCTGAATGACGTCACAGTGGTGTTAAGGTTAGGGGTGTCGCTGTAAGGCATAATAGCGTGTTCAGATTAAAGAGGAACCTTCAACCTCTCGCGTAGCAGCCAACGACGCCGCGCGCTCACAAGTAACCAGTCCCGCGAAGAGCGCATTAACAACATAGGACTGCGAGCCGTAGAGCGGACGACATCAATTACTACACCCATTGCCACCGTCCGGTCTACAGAGCTATTTTCTTTGTAAAAAGACTGATTGTATATCGACCAACTACAATTAATAAAACATTGTTTTTCAGAAAGTTGAGTAATTAAGCTTCACTGATATGTCAATTAGTGATTGTAACAAGCTGAAAGCATTTTGTGACTGAAAATTTATGTTATATATATATATATATAATAGAATTCAAAATCCTCTTATTCCATTTAAATGGACTGTTGTTGGCAAGTGTAATAACTGTTATGAAGTCCCTTCTCTGTGTAGTGCATTAGTGCTACAAAGTGTTGAAATATTTAGAATGTGTCAATAAATAATTTAAATAATTAATAATAACAAATATATTTAACTGGAGACAAATTAATTGCAAAAGTGAACATAATAAAATTATTATGAAAATGATGACTATAATAATAATAATAATAATAATAATTCTCTTAATGGAGAAAGACTCACTCGGACTCACACTAATCCTCAGAGTAAGGATGAACCAATATGTAATTAAGCACCACCATTAAACTTGGTAAATCTCAAAATCAAGATTAACTAGGACATGATGACAGAAACGCCAAACGAAGGAGAACCTGCCGTCATTCACAGCAAGAAACGTTTCGCAAAAGGCCGCTTAACGACGCTCACAGCATGTTGCAGAAGTGAAGAAATGACGACAGTTTCAGAGGGCTAATAAAAAAGATTTAAAGGAAGCGGGAGAAATTTGTAATATTCTATCACTTGATCTAAAATTTCAGAAACAGGTTGCCATAAATCAGGTATGGGAAAATTAAGTTATATATTATTTTTTGTGTAATTAGGTATGTTTCAGTTTTCTCACTTCAAAACTGACTGCTTTCATCCACGTTTAAAAGAAAGTGATAATTTAATAAACATTACTCTAATGACTTCATCAATAACCATAAATTAAAAAGGTCTCACAAATTTCGGGGTAGACAACAAACTTAATATCAATTTACCCCCTTTATATGAAAGAATCGCTGCTCTTTTCTTTCTAAATTTTGAACACGAACCACGAAAATAGGCCTATGCCGTCTCTGACGTCAAGAGAGTTAAATCTAATGCTGTCACTGTCAAGCTTTCCGATGGAGCAAGTTCTCACCGGCCACAAATGTATCCTACTCATTGTTCCAGTTCTACGACCCTACATCAAGGGACCGAGATGAAATACTGACCTCATGATAATGACACAACTCCCCCTTTTTATACATAAGTTACAAAACCTGGTGCTCTATCTTCCGTCGGAACCACAACTTGACTTTAAAGTCAGATATGGAGTAAACTTAAACTTCCTCGAAAGACAAATTGTTAACAAGCATACTGGAGCGGGTATTACATCAAGAGATGTACGATAAAAGACGTAAGGAGAGAAGATTGATGAGATAACTATCAAACTCTCTAAGATCTATAATTGTAAACTAATGTATACATTATTTATGCAAACTTAAATATAATATTTTGAATGCAGGGAAGTGCTTCGTATCTTATAATAGGATGACTCAAAGAATGGAAGTTGGGAACCTATTTCAGCTATGTATGAACAGTCCCAAACAGCCTCCTATACAATGGATATTGGAGATTTTCCCTGTGTGGAAAGGAGGCTTGAGCGTGTAACTAGCCATAATGCAGTCTGCTATCAAGTGCCTTTCAACTGAACAGCCGTGCCCTTTGTGCACATCTTGGCGTGATTCCTATGAGCTGGGATAAATGTTACTAAATATGAGCTTGCACATAGCTAATAACACACAGTCTCTTTTAGATGCTTCCGTCTACAGTGAGAAGATGGTGAGAAATTTAATTACGCTTATCAGTCCGCCAAATATTTGTCTCTGTAGGAAAATTACAAAGTTAGATTTTCCCTTAGCGGTATTAGCTTGAAGACCTACGTCATTATGAAGCGAGTTGCTTTATGCACGCCTTGAAAAAGCGAATAAAATAAATGAAGAAGTGATTTCTGTCTGGCTGTAAGGGTCACCTCTCAAAGTACTGAGAGAAGTTTGGTTAAGTTTGATACTCAGGTTCATCTCCTTTCACACCCTTTCTGGATTATATTATGTTGTTCTTTATCTTTTAAATAAGGTAAAGCAGTCCCGTTACAGGCCTGGAGTGGCCCAGAGGATTCCAGGAACTTAATTTTCCCAGATTACGTGACAATGCCACAGAATGGTGGTAGGTTATCAGCCTTACGCACCGGCCACCTTTACTCCCAGGAAATGCTCCTGGTACTCATTTCTGTTAGATGCTGAGTCGACCCCAGGACCATAGTGTGATCCGAAGGATTATGTCAATGAAAAATTCCAAAGACGCCATCTGGAATCGAACCAGCGACCTTCTGATCTGCAGCGCAGCACCTTAACCACCGTGCTACCGCGGTCCCTATCTGCTCAACACAAATATCAATTCTCATGCAGCTCACATTTAACATAACAGATTAACAATGTTTGCATGTCGCCATAAGAAATTGGAGTTTCCTTGCAGGTATGTGTGAACTGTAGCAAGGCAGGTGCTTGTGTTCAAATTCACGATACTGTTTTAAAGCCTTGATTTTCAAGAACTACACGTCCGTGAATGCATGAAACCTGATGCGTGATGCCGTGACCGTGCAGAATTTCACTGCTGGGTACTGCATGGTTGTGTTTATGAAACACCAAGCACGTGACTTGAACGTGATCGCGCATGTGTTTATCACCGATCCGTGTCATGCTACGTTTGCCGTCCAGGCAATATCTGCTTGTCACGAAGACCTGAAGTTACAAACGTTTTATTTTTAGCAATAACTTATAAACCTTTAATAATACGTTAGTCGAAAAATGTAAATAATTCAGCGAGAATGCGTCCTGCTTTGTAAAAGTTTGGTCACACAAGTCAATATGTTAGGGAGCAAAGAATGGAACGACGCGAGAGGCTGAGGAACCATAGTCAGCTTTACTGGTGAAGTGAGAAGCAGAACCCAATTTTTCCCTTTCACGGCTTTGCTTTCCTTGTATTCTGTTCATTTCACAAGCCTGAAATACAGCTAGGCTTGTCGAGGATCCTTTGGTTACCCACATATTGTAATGAAAATGTCAAAAAACCACCATTCCGCAAGAACCATACCGCGTTGCGCTTATACGATTGCTGGGTCCTTGAAAAAAAAACAGGGCTTAAGACAAAATATGGACGTTAATCACAGACTTAATTTTGACGTTCATAGGGTCGTGCATCCTAATATTATTTCTATAGTAAAACCAACAAGATACGCCAATGTATCAAATTTATTTTATTTTGGAATGACACTCTACGTGTTTCGGACGGTCTTTCCGTCCATCATCAGGAGTTCAAGACTGTACATAAGAGGTACAGCAACACGCATTTGTCAAACAGATACTGCTGTACTGCAGGTACCCGCTAGCAAGCAGACAGCAGTATCTGCTTGACAAATGCCTGTTACTGTATGTACAGTCTTGAACTCCTGATGATGGACAAGAAGACCATCCGAAACATGTAGAATGTCATTCAAAAATAAACAAAAGTTGATACATTGGTGCATCTTGTTGGTTTTACTATAGTAATAACACAGGCTTAAGTTTAGCAGCCGCCAAAAATTACTGTTAATTTCAACCAAAACTGGACTGGTTTTGCATCCCTTACAAAAATTAATTCATTTGCTAATACTGTCTAAGATTTAATATTATTCAACTTTTGAAGCATGAAAGTAAGTGAGATAATAGAGAAAAGTCAATTTATGCTTCATGTTCAGTAGAATGCGTCTCAGTAACAAACAGCAAGAGGGTAACCCCGTTTCACTTTAAAAACATTCGAAACACCCAAACACCCTGTGTGCACAAATCGTAGATTTATCTAATGTTAATGCAAGTGCTGCATGTCGTGGCCACTCTGCTTTGGGCTAAGGACTTATTGAATTTTGATAATAATTTTTTTTAGCAAAACTCCATTCTCAATTGTGTGAATATTTACTGCCTACATTAAGGGAGTAAATAACAAGCTGTCACGTCTCCCGGACCTGTGATGTTCAGTAGAGTGTCCTAAATTCTTACTTGCGCTGTGTTCCGTGGTGCACTTGGACTTTGACCTTTACACTCGCTATCCAATTTCCTTGCCTCGTATATTTATTCAACACACTAACGTGTCTTCACGGTGAGATAACAATGACTAACCACTTGAGCCCCAGCAGGGCCTTTGTTAACGTTGGGCCTTCTTTCAAATTGTAGTCCACAAAGATTTTAACGCTCATACACATACATATACATTTGTTAGTTGTGTTTGTGCGTCTATCCAGAAAATGAAGAAGAGTATTCTTGGTTTTTCTAGAATATAAAGACATGAGAGTGGGCCGGGTAGCTCAGTCGGTATAGCGACTGACTACGGGCTGGACGGTCCGAGATCGAATTCCGGTGGGGGACGAGATTTTCCGCCCGTCCAGACCGGCTCCGGGGCCCACCCATCCTCCTGCACAGTGGGTACCGGGTCTTTCTCGGGGGTAAGTGCGGCCGAGGCGTGCCGCTAACCACCCACCCCTTCTAGTGCCGCGGTCATGGAAGAGTAGAACTATACCTCTACCCACCCTCTGGGCCACACCAGGCCTGTAACGGGATCTTTACCTTTATACAGACATGAGAAAGCGATTCGAAATATCTTTTCTATTTAATCTAATTTCATAATATTTGAAGGAAGACGGCCTTTAAATCAGTAGCCTCGTAAAACTCAATAAACGGAAATTGAAAAACAATAGGAAGTAACCCTTTCTACCCTATTACACCCGCCAGGATAACATCTCTAATATCAACTGACCTGTTTTCTTCTTATCTTTTGCAGGAAAATTTGTAGGAAAAAGAACAGACGTGTTCATATCACTGTTCATTAACCGCGTTTCTGCAGTGGATGAAAGCAAAGAGGTAAGTATGCTGTCTTAAGTGAAAGCCATGCGATGTATTTACCAATCCGACTTAGCGCACATCGCAACGTGTGGTCACAAGAACCTGTTAAGTTTAAGGCGTCTTCACAGCTTATTTTTGATTAACGTTTATGGCGAATTTTCAATTTCATAAAATACAACAATTTGAATTCATTATCTCCAAGTTTATATAATATTGTGTGAATTGCATTTAATTTAGCTTTGAGACGAGATTATATTTATCCATGTTAAAAATACAAACGTTATACGGAAAAATATTTATTATTTTGCGGCAAGATCATCAGCTAACAAGTATAACATTCTGCTGAACTTTACTGCAGTGGAAGTTCTACAGGCATATTCAGCCACTGAAGTTAATGAGGCGCTTGATTGGGACTAAGCGTCGCGTCCTGAGATAGGTGTCTTGCCGTGGTAAAGCACTCTAATGTATGAAACATTAATCCACTGCGTCCTTTACTTCTCCCTTGGGAATTTCAAACGATGAATTTTCGCAAATTTAGCCTCATCTCTGAACCTTTCTCCAGTAAATAAGCAGGACAAATTTGCCTGCCGGTCCGTGGGGATGTTAGAGCGTATGAGGACACGGACTAACGGATGGGTAAAAGAGTGACGTTATTCAAGAATGTAATTACAATTACGTACTCTACACATCTAAGTGAATAAACATATGACAAAAGTGTTGAGCATGTTTAAGTGTACTGCAAAGAAATCGGTTTAATTCGTCACACATCAAAGATTCTCTGTCTTTAATATCACAAATGGACAATTTCGGTCTACTTGTCTATTGACAAACTACCGCTACGAATCACACTCCCTCTTGAGAAGCGAATAGGTTCTCAGTTGGCTCAGAAATTCTTCGTATCTTTGGAACCTGAGTTTCATTTCCTCATTCCGAAGAGGCCGCCACCCGTTTCTGTCCTGAACCAGGTCATTTCAATCCATGTCCCCAATCTACTTCTTGAATATCCATTTTAGTATTATCCTCCCATCTACTCGTAGGTCTTCCAAGTGGTTTCCTTCCTTCGGGTTCCCACACCAAAATTCGACATACACCTCTCATGTCCCCCACACGTGCCACTTGCACAGTTTATTTCATATCCATTGATTTGATAGCCCGGATAATATTTGGTGAGGAATATAAATGAAGCGCCTAATTATGAAATATAAGGAAGGGAAAAAAGTTTATTCACATAATGTTATATGTGTGTCTCAAATCAATGATCTCCACTGTACAATTGTACGGCGATTTTTAGGCCTTAATATGTGTCTGAATATCTTCCATTTCAATTTCTGAAAAAAATTTAAAGTAATTATCGCGGAGGCCCCTCTAAACTATATACCATCGGATGCCATCTCAACGAAGCACCGTGGTAAATTCCTATAATCAGCAGTAACAACGTGACGGAAGCGTGAGATAATTATACGGAAACGACACTAGCGCCAGTTGGCACACACTCTTGAATTGATATGTAATGGATATTAGAAAGAATGCACCTTTTGTTACAGTAGTGTGTTGTAATGTGTAAAATAACATGACAGCCGTGCAGATGTATTTAGCTTTTACTTTCATATGATAACTAATTAATCACGTGAAGTTGGTTACCAAGATAGTAAATTAACATGGAGCTGAATGTTGCTTGTATAAAACATTGCTTGAAATCTGACAGTCAAACAAGATGACGACGTGAAACTCTGAGGGTAAAAATGCCATAGTTTTGCGCCAACTCTTACGTCATTTTGGAGACCTAGCAAGAGAGGGCTTGCGTTCAATAATTTTAGGTATATGAGGGAAGTGAAATCACAGCGGCCCAGCGTGTTGGCATCATTCCCATTAAAACGTTTATTAACAGGCTTACCACCAGAATTCTGGGCACCAAAGCTGTTGCAGATTTTGATCTTGTATATTTTCTTCTAAGTTGCTTTTGTATGCCATCACTTAATGAGGCTGTATCAGATAATGAATGTGATTCATATCGATATACGGTTGTGATATTAAGAGTAATGGAAAATGGACAGAACCGGAAGGAAGAAATCTTGGACTATTTTATGAGGGGCTGATAAAAACCACTATAAAATTCTGTGCTCTACACATACACACGCGCGCGTGTTTGCGATACGAATTGAGTTTGACCTGAATTAGAGGGAGTTGTGTACCTCCGTGCCATCCCTCTGGATCATATTTCTTGCAGGTGAGATGATTCATATGACGCAAGCAGAAGACACACCTCCTAGTATGTCAACACTAAGGTCGCAGAATGAAGTCCACAGATAGCAAGGATGATGGCGCTCGAGGTGCCTTGCTCTCTGTACAGTGTTCTACTGCGCTTCAGCTCATACTTTCGCATACCAGCCAGCCCAAAGCTTTTGTAATTCGCGAAGATTAGTATGTCGGTAGTGGCAGAAACCTCCCTGTGGTCAGAGGTTGACAGGGTAAAACGGAGAAGCACGAGGGAGAAAAAACCTTTAGCGACTGGAAGATAACGTAGAGGTAATCGACCCATGGAGCTCATTCCTGTGGGCTCGGTGTAGCATATTTCACTGCAACCCAAATCGCAAGCCTGCCATTCGCTACTATAAAACAGAAAATTAAAGGAACACTGTCAACAGAGTACCGGAAACAAGTCTGCGTGTTTTGCTCTGCTGCAACTGGAGGGGCTTAATTCACAGTTGTTAATGTACTGCATGTGAGGACTGTATCTTTCTATGAGGTCGTAAAATCATGCATTTTTTTCAGGAGATTTCTCTGGACGTGTTCCTGTATGTTTACTGGGAGGATGTGCGAGTCTATATCGACAATGAGGTGAACAAATCGGACGAATATGTGGAAATCACGTGGGAAGACAGCAAAAACTTTTGGATACCTGATCTTTATATTCGACAGCTCCGCGATATAAAAGTTCTGTCGCTCTTCCAAGAAATGACTTCCATTCGATTATATCGCAACAACACTCTACGGGTTAGCGTTGGGTAAGCAGCGCCAGTCTTAATGCATTTAGTAGTGCCAACTTTAATGTATTAAGCAGTGCCAATATTCATGTATTAAGTGGTGCCAAATTTAATGTACTAAGCAGTGCCGACTTCATATAGTAAGTGGTGTCAACATTATTCTACTAAACAGTGCCAATGTTTATGTATTAAATGGTGTCACTCTTAATGTGTTAAGAAGCGCCAGTCTTAGTGTATTAAGTGGCACCAATTTTATTTTTTAAGTGATGCCAACTTTAAGGCACAAAGCAGTGATAATTTTAATGTACTGATCAGTGCCACGCTTCATGAATTAAGTGATATCGCAGTTATTTTGAAGTTGTGCCAATCTTAATGTATTAAATAGTGGCACCCGTAATGTATTAAGCCGTGCCAATTTTAATGTGTTAAGTAGCACCAATCTTAATATGTCAAGTAATACCCGTCTGATGGTATTAATTTGTGTCATTCTTAATTTATTATTTAGTGCCAATCTTAAATTAGTACATATAGAAGTTCACTGTGCTATTTGATGTTATTATGTTCAGAGGCACTTGTAAGTCCTTATCCCAAGTATTACTGACTACGTTTGTAATTTCAGTCGGGAAGTTTTAGTGCTTGACTTCTATACTAATCACTAGACCACTGGACTCGATTCTGAAGTGGCAGAAGCACGTCAACCAGTGACTTGAAAATGGGGGTACAGCCAACTCACAAAATGTCCATAATTATCAAAATATACCAACCTCAGACAATAGACAAAGCCAAACATGCCACTGGAGAAGTGGTTAAGCTATCACCTCTAAATTGTATAAAATCTTAGGTATTTATAGTAGTAAATAGTAACAGCAACTAGTTGCAATAATTTCTTCAATTTATTTTTGGAATAAAACTCTACATGTTTCGGACAGTTCCTCTGTCCATCATCAGGAGTTTTCACTGTAAACACAGCAATGGTGTATGTCATACAGGTTTGCTGATAGCTTGCGAGCAGGATCAGGACGGAACCAGTTCCGTTCTGATCCTGCTCGCAAGCTGTCAGCAAACCTGTATGACATATACCATTGTTGTGTTTACAGTGAAAACTCCTGATGATGGACAGAGGAACTGTCCGAAACATGTAGAGTTTTATTCCAAAAATAAATTTGAGAAATTAATGCATCTTGTTGGTTTTATTATAAGAATTTAACAGGATGCACGGTCACCTGAGCGTCAAATTCGTATTTATAGTAGTTAATAATGCATTTACGTCACCTGGTACAGGGGTGCTGTTCGAACCAATTGTACTGTCTAAATTGTATAGAAATTCAGGTAAATAGACATTTAATTTGTTAAAGGCAGTTTGCTATGGCGATACTGTGCGTCGTAATTTGAATGTATAAAAAAGAACATGTTTCCATAAATCAGCATAATGTGACTTGTATTAAAACCCTAGCGGACATTGCTACCTAGAAGAACCTGACTGTATGTGACAGTACTATATATAGAATATAATCTATCCGCAGCCATTAGCAGATTACTTCCCCCCATCAAGGCAGGGGATCCGATTAGGTACACCTATGGCGATTAATTTCTACAGAGCAGGTAGCAAACTACTAACTGCCCAGAACACAGCGCGCAGCTCCCCCGTTCTGGAGCATTGCGGTAAACGCAAATCAAATGAAGCCAGAACTGTGACGCACAAAGTTGAATCACAATACTTCTTGCCAGCTTACAGATTACGTATCAAAGGTAAACAGGATGCAACACCCCAGTGTATTTATATAACAGTGTCCGTGACGTGTCCGTTCTTGGCTTTAACGTTCTTTCAAAGACTTTCATGGTTACTTGAGGGAATTGGGAGAAGAATCTCAGTATTTTTTATTTTAATTTATAGCGTCGTCCCTAACACTCCATATAAATCGAGTTGCTGAAGAAATTCCTCGAAGTTTTGAAACTACAATATCCACAAACTTTGCCGTAATTCGTCAGAGTACAAGGTTAATATCAGCAGGTTATTTTATGTTTTGTTGATGGTGCATCCTTGTATAATCTTGTAAATAAAGCCAACTTGGTGCAAAATATTTCTTAGTATGTTTATTTATTTTCTCTACATGTTTCGGGCAACTATGTGCCCATCATCAGGAGAACTGAATCTATGCGACACTTCTTATTTGTCACTCCGTGTGGATGACTGACTGGTACGCAGAGCGGAATGAATTGTCGCATAGATACAGTTAGTTCCCCTGATGATGAGCACATAGTTGCCCAAAACATGTAAAAAAGGTAAAGGTAAAGCAGTCCCGTTACAGGCCTGGACAGGCCCAGAGGGTTCCAGGAAGTTAAGGTTCCCAGATTTCGTGATAATGGCACAGGATGGTGGTAGGTTGTCAGCCTTAAACACCGGCCGTCTTTACCCCTAGGAAATACTCCTGGTACTCATTTCTGTTAGAGGCTGAGTCGACCGCAGGGCCATAGTGCGATCGGAGGGATTTTAGGTCAATGAAAAATCCACTGACACCAGCTGGGATCGAGCCAGCCACCTACCGATTTGTAGCACAGCTCCTTAACCACTGTGCTACCGCGGTCCCTGCCCGAAACATGTAGAGAAAAGGAATAAACATACTAAGAAATACTGTGCACCAAGATGGCTTTATTTATAAGTCAGCAGGTTAATTTCAGTTCATGACGCCACGACATAGTTCTCTTCAACACATTTTTACCAGCCTGGGCTCCATGTAGCCTAGAGTTTGGTCAAAGCCGTGACGTTTACTTGACATACCCAATAAATGCCATCTTCTCATTACAGGAACTGAAAAGTGATCTTGTTGACACACACAAAATTGACTTTTGAGATTTTACCAATTTTTCGAAAGTCTGATACACCCCGAGACACATGCTGTGTCAGTTACGTCTATTTTAATCAGAACAAAGCATTACACTTCTTTTGGCATTCTTGTGCCTCCGGAGCACATACGACTATTAAATTCTTTTACCGTTATATGCAAGGAACTGTTAAACTTGCTACTACGTAGCATACGACGCGCACCTAGCCAACTACACTCTCTACAACAGATTCCTACACAACATGACATGCTGCCACAACACCTTGTTTACAAAAACGAACAAAATAGTAAATATCTAATAACTTTAGCAAGGAACGACGAAACTTCCTGAGGATGATCTAAAAAGATCGAAATATGTCGGAGTGATTTTGAGTGTTTTAAGTGAAAGTTATATAGGTGAATTTGTTGGTTAATATTTGAAGTAATTTAATAACGTGTTTAAGTAATTCCAAACTTGGCTCTACGCTAAGTCAAGTTACATTCAGCCCAGACTCTCGTTTCTTTCTTCCTAAAAATGTGTTTTCATGTCACTGGACACCGACGCCTCCCAAGTATCCCTTCTGTTACAGATTTCCGTCTAAAAGTTTTCAAGTTTATACCTAATCCGCGCGCTCTACATGTCCCGCTAATATCATCTCCTTGATCCAGTCATCCTAATAATACGTGACTCTCTGTAGTCTTCTCCACATTCTTATTTCCTTCTTTGTCTTGTGTCCTAACCCCAAACTTCCTGCATTTATCTTCCATATAGTAAGCAATAATCAATATCGTAATTCTTCCACGCGCATATACTAATAATTAACCTAATGAAAAGGTGAAGTGGTTACACTCACCGACAAGCGCAGGCCACGCCGAACTCTGCTGAGGCAGGTGTACGACCATGCAACACGGGGTGATCTTACGGAATGAAATTGCGCACACAAACTACAAGACAGCCAAGTTCAATATAGGAAAGTAGTGCTTGTCGTTAGGGGGTAAAATAGGGGATGAAATGAAGTAAGTGAAACGCATGGTTTAGTACAACTCTCAAGTCACAGCGCAACTCATTTTTTTTTTCAGCCCAGAGCAATATAGGCCCTACTGTGCATCGTAGGCAGCAGCTGATGTAGCGGCTCTGTTTACATGTAACAACATCCAACAGCAGTCTCACACACAGCACAAGTCGGCTTGGTCGCAATACACAGAATGGTTCAGAAACAAGTGCATAATGCTTGCGGTTGTATTCGGAGGTCATAAATAGAAAAGCATCCTTAATTGTTAATGCAGAACACTGCTGGGTCTGAAGAACGTCTACAGTAAATGGAATGATCTTCCGTACCGTAAGAACCAACAGGATGCACTATATAATTTTAATTTATTTCAATAGTTAACCTCTACAAGTTTCGAGCAGGCTTACTGCTCATCATCAGGAGGCACTACTCTGTATATGCAGCAATTGGTATATGTCATGCGTTTATGTTGACTGGCTGTTGGCAACCAGTTTATTTACAAGATTGTACGGGGATGCACGGTCAACAAAACATGAATGTCTGATGAAGGTCGTTTGGCAGAAAAATGTAGTTGAAAATAAGAGAATGAATTGTTTTGTTTTGATTAGAGTTATTGTAATTCGGACTGTTACGAAGCACAATGGAGATGAATCATCTGAAGATTAGCGTCAAGAAACTGCACTCCAGGATTCATGGCCTGTAGCTTTCACACTTTTGGCTGAATCCATAGCCCTTTACATCATCACACTCAACATCAGTCCACTAAGTAGGAGACCAAAGTCAAGATATTCGTGCGAGCAGGTCCGCTTACACTTACGTCTTTTTTTTACAAGATTTTCATCTTAGAATATGCGTGAAAAATTCTTTTCCATCGCAGGATAGATATTTATATTCTGAAATCACTGTCCAGAAAACTTTGCACTTTGAAAAACTGTTAAATAGTTAATAATTTTTCTCGCTGTCTTAATTCATACATGCACCAAGAATCACACTAATGTAAAAATTACACTTATAACTTAGTACAAACTATTAAGGGACTCCTGACTGCTTTTCACAAGATGTCAAAATAGACACTAAAGAAACACAGGGCGGTCAAACCCTGGCCGTCGTTAAACCTGTACTCTTCTGCAGCAGTTTACATATGTTAGTTGTCTCTTTCCTTCATTTAGTATCATATCATTAGATCATATGTTTACATGACAGTATGGCTCCTCTGCGGCCGCTCGCTTACTGGGAATGTGGGTTCGAATCCTGCCAGGAACATGGCTGCTTGTCTCTTGTAACTGTTATATGTCGCTAGGTAGAGGACTGTGCGTCGGGCTGATCACTCGTCCAGAGGAGTCTTACCGATGTGGTGTGTAGAATGTGTGTGACCGCAAAGCCCCATCAGTGGATCGAAGTGCCGGAGAGAGAACAAATTAAAAAATCTCCACGCACTAATAATTTCGGTACTAGAAGGACGAAATGGGTCAGTTTTACTGGCTGGCTGCTTCTACTGTGGGGTAGGGGGTGCGGGGTGGGGGGATAGAAACTCCCAGGACCCATTGAGTAGGTAGCTGCTTGTGTCCAGAGCCAGATCGAAAGAAATGAAAAAGAAACCATTTTGATCCCGCCAGTAATCGTAATCTGATTCCTGTCTTCCAGCTCGTAGTCTAGCTAATGTACTGAAAGAGCAGCTATAATTGATTAGTGTGAAGCAGGTTATGCGTTTTAAAAACATGGCTCTATTCATGAAACACGGGATCGTAATGCAAGCGAATCTTCAGCGGTAAATGTGGTAGATTAGCACTCTGCACCTCATGGGTACAGCAACAGATAGGAAATAGGATCATCGTACTGAAATAACCCCAAGGCATCGCGTGATATAAAGCTGCAAGAACATTCAACGCTCTCGTTTCTCATGGGAATACATCAAGGAATAGAATTCAGAGGCATTGTCGGCTGTAGCCACTGAGATCCAGGTAACGAAACCAAGAGAGAGATCTCATTTACTTTCCTTTCAGATTATCTGACAATGTTCATTTAATTACAAGATTTACAAACTGGCAACAAAAATACGTTGTTCTAAATATAGAATTATAGCGATGCTTCACATTCTGGTAAATATAAAATCAGACTCATACATAATGCGTTAACCAGCCCAGACCAAGTGCTTAAAAAATTTAAAAATTCCAGTTATTTCTCAAATTTTATCAAATTGTAGGCCTATTTTTTATAGCTGTCGTTTCCCATTCCCTGCACGCAATTTCTGTAAACATACGTATTTTAAAACGCTCGGTTACGAATTTAATGTCTT
>Ga0123355_10008237_pt1 | contig 15746 bp, 11 predicted proteins | sample TergutEmb28metaG_3_FD_89872 | JGI IMG/M metagenome (GOLD analysis project Ga0123355, IMG submission 89872) | Embiratermes neotenicus P1 segment gut microbial communities from Petit-Saut dam, French Guiana - Emb289 P1 | ecosystem: Host-associated > Arthropoda: Insects > Digestive system > Gut ... | reverse complement strand
CTTTTTCTTCCTGAACTGTCTGCTAGCTTCATGTCTCACACTCTTTAAATTATCTACTTTTCTTTGGCTTGGATCCTGTAACCACCGCACTTTAGCCTGCTTCTTTTGATCTAAAAATCCTGAACATTCTTCATCAAACCATGGTTTATGCTGCTCCAGTTCGTACAGACCCTGGCTCTGTTGAGATGGGATTTTGATATTCTCTTTAATGTTCTTCCAAGCCCTGTTTATGTCCTCGCTATCATTTAAGTTCTCCAAAGCTGCAAACCTGTTTGAAATCGTACTCTGATACTGTTTGCTAACCTCCAGCTCACTTAGCTTCCTGAGATTTAAATCTTTCCACATCAAACTGCAGTTCAGCTTGTTTACTTACTGCCAATCTTACCCTAACTTCTGGGACCACCAGATAGTGATCAGTATCACAGTCAGCTCCCCTGAAATATCGTACATCTAGTATGCTCGAATGCCATCTTCTGTCTATCAGTATGTGATCACTGTGGTTGTGAGTCTTCCCATCAGGAGAGGTCCAGGTTGTTACGGTACGGGAACATCGTGCTCTTAATAGCTAATTTTTTTGATGTGGCAAACGTTACTATTCTAACATTATTATTTCTAACTATCCTGATGTAGACTGTCATTCCCAGTTGTAGGTTTGAAAGTATCCACTCTCCCCCATTCTGCATTAAAATCTCCTAGCAGAATTTTCATATTGTACTGAGGAATATGATTGAGAATCTGCTCTAATTTCTCATAAAACTATTTTTTGAATTATCACTTTTCTCCTTACTTGTTGCATGCACAATCAAAACTGTATTACACCAGCGACCTCTCACAACTATATATGACATCCTACCAGTAGCAAACTCTCCTAATTGCTTATACTATTCTGTGGTGTGCAAAAAATACTGTTCTCAATTTATAATTTTCCTTTGCTTTTCCATAGATAAAAATATAATCCCCTACCCTTTCCGTGCGCCCTTTTCCCCACTTAATCTCCAGCACGCCCATTAAATCTAATTTCCGTCTTGGTAATTCCCTGGCTGCTGCTGTAAGTAAACCTGACTTGTACAGGCTTCTAACATTCCAAGTACCAAATTCATGCCCCTTTTCCTTCGCTTAGGTCGTACCAAAGGATAAATCCAAGTCCGCGGCATATGTATCCCTTTTGTAACATTGTAGTTTTTTACGGCAAGGAGTACGTTAGCACCTAGTCCAACCCCCAACCACCCTTGTTCTGCTCTCCGTAACCTGAGGACGCGCGCCATGGCGAAGGTGGCAGCGACCCACTTATCATGGGGCCACTTGTACTTTGCTACACTTCTTACACGCCCAGCTTTGTAACGTACGGACTGACTGTGCATTGCATGTTGGCGGTTGTCGGTGTTTCGCTGTAGTTATACTTTTCTAAGTGTCAGGGGTGCTGTATCCACGTGTCAGGAGTGATATATCCACGTGCCTAATAACTTACGGTAAGGACGATGACTCATCCCTCCTCGCCCATTTTCCGTAGGATATAAATGCTGCACGTGGTGTCTTGTTACTAAATTAAAATCACACGTCCTATGAAAGGCTATGTAATATTTTATAGAAATACAGTTTGTACAGAACAGCTCTACATTGCACTACGTTCATAAACTTGTGTGTCACGGACTGCCAAAACGCGGCTGGCCTACGTCACTGATGTTGCTCGCGCAAGTTGTCCGTGAAGAGCATTCAGTCATTGCTCATGGACAGCAGGCTGACGGTGAACCGCGATTAAGGATTTTGTAAAGAAGGGAGACACACCTGGAGCTAATCAACGTGGCTTGGCAGAAATACGACGGCATCCAGTAAGGTGTGGGCTGAAGTATGATTTTATCGATGCACAGTGACTACCTCAACAAGAAGTAATTCTTTGCGTCGCTAACAGCAAGCGCTGGCTGCGTCCACGTCAACAGTGATCAGTGTGCGTGTTGACGCATGGCGTGATGAACAAAGACACGGCCCTTGCGTTAGGTTGCGGCGTGGCATCGACTGACTCACGAATCACGGCTGGCTAGCGGACAATGCTCCAGTCACTTCGTGATAACCGAACACGTCATCATTCCAAGAAGTGTCCTATTGGCAGGAGTTGTGTCTGCAGAATAAATGTGTGGTATCCCATGCAAAGAATGCCATCAGACAACTCGACGGGAGTCTCACTTTTCGTCGTTGTCCATTTGACGACAATGAATACGTTTCAAGGAACCACGTGCTTTCCGTTTTTTTTTTTCCTTTTCTTTTTCTTTTTCCCAGTTTATCTGCAGATAGAAAACAGGCGATGAAATAAAGCCACGTGCCGGCCGGCAAGGAATGAAGACAACTCAGCAATTTCCTTTTATTTTGGATTAACTGTCTCTCTCTCTCTCTCTCTCTCTCTCTCTCAGGGTATTGCACTAGATCTCCAGGTATTTCCTGGCCCTGTTGTTTGAAGTCTTCGCCTTTTTCTGAGGACAGACATACTGTCGCACTGAACCAACTCCATATTTCAGGGTGTGTTAAAACCACCAGCAGACCCTTTTTTGAGCCAGAGAAGGCCAATCCACGCTTTCTCATCGTATTTCTGGACGATCCATTGTAATATTATTCTCCCCGACACCAGGTGGCTCCAGCGGCAACGCTTCTGACTTGTATTCGGCAGGTGCTGAGATCAGATCTGAGCACTGGACGCCGAAGAGCTGACCGACGTGTTTCATGGTTTGATCAGACCTTCAAGGCAGAATGGGTAGATAATGCTTTAAATACGTCACAATCTGTGCGACCAGTCATCATCCAGTCTTTCCATACTTCGTCTGTCTGTCACAGTCGACACACAGACATAAGGCACAGTACTGCATCCCAGTCACATAGCGTCTGCACAGGTTCATCTCTCAAATGTGATACACTACCTGCCTGCTTCATCGGGGGAGGTCTGCCGAATCCTATTACCTCTTTTGTGTTTAATTACGTGATTAAGGGATGATCACATTTACGGATTTAAGAACTTAATGTCTGTTTGTTGGTTGGTTGGTTTCTGACACGACATTTGGTCGCAAGCTGCTCTGCCGCTGTCCTGTCCTTTATCAGCCAAGCCTTCTGTTTGCTGTGTTGCGTGTTGCATTGCATTGGAATTTTTGTGAGTTCGCAAAACATTTCCGACTGATAATTATACGAACTGCTTGAAGTTATATAAACAATATATATGTGTGTGGGGGGAGGGGGGGCACCATCTACGAAGACTGATCAGACAGCAGGTGCAGTGCACAGCGACCGCTGGCACCCAGTTTTAGTGAAACGCGGAGCCCACGTACCGCCGACAGCACCATTTTGAACGGTTGCACTGCCATTTGACAACATGCAGCTGATGTAATTGTGCTACAGAACTGGAGTGCAGTGTGACACTTTGCCAAACAGAAAATAAATAAACAGAACAAGCGATAAAAATTGTAACCCTGTAACTTAGACGAATAGTCCGTTGGGGAAAAAGCTGGATCACCACCTATTTTCCATGGAATTTTCTACTTCTCACGGCTACCAAATCTGGGGGAAAGTTTTGGATAGAAAAATGAACACAACGGAAAAATCGAACGAAATGTCCTCTCTGCAGTCAGTTCTGGACAGAGATGTCTATCCTTACCTTGGAGAATCAGGAAAAGATGATGTCCGCATCATCCCACGCCATAAATATTTCCTCTCACCACTACCAATCGTCTAGCTTCGTCGGAGGCTTGGATGTGAATCCCACACTCGTTGTAACCCTCAGATCAGCACTTTCATCTTCCACGTAGCAGTAGTTTTTAAACATGCTGTTGCTAGGCGAAGGATACATGATCCATTTTTCCTGTTTGTTAGAGCTAGGAAATCGGACAGGCTGTTTTACGACTTAACTACACCGAGAAAATGCAATCCTAAGAGCGAATAAACTTTCGATACATAACCAAATGAATTTCACATAGCACTAAAAGCAAAAGAACATATACAGAGCGCTACATACAGTAAGTTTAAAGTAGCCATAAAGGTAAGGTTTTAATGCACGAACTGACAGTGCGATGCAGGTGTCAGTGGCACTCTGTCAACAGTCACCTTGACGGTTAAAGCACTTGTCACAGCGTGTGATAAGTTTGAACATCCCGGACGCGTAGAAAGCATGTTCCAGTTGTGTCGGTCATGAGGTGGCAGAGCGTTTGAGGTCTTCATCGCAGTTGAAAGAATCGCCTGTCAAGAGCTATTTCAAAACGGAGAAAACAAAAAATCGCTGAGTGCCAAATTCGGACTGTGCAGGGGATGTTCCTGCGTTTGCAAATCGAACTTTTTCAACGAGTTCCGAATCTGCTGTGCCGTGCCGTCGGGCGGGCGGGCGTTATCACGTGGAGGATCACACTGTCGGCAAGAAGACCGGACGTTTTGTCCAGATGGCCTCTCGCAAGTCTTCCAGCGTGGCGCAGTATTGGTCGGCGTTCACTGCGTGTCCATGTGCCGGGACGTCCACCAGCAGCACACTGGAACAGGCCAGAGACTCTGTGCAGCACGTTGCCAGCAAATGGTGTCAACGTAAACTGAGCTGGGGTGTTTCCACCCGACTCCACAGAGCAGAGTCCTTCATGAGAAACTATTATATCTTCAGCTAGTGAAGAAATTAACCACATTTTATGGAACCCAAAGGTTGATTACCGCATTCACGAGAACCTATCATTTATTCGTATCCTGAGCCGTATGAATCTCCTCCTGCCCCCACCTCGCTTCTTGAAGATCCACTTTAATATTATCCTCCCACATACGCCTAGGTATTCCAAGTGGTCTCCTTCCCTCAGGTTTCCCCACCAAAACCCTATATGCACCTACCCTCTCCCCCATACGTACTACATGCCGCGCTCATCTCATTCTTCTCGCTTTTGATCACCCAAAAAATATTTTGTAGTCTTCTCCAGTCTCCTGTTTCTGGAACACCATCAGCGTATTTACAGCATCTGCAGTTGTAAGCAGTTCATCCCGAACAGGACTGTCGGGGTTGCTAGCTGCACGCCCGGCAGCTTAGTAGAGCGACGGGCTACGGGCTGAGCGACCACCGCTTCGGGACTACGAGAGGCCGTGGCACCCACCCAACCTTCTAACTAGCGGAAACAAGGGGGCTCTTTCTTCGAATGCAAAGGGCTTTACTCTCTGACCGCTGTGTGGTCGAAGGCCAAGAGAAGCATGCAGTGCTCCCTGCGGACTGCAGTACCAGTTCCTTACCCTAATAATCATTTGTCAGTTTCCACAAGAAAAATTGACAGTTTCCATCTCTACGTGTTGTAACTGGCCACGGTCCGCAGCTCAAGTCTTGGGCTGGGGCTTCAAGGGGATGAAACAGTTTGGCTTGTAGTCTGAATTAAATAAAAATTGCACCTGCTTAAGTCTGGAATGCGAGGAGGGGTTTAGCTGTCCGCATTTAAATCTTGTAGGTCATTAGGGTGGGAAGCGGTCTAACACACCTCATTTCCATCTCTTCCTTGTTATAGTAACGGGTGGCCGCACGCAGGTAGGATGTTCTTTTGTTGGAACAGGTATTTTCGGACGGTCTTGCCTGCAGGCTGGCCGTGTTCTTAACAAAGGAAGGAACATTCCAGAATTCGCGGCACTGTAATTTTGGGCTTCACTAAAAGAGGGTAAGGAAACTGGCACAGAGCGGAGTAGTTCGCATCCCAACAGCATCCATCTTAGTTGTCTTTAAAGTTTCACTTTTAAATACAGAACAATGTAAACTCAGTCCGAATACAACTTTATGTATAAGCAACAATCAGCTACATATTTCGGCTCTATATATAGCCATTATCAGGCTGATTACAGAGCCATAAGTAGGAAAATACTATAATACAGTGCAATAAAAATATTAGGGACCAGATCTCGTAGTTTCGCAGGCACTTTTGATTAAGGTAAATATTAACATTGCAGTTAAGAAGTTCCCTTTGCAGGTTCTGATACTGGTGCGTGTACGGACACGACTGGTATTTGTAATCTTCAGACTGGACATCCCCCTTCCGTTTAAACACACAGTAAGACGAGATCTCGCCCTTAATATTTTTATTGCATTGTATTACTACTTACCGCTCTGTAGTCATCCGATAATGGCTATTATTGCCGAAACTTGTAGCTGATCGTTCGCTTACAGATAAAGTTGTGTTTGGACTGTGAGTTTACAGTCTTATTTATTGACACGTGCATTTAAACACAACTGAGATGCCGTGTGCAAACTGTAACGTTGTCTTGAGTGCAGTTGGGTTACTGTAATTGAGACAATAGCTGCAGCGGTAACTTCGCAAGTCAAGAAACAGAAACGAACTGTGTGATCGCATAGAACTGCCACGACTATCAAGTGGCTTCACAGCCCTCCATAACTTCCTTGGGATGGGTCCGTGCTCACCGACGAGCAGACTGATACCAACTGACAACCCTCCCTTTGATCCATTCTGACAAACTGTAGCCTCCGTGACGCCGTGACGTCACAGTTTACTGACAATGCGCACTGTGAATTTAAAACGTTCTGTACACACAGTTTCGCAAAAAATGCGATGATCCTGTCCGCAGAAAAATTCACACTGTCAAGCGTCGAGGGCAATACCGTCTGAAGCGTCGGAGCCCCTCACTGTTTTACGTGACGGATTGGAATTGACTGTCGGGGATGATGCACAAGACGTGGACATTTCCAGAGCCGTTCTTTTCAGTTCGCTGAGCTTACTGCGGACATTTTATGACCGCAAGTGGTCCACATTAGACAGTGTGACCTGAATACGGCTGAAGATCATAACTGACCAACAGTGGTGTTGGCCCATATTGAATAAATACATACGTATATTACATACATACCTAGCGTTTTAAACGTTCTGTTCTGGCTGTGTGCAGAACGGCCGTTATAAGGGGCAACTCTGCAGCATATGAAACTCGCCTGCTGTCGCTATAAAGTTGGCAGTTCATGTGGGACTGTACATGTGACCTAAATGCATTACACACAGTGCACACGTTTGGTGAAGACAGAGGACAGACATTTGTATATTTTGTATTTTGTGTCCGACTGTGCAGAAGGTAACATTGTGACTGTGTGTGGGCTTACCGTGGCACTGACAGCAGCTGCTCTCGTACTGGCTTTTGTGTTCACTTTATCGGCCGGACAGCGTGTCAAGCGAGAACTTAGATCAAAACAAAATCTAAGTTTCGTGAAGCACTCGAGTAATTTTACGATGTGCCACGTTTCAGAAAATGTTAACATTTAATTTCTTCTTCCCATGAATGGGGCCATTTTGTGCCGAAACTGACCAAAATAAGCACAGAGCAACCCATAATGCACACATCCAAAAATGTAGCTTCTTTAATGTCAGCTGAATAATTTCTATCAGACAAAGTGTGCCTCCAAATGTGTTTATTTTATGAAATTTGTGAGAAAGGAAGGAGGTCGGCTGGTGCTGAATGCGACAGTAATGCATTCAGAACTACTTCGATAAAACTGTAAGAGTCGAAAGACCAGCACGGTGTGTTGGCTTCTTTTATTTGTGGTTCCTTTAAAGGAACTTTCGGTAGATCAAATTGTACGGCTTCGAATGACACATTCATTAGCGAATAATAAACTGGAAAGAATTTGGAAGGAAGCGGCCGTTTCCTAATTTGAGGCAATGTCGCAGCATTTGGCACAGGCGACTGAGAAAACCATGAAATCCTTTCTTCATTGCAGCCGGTCTTCCAAACTTGAATTAGAAACCAGCACTTCCGGTCACGAAACAGGAGTCACAACCACTGGATCGATACTTCCGGTACGCGAAACAGGAGTCACAACCACTGAATCGATACTTCCGGTCATGAAACAAGAGTCACAACCACTGGATCAATACTTCTAGTCACGAAACAGGAGTCACAACTACTGGATCGATACTTCCAGTACGCGAAACAGGAGTCACAACCACTGGATCGATACTTCCGGTCACGAAACAGGAGTCACAACCATTAGATCGACACTCCCTCTCACGAAACAAGAGTCACAATCACTGAGTCGATACTTCCGGTAAGTGAAACAGGAATCATAACTGGGGTTTACTAGTTACGTCCCGCGGTGAGGTTTCATACAAGAGTTGCGTACCAAAGATCGGACAGTAAGCGGCTAACCTGATTTCGAGAATCGAATTTGTTACATCAGTCTTAAAAATTTCTACCAACACGGACTTACCACTTGCACGTGCGATGCCACTAGCCACTTCTGTGTCTGTGCGTATCATTGCAGACGCTAGGCATGTTGGTGCGTGCGGACCGCAGCGAGCCAAGAAATTTGAGCTTGGACAATAAACGTTTTAAAAAATAAACAAAGTGTAATACTAAAAACAGTACCATACTGCCATAAATAAACCAAGTATTTTTTGGCTCGAGATCTAAATAAAAAATCTATACTGCGTTGTCCATTCGGATCCTGTTCCGATATCTCACCTCCAATCACCGTATTTTCAACAAACCGAAGTCCTGTATTTGTGATTAGCTTACTGACGCCACGTTTAACGTTTGTGTTGCTGGTGCTCTCTGTGTGATGACACATCTGTAGCTGTTCATCCTATTTCCAAGTTCTCTGTACGTTTTATTAGTACAAACAACCGCCCACACAAACACACTACCAGACATCACACTTTATTTGACGAGCAGATTGAAAGGCGTTTGCAAATGAAACAGCAGGATGTCAATGACGTATCGCACAGACAGTTCTTTAGAACTGGACAAGGATGATATGAGTGAGGTTGGGGTCAAGTGCTTGGCACTCCGAGACTGCATTAAAACTTTCTCCGGAAAATTGATTTTCTTCAGAACATAACAATAACTTGAAGTAGGAGACATTAGAAACAAAGGGACAGACCATCGTCCCCGAAAATATTTTTTAATGCAGCTTAAACATTAAGCAATGCCATGCCACGATGTCATTCGACAGTTCTGATTGTGTGTAAATGGCTGTATGTAACAGAACGTGCAGTGACGCTGTATGACAATTTTCAAAATGTCGGATACTGTGCACACCATTTCTTCTTGCAATGCAACTCATACCCGTGTGGCTGGCCAATCGGAATGCAGCTGACACACATGAAGCAGACACCTTGGGACTCAACTGATATACTTTGTAAGCCGCGGCTGGCAACTCCTACATCCCCGTCATAACCACTGACCATTACTTCCGGTACACGGCACAGGGGTCATAACCACTTTCGTCTGTGTGTTACACTTCAGACATTCAGTTCTGTACATTTGCCTGTCATTTATAGACTAGAATAGAATGGAACAGAGTACAGAAGGGCGGGCAATGTAGTGACCCTTTGCTTCGACAGATATCTGTGGCACCTTACAGCGCCATAGCGATATGTGAATCGGAATGCACACAGATAGCGCCTAAGCTGCAGATACACGACGCTCCTCAACCTGCTGCCTCGCATTGCTGACAATCATGTATGTACGTCAAACTGCTGCTAGAGCACTGGCACAAGTATCTTGGTGGTAATAGTGGTCCACAGTGCCGTGCCTATCTGTGCTGAAAGGAGTCCGTTGGATGGCAGCAGCACAGTTATTGGGATGTTGTTATACCAGGTTTAGTACTCAGCACAATCTTTCCAGTACTGTTGGAGCTCATAAGGTTGGATATTGTTTGACGAAGTTTGTTCCTTTGAAATTAAATGTTTTCATGTGTGTGTAATGAGCAGAAAATTGTTACGAAGATTGTATCCTGCAAGATCTTGCAGCTGACTGTCACTAGAACCTACAGCCAGAGTCTGGCATACCTGGACCTATAGGCGATAGATGGAGCACTGCTGAAATGGTAACTGGCAGGGGAAATTCGAAGTGCTGATACAGAACTGCGCTATTCGCACTGGGATTACCACCGGCCAGGAACGGAGTAAGCTGGCTCAAGTTGTAACGGGGGGTGTTCGGTTTGAATGTTGACAGTATAGTTGCCTATCCTGGGCGAGAATTATCGTGGTTATCCTCATTCGTGCCAGGGAAATGATGCGATACGTGCCACACCAGTTGAGACCACGGCCAGATGCAGCCCACTATTCCTACCATGCTGGTGCTGCTGCTCACGGTTCAACCTTGCCAGTGATGGAACTGTGTCGTCGGGTCGCGATGGTGCCGCCCAAGACCCCGCGAAGGGCTCGCGTTTCCCACCGCATAGACATTTGCCGTGGAAAAGTTATAAGTATTACACATTCTGAGTGTGTGTTTGTAGCCTTAGTTATCCAGCATGCGATGCGCATGCGCCAGTGTTCATGACAGCGCAGCAAGAACCTTCTGGAACGCACTCTGGTTAAACACCTTTTCTTCTGAACTGTTGGTCTGGCAGCCAAGTGTCAGTGTATCCGGCAAGTGTTAGCACATCTGCAGGCGCCACGTGATACGGACAGTGGCCTGTGCAATGAGACTTCGCGGTACTGGAGTACATCAGTGCATACAGCTGGAGATAAAGATTGCTAGACGCCTGTCGTATGTTGGTTCACAGTGGTGAAAAGTACTGACTGTGGCTGGGCTGACAGCAGATGAACGGCTGCGCGTATTTTGTCGTAATTAAAATTCGTATCGCGTAGAAACAGCTTGTTAAATTGTAAATGTGTTGTTAACACAAAACTCCTTTTTTCATGTGTTGTGAAGGGAAGAAGTAACTGATGAACAGAGACAATTGCATGGTGAGGAACTTCAGGGGTTCTACCACTGAGATATCGGGGTTGTATTTCTGGCTGGGACAACAGTTCTCTTTTAAAAAATTCGCACACCGCGTTTGGGGCCACCCAGCTTCCTATGCAGTGGATATTGTGGATAAAAGAATGGAGGGCTTCAACTTGACAACTGAACTCCATCTAGTGCTAAGGTTAAAAGTGCGTGGACGTTAACCTATCTTTATTATTATCCTTATCACCTTCATGCGGGGTATTTGCAATTACATCCCTGAAACAAACTTTGTTTCTAGGGTACATAGTGTCGCAGCTGTTCTCTATTTACAGTTTGTGCTACATGTAATGTTATTTCGCCCGTGAAATATGGTTTATTATTATTATTATTATTATTATTATTAACGGCTCGTTTAATCTCAGATGTTGCGGCTAGGACTTACAGATAAAGTGCAGGAAATGTGGAACATTAGCAGTCGGACAGCAGTGCCAGACAGCACACCGATTGTAGCAATTGCTAATCATGTCACGCTGTAAAAGTGAACATCCGCACGCAGATCGAAGAGACGCGACGCGTTTCTATTTATCTGCTTTCTTGCCGACTTCTAGAACCGAGATTAGATAAACACCTAACATTCGCGAGAATCTCGGATTTGCTGTATGTGAAATGTATCTACTTTAGTTTATTTATAAATTTCGTTTATAATTTCTGTGTCTCTTGTGGCTTAGCAGTATTTATTTACTTTCGCCTTAATAGGCAGATGTGCTGTGCCTAACCACGTGACCGTGTGGTCCGAATTATGTTTCAGTGTGTGGTTTAATGCAAACGACATTATGACTTCAGTTAATGTCTTTTACTGCTTTTGTTGTCTTAGTCGTAACGAAGCTGATGCACTTTGTAGTTGTTACGTAGCTAACAGACAGTCAACAAACATATACTGGCCTAGCAAATGCAACAGCGATTTGTCTACACTTAACAGTACCGTTTATATGCGTTCATACATACATACACACACACACACACACACACACACACACAGTGTGTCCATACGATGAACATAAGAAATAAAATTTTACAAACAACAGCTGACCTACGTCGATATAAACAAGCCAGTGTTTGCGCTCAGCTGCTGACAGCACGACACCACGTTGGCACAACTTTGTTAATAAAATAAATTATGTATTCTTGTGCCGTAGCTACGTGTTACGACGTACAGAGAACATTGTTACAATGTTTTTAAGTTACTGGACTCGATTTAACGGGCTAAGAGTAGCAGGTGGTGTCGGACTTTTGTGAAGGCTCTGTTGAACCTTCGAGTTGCATGACAACAGGGGATTTTGACCATGTGAGTAACTGTCAGCTTGTCAAGCAACAGGCCTGCACCACGCTCTTACACAAACCAGCTGTGACTGAGTATTGCTGTTTTTGTTGTGCCTTCGTGTACTCTGGCACTAGTATTGCTGAACTAGCCTATTTGCCTGCTGTATCTGCCTTGATGATCCCCTGCTAATGGAGACAGCAACGATCTCTGAAACGTCGGTGGGTATGTGTCATATTAAATGACGTTATATCCCACAACAACCTACTGGCCAGTTATTCGAGGAGCGCAACCAGGATGTAACGTCATGACGTGCAGTTCGGTAGACAGACACCGGATTTCGAAGGGAAGTGCCGTGTACATTTTATGGTGCTGTTCAAAAGGAACCCGCTTCTATGAAAGCACAAAGCTTCTATCTACCAATCTCCACCACGTCACAACACAAAAGGCCGTAGCAGTGCAAGGTCACTCCTCGCTTCGTCACATTCCAGTTGGTTGGCGAGTGTCAATATGTTCTTCAGAGTCCTTCTAGCTACATGGCAGGCAGTTCGTTGCTCTTCTTTCACAGGCTCCTGTAAATTCCTTTATTCCAGAATATTTTCTTTTGATTTATGGTGACAAGTCTAAGGGTGTATATTCTTCATAGGGAAGCCTTAAGGAAAACCCGTCAGCCTCTGACAAGAGGGGCGCAATCTCCCCCATCCAGCCACTGTAAAATAACCCACCCTCCCGCCCTTCAGCTTTCTTTTTGATAACAATGGGGCAGGACAGGGGCGGCCAAACGTTACCAAAACACGTAAGTACGAAGTGAACCAAGCAACTTAGGGCCTCAAGTTTCATGCTGTTGTCTTCAAGGTTGCAACCTCAAATCGGTACCTTCCTACCAGACTACACGGTGTTATAATCCAGAAAATGACTGCGTGTAGACAACACATGTTCATGAAGACACGCATATTTCGGGATCTGCGCCGTTTTGGGACATTACACAGCGTACAGCGGTAATTCCGTACCGACGTTCCGGGACAACCTATCGGTCCGACCTTACAGGGTCAAGAAATCCAAATATAAATCTCTCTACTTGGATTTCTTGACCTTGTAAGGTCGGACCGATAGGTTGTCCCAAAACGTCGGTATGGAATTACCACTTACGCTGTGCAATTACCCATAAGAGCGCAGATCTCATCTGTTTCGTGGCGGAAGCCTGAAATTACGCACTAACACTTTGTCATGTTGTTTACATGCGATTTATTGCACTCCGCAGTTAAAGGTAAAGTTCGCCCTAGAATAGGCCATGACAGCCCAGAGAGAGAGAGAGAGAGAGAGAGTAGAGATACAGCTATACTCTCTTTTAACCTCTGCTGCTAGATGGAGTGGGTTGTCATCGCCACGCTCCGGTTGATTTACCCCCGGGACAGCGACCCGGTACCCAATTTACAGGAGGCTGGGTGGGTCCCAGGTCCGAACTGCGTAGTGGGTACTTGAAACTACTCCATAGCATCGAATGACGGCGTGATTAGTGAGTAATGAAGAGGAATGTGTGTGAAAGGAAGCAGTCATGGTGAAGTTAGCGTTGCTGTCCCAAAAGGTGCGTAAAGTAACGGCGGAAAAACACTGAAATTTTACGGTGCGTGTAGCACTGTGGAGAATATGTGCACCCTAGGTGTGAACATAAATTTCCCGGACTGATTTTATTCCAAATATTCCTGTATAATTACATCATAGTGAGAGGATCACCTTCCAAGTACAGACAGACTCCTCAATAAGTGATATCGTAACAGCTGCACACATTTGTGGAACAGCCTACAGGCCTGACGTCACATTCTGCTGATCGTCACGATTTCCCGAATTCTTCGTCCCTTAAAGACATATTTCATTTTTGAATGGGCCCGGAGTCACTGGCAACAAATGTGGTGAGCAAACTGTCTGCCCAGAACGGCCAGTGAACTGAGACGTTATTCTGACGGAGGCATAAATTGGTGGACCCCTTTCTGCCCACATCCTCGCATAAACCCGCCAACGGTTCTGCACACTAAGACTTGTCTGAACAAACAAGATTAAATGCATTTTCAACATTTTTATCGAATCTGTGCGTTTGCTGCCCACCATGTTTGAAACTTCATGCCACTAAAACCTGTTGGTTTCTTCACACTCTGTATGCTCCAGATAATGCCGCACGCGTTTCGCCTGCACTTCTTAACTTCACACAGTATTTAGTGGTAATTTATTCTTCGCATTGACTGCTCCAGAGCGATATGCAAGGCCGGCACAAATAGAGTGTAGAAGTTGTTACGTCTTAGCTTAGCATTTCATATGTTGCTGAGATCCGGTCTCTTGATTTTGGTGCTTCAGAACACGTCACTGGCTTTTGTGGCTCAAGTCAGATACGGAGGTGTTTAACTGTCTTGCAGTTGACAGCACTGGAAGGTTTCGCTCCGTGTTGATCCATGGCTTTAGGTAACAACCTTTTTACCCGGTTTCATGTACAGAAGAACTTATGTTGTCCCCACTTATCACTGGATGTGTCACTACATTTTTCAGAAAATCCGGTGTTCCGAAAAGTCTACTTTTAGGTTGCTTTCGATAAGAAACCACAGTTTCGTTCAGATGTTTCTTTGGAAACAACTTATTGAAATTTTCAAAGTTTTCAGGCATTTCAAGCAGAGTATCAGATGTGTTGATTAAAAATAAATCTAGATATGGTTTCATTTTTTATTACGTCACGTACATCTAACACCCCTATTGTACTAGACGCAGTGCTTGTCATGTCCATATCCAGGCATTCCTTGTGACAACTGGTTCTTCCGTTTTAGTTTCAACGGAATTCCTCATATTTTAAGGAATTTTTTATGGTTGCAGCAAAATCGTTGGTGCATTTGTGGATTTCGGTGGAGTTAGTATTTTTCTTCTGGATTTGATTAAATAATATACATACATACAAACGTGAATACATACATACAAACGTGCATACATACAAATATACATACATACACACACACATACATACATACATACATACATACATACATTTATCACTATATAAAAATGTATCTCTCTCTTCATAAACACAGTTTACATTATGACTTTGGAATTCCTTCCAGTCGTACAGATGGGGGCATTCTTTTCTTCACTGCTTCTGTTAATACATTTGCCTCTTTGGTGACAGATGAAAAGGGGCCGATACCTTGAATGTCGGAGAAGTAAATCCTATTATATGAAGGAGCTGCTTGCTGCATTATCAAATTCCCTGTATGGGCACAACAGTGAATGAAATTTGCCGAAGAATATATTGCTATCATCCTGATTGTCTTGCACAACTTGGCTACTCGTTACTGGCACATCGTCATATGTCTGACAAGTCAGGTGACATGGTTCTTTGTCTGAACCAATACCTGAGTGCCCTCAGTAAACATAAACTTAAACTGCCTGCAGTTCAGTCCCGAAGATTAAAGAAACAACAAAATTGTTCACAAATTTGATATCGACAGTTTTTAGTCGGTCCAGGCAGAATGTACAGTACCTGTGCTGTTTCCTAACGCACAAACTGTGTGTGGTCTATGTCCACCTAATGCTGCAAGTCTACGCCTGTCGCTGCCCAACACATCAACGCTGCCAAATAACATGCGGGGGGGGGGGGGGGGTTTTTTTTTTTTTTTTCTCAACCGTTTAACCAGGGGCGATTTTTAATTTAACTTGGCCGTTCTCTTTTCTTGCCGGGTTTTGCTTTAATTGGTTAATCCGCTTGCGGTGGGGCCCTTTTTTTTTTCGGCGCGGT
>Ga0123355_10008236_pt1 | contig 15746 bp, 5 predicted proteins | sample TergutEmb28metaG_3_FD_89872 | JGI IMG/M metagenome (GOLD analysis project Ga0123355, IMG submission 89872) | Embiratermes neotenicus P1 segment gut microbial communities from Petit-Saut dam, French Guiana - Emb289 P1 | ecosystem: Host-associated > Arthropoda: Insects > Digestive system > Gut ... | reverse complement strand
ATATTGACCTTTTAAGTGTTTTTAGTTAAAAATGGAAAAAAATAAAAAAAAGATTTTGAAAGGGTTAAAAAAAAAAAAAAAAAAAAAAAAAAAAAAACATCCATTAGGTGGTTGTTTTGAGTGTGTAGTTTGTTTATTATATCTAAAAAGTATAACTTTATATACCTGAAATTTCACCCTTTATACTGTGAGAATTCTTTTTCAGTCATTTGGCATGTGGATTTAAATGCTAGACAAACTATGTTTTTCTGGGAGTGGAAGCATGTAAAAATTTGTGTATCTTTCTAGCAAATGTTGACACAGAAGTTTTTGTTTGGATGTTTCATCCTATAATTGTATGCTATTAATTCTCTTAATAAAGAATTCCCACTAGAAGAGAGGGAAGTGTGCTGATGCAGAGTTTTGTGAGGGCCAGTCACTGAAAATCTGGTGTTGCCAGGCAGGACAAATTTCAGCATATGCCTTTTTAACCTCTGTTCTCTTTACAGTCACCACTGTAAGATATGTTCTGTTTTTATTACAAACTAAAATACCTGTCATCTTTCGCAGGTATCGTAAATGTGTGCGTCGATTGGAGGATGGTGTGAGGGAACCTTGCCTGGTGGTTCCACAACATGAGGAATATCCCAGAGAGAAGAGACAACCACCTGGATGTGTTGCTCCTGAACTGGTGTTCTTTTGTCGCCGTGTATATGATTTCCGACAGCGTCGTATCCTGAAGAATCCCGGCTGAAATTCACTCAGAGACGTGGAATAGAGTCAGTGCACGTATACAGTAATAGAGTACATGCAAAAGTCATGTGGCAGTGTAGGCACTTACAAAGTGATAAACATTAGTTCACAGTTGGGTCTTGGCAGGTGATAGTGCTTTCAGAAACATCAAAACTTCTACACTCTGCCTTACTATAATTTTTACTTACAATGTGAATATGTATGTCTGCAGTGAGTCTTTAAAACGTTTTCCATCAAGAGCACATAGGCAGGGGTGGGGTTTTATGTTTAAGATGTATTAAATTTGTCAGACAGGAGTGGTGCAGGAAGCAGGCCCACACTTTGAATGAGGGGTAGCAGAGTCAAGTTGTGAAATCCAGTTTATACCTAAATCCAACCATTGCATCATGAAAGGTGGTTGAGCAACTTTAATTGTACTAAAGTTTTTGTTTCCTCTTACTTCAAAATCATTATTGTTTATAATCAGGGCTGAGTAGAAAATGTGATATGTTAAGTAACATAATTAGATGTACATAAACAGCCCTGCATTTTAATGTCTGTTTTATAATTGTCTTTCTTCTTTTCACATTTTTTCCCCATCTTGAAAAGGGACTTACTGAAAGTGGAATGGTTGGGCATGTCTGCAAAACTGATTTTGCAGGCTGATACACGGTAATGGTGACTACATGTTTGTCAAGATTTGCAAATAAATATGGATTTTTTTGTTGGAATCAAAGACATGACAGCCTGTAGTTGTTCACAGAGAGAGAAGAATCATTAACGCCTTACTGAAACAAAGTGTTTTAATGAGGAGACCAAGTTTGTTGAAACTGTATGTGGAACATTCAGAGACAACAAAAGGTAGAATAACGTAACATTTTGTGAAAGTCTTCTACAAGAAACAGTAAAATCAACATTTTTGTGTTTAACAAAAATGCTTATCATCCTAGCATTTGTACCATAACTTGTAAAGAGAATAGATATTACATATTATAATTATTATTATTAATATTAATATTATTAATAACATAGAGTCAGATTATATATAATATATTTAATTTAAAGAGTAAAATTCAATATTTATAAAAACGGAACAAAAATGGTTTGTGTGGTCACTCAGGTAGGATTTTTTTCAAATGCTATTTTATAAAAACTTGTTTCCCCCTCCCCTATGTATGTTTCTTAGAAGTGCTTAGCATGAGACATACAGAACCAAGGTACACAGCTTCCCCTTTGTAACCCAGTTTATGATCACACACTCGGTTAGTTTTTCCTTTTAAGGTCCTTCTTCCTTTGGTCTCTGGAGAGCAGAATCATTTTGTCCATTGTTCCCCATTTCTGGTGCTAAATTATGACAGTTTAGGTTACCCGTTTTAACAGCCTGGTGTGAGTAATGGAAACCAAGAAATTGAGTGGGGTTTGAAGGCATAAGGACGTAGTAGAGTCTGTGGCTATGGTTCTTATAAACACAAAATCAAGGGCATACTGTAAACAATTATATACATATTGAAACTTCAATAAAACTGTAGTTCCCTTCCTGTGTTCTACTCTGTAGGGGTAATGCTTTCTCAGAATCTTAGGAATTATCTGTGGTCTGTTACTTTGTTTTTCGTGTCTTCAAGCAATACATGTGTGCTAATGTCTCTCATTTGATAAGTCTGAAAAATAGCATAGGATGAGGTGGTGATTGTACAGTATAAGAATGTAGACCAAACCTCTTTGAAAGGTCTTCCAGGCTACCTTTTTAATCATTGTCATCGTAGCCATGCATCAAGATGGCTTACAGCTATTAGTATTGTTCTGTGGGTGAACACTTGCTGTATTATTAGTTGGATTGGGTAGTACATACTAATTATGGTAGGCAATGCTGAAATAAATTATTTTGTATACTAGTACAACATTAGCAAATACTAGAGGGGACAGTAAATTTGCACTCATATATGCTGTATACCGCAACTTCATAGTTTGTGTATTTGATTTGCTTTGTGCTTTAATATCATGGGATGATGTGATTCTGCAGAATATAATTAGCAGACTTTATTGATGGAAGAGATGTATCGTAAACAGGATGGAAGTAATGAATGTGTGGGAATAACTTTAATCGATAATTATATAAAGGTGGTGAGTTGGAACATCAAGGGGTAGTATGGTACTGCATAGTCAAAGAAATTTGTCTTGATTATGGAGAACATTTTTAAACAAACGATGAAATAACCTTTTGAAGTCTTTGCTATATGTGTCATTATTTTAAATTACTCCAATCACTAGCCTCTTCCAAACAGGTCGCTTATGCTCTACACCAAGCCCACTCATTGGCTTATATCCACACTGTCTATCAGTGCGGTTGCAAGGTTCCTGTGACTCATTTGTGGCCTATTTAGAGATTTCTGTGTGATACATTTGTTAAATATAGTTGCCACTTGAAGTGCCATCACAAATTGAGACTACAGTTTCTGGATGCACCATTTCCATGAGGGAGAGCAATTTACAAATAAGTATCAAGATTTTGAGCAACTTATTATGTTTTAGACAGTAAGAGATCATGCAGAAAATATTTGCTGAGGAAAAACTGGATGAAATTAGTACTACATTGTAAGCAGTTCCAAGAAAACTATTGGCACAACGTGCACAGCAAACTGGAATGTCTGTGCCATTAGCATGAGATACAGCAAAAGTGCTGTTTCATTCATGTGAAACAACCACATTCCACAGACTCTTTGACATATAATGAACAAAAATGAATTTTGTAAACTGTTGTCTTCAGAGGGCATTATGTTGAAGAAATGACCCACGCTTCTTCTGACTAGCAGTGATGCTTGATGTCATCTGTGTGGATACATGAACTGTCAATAAGAGGTAGTGATCCGCATACAATCCCACATAATTCAGCATTGTGCCATTACATGGCCCTGTTCATGCATTATGAGTGCAGCTAGTATTATTGTGGCCTTTTTTTTTTATCTGGGGCTCTAAATTCATGCTGATATGGTAACATAAAATCTGGCACCATTTTTGAATTGCTGTGTGTTGATGAGAGAAGATATGCCTTTTTTCAGCAAGAAAATGCAACAGCCCAACCACAAATTATTTCCTGCACCTTTGCATATGGTGAGTAAAGACCTGTTATTAACTATGGTGCTGTTAGCTAAAATGTGTGGACCCCCACTCACAAAATATTGGAGTTTCAGCAGTCACTGCCCTGCCTCACTGTCATGTGAAATGTTGTGAGTTTAGAGTGATGCTTGGGGCTATTAAAAAAGTGTTGCTGTACATATGGGTTCCAATATTGTATTTCGTCATTTCCTTAAATAATAGACTGAAAACAGAATAAGTACAAATTTTAAAGTGGGCATTGCAGATGCAATATTCTTGAGTTAAAATATTTCATTTTGATGACAGCTATCTTCATGTATTTCTTAATTTAATGTATGTCAATAAAATTATTTGACTCAAACCTTTATGAAATTGTTGTAAAAGAGAAGTTTAAACCAGTGTAACAGTGGAACACACAACTTTTGACATGCACATATGTCTGATAGCTCCTGTTGTGGTTGCTACCGTACTGCCTTACAGCTTCAAGTTAGCCTTAACAGAAGGCTACTTCAATACTTATGTTACATCTAGTTTTATGTGTTACCACTGTAGCAAAATCTGCTAATACCTGATATTATGCTAAAGTATGGTTAATAAAGCATAATTATTAGATAGATATCAAAAGAACAGTAAATATAAGTGAGTAATTGTGTAATCCTGGGATTTACTGTAAAGGTTTGTTCAAACCTATTATATGTACAGCGTATGACATGCTGTATATTAAATCTGCCATTGGTTTCATGTTAGTGTAACACTGATGAGTTTTCAAAATTCAGACAGCTTGTCCATTTGTTGGAAGTAGAAGGGCTGAACAAGGCAGTAGGAAGTTCTAACAATTTTTTCTGCATTGTGTATGTTGTTATAGTACTAAATATATTTTACAGGATGATATTGCTTAGTTATGCCTTTTCTTGTTGTTATGTAATCGTATGTTTATCTTATTTTGCAGCAGCTTCCAATAAATTTATATATATATTGTGCTTCCACCTGACAAACTAATTAAATTTCATATCAGTTTAAACTGGTATCTTGCTCGTGCCAGATTAGTAGAGCATCTGTATTTAAAAATGAACTGTAATTTTGAATTGAGATTCTGTGTTTTAGCAAACAAGTTTGGTTGACGGGTGTCTGTTTGCAGTATGGTGGGAGCAGTAAATCATTTACAGTGTTTTAATTAACTTAGTTATATTAGTGTTGCTGTGTTTTGTTTCAAATGTGTTCAGGGATTTGATTTGGTTGCTGGTTGAGCCTTACATTTAAACCAAAGGGCATGAAGTGCCTTATCCCAACTGGGGATGATTGGATCAAGATAACATGAAAGAGTGTCTTGCCTGGGATTGAAATCTGTGTGTTGGCAGTTACAGACCAGTATGCTATGTACATGACCAATATTGCCAAGTGTATGGTAATTTAGCACCAGTGAAATGGGACGTTAGAATCCTAACTGTTGATTTTAATGTGCATGCTATGGGAGTTCCACTTCGCTATGTTACTTCTTCGTGGTGAGAGCATTGTTGAAAGAATATGTGAAATAACATTGGTGCAGTATTGCTATATATATTTTTATTACCAGTTGTGGCCACATGTTGTCTACCAAGTCTGTTTTTTCTTCTTCAGTGTATTCATTTTGTTGTTTGTGTGTTGACTGTTATCATTGATGCCATCCTCACTTGCTTACTCATTCACGCGCAGGATGTAGATTGTATTCTAGTTGAATCAGTAGACAATTAGATTTAAATGCCTTCTGTAGGTGCCTTTGCATGCCCGCAGTATAAAAAAAAAAACCACTCAAAGGGGAAAAAAAAGTTCATTGTAAAGGAGTTCAGTACCACCATTCATTACCTTTTTGTTTTCCCTTCCCATGTCTGTTTTTCATCTCTAAAGAGAATAAATGTGTGATATGTCTCTTAAAACTGTGGTATTTTTTTTGGAATGGTATGTGCTTTCTCCAAAACACACCTGAAAAGTGGAACTCTGTTCTTAGTCTTAAAGAGTATTACAAAACTTGAAGATTCAGGTCTTCATGTTCCAAAGTGAAATATTCTGCTTGGCAGATTACAGATTTGGAAATTACTACTCTTGACTTGTTAAATTTGTCAAATTGGACACTCTGGAATTGCATAGAGAAGCCTAATCAAATCTGACTGTCTTACATATATGTCATTTTACCCATTTTCTTGGGCAATGTTTTTTAATACATGCACATGTTTATTTTGAAATTGTCTTCTTTGTTTCACTGGTTACAGCCTCACAGGCCATCAGCAAATTGGCAGCAGTCAGATTGAACAGGTGTGCAAGGCACATTTTTCATAACTCATCAATAATTACACCATTTGTGTCACTACATAGACTGGATTCATTGCCAAATTTCCCAGTTTGTCGCCCCATGCTACGGAGTCTGTCTGAGAACGGAACTGCAGTTATGGTCACTTACCCAACCCAAATGGCATCATATCACTTGCTGAACATGATGTAGTAATGTACTTGCTCATGAGGTTTCCATGTATTGTACACATATCAGCCTTTTCAGCTGTCCACTGGATGTGTTCTCGTGGTTTCTGCCAGCCATCCAGTAGGAATATATGTCCCTTGAATGATTTTTAAGTGAATTATTCATACACATTTGTAGGTTTTTATGTAAGATGGCCATGTTAGGTTTGTTTTCATGTACGTCCTGCTTCACTCCATTTACAAGGAGGTCCTTAAGTCGCTCCTACACCAACAACTCCTATTTTTTCAGCAATGTGCATAGCCTGTTTTATCTTCTTTGTATCCTGTCATTCACATGCTTGTAGTTCTTCAGCCCTGGCGTCAATGAACAGCCGTCAGTTGGAGGTGGAAACAGTGTGTTTGGTTCAGTACAAGCTTACATTTATTGTAATTGCTTGCGTTACTATGGACTAGTTTATTTCTTGTCTGATAGAGAATAATGGAAGCACCCATGTTGTTCTTTGTAATACTTCTTGCAATACCAGAAAATGCTGCTGTATGGCTGACATCCTGATCTGTTGTACAGTATCAATCAGTAGAGTTCTGGAACTGATGCTGTCATGCGAGTGTATTTTGGTGCATAAACCATAGTTGGTTTCTGTTTTTGTTATGACTGTAAGGGAATAGTGAAAAATTCTAGCTTAATCAGTTCATCTTAGCCACCCCATGTGCGAATGGTATTTTTCTGTCATCATGTAGCAGTGAGCAAACATCAAATCTTGTTTCAAACTCAGGAAAGTAACCACAGAAACAGATAATGCATGAAGCTGTTTGTCTTATATGCATGTCCTTGGATGGTTTCAAAGAGGCAGAGATAGATGTGAGGACTGTTTGAGATGATCCCAAGCATAGGCAGGTGTCATTTGTTAGAAATCTGAAAACAAGTTGGCCAGAGTTCATGAAATGGTGGCCACAGACCACTGAGTGACCATAAAATTGGTTCAGGATCAGTTGTTTAGTAACCAGCAGACAGTTTGTCAAATTCGTCATGACGTTTGGAAGGAGGAAGATCTGCACGAAGTCTGTTCTATATAAGCATGAGTTTTTCCACATAGTTTCATGGATGAGCAAAAGAAGCATGGTCACGACTGCATACATGTAACTTTATACATGGTCATGTTTGTGAAACAGAGTACCAGCAGAATTTTATGTTCGGTTACTGCATATGTTGATTTATGTACTCAGCCCTCTATTATTACTGTCTTGTCTCCTTGAAAATTGCTTGATGACAGACAGAAATGTGTTGGAGACATACAGCAGTCATGTGCAATGTGTGTGCTTTAATAGTCAGTGAACGGTCCTCACAGCAGATCAGATTTCTCTTGCTACTGTAGTGTAGCTGTTTGGAAGTCCATACTGATCCATGTAGTCTGGCACACTGCAACTTGGATATTCATGTCTTTGACTCAATAGGCTGGGAAAAGGAGGGATAGTTTGGCCAAGGTTCTACCATTGGTGCTGCAGAAGCACTGTTCCCCTTAAAAGCATTTTACTGCATGTTCTGGACGACTGACACATATATTTTGTTCCGTACTGATAAAGATATTTTCTGTGATACATTATAATGGTGCAGAAGAATCACAATTGTCACAGCCATTTCATGCATGATAGTTACCTGATGTAGGCTGTTTTTTCAGAATCAATAATAATTCAGTGCTTTTGGCAAGATATGCATCTTTCATGTCATGTGTATGTCACACACAACCTCACAGGGCCAGAGATATGAGAACTGGACTGCAGTTCCATGCTATAATGTATATGGTTATTGCATTCTCCTCTTATTATCTATATCTCTTACCTTCCACATTCTCTTTCTCATACTTTTGTTCTGCAGCATGATTGATGATATCTGCATTACTTTTACACCAGAAGCCTTGTTCAACATGCCTTTCTTTGCAGGCATTCTGCAAGCTTTTATTAATTGGCAGAATGTTCACAAAATAGTAATTTCAGTAGAGGGGCTCAGAAAATCATCTTGAGGATCTGGAAGAAGCTTCCTTCATTGTCAGATTAGCATTAACTGGTTTCCACAAACATCAACCATGATGACTTTTTGCGATTTTCTATGGCGGTGATGTCCCAAGGGCCCTGAATGAAAACAGCAACTGAAAGTGTAGACTTAAACCATATCTTGCTAAGCGGATTCTGATCCGTAACCGTATGATTTCACTTGTATTCTGTACTATTCTATTTTTCTTCCTGACATTTCCGGTTATTATGTCACTGGGTGACGGTTCATCTTCAAAGTTGAAATTCATCAATAACTATACTTTGATAATCTCAAGGCATTAAAATTCCAGGTACAGGATCGTTATTTGTTTACTTCCATAGGGTTGGGTGTTCTGCTAGTATGTCACACTCAGGACTAGTGCAGTGTTGAATTTGCCTATTGGCCAGTTTCTCGAATATTGACAAATGTAGACAGCATTTTGGAAACTGAATCTCTTTTCATCCTGAAATAAGGAAGGTGGGAAAAACTTGGGTAAACTTTACCGAGCTATTTGCAGTTCAGCTGTTCGCTGCGTCAACGTTTCTGAATGTGTTAATCTCCCCAAACTTGCATTCCTATGTCTTGACTATTTCAGTGTAGGTATTATTCCTACATCTGGTTGTTTTAATACCTGTGTGAGACTTGAAGTACTTCGAGTTGTGTTTATGGTGATTCATGTGCTGGGATATATACGTAGTACCAATGTTTCGAAGCTGCGTGCTACCTTCAACAGGATCTGGGCAGTTTCTGAGGCATCATAATCACATATTTTGTATTGCCGCCAATACAGTTGGTTGGCAGCGTGGCTCTCGGAAGTTGGCAGCACTGTCAATAGTGGCTTCAGAAGAGCTGTGGTGGCTTCAATGGCGGAAAGTAGATGATTTTTGGCAGGAACGGTGTATATTTGTGGAAGTTTTTGTAGACGTGTGTAATTCAGTGTCAGTAGCGTCAAGTAATTTCGATATTTTTATGGCTGCTGAGGCTTCTGATGTAACGTGTTATTGTTTCCTAATTTAAATGCGAGTTTTGTTGATATAATTCGGTACTAGTTTATAGCCAGAAAATAATAGTGGTTTCAGTTTCAGTCTAATAATAAAATGAATGAAATAACTTGTAAAAAAAAATAGAGAGTGATTACGTAATGCCAGTTTAAAATTTCACTATCATCAGCTATTTAGCTTTCCAGAGATGTGCCGTAACGCGTGGTTAGAAATAGTTGTGCTTGGATAGCGTGTCGCGATCACTTGATTCCTGCATGAATTTGAAGACGTGACAGTCTCATATATATGTGAAAGAACATTTCCTACCGCACAGAGAACACGGTCCTTGTCGGTTAGAAAGGTTAGTTAATACTGTTAGCGCTGTGCAGAGAAATAATCGGTGTTTGTTGTGGGAATGGTACGGAACATTTAAATACACTGTGTGTTAAAAATGTTAGATTTTCATGTTAAAGTAGGTGGTACGTATATTTACCACAGCGTTGTAAGGTTAATATCGTTAAGTCATTTAGTCGCAGTATTTTATAAAATAAATATAGTCATACTATGGTGTAATATTTAATGCAATACAGGTTTCCATGGAATTACAATTCTGTAGTAGATATCATGGCATGTGACTTTGTTTAGTCCTTTTAGATGTGTGTAAGAGAGATTACAAGAATTGGGCTGAATGTGGGCTGAGTTGTTTCATGTGTTACGGTTTCTTGTGAATTAATGGTTCAACAGTGTCGCTCTGCTGTGCTGTTAGATATTGACTCAGGACTTTGTCCTGTAGTTTGTTTACTTGGCAAAATACTTGCCTGCTCTGTATTCACTAAGAGGAGTGAGTATTGAAATTGTTTCTCCTGTTACTATTATGAATGATTTTCTGTTTGCAGGGTCATTTATCATCATGGCCAGTTTAAATAAAATAGAATATCAAACAACTTTGAGACTGTTGGTGTGAAGATTTTAGGAACAGCCTTTCCTTATTATTAATAATAATATTAACAACAATACTGCTGCTCCTACTGCTACTACTGTTAATAATAATAATAATAATAATAATACCTTATGTTGATCAACAAAGCATCAGAATGGAGTTTTTTAGGTAAAAACATTCTTACCTCAGTATTTAATCATTCCTTTGGGTTATTGCCTAACTTGTCAAGTTAATGTATGTAATGTTTTTCAGGTGTATTGCATTCCTGTGTAAATGTTTCCTGCGCACCATGTTTGTTATATTGAACAATGTTTACTGCATCCCAACATATGTGGTGTGGATGATGATTATTTTTCCGCTTAAGAGGTACCATCCTGACTTGTATTGGAAAATAGAAGGCCATTTCTTTCATTGGTTGCTAGCAATGGTCAGCATGTGGAGTTGGTCAGCAGGATATGACAGTGAGTTTAAATCATTACAAATATATGTTATGAACACTACAGTATAATTGTTAAATATCTGGCTGTTGTGTTGTCAGCTGCAATAGAAACAAAGTGGAAAATGTACTTTATTCATGTGAAGCCTTCCAAGGAGCCATCCATCAAGTGTAACACTGACCTTCTAGTCCGTATGCACCATTTATTTAAAAGTGATTAAACGGATATGGTATTGCGCTTTCTCAAATTTTTTTTTAATTTTTGACACAAGTTAAATATTTAATTTAAAGTAAATTATGAGTGATCAGAATACTGTAGGTTACTAGTTACTGCTGCCAAATGAATTTGCTGCATGGTCAGCAAGATATTTTTGATTGGACACAAAAATTATATATCCCAAGATTGTATCTTTTGCAGAACTATCTTCCATATGCGATTTCAGATATGTTTAATGACGTGAATGCAGCCAGCACCTCAAACGTTTGCTCAGTTTTTGTCCAATGACAGTAACACTTTCCTATCTGGCTCTGAAGGTGTTATTTGGTGACACACACAGAAACATTATCACACATGGTTATCATATTGTAAAACTCATTTTCCATATGACTGAGAAACAGAACAAAGTGATGGTAGTGATTTTGATGATGACACTCGTCCTATCAGCTTGAGCAAGGACAAGAACTGGTTAGGGCAGTGTCACAGTATCTGCTTGCCTAGTGTAAATAATTTTGCCCTAATGAAGATTGCATCCACGTTCCTGTCATAAACTGTGGGAAAAGTAGGGTATCTAATTGGAGACATTAGGCTGTCAAGAGTTCTTTGTGATTGAGGGTTGGAATACCTTAGAATATCTTAGAATCCTATGAGTAGTTTGAATTTTTACCCAGTCTGTTTCTCCCATTGCAACTGTTAGATAGCTTAAATGTATATGAACAGTGTTGTATAAAATGCAAAGCCTTCTTGCATTCATTTTGTGTAAGTTTAGCATGTTACAGTCTGAGGGAGCTGTTTGGATCTAAGAGTGAAAAGTAACAGTTGATGTGAGAAAATTTAATAATGTGGAGGTGTGTGGTGTACACTTTACGTTTGATATTATTTGCAGTGACAAAATGAAGGAGGGCTGAAAGGGGTGGGCCATGGGGTACACACGTGGGAGAGATGATGCGTACATACAGGTTGCTGACTGGAAAGTGTGAAGGAAATAACCACTTTGAAGTCCTAGGCATAGATGGGATGATAATATTGAAATGGGTCATAAAGAAATAAAGAGACATGGGCTGAACTCATCTGATGCATGATAAGGACAAGTAGTGGGCTTTTGCGTTACACAGTAAATAGTAATGACTCTTTGTGTTCCATAAAATACGGGGAATTTCTTGACTGGTTGTGAACTTGTTAAGTTTTTTAAGAACTACTTTGATCCATGAAGTAAGTTAACATGTGTACCTTGCTAGGAACACTGTTTTGATTTCTGTTGAGACCCTGCTTTGCTTCTTGTGTGTATAATGGTTTAGACAAAATAACTTTTGTAATGACACGGGGATGAGTGTGATTTGTCTTTTATGGCTGTGGTAACTAACTGCACTAACTGGTTAGGTGATAACAAGTTGAAAGGTTCTTGCATTCTGCAGATTTTACAGTAGGAGCATCTTGACAATCTCATGCAATATTTATTGAGCCCTTAACCTTCTCAAGAGCTGCATTCGCATACACGAGTGCACATAAAAAAACATTCCCAGAAATTTTATTTCATATATACAGGCAACAAGGAAGTTTACTGCATTTTTAAGATATGCCACATAATCTCTGTTGTGTTTTCCACAAATTGCCATTTATTTCACTATTTTATCTTTTTCTGTTCAAATAATATGCTTTTCATAAACCATGCACTAAAAGTTAAATGTCCACCATAGTAGGATAAAGGTTAAAGTCATATCTGTGTTCCCACGTGACCTACTATTATTGTACGTAGGCTATAACAGTAGCAGATTAATAACAATGAATCACTGTGAACTTGTGTGAAACATAAGAAAATTTTTACCAAGCTACATGTTACATCCCTTCATAGCCTTCAGCGGGAGAGCCGTAGGTCTTGATTGGAAGGTGCGTTTGTAACACTGAGTCATAGATTTTCAAAGTTAAATTAATTGCAATTTACTGGGACCCTGTTAAAACATTGCCTTCATATTATTTTTATTAAAATATCTTTCCTAATTTATATAATTAAAGAATAAAATTGTATGTTCACATACAGTTGCCTTGTGTGTGCATGAACACATTATGAGCTGAGGTGTTTTACTATCATGAAATTAAAATGACCTGTTTTGTATCTTAATTAAGTAACAGGTGAAAAGGATAGGTGCTGACTGCTGTAGAAGCACACTTGCATAGATCATTCATGTGTTGCATTCACACGGCCAGTTTTTCCAGTAACAAAATGATAGTGGTTAGCTAATGGACTGTCCTTCGTACAGGTGCTATTTCTCTAATGTTTGGTTTCTGTCAGAAGACTCTGTCCTGCATGACAGGTACAGGTTGTGTAGTTGTATACATAATACTACTTCTGTTTGTAAACTCTATATACATCTCCTCTTTCTTTTATAGTTGTAGAATTAGGGGATGATATCAGGAATTGCTTGGAGGATCGTACACTAGTCATAGCTAATCATCAATCAACTGCGGATGTCCCGTTGTTAATGGCAACATTCAATACGAAGAAAAATGTCCTACCAAACCTCATGTGGATAATGGATAGAATCTTCAAGTATACAAACTTTGGAATAGTTTCCATACTTCACGAGGATTTTTTTATTATATCGGTAAGTCTTATTGTCTGTCTCTTTGCAGAATAAGGTTAATGGAAATTCAGATTTTTAATGATACAGTATTTGTTGAGTGTATGGTAAGTAGTTATTTTTTTCTGGGGGCTTTGCAGCAGTTCAATTCCTTTGTTTTGTTATTGCTGTCAGTGTATGTCTTGAATAATTGAATATTGGTATTAATTTGTTTTGTGTAGTGTGTAACCGTAGATGCAACTTGGGCCCTCCCCCCAATATTTTTTCTGCCCAAGAATTATTTTTGGCTACTGAGTTGAAGGGGGGCAAGTAAAATTGGGGTTACAATGTGGGACAGGTGTGTTCATATGTTAAGGACTGGTTCAAACCAATCATCCCCCTCTTTCTAACCCAACTCCTTGATTCAGTATTTCAATCAAAAGATGCACTCAATAAATCAGCTGCTATTGTATTTTATGATTTATGCTACATGGCACAGGAATGCCAACCTCAGAAAGTCTACTCAAACAAGTCCAACTTACCAATCCAGGTATTAATCGCCCTCATTGTCATCACCAAATTATTAACATTTTTAATAGTTTAATGATAACAGAATATTAAAAGTTTTAATACTTTACTGGTAACAATGAAGACATTTAATACCTGTATTGGGGAGTTGGACTTGTTTGCTTAGACTCCCTGAGGATGGCACTCTGGTGCCAAAACATGTAGGAGTTGATACTTAACATGAATTGTATTTTATGATTTGTATTTTACTGTATTTTATTGAGTGCATTTGTTGGTTGTTATATTGAATATAAGAAAAGGCACAGTATGAGTGACCTAAGATTGACTCCTTGACTTGACTCCTAGAATATAAAAGAATGCAGCTTTTTTGCTTATGCATACAGCAGCCCTGCATCTTGAATGACGTGAAGTATTTAGCTGACAGAGATGTCCTCAAAGTCACCTGGTTTCACACAACGATAATCCAGGTGCCTGAATATTAATGTGGTGAAAACCTCAAATTAACAAAGAATGAATGAGGCTGCTTCAGATGCCTGCTTGCATCTGTCACACCCAGTCTGTTTACCAGTCCCAGCTCAGATAAATCCTGCATTTAAATAACAGACTTGACTCCTAATACCCTTTGTCATTTTTGTCCCCACCCCTTCCCCATTGTTATTAGTCAAGTTGTGCTTGTGTGTGTGTAGCTATTATGCATCTCACTGTCATACTTATGGGCAGTGTACACATCTCATTGACACTAATGCTTATATTGTATATATGAAGCTGTTATTTCTGTTTTAATCTCCAGTTTTGGCTTTGCTACTTCATGCAGTTGGGAAGTCTCTCAGTTGAGTGCCATGTGGTTGTGAAAGTATTTTGTATTTTTTTTTTTTTGTTGCTTATTAGAGGGTAAGCTGCCATGATGTCCGTGTTCAGTTGTTTGAATTTATTTTTGTTTTTGTAAAACTGAATTGTATGCAGTAAAAATACAATATAAAATAAGTGTGAAACAGATTCATACAGCTGAGAGAAAGCCTAATGAGTTGCTTTAAGTATTAATGTTTGGTTTTACATTGTCAATAAATGTTCTGAATCTCATGATACCACCTTACTGGTACTGTTGATTTTGTAATGAATGTGCATGTGCAATTGGGATTTAACATACCAAGAAGTGAAGTAGTTTTATAGGTAATGATAAGTTTATGTATGTAAGAGTGATAGTCGATAAGAGCGTGGAAAAAGTGATTTGTGAATGTTACTTAACTATTATTGATTATTTTCTACAGTTTCTAGGGCAGACACGTTTGTTTACGAAAATATAAATATTCTGCTTTGTGTCAGTTCATAAGAGTGTCTAGTTGTTACAATGTTAATACAGCTGCTGACAAAATTTTTAAAATATGGAACATCAAATAGACTCTGAACTTTTATCAGTACCTGAGTTTAAGATAAATCTGAAGAAACATCTGGTCATTCACATTTTAGTGTCACAGCTCAGTTTGTAAGAACAGTGAGTGTTGTATTGCCTTGTTATGCCTACTTGCGTAACTTGTAGTGGCAGAAAGCTGAAAGAATTGAGCACTACAAGTGAACAGCAATATTAATGAAAGCATACTGCTGTATTTTTGTATAAGCGTTATTTCATAGTTCGTTGAGTATGAACATTATGTAGCATTAGTGATGACTGAATGAGTATGCAACAAGTGGAATGGTACTGACACTGGGGAACTGAAATTCTCATAGAAAAACTTGGTTCAGGGTCACTCTGTTCACCACAAATGCCATATGGATTTGGCATAATGCCCTTCAACTTTAAGCACT
>Ga0123355_10008235_pt1 | contig 15746 bp, 7 predicted proteins | sample TergutEmb28metaG_3_FD_89872 | JGI IMG/M metagenome (GOLD analysis project Ga0123355, IMG submission 89872) | Embiratermes neotenicus P1 segment gut microbial communities from Petit-Saut dam, French Guiana - Emb289 P1 | ecosystem: Host-associated > Arthropoda: Insects > Digestive system > Gut ... | reverse complement strand
GTACATTACTCCCTGCCAAAGTGCAATTCCGTATAAAGCATATATTTTTATTTTCTCCAAAACCGTCTCATATAAGCAATTTAAACACGCATATTGTAAGTGTATCTGTACGACGCAAAAAAGTGACCAGTGAATACGGTAATAAACGTCCGGATTTCATAACCGACGTGAATATCTTGACGGTTTAACGACTTTTACCTTCTAATGACGAACTGTGAGTCAGGGAGTTACATCTAAGTTCTGTGCGTGCATGAGACTGTTTTTAATATGAAAGATATTTAATAAAATTGGGATAATATTTATGATTGTACATTTTAAAGATTACTCTTTATGGACTCCTACAACAGTATCAGTATGTGTGTGTCGTGTGTAATGCTTATGCAAACATAGCGCAAAACGTTATAACTCCTTTCCATTTCTGCTTACTTAATATGAAATCATTGAGGTAGCCCCTAACATTATTTAAAAATTAAAGAAGAAGGTAAAGTTCTGCACGCCGTGACAGGATATGGGGGAGTGGAGGTCTTTCTCCACTCCTTAACCACGGAACTAGAAGTGAGTGTCCATCTGTTCCCCTCAACTGGTACACCCCCAGCGCAAAACCCCTGGTATTCTTTGGATAGATGAACGGGTGGAACCCAGAGCCAGTCTGGAAGTTTTGGAGAATAGAAAAATCCATAACAGTACCGGAAATCACCCAAGATTTCTCGGATGGTCTAGTCAGTGTACCGACTAGACTGACGAAGGGTGGACGAAAGAGAAGTCGTATCTTGCAATCTGACCTGCAGTAGGCAGCTGTTGCATTGTCCAGGCAAGGGCATTAATTCCTTTTGAATGTCACTCCATACGCGTACAACATTGGTAGAACGGCCCAAAACTGGGTATTCCAGAGGCTGATAAGCAGAAACCTGCATGACCTTAAAGGGTGGACGGCGAATGGCTTCCAGAACGAACTTGTTTTCTATTTTATATTGACTAGTTGGTGTGACTTATTTGCATGGAATTCGGTGTGAATCTAGGACATTGTATCAGGCATTCCGACTCAAATATTATGTGCTCTTTGTCAGTTATTTGTCATGAACGCTCTGCTGGTGCATTGAAAATGTCTTTCCATACCCTTTCTGAATTAGGGTACTCAATAATTACGGACGCATATTTGACACTGAATACCTGAATTTTATAAGATGCCCTCAAACACCTACGAAGAATAAGATATGTTTGTGATAATACGCCTGGAAATTTTGGTATACATGCAATAGGAACAGCTAAATTGAGTTTCAGTAAAACAGCATTCATACTTCTTTTTTACATGTGACATTGAAAGGTTGTATACGTGCAAATTAGTGTAAATTAATGTAAAAACAAGAAAAAACCACGTGCCCTTTTACCTGCAGCACGTGTCACATTAAATTTGTAGGCATTACTTGTCACTTCGATTAATGGTCTTTAAATTAAGGGATGGAGTCTGCGGACTTAATAAAACGCCAGAATTTCAGCGTATATTTTTCACATTCTACAGGTCCTGGCTTAAGTTTCAGCTGGCTGTAGCCAGTTCCGACTGATGTGTTGTGTGTTACTTCAGTTTCTAAAGAATTATGGTGCAGAATTGCCCTACGGTGGGACGTAACATGTTTTCTTCCCTGTCTGTCTGTGCTTATCATTCATAATCATCATTTACACCAGTGACCTTTCTATTTTAATTGCATGGGAATTGGACACACTATTACGATGTAAATAAACCAGAGTAATGTGATGTATTTTAGTTAGTTAAGCGTGAATGGAATCAGGGCTTGCGATATTGTAATTATAAATATCCGAAGCAATAACATCAGGCAGTAATTTCGTGCTGAGCTTAGAAACATTTGTTCTCTCTTCAAATTTACAAAACGTTAAATATCTAGGAACACAGAACAGCAATTATGCCAAAATATGTGTACAAGTCATTTAGTGTCGCTAGCAGAACGCTATAAACGCATTTAAAATGGGTTAATTGCCATCTGTGATGGAATTTTTGCTTTAAAATAAAGGACTTTTAGAATTTTGATGATGAATATGTTGGAAAAGCGCAGACCGAGAGGGCAGATAGAGGATTCAGTAGAAGCGTAAGGTTATAAGAATTGTAGGCGGCTAAGAGTGACTGAAAATCTTTTCAAATTGGTGGGGTTGGACTTTGCAGTATTTAAACTTCAGGGTCGGCTACGAGAGATGCAGTAATGTCTTAAATAACTGCATTTCTGAATTTTTTAAATAGTTTTCTGTAATTGTACAGTTTATTTTTTATTTTATATTTGTAATGCACATCATGAATAAGGAACAAATGTAATTACACAAGCATTAGAGTGTCTTGTTACTTGATGTACACAATGTATAATATTCACGAAGTATGTGAGCAAGACTGGAGAACAATGCATTTAGCTGTTTGTAAGGTGAGACCTAAATACAACTTCACAAGTGAGGAAGTTGGTGTTAATTTATGTAAGACACTCTATTATTTGTATCGGATTTGTGACGAATTATTCAAGGGACTACAGTGAGTGGATGGTAATTTACACTTGCAAGCATGAAGATGCTTGTCCTTGTGCATTACGTATTGAGCATAAAGCGGCGGTACGATATTCAATCGCATACGCCAGTTGGTTATGGACTGTGGCTTGTAGGATCCTGCACTTGCCTGTGACGGGCTGGGCTTTGCTGCCATTGTAAGACTAAGTAAGAGATTTCATGTTTTCATAAGAAGGTGATTTTAATCCTTTTGGACATGACTCTATTCCGTTGGTTTATTAGGGCCAACACCCTGGAAGAGTTATTGTCACCGTGTTCACGGTGGGTCATGACACGAAAAATTCGTATTCAATAAGTTTCTTAAATATATAAACTTCAGGTTTTTTTGGTAGGACGGCACAGTCCAGACCAGGTTTATATTTTAAAAATTTAGGCCTTTCCAGTCACTATGCATTGTGAGGGTATAAGGTCAAATTTGATGAAGTGAAAATGACAGATGGAGCTTAAATTGGGGGGGGGACTTAAAACTTTGTCGGAAAACTTGGCGAGAGAGACTATTTGGTAGACCTAGGCTAGATGGAATATAATATTAAAGTCTATTTTCAAGCAAAGGAGCTTGTGGTATGGACCGGATTTAATTGGATCTGGATACAGTCCCGAAGCGGGTTAATGGAACGAAGGGACTACAGGTTAGACGCAGACGTAAATGCAGGATAATATTAAAATTTACCTTTAAGAAAGATTTTGTGTGTTGTGGACCGAATTTGGCTCCTAATGCTGTCCCGAGGCGCGTTCATATCAACACTGTCGAGAACCTTCTAATTTAATAAAAGCCTTTATTTCTTTATCCCTTGTACAACTGACATCTTCTCAAATACTGAGCTCCATGAATTAATTCAGTTGAGATGAGCAGTAACTCTTAACCTCCTTCTTTTTGGATGGGAAGTTATATACGAAACACCGTGTATCCGTAGAGATGAGGCAAGTAAATTGGGTGCTTGAAAGTAAATAAGGGGTCACATAAAGCGGAAATTCTCGAATAAAATGTATTTGTATGTGGATCCTTGTATTCATGGATTGGTACCGTGGAGTATTAAATTCGTGACCGGAATAGACAAAAGCATTACTCATTCAATGAAATGATACATAAGGTTCAGTACATATATGCAGTATTTGCTCTGTTAATACCTAGAGAGCGATACCGCACGTATATGCGTATTTATACTACTCGAGATAAAACGGAATGGAAGAGAAAGGTACTAATCGAATTGAAAATATCAGTCACGGTTTTGTCTCCATATTACTGAATAACTGTTAGTTTCTCAAGAAGATCTCTGTTCCTTGGAGCTAATCCTAGTTGACTGACTCCTTCTGTAGTTATTGCCGCCTCAGCTGCGTGTTGTGTAGTGTCTAATTATTCTAAATGGTTTAGGGCGACGCCGTCATGCCTTTTTTAAGCTGGAACTTCAGCATGATGCCAATTAATCGCAATTCAATTTCTTCTTACTAGCTTACTTTCTTGTAAATGCAGATTGTTCCGGCTGTGTTATTCAATCGTTGATAATATAATGCAAGTGTCCATTGAGACTGATACAACCGACAAATATGAATCGACAATTTGTCCTTTTAATACCAATTGTGCTATTTCCTTGCCTTGATATAGAAAGGTGCATTTAATCGTCACCTGAATATTTCTTCAATTTATTTAAGTAACAAACCAACAAATGCATATTTATAGTCTTTAATGAGCTAAAATTTACATTAAAACACTTAAAACGCTCCTACATGTTTCGATCATACGATCATCCTCAGGGAGCATAATTTGTTCCTTGCTAAAATTAGTGTAACTGTAACTTTAGCAAGGAACGAAGTATGCTCCCTGAGGATGATCTATGATCGAAGCATGTAGGAGCGTTTTAAGTGTTTTAATGTAAATTTTAGCTTATTAAAGACTATATATGTGCATTTGTTGGTGTGTTACTTAAATAAAGTACAAAATGCACGGTGCAATGATAAAGATTTCTTCAGTTTGTCATTAATTTTCTAATGACCATTTAAACAACGCACAATACTTTCGTACTACTTTCCCTTCGATATTTCAGGCATAAAAAGTACCAAGTACTTATTATTACTCTAGTGGACAAAACAGTGTTTAATTACACAAAAAGTAAAAATTTCCTGGACTTGTTCTTTCTCCTACTTGATATATTATAAAAGTGTATAAGGGAAATAAAGATGGATCTCCAGGAATTCTTTAATTTATGTACTGAATGAAGATGGGTAATTAAATTCCTGTTCCAGACACTTTATCCCGCCTTGCAGAAGTCACTAATACTAACCAGACAAAAGGTGAATGCGCCTCGGAGCCACTTGGAAGGATTCGCGACATTCCGTTTCCAGAATTAAAGTCTTCGTAGTCTGACATAAACGTTGATTCATCTATCCTTATTCTTGCCAGATTAAACACGGCAGCAATCATGTGCATATACACTTAAACTGAAGTTCCTGATTTGTACATACCGTTAGGCTGTTTAGTATAAAATCTAACTTTCATTTGATCAGCCAACATGATAAGCCACTATAGTTTTTGGACTGCGTGGTCTCTGAAGGTGGAATTAGCAAGCTTCTCAAAAGTTTCTATAACTGTTTGCTAGTTGGCAAGGCATTGTATCTCGGAAGACCTGAATCCTTTTCTTACTGTGAGTACTTCCATTTCTGGAGATTTTTATACATTAGTATCAATATTTTGTTCGCTATTTTGTGATAAATTAGGAAAACAATCTCTTGGCTTTCAAGACAGTGTTGAAAAACCTTGAACTACAAGCACACTCAAAGTTGGCTGATCGCTGACATACATGTAGTTGGATGTTATCCCGTTTGATTCTCGACCGTGGCACAAGATATTGTGAATAATATATTTGTGATTTTATTGCTTCATTGCAGACGAATGAGCTGTTTCTGTAATCCGTCCCACCCAGTAAATAAAATTATACCCTTATTCTGTGTCGTTCTGATAATGTATTGGTTTCATACACTGCTGAGAAAGGGAAATAAAAAGGAAGCTACTGGCAGAAGAGGGTGAAAGAAAATGTTAAACAGGCAAGTCTGTTTGTCAACCTCGACTAAGTACGACTTCCTTAATAAACAATATCTATGTCTTATTGTTGCATGGAACAGGTTGGTTCAACAAGTTTAGAAACTAATTTCTTTTCGGTTAATCGACCCGTACGTTCTTTATCTAACAGTGCCGTTAAACCTGTGGCGTCGAGCTAAATGAGCAGAGTACCAAGAATGGCGAAAAGTTACGATTTGAGAAAAAAACAGCCGCTTCTGTTTTACGATGCTACCATTATTTGTCTGGAGAAGAACTGAGTAAATAACAAGAGAAACCGTATTTAGGTTAGCCAGTAAAGACGAGAACTGCGTCCCAAATGTAATAAGTCTGGACTGTTCTTACAACAGCTTGCTAGGCTATCGTTCTGATTTGTCTGGTTTAGCAATCGAATTCATCGTGATTGGGTATTGTTTCCTTTGAGTACCTGGGAAAATTCTTGGAAGGTAATAATTCTATTCAGTCGACAATAGACCACCACAAACCTCACCCTTTTATGTTCCCCAGTTGTTGAAGTTGTGTGGTAAATGTTTGCTTCTATAAACTTTAGAACAAAGAGAGGTAGTTTAGCAGTAAAGGTTGTGAGAAATTCAGAAGAATCCTGAATCCTGTGTTCTTCGTTCAGATATACTGTTCAGAGTGTTGCATAACTTACTCGGATTTTCCGTTTGCATGTGTACCAAGTAAGTTAACTTTAACAGTAACTCGGGTGTCTTTTGTTGTGAAGTTGAGTCTTCGCCAATATCTACTGATAATTCATGTGGTTTTCTCCAGTTTCCGCAGGCGAATGGCTGGTCAGAATTTTTGAATAAGCCATGGCCGTTTCGTACCCAACCATTTGTATTTCAGCACATAACACACCGTTATATCATAAATCGATAGATAGGCCAGACTGTTAAATGAACCACAAGGAAGTGAACCGTAACTGTATAACATGGCTCACTCGTTTCTATTCCGGCCGAAAGTCGAATACCTCGACGAGTCTTGAGTTTCCACGGAGGTGTGGTTGCCGCTTCTGTTCTGGTTAAGACGTCGCGTCACTCGATAATCTGTTCCCGACGTTTCGAAGGAACCTGGCGCCTTCGTCTTCAAGGGCTATTCTTCTCGGACGTCTGGACCTTTGATGATAAACTTACCGTGTTCCTTCAAATGTCGGGAACTGAACGCGGCGCCATATACGTGTAGTAGCAGAACGGACTCCTTACTCTGACGAGGTTTTCGTTGATTTCCTCAGTACATTCCGGAGAATATGAGGCAGTGCTTTAAAATCACCTGCACTCATCGCTTCGGATATTTCCCAGTTTATCACGTTTTACCACCATTAGAACTTGATGAATTGGTGAGAAATTACCACTGCTTGCTGCGTAATAACCAAGAAGAGCACTATACTCAGCTACTTCGCGGTGGAAACGCCTTGATACATTGCATTTCCTAACCTACCGATCAATCAACCAACGCAAACATGTTTCTGACTTGCAGAATGATGGCGATTATCACATGAAATTTTATTATCTTCTTTCATTGAGCCTTGAATCTAAGAAGTGAAGGCTTAAAAGTGTGTAATTCAGTGAACGATCCTTTTCTGCCATCAGTATCGTCGCAAGATTGTGTTAGGCTGAACGTACCCTAGATTAAAGTTCCAAGATTACTAACTCGGCATAAACCGCAGTTTCATCCGTAATAAACTGGAGGTCTGGAGTTTAGTCGCAAAGCGGTAACATCTGGGGCTGGAGTGTTGGAGGTTGTTACTTTTATTGACGAATTTAAAGCAAAGCCCAGAAGATTCTGATATTTTTCCTTAAGTAACATAAGAGTAAATATCTTAATTTCTTGCTGTAATAATTAGCAAAATATTATGAAAGCCCATGATGTATGCAAGAAGGTATTTTTTGTGCAAAGTGCATAACTTAAGGTATAATGGGAAAACGATATCTGCCAGCACTTCCGCATGTGTTCAACTCTGGGATTTTTTTGCAGTATTTCGGTGAAGTTTCGCAGTGGTGGGTCTGAATTGAAGCCTGTCATGTGAATCTAATTGTAGTCCTTATAAGATTAAATGTATTTTAAACGAAAAGTCATAATATTTAATGTTTGCATTGTAGAATTTCTTTGCGCACATGAATAGTTACATGTCGTTATAATCAAATTTTACAGTATTATAGCACCATTTTTCAGCATGGTGGCCATCATTAGATTATTCCTCATACATTCTGGCTACAAAATGCGAATTTAAACGTAGAAAAAATGCTGTTAGTCTATTCTATTTATGGACTGAATAAATGAGAAATAACCCGAGAAATATCAGTTTCTCGATGTTTGTCGTATATTGTAACATCAGAAGGTAATGAAGCGTAGAAGTAATGAATAACGTTGATAGGCTTTTTGTTATCAAAACGCCTTATGCTATAAGAGTTGGCACATAAATGGATGTATTTAGTATTCCTTATTTATTTGTTTAAATCTAACCATCAAGCGGTAATTCATGTTGAATCGAATGATTAGGGAAGCATGAATGTACTGGAAGGGAAGCGACCGTGGCCTAATTTGATATCCTGCCCTGACATTTACCCGGAAAGCCTGTAGAGAACCAAGAAAAACCGCGAAAATAAATGATCTAAGGTCCAGGATTTGAATCCGGAATCTCCCGAATGTGAAGGACTGACAGTCACTCGACCTTGAATTTCAGCCTCTCTGCGGTGAGAATTTTGATTTTTAAACAAGTTTCAGGCTTTCTTTCTCGGGCATTTTTACTGCTACTTGATACAAGACGTAAACGCATTTTTCTTTATCTGAAAGAAACGAATTGGGCTGAGGCAGTTTCTGTTGCTCTGCGGGACGTGAACTGAGATGGTGCAGTTTCATGCTGTTGTGGAATAAATGCAATTCACCAACAGTTTTTCTACACAAAGGACGGTGGATACTGGATTATTATATCAAATATTAAAGTGGAAGAAATGCAATTCATGTTACTGGAACGACGGTAGTATCAGAATGAAATACGGATCATGTATTTTTTCAGTATTAATAGAGCATTTTTCAGAGTTTCCGTAACGTTTGTGTTGTCTAAAAAATACGCATCTTTCAAAACCCTGAGTCAGTCTACTAAAGTATGGTTTTAGATCCTGATATATTCTGTGCCTGAAATTAACACTGATGTCAAATAAACAGGATTTATTAGGTCATAAAAGTGAAATAAAAAGTGTCTACTTTAAGTACAGCTGATTTTGTCCTCTGAATTATTATTGCTTTTCAGCTTAATCCCAGAGCATATGGAAGCATCTTTTCTCACTTTGGCACAATTAAAAATTTCTATCGTTCTTTAAATTGGGTATTTGACAGGCTATGAGACAGGGTGCAACGTTTTACTTCTCAAAGAGAATGAGGTTCATTGCACTTTGCGACACTGAAACAACACTTGGGAGTTTGGCAACTGCACAGTAATGAGGAAGTGTAAATGGCTGCTCGTGAATGGTTGCTAATTCAATTGCCCTATTTCTGCCTCTGCGGAATTATTAAACTCATGCCTGAATTGGACAAATGCATCAATGTGCTGTGCGATTATGCTAAAGGTAATGATAGATCCGTAGATCAGGTTCCCTATGTTTAAAGTTGTATTGACTTTTCGTTTAGTTTTTATGAACTGTGGAACGTAACGTTTATAACATCTGTCGAATATTACATGCTTGATAAAAACTTGAGAACGTTAGGCACATTTTAAAATAATAGGTGCTTTGTATAAACAGTAACTAAGGACGTATCCATTATGCATTTTTACAGTGGTGTAATTTTTAATTTTCCTAGAAAGCCCACATTAGAAATGAGATTGTTCATATCTTTGAAACGAAAGATATCCCGCGACTTTATTTGTGAAGAATAAGAGACATGCGTTGGTATATGTATACGCAGGCTGTTTCTCGGTCACTACCACCGCTGTTTGGACGCAGGCAAACAAATTGTCGCAGCTCACACTTCTGTTTTGAACATGGTTATAAAACTTCTTCCGTTAATTTTTACAGTTTTAACAAATGTTTTAATGCTACCTAAGGGACATTTCTTCCTCCCCACATATTTGTCTAGCTTACGAATTAGCATGTAAGTCTAATACACTGCACATATTTTTAACTTCGCTGTATTTGATACAGGAAATTTAATGATATTTTTTTTTCACTTTGTATGGAATGTACTTTCGAAAAAATAAAAAAAGACGTCAAATGCCATTATTTTCAATTTAGCCATTAGGAGGATGGATGATAGGTAACTAAAGAGTGTCTGTCAAATTACCCTGAAATTTGAATCTCTAGCTTTTTCATTCTGGACCCTTCCAGCCACTAGCAAATTGCCATTTAAATGCATATTGAATTTCAAATTTCAATTTAATTTAGAAGTGAATCAAAAAGATGTCGCTGCTTTTCAAGGGATGGTTTGTTTTTCTTATATCGTGTAGCATTTATTGTCACCCGGAAAATGGAAGCAACGCGTTTATACGAAACGTCAGAACAAACTGATGGTCTTAAAAGGTGTTGGAACTCAAATGCCGTTTTGTTTAGTACATGTGCCGTGAATACCTGAAAACATATCATTTGTGTTTAGACAGTATCATTAGATGAACCAAACTGCTACAAGAATGAGGGCAAAGCGTTGTTTATTCTGCACGCTGACAAATAGCTGCCCGTAAATCTACCTTATGTACGAAGAAGGTAGACCGGGGTATCGTGGTTAGTATAGCGAGTATGCTACGGGCTGGTTGGTGAGGGGATCGAATCCCGGTGGGAATGAGATTTCTCGCAACGCTCAGACCGGCCCTGGAGCCCACCTAACACCTTGTATAATGGGTACCGGCTCTCTTCCCCAGGGGTCGGGCGTGGCGTTGACCAACCACCCATATCCAGTGCCGAGGTTAAAGAAAGAGTAGAGATATACCTTTACTTCTACTCTGGGACTTCATGCCTGTTCTAAGGCGAATTTACCTGTTAGTTGTATGTAAGAATAAACCAGTGCCTTAAATCTAAATGTCCAGGAGAGGTTTAATAGAATTTAATGGTTTCCGAGTGGCGTCTCCAACTTTCAATATCGAATGATGTTGAAAATTCAGGAGATTGTCTTCATAACAATAGTCGAAAAAATATATATTGAATTTAGGTGTATGGGAATTATTTAAATCACTTCTTGTCATCGATTTTAATCTCAGTGGAAGTTACGACTGTAACACTATGAGCGTAAGGAACTGAAACGTTGAGATATTTACCCATAAGAGAAGCTAGCTTAAGGATAATAAAAGAAGAAGTAGCTTAAGGCTATTTGAGAACGGTGTCCTGGGGAGAATATTTGGACATGAAAAGGGGGGCGTTGTGTGAAATTGGAATATATTTCCCAAGGGATAACTTGAAATTTTGAATACGCTTAACTATATGCTATTAGGCGAAGAATTAAAAGGAATTATATTGACAAAGCATGTATCACGCAAAGAAGAGATGAGAATTGTAGGTGCTTATTTAATAAAAAATCGTAATGGAAAAAGTCACTTCGAAGACATATTCGTAGATGTGATCACGATTGTAAAGCACGTATTACATACACAACTTTTAGGGTCCTAGATTTGGGGTTCTCTTAGCGTTTTTCCTGAAGATTACATTTTTGTGGCATATCAATCATAACATCAGTAGTCTTTACTTGATGACAAGGAATAATATCCCAGAACACTTTAACCTTAAAATGTGCGGGTTCTTGACTGGATTCATCTTTCCCATTATACTGTCCAGATTTAGATAATAATGAAAAAACGTCTATTTAAATAAAAGACGGAATTTCTTGATTGGCTGAGAAACTGCCAGCTCTTCAATTAACTTGCTTCATGCTATGGTTAGTGGGATTTTTATTTCGACGGACATATTCCTAAGTAAATAACTTTAAACAGGCACTGGATATTAGTGGCGTCAGACTGAGTTTTCGATGCAAGTCTGATTATTCATCAAGATTAAGTTACGTGCCCAGTACAATATTTTTGAAGTGTGTACTGCGACACTCACAGGAAATCTATCAATTTTAACAATAACCACAGATCAAGTGAGACTGACAGGATACAAGTCAATTTTTAATTATGGTTTAATGTGCCACAGAAGTCTGAAAAATGTTACGTTTTCTCGATTCTGTTTTCTGTTTTTCTCGTCATCTCTCTCCTTCTATTGGACGGTCTTGGCAGTAATTACGTCATTAATCACTCGGTCGAACATTCACTGTGCCGTTGAAAATAAATATGTCTGTGTTTGTTCAAGATGTGAAGTTGTTCCTTTGGCGAAATTTTTTACATTCTGTTTATGTACATCATATTGTAAATTCCATTTATATTAATTCTCTTATAACACCAACTGCATTTCAGATTGAGGTTTATATTTAGACGTGATTATTTTTAAACGTAATAAGTAATGTAATTGAGCAAACGCGGGCTCTAAAGTTACAAAAAATGCCATATTCTTTTTAGGTTCATATTTGTAAAACAGCGTAACAGTCTGCTTCTCAGCACGCTACATTCTGTCACCTGCTATAGACTTACTCATTCACTGCCCTGCTTATGTAAAGAAGCCCAGTCCTGTGTTTTCGTGATAATACACGAAATACACACGGACAGACGCGAGTTTTATTCTGCTTCTGACATTTACTTACCTATTCCAGTCGCCGTGCAGCTTAAGGTGCGCCGCTCTTCAGTCGCTCACACACTATGATCCTGAGTTCTACGTTTGTTACGGATTTCTGTATTTGTCCAAATATTTTTCTACTTTATTTTGTTATGTTGAGAGAGGCTTGAGATAATTACATGAAAGTAGAAACTGTTGCTTGTTTATGATTAGACACATTATAGGCGGTACAGGCCTACGTTCTGACGGCCAAAGGACAGAGAAGAGAGCCCAAGAGATGCCTGCCTTTCCTTACATTTGTATGAATTTCTTATTGGCCACAAAATTTATGTAATGTGTCAGGTTAAACTAAAATTGGCGTGACTTCATGCTAATACAGCAACAAGAAGAACGGCAGCAAAAACAAAGGCAAAAATATCAATCACTTTTTACGAAAGTTGCAGACTGTAAGAGGTGTTAGTATTGCCGTTTTCGACATCGTAACAGTTAAATTTCTCCGTTACGTGTTGAAATATATTTGTTAATTATTATAAAATTATACTTGACTGGAGAAGGAGTTAAACGGTTATGACACAGAAATGCAAATGAAAAGAATATTTGGGCCTGTATGATTTAAAAATACGAAATTCAAGTAACGAATAACCAGATCTGGGCAAGGGCAAACTGTAGACTGATGTAAAAGTAAATACTACTACAAGTGAAGGGAATGACGAAGGGAATGGCATAGTGACTAAAGTTCAATTGTACTAAGAGAGTGGAAGACAGTGATAGCCAAAATGGAAATTCTGCGTGTCATCTTCTTCCAAATGTCATCTTTGGTGATGTACATTCCTCATTTGTCTTAATTCATAAATGAGAGTCCTTGTTTCTCTAGTAGTCGCCAAGCTTACAAAACAATACCCTCCCATTTACGAAACTATCAGGTTAATTACCTTGTGCATAAGGTCTGAACTATATGAGTTTCATCTATCGATTAGCCTCTTTCTTGAACATGTGTTTCTACGAAACCTTGTGGCATGTGGTTTTTATGACGAGATTTTTGGTTTTGATGCAACGGAGAGGTTAACGCGAAACAAGCCTGGCTACAGTCAAATTCGCGAAACAGATGTTAGTTTGGACCCTCCGCACATAATTCCATTGCACTCCTTTAAATTTCTTAGCAGATTCAGTTGCGAACAGATAACTTAGTTTCAAGCATTCTGTGTGCATGAAGGACTTTCTGATTGTACGAAATGTTGTAAGTGGCAAGAATATCAGGAAGGATTAAATTTGTGTGTTTCTCTAAAACTGCCAGCGTAATCCGAGCGTGATTAGTTCTTACTATGTACAGCGGGTTTTCTAACTTTACAGTTCACGTAAACCGTGGGTCTCCAACCTTATTTTGGCAAAGAGCCACAGCGATTATTGCGTGGTGTTTCGGAGGTCGCACTTGTATAAACAGCGGTAAGTGGTATACCTGACTGCCTAAAATACTGTGTAATTTTTATAGTAAGCACGTAATTTACAAAGTGGCTGCGGGGGCATAACACAAGCTGGCAGGCCGCATGTTGGTAAAATATTCAACCACGTACCTGATTAAATATTTCTCGAAGTTTCGAAGACTCATATGATGTTCACGTGACCGTGCATCGTGATAAATTTCTTATCATAAAACCAACTAGATGCACTAATGTTTCAAACTTATTTTTGGATTGAAACTACACGTTTCGGACTGCTCACAAGCTGTCAGCAAAACCTGTATGACATATACCATTGCTGCGTGTGCAGTGAAAAATTCCTGATGATGGACAGAGGAACTGTCCGAAACGTGTAGAGTTTCAATCCAAAAATAAAGTTAAGAAATTAGTGCATCTAGTTGGTTTTATTACAAGAAATTTCGAAGACTCGTAATGCCTTCATCTTCAGGCAGTACAATCCTTCTCGGTGACTAGAAATATTTAACAGTGCTTGACCTTGAAGATAAAGACATTACGATCTTTTGAGACGTCACAACGAAAGCGTAACATCTCTGAAGACTTACAATATATTTTCTGTTCCACATGTACCGGTACTCAATCACAGGTCATTAGAACAGACTCCACCCAAGCTAGCTGTTTTGTTCGTCTTTGTGTTCTCATCCATCTAGTTTTGTTTGTTACATCTCTCGATCTCTTCTGCTACTGTTTTCTGTAATGCCCACTCTTGTAATTTATCACACTCGCTTTTAATTTCCTCCTATTTATCACTGTTTCAGTGGCGTTGCTTTATTTGAGATCTGCTCGACTTGTATTAGCTTAAGGCAGCACGGATGTCAATTTAAAATTGATATACCAAAAGGGTAGGAATTTTACAAAAAAATTATTTACAGCTATTCAAGCTCTTGCCATCAACCAATACAAGAATTTAATACAAGAAATATCAATGACTGATTTATTTTAATTACGATCACGTCTCATTTGAAAAATAAATTTTGCATTTGATACGCAACGATTAAGCAAAAAGAACATAGTTTGATTATTTAATCATTGTGTGTATAATACTGTTTATCCACACCTATTTTTATAATTGTGCCATTGAATTCATTCCTAGTAAATGTGCAGTATTCAGACGTGGGTTCACGGTTGCGGACTAAGTGAAGGTTATTGTATACAACAATGTTTATCGGTCGGTGATACGCTGCCCTTGTCCGTTGTACCTCTATAACAGGCTGTAACGGGCAAGCATAGCGTATCACCGGCTGAAAAACACAGACCTTGCAACCATAATTATTAATAACAAATACTTTACGTATACATTTTTGTTACCATTTACGAACAACACCAATTGAACGTGTCTTTGGAACATATTACTACAATATAATTACTTTCTCTTTCTCTTTTGTGGTCCGTAAGGGTGTATTCGGTTCTGATCTGTCGTCTCTTCTTTTTTCACTTTTACAGCATTTAGTCTTGGGGGACTGCGGTAGCACAGTGGTTAAGGTGCTGGAAGGTCGCTGGTTCGATCCCCGCTGGTGTCATTGGAATTTTTCATTGACACAAAATCCTTCCGATCGTACTATGGCCCTGATGTCGACTCAGTCTCTAACAGAAATGAGTACTAGAAGCATTTCCTGTGGGTAAAGGCGGCCGGTGCGTAAGGCTGACAACATTACCATCATCCTATGCCGTTGTCATGAAATCCGGGATCCTTAACTTCCTGAAACCCTCTGGGCCACTCCAGGCCTGTAACGGGACTGATTTACCTTTACTTTTTTTTACAACATTTAATCTTATGAGCATCCTAGTGACGAGGAAAGGTCGATATACTTATCCCTTAGGAACATCCTATAGCCTGTGTCTGACCAGATATTTTATATCCTCGTGCAAAAATTTTAATTGATAATGTGTTAAATATTGGTAATAATTTTATTTTGAATATCCAGCTTATTGCACAATGTTTTATTATTAAAATACACTAAAAGATATTATATTACTGTTAAAATCTCCAACATGTTTCGGTCAACATAGACCATCCTCAGGGAG
>Ga0123355_10008234_pt1 | contig 15746 bp, 13 predicted proteins | sample TergutEmb28metaG_3_FD_89872 | JGI IMG/M metagenome (GOLD analysis project Ga0123355, IMG submission 89872) | Embiratermes neotenicus P1 segment gut microbial communities from Petit-Saut dam, French Guiana - Emb289 P1 | ecosystem: Host-associated > Arthropoda: Insects > Digestive system > Gut ... | reverse complement strand
GGCCGATTATATACATTGGTTCAATAGCTTCAGATTGCATGGGGCTTTAGATTATCTTTCCCCTGTTGATTTTAGACACAACTCCTTATCTTTTTTGTTCTGTTAAGTGTTGTCATTCCAAGCAAAATCGCCGTCGTGATGTAGAAAAAATGAGTGTACAGGACTTGTGATTAAAAGGTGGGTGTTTCTCTGAGTGCATGGCATATAGGGTTGGACGTGTCATATACTTATCTTAAGAATTCTGCGGAAATAAAATTCAACCGGTTGTAATTTACAACTAGTTGAAAAAAATCCATGGACAGGTGATTAAGATGAACATAACGCATCCCACTTTGTACGTTTTTGCCGGTGAGATGAACGGAGGTGCTGGTGAAATTACGCACCGAGTTGAAAGGATTCACCCGCTAAAAAGCGCGTTTTTTTTGACGCTGGATGGCGCGGGGGATGATGACGCGACGATTCGCTGCAAAAAGGCGCAGATTCAACTGGGTGAGGGTGGCCTAAACATCAAGCGCGTAAACATTTATGTGATAACGCAGGCACAAAACCCCTGGGCGGTAGCCAAAACCTGTGGCCAACGATTGCGTGCGATATTTCGAGAAGATTTTGCGGCCAGCGTACTAACGATGACGGTGCTTCTTAACGAATCCAATGAAGGGGATGATTTTGAGGCGCGAAATGCGTCTACATATAAATTTCTCAGCGGGTTGGCAGGTGAGGGTGTATCTATTTTTGACCGCGTATTCCTGTTAAGCGACCGCAACGAAAACGATATAGTAAGCCCGCTTAATCGCAAAAACGCCTATGATTTGCTGGCGTATTTGCCCATGGTGCAAGAATCGTGTTCGTATTTTGATGAAGTTTTGGCCGCAAAAAAACGTGAGACGGAAAGGATGCTGTTTGCATCAGCAGGGCTGGCTATGGATGCAGCTTGCGATGAACCGGCGGCGATGGATTCCGCTGCACTAAGCAGGTTTGCGCAAATTTTGCAGCAGAGCATTGATGTGCCACAGGATAGCGAGCCTATTTTTTTTGAACGAAACGAACATGACATATCGGGAATAAAACGCGACATAACCAGCGTTGCCGCAACGTCGTTAAAGGGATGGAATTTGCTGGGGCTTTGTTTAGACGCGGCAGAAGACGCGTTATTTGGTGATGGAGCTGCGCGATTTTTTGCGCAAAATCATGGCGCATTTGAAGAGCCGCAGCAAGCGGTATCAAGCAAAATGCATTTGCGCCTGGCCGCGAAACAAGAGATGCATCTAAGACAGCAAATAATCGAGTTATCCAGCGAAATATCGTGCCTAACTCAAGAGCTTTCGCAGAAAAAAAACGCGCAATGCCCGCCAAAAACGTTGTTGCTCCCCGGCGGAATTGATCACATAAAAGACCAAATAGCCGAATGCTATGCCATCACGTATCAAATAAGCCGCATGAAAGCTGAACACTCAGCCATGTGCGCAAGGCATCAGCAGCTTAAATCATACATAGAACACATCCGCCAGGTGATAGAGGCCATAAAAAATTTGCCCCCGGAGGAGGAAAAACCAACAAAACCTCTGGCACAACTGGAAAATGAGGCTTCCATAAACATATCCCTACTGCGAGACGACGGTTTGATTCGTGAAAAATATGTGCTGGAAACGGAATCCCCTTGTGTGATACGGCTTGTGGGAGGGTTTGTGTTGGAAGATTTAAGCCGGTATGGGGTTATGCGTAGCGGAACAATGCCAAGTTACCAAGAATACGTATATCAAAAACGAGAACGAGGAGCAGAATATGAGTAGCTTTGTCATCCCCATGGATGAGCTAAGGAAAAAAGCGGATCCAAAATATAGTGAGATGAACGATATTTCGGCGGCAACGATATATGCAATTGCCGACCCATCTATCAAAGCGTTAATCCCGCCGCCGCTGGAACTTGCCGACCCGGCACTGCTTACAATTTACGTGTCGAACATCAACAAACCGGCTTTTACCGAACATTATATGGAGGGTGGAATCGGTGTTTTAACAAAGCTGACAGATAATGCCGGGATCACACATACTGGGCTTTATTATTTCAACTTGCAGCTGTGGGACTCTGGGGCACAAAACGCTACATTTATGGGGCGGGAAGAAGCTGGCTTGCCTAAAAAATTTGCCAATTCAATTAGCCTAAGGCGCGTGCGCAACAATATCTTTTTCCATGTTGAACGAAACGGAGTCGTGCTGCTTGATGCGCAATTAAAAATCGGCGGCTACAACGACCCCGGTTTTTCTAATGGGCTGGAAGGCCTTGACCCACAAAAAGGTCTGCTGCAAGAAGGCGGAGTTTTAACCCATCGATACCATGTTGACAATGGGCTCAAAGATATGCGCGTGTTCTATTACAATAGCCCCACATTCTACTTCCACTATGAACCGGCCCATGCTAAGGTTAAACTCCAATCGTCTACATATGATCCATGGGGCGAAATCAAAATCGCTAAAATATTGGGCGGCTCTTGGGCTAGAAGCAATAATTTTGTGGTCGATGTCTCAGAAATTTATTCGTATCCAGATGCGGAGGCATTGAATGTTATGCAATATCTTTATGCCGGGCGTTTTGACCATATTGGAGGGTGATGCTGTGTGAAAAAGATTAAAGATGTCGGCTTTGCATTTCAGTTAATGGAGCGTGACGCGGCGCAGGAAATTTGCAACCAAGAAGTTTGCGATATGGTGGATAAGGTGATTTTTCAAACGCTAGGGGGTAGGGGATTAAATCAGATTATCCGGGCTGGTAACCGGGTTACCATCAAGGTCAATTTGGTTGGTGCGCACCAGGGCGCAAGAGGAGAAAAAGGGCGAGCCATTATCACCGATCCCAGAATTGTCAGGTATGTGGCAGAAAAAATTCGTGCAATTATCGGGGCAAAAGGTGTATTGAAGGTTGTCGGAACCACGCATTACTATCACAAAAATCCATCATTGAAAGAAGAGGAAACGAGTTTTTACTGGGCAAAACTTGGGCGGAGCGGCAACAACGCAATAAACCCCTGCGTGGATATTACATATGACGCAGATGCCAACGGAATCCTAGACGGCTCTTCACATGCCCGGCTTGTTAATCTTGATTCGTTGGGTGAAAATGAGCGATTTTGCCAAACGGTAACCCTTTTCGACGGCACTCAGGTTGACGTTGCATTTCCTAAATTCCTTCGGACACGGGAAGAAGCATGGCGCGCCGGGGAGCCGAATGAGTTTACGGATGTCTTTATAGGCTTGCCAACATTTAAAACCCATGGCCTCATGGGCATGACTGGCGGCTTGAAGCTGCATTATGGGATAAGAAGTATGTACGGTGCTTATTCCGACGCGGGGCGTTTTGGCCACAACGGTGTTCATTTTGATGAACTTGGCAACATGCATGGCCGCCAAAATTTATCCGATTATCTTTGCGCCCAGCATTTAATCAGAAGCTATGATTATACGATACTTGATGCGCTGACATTAAATTTGCAAGGTCCATCATTGCCAATGGGGATGATTACAGACCCCATTAACAACGACCAGAAAGCAGATTTTATTCTCACCAACTGTGTGATGGCTTCTGTTGACCCTGTGGCACTTGATGTGGTTGCCACTAACCTAATGGGTTTCGACGTGAAAAGTATCCCTCTTTTGGAAGATGCGGTGAAGAACGGAATCGGCGAAACGAATCCCGCTTATATTCGAGTTTACAGGGACAGGGCGTTTAGCCGGGTACGGCTACATTTTTGGGAGCAATTCCATCCCGATAAATATCCGCCGCCGCCGCGGGTTGGTGCGCAGCAAATGTTAAAACCTCAAATTGACCCCGATTTTAATATTTTTCTCTATCCGCCGGAGAAAATAGGGGTGCACAGATATTTATTGAAATATAAAGTCGTATCTGTTTTGGAACCCGACAAAGATTTGGAACCAGGCATCAAAATCACGAGGGTAGAAATCCATGCCCACAAAACGTTGCTGGCAGAAACAACAGCAGGGGATTTAACGGGCGGCGAATTGATAATTGACCTGAACAAGGAAGAATTTAACCGCTTGCGGCATACCGCACTTGCATGTCAGGGTTATGCCTGGGATCAATATTTCAATTGTCGAGTGGGAAATGAAAGTTTTATCGACAATTCATAACTTCAACTGGTTGGCATTGCCAACCAGTTGATTTTTTTCGTAGTGGGAATTTGCCAAAGCATTTTCTCAAACCCCGCCCGTGTACACATATCCGTGCCATCTAGGCTTATGGTTGCGGCTGCTGCGGCCATGGCTGCTGGCAGATATTGTTCTTCCGGCAGGTTGTTGTGCAGTGCGTATATCATGCCCGCGACCATGGCGTCGCCTGCGCCTTGCACCCCTTTGGCTTCTATGTTTAGGGCTGGGCAAAACCACCAGCCGGTTGGCGCAACAAGAACTGCGCCCTCGCTGCCCAGCGATACGCACACGATAGGCACATTCGGAATGGCCTTTTGGCAGAATTTCGCTATTTCCTGCGGGGAGTTCAACTTCACGCCAAAGGTGCTTTCCAGTTCAAATAAATTGGGTTTGATGGCAAAAGGCGGGGCGATATCCAGGGCTAAACGCAGGGCTTCGCCGTCTGTGTCAAGGAATACATGCCCCGGCCAGTGGGCAATTAGCCCGGCATAAAAATCCGGCGAAACATTTTGGGGCAAGCTGCCGCTTAGCACCAGAATGTTTTTGCCTGAAGTTTTTGCGCATTTATCCTGCAACTGAACCACAGCTTCTGGCGGCACGGCCGCGCCGGGTTGATTAAGCTCGGTCATTGTCCCGGTATGTTTATCGTAGAGTTTGATATTTGTGCGTACCGCTCCAGGAGCAATAACGAAGTCGTGGCGAATGTCCAGGTTGTCCAGTTTTTTGGTAAGTACATCGCCGTTTTCTGTGAAATTGAAGCCTGTGCATACGGGGTCTAGCCCCAGGTTTTTCAGCGCGATGCATACGTTGATGCCCTTGCCGCCGACATCTTGGCGTGTGTGCTGCACGCGATTTAGCCCTCCGTAAACAAACTGGGGGGCTTCATATTGCCAGTCTATGCAAGGGTTTGGGCAAACTACGGTTATCATCATACCAACCTGCGAATGATATCCTCGCGGCTGCCGGGCAAAAGGTCAATCATGGGAATCTCCGGCATTGTGTAGCATCCTGGGGATTGCCTGGTAGATGCCCGTGCGCAAGATACCATGATTTGCGCGGTTAAAGCGGGGTTATTTATGCGCATGTTAAATTCAAAAATTTGGTTATCGGCCAGGCCGGAAACACCTTTGCGCACCATGTTTACGCCATGCCCCATGTCTTTTAGTGCGTCTACGTCGTCCACCAGCACAACATGGGTTTCGTCGTTTATGAAATATGGGTCGTTTTTTATGGATTGACTTATGGCCGGGAAATCTCGTTCGTCGTGGGCCTCGACATATACCATTCGCCTGTGAATGCCTGTCCCCAGCGGAATTGTTACCGATAGTGCATTTTTTACGCCGGTTATGGCCTTTACCGCCGCGGTGTGGCCCATGCTCATGCCCGGGCCAAAATTTGTGTATGTCAGCCCCTTTGGCGCGGCGGCTTCCAGCATACACCTTACCATGGAGTCGGTTCCCGGATCCCATCCTGCGGATAGGATGCTTACGGAGCCTCCGGCCTTGGCTGCGCTGGCCAACTGCTGTTGCACATCGAAAATATCGCCGTGTATGTCATAGCTGTCCACCGTGTTTATTCCGGCGGCCAGAAGCTGGGCGGCCACTGTGGACACTGCGCGGGATGGTATACATAACATTGCGACATCGACCACGCCAAGTTCTTCTTTTTTTTCCGTCACGGCCGCTCCCACGGGAACGCCTTTTTCCGCAGCGGTTGCTTTATCCCTAAGTACCACCCCGGCCAGTTCCATGTCTGGCGCGGAGATAATCGCGTCGTAGACGCCTTTGCCTATGTTTCCGTAGCCTATGATTGCTGCTTTTATTTTTTTCATGTTGGCACCGTCCTTTTTGTGAATACATAATAAGCGTGCAAATGAGGGGGTGTCAAGGTAGAAGATTGCGCAAAAAAAATCAGATGGTATCAAATTTATACCATCTGATTTTCGCAATAAAAAAGCGGTGCCTAAAATGGCACCACTCCCCAAAAATATAATCCAACTGCGATTACAACAATATTGAGCACTAGCGCGATGGGTATCAGCAGCTTAAACGAGATGTGCTGTGTCTTGTGCCTAAGGATGCGCATACCCAGCAATGCTCCAAGCCCTCCCATGATAAATGCGCACAGTATCAATGTCGATTCCTTTATGCGCCATTGATTTTTGGCGGCTTTGCGCTTGTCTGCATAATACAGCCCGAAGACTATTATGTTCCATATTAGCAAAACTGCGGCGGCCGCCAAGATTGCAATCAGGTTTGATGGCAATTTAATCATCCTCCCTACTAAACGATAAAGCGTCATCCTCTGTTAATTCATTAAACATTGTTCTTACGCCCATTATTGTAGCAGCAATGAAGTCCAATTGCACGTCGTTTAAGCCCACTATCAAAGTTGCAATTTTTTTCCTATGTGCTTCGATGGTATTTTCATATTTGTATTCTTTGACCGACAAGGTATTTTGAGGAGGATGAAAAAAGTGGTCTATGGGCTTGTCAAGCGCGCGGCTCAATTTCAGCAGCATTAGCCCGGTCGCGCCTCTTTCTCCGCGCTCTATCAGGCCTATGTGGCTGGTGGCTACACCAAGTGTTTCGGCCAGTTCTTCCTGGGTTATATTGCGGGATTTTCTTTCCGTGCGAATATTCTGCCCAACAAGCCTGTCTAATTCAATTTTTGCAAGTTTATCTCGTTTTGTACCCAAAGTAATAAAACTCCTTTCAAAGGCTGCTTATTATTCTATCACTTAGCGCAAAAATACAGGAAGCGACAATATGTATCATTGCGTTTCTGGTAAGTTGTGTCTGAGGGAACAATTGTTGTCTGTTTTTTCGGGGTATAAAGGGTTTTTACTTGACCCCCTATTGTATATTGTGGCGAAATATGGTAGCATTTGAAAAAATTGAACAGGAGGTAAATGGTGGATATTCCATTGACATTATACGATATAATTTTTGCGGCTGTGTGGGCGTTTATTGGGGTTTGTGTTATAAAATGGGTGCCTGCGTTGTTTATGAAATTTGTGGTTCGCACCACAATTTTTGCCATGCGTCCGGATGTGCTTAGTTCAAAAGAGCTGGAGGCGATTGAGAAAAATGTTTGTCGATTGTTTCCTATTGAGTCGTTAAGCTGGCAGGGCATAACATTTCACCGCGGAAACATCCTTCGTATTATAACAAGTGATGAGGAATTAATCGAAGGTAAATTCATGGGCATAAACGATAAAAACATAGCGTGTTTGATAACAGGCCGTAACATAGTAGCATATGGAATCAATACAATTGATAAAATTCAAAAAATTTGATGATGATTTTTAGATAGGGGTATCAAGTGTTTTTACTTGATACCCCTGTTTTGTCTTTTCAGTTTTGTTGACTTTTACTGGCTTTTTTGCATTTATGATATGTTGAAAAATTCAGTTGGTTGGCATTGCCAACCAACTGAATTTGCCACCACGCGCCCTTGACGAATTACTAAAAAATATGCGATAATATCAGTTGTACATACAAATTTAAAGGAGGCTAAGTATGAAACGTTTAAACATAGCAAGTCGAATTGTCGCGCTGGTGATGGTTGCCGCGATGACATTGTCCGTTGGCCACGTTAGTGCTGCCGAATTTTATCCGGCTTATGAGCAGGAAATCGTAGCTTCTTCCGGGTTTACTCCTATATGCGCCCATGGGCTGGTCGAGAGGATGGGGCCGGGTTGGAATCTGGGCAACACTTTTGACGCCACTCACATAGGCCACGGAAGCAGTTGCAGCAGGTGTATTCCCAACTCATCAAGCCCACCCGGTGGCGGTGCAGGTACCGGCATATGGAATTGCGGATGGTCGAATCATCCGAATGGAAGATACACCGGCGCATCCGTAGCTCAACTGGAAACTGCATGGCTTAGCGGAACAGCAGCTGCAACTACGCAGCAGCTTATCCAAAATGTAAGTGCCGCCGGGTTTGAAACGATAAGAATCCCGATTACATGGTACAAGGCAACAGCCGGCCCGCCTAACTGGAACATTCGCGACAACTGGATGGCGCGTGTACGACAGGTTGTGGACTGGGCATATGCCGAAGGCATGATTGTTATCATCAATACCCATCACGAGGAGTTGATTTTTGCCAACTGGCTAAGCACAGCCAGAAGAGCAGATTCGATAAACTTTGTAACCCGTATTTGGACGCAAATTGCCACCGAATTTGCGGGGTACAGCGAACGGCTGGTATTTGAAGGGCTAAATGAGCCGAGGGTACGGCACGCCACCGGCGAATGGACAGGTGGAACCACCGAACACAGGGAAACCGTCAACCAAATGAACCAGGCTTTTGTCAATGCAGTAAGGGCGACTGGCGGCAATAATACGTATAGAGTATTGATGGTGCCAACTTTTGCGGCAAGTGCGTCAACGGCCGCGCTAAATGGATTCACTCGACCCAACGACCCTGCTGGAAATACCCCCAACAGGCTTGCGATGTCTGTTCACGCATATATCCCCAATAATTTTGCGGGTGTGGGCAGTGGACCATTGGCTCAAACTTGGACGGAAAGCTCTGTAACTACGATGCTCAACCAGGTTCAGTCCCGCGCAAACGCGCTGGGGATGCCTGTTGTAATGGGTGAATGGGGCGCGGTGTCGCGTTCATCTTCCACTAACGAAGCGACAAGGGCTAACTATGCGCGTTTTTATGCGCAAGAAGCCGCCCGCAGGGGTTTTGCCCACATATGGTGGGACAATGGCGGCACCGATCCGGCTCGTCATGATCAAATTGAAGGCAATTTTGGACTGTTTAATCGCCGGAATCAATGGCCTAGCACACCCAGGCACGCACTTGTGTTCCCGAACATTACGGCGGCAATTACACAAGGGCATACTACAGGGGTTGGGCTGCGCGGCCAATCCAGCTGCAATTGCCCCACCGACACTCCAACGCGAGGCCGCAACTATAGAAACCTAAACATGACCCCGGGAATAAACGAAACCGTCATGGGGTTCACATGGCATTCCGGTTCCCCTACGGGCAGCATCAGAATTTGGGAACAAGGCAACCCCGCAACCGCACGAACGATTTCTTCCACGGTTGGCAGAACTTTTACCGTGCAACGCCCCACCGCGGAAGGGGGGACAGGGACTTATTTTGTGCACCATGCTACCATAACAAACCTTGCGCCCGATACGCCTCACCAATATGTAGTAGTATGGGACAATGGCGAATCCCCCCCCAAGACTTTCAGAACCGGCGGGGCTTCAAGTTTCCAGTTTATCGCAGTAAGTGACCCGCAAATAGGTACAGGTTCATTGGCTATGGATGGCGATGATTGGGTCAATGCGATGTCGGTTGCTGCGGCTGCATTTCCCGGTGCGCAATTTGTATTATCAACGGGTGACCAAGTTGCCACTGCCAATGTTGCCTCCGGCGGAAACCCGCAAACCCCCACTGCTTCGCAATTAACAACTGCGCAACGTCGCTTCGACCATCTGCTTTCGCCACCTCAGCTGCAAAGCCTTCCATTCGCACCGACAGTAGGTAACCACGACGGCAGCGGTGCATTGAATATGAACCCATTCTTGTTTCACAGCCATTATAATCTCCCGTTTACCGCAAGCAATGTGCGGCGGTTTGGCAATCAATTCCCAACCCAGCAGGATTACTGGTTCCGTTATGGCGATGTGCTGTTTATCAACCTCGATTCCAACACGCGCACATGGGCTTGCCAAATGGGTGGCGGCTCAAACGGCAGACGGGATTGGTTTAACAACGTAATTGCCCAAAATGCAGACGCGTTGTGGAGGGTTGTCAGCTTCCACCATTCTCCCTATTCTGCGGTAAGGGCTTCCAGCGAATCGGCGAAAACTGAGGTCATCCAAAACTGGATTCCTGTGTTTCAAACAGCCGGTATCGACATTGTGCTTAGCGGGCACGACCATGCTTATTCGCGTTCTCACCATATGTGGGGCAACTCACCCAGGCTGAATCAGCGTTGGGTGGATGAGGACAGCCAGGTTCACCAAGGCAATTTTGGAACACAGCATTACGCAGTTTTGGATCCTGATGGGATAACTTTCATTGCCCTTGGCACCCCAACCAGAAGCAATGTTCGCCAGGCGGCAAACATGCCGCGCAGTTATATCCTGCGCCATTCCAATGCCTATTTTGGTTCTGATGCCGCCAATCTTCGCAATATATCAACAGTTACTGTAACCCCCGACACTTTTTCGGTGGCAACTTATTCAATCAATAATGCCGAAGTAGGCCAACTAAACACATATACAATGGTTGACCTTTATACAATCATTCGCTCTGATGCAGGCGGGGGCGTGCCGGCAGGTACGTATATCCCACAGTTTACGGGTACCAACACCATACCCGACAGGTATACCAATATACCGTTCAACTGGAATATCAACATGTCGCCCCCAGATATCAATGTGGCGCATGGCGCAACCAACCATGTGCGGGTACTGTCCGGGATTGATATTACGCCTTGTATAATCGAATCCGGCGCGGGCGCGACGTTGACAATCAACTATACCGCGGCGGGCAACAATAGCAACCGGCGAATTTTGGCATGGACCAATTTGTCTGGGGTTGCCAATGTAAGCAGCATTGATTTTTTGACCACAGCAAACCTCTCTGCCGGAAACGTAGTGATTACAAACCCGCGCATTGAACAAGGGGAAAGTGTGGCCACGATAGCAATTCCCCGCCAATTGCTGGCAAGCGGAGCAAACACTGCTACCACGCTGTATGTCGCAATTGCAACCGACCAGGGAATCGTCGGCGATACCGCCAACGGACCCAACAGATATACCATTGCTGCAAATCATAGGGGACATGATGAATTTGTGCGGTTTGATTCGGTGGTGCTTACCGCGAGGGCGGTTACGGGTGCAGGCAACCCCGCTGCATGTGTTCTATGTAGCAATCTGCCTTGCAGATGTCCCGAAGATCTTCCCACATTCAGTGCAACCATAATTGGCGGCGGCACAGGAGCAAGTGCCAGCCCAAACCCGGCACCCCAGGGACAACGAATAACACTAAACGCCGGGGTTGCACCAGCGGGGCAGCGGTTTGTAAATTGGACATCCGGCAACGTAACCATCACAAACCCAACCCAGCAAAACGGTGCGACATTTACAATGCCCGGCCAGGCCGTGACTGTCACTGCGAACTGGGAACCAGTTGTTCAGGCTACGCCAGACGTAACCTGGCCTGTGGGCTTGACGGCATTCGTTGGCCAAACCATTGGGCTGGTTCCTCTTCCTGGCAATGTTGGTACACCGGGTGTATTCTCATGGACTGCGCCCGCTACCCTGGTGGGTGCTGTTGGTGCGCGGACACATAACCTTACATTTACACCCGCAGACATTGAGGCGTTCTATCCGGTAACTAGCAATGTGTCTGTGATGGTGAACGAAGCTACGCAAACTCCGCTCACTTGGGTGGTTAATCCCGCCGATCCAACGGTACGGCAGATAAATTCCCCTGGCCAAGGTTCTCAGCCCGGTGGCGACTATGTGCTTGTGTTAGATATCACCCCTGCCGACCAGGCAAGACTCCGAAACAGCACCGGCGACGCCACACTGCGGGTTACCTTCAACACGACGTGGAATACCGCCAGAAGAGTGCTGGCTTGGACCAATCTGTCAGCAAATGCGGGAACGACTATGACTTCACAGGGGAATGCACCTTCAGGGGCACCAGCTGGCTCGTTTAATCCGGCACCAGTGGTAAGGGAACATGTCACTTTTGCCACCACCGCCAACATTGCAGGAAATCAGGTGCGGGTTTCCCCGGATATTCCAAATGGTCACGCCGCCAATGACCCGGTAAATATCAACATTCCAAGGAACTTGCTTGTAAGTGGTCAAAATGTGGCCAGTCGGATTTATATCATTCTAGCTGTAAATGCCGGTACACAAGGCTCGGATGCAGCTCAAGGCTCTGACAGATACACCCGCGTCTTTAACAACAGACTAGCCTCCCCACGCGACATGGGTGGGGTTGACGCGGCTCAAGAACGCGAGTTCTTTAACTCCATCGTGCTAGAAATACCGTTCACCGAGCCTACGCTTTGGCCTATTACTATAATTGACGGCGGTACGGGAGCTAGTGCCAGTCCCAACCCGGCTATGCAGAACCAGACAATCACATTAAATGCTGGTGATGCCCTGGCGGGTTTTGAGTTTTCGCATTGGTCATCCACCACGCCCGGCGTGACTATCCAAAATGCGAACAGTGCCAACGGTGCCAACGGTGCCAGTTTCACCATGATAAACGGAGCGGTTTCTGTTCAAGCCAACTGGACGCCGCTTAATTTCCAAGTAACCGTAGCGGGGACTGCGTCGGCGCAGACGGCAATAACCCCGGCAGGGGCGCAGCCGGCGGGTACCACAATGACCGTAACAGTTACAGCACCGGCCGGCCAGCGTTTTGTCGCAGCAGCAGGCGCGGCAATTTTCGTAACGGGCGCGGCAAATTTCAACTTGACAGTTGCGCCTGATAGGCTTACTGCAATGGGAACATTCACAATGCCTGTAGGGGGCGGTATAATTACTGTCAACGCGGGATTTGAGACGATAGTTGTCAACTATACTGTGAATGTGGTGGGAAGCGCATCGGCACAGACGGCAATCGCCCCGGAGGGGTCGCATCCGGTAGGCACTACAATGACCGTAACAGTTACAGCACCGACTGGGCAACGTTTTACTGCAGCGGGGGGCGCGTCAGTTCCCGTAACGGGTGCGGCAAGTTTCAATTTTACAGTTGCGCCTGATAGGCTTACTGCAACGGGAACATTCACAATGCCTGCGGGCGGTGGTACACTTACTGTCAATGCTGGATTTGAGACGATAATTGGTAACTATACAGTGACTGTGGTGGGAAGCGCATCGGCGCAGACGGCAATAACCCCGGCAGGGGCGCATCCGGCAGGTACTACAATGACCATGACAGTTACAGCACCGGCTGGGCAGCGTTTTACCGCAGCGGGGAGCGCGTCAATTCCCGTAACGGGAGCGGCAAGTTTCAATTTGACAGTTGCGCCGGATAGGCTTACTGCAACGGGAACATTCACAATGCCTGCGGGCGGTGGTGCACTTACTGTCAACGCTGGATTTGAAACGATAGTTGGTAGCTTCACCGTGACGTTTGATCCAAATGGAGGTGAGCGCGTAGGCGGTGGCGAACTTGTGCAAATAGTGGCATCCGGAGGCGCGGCAGTGCCGCCTGTTGTGGAACTAGACGGATATAATTTCACAGGTTGGGACGGCAGCTATGCAAACGTAACGGCCAGTGTCACGCTTACGGCAGGCTGGGAGCAGATAATTTGCAATGCGATAGTCTTTGACTGCGCGAATTTTGAAGCATATGTACGCCAAAGGCTGAATCGCCCCACGGGCAATATATATCCGAATTGTGTATTAGGCATCACACACATCAACGTCCCAGGGCGTGATATCACCAGCTTTAAAGGACTCGAATACTTCACAAACATTACAAGCCTTTTTGCGCAGAATAATCCCGGGCTCACTACTTTGGAAATACACGACATGTCATATCTCAGGAACATCGTAATACAGAGCGGCAATCTCCAATCCCTGACTATAAGCAACTTGCCCGTTCTGGTTCACCTTAATGCGTCTAACCATAATCTGCAAAGCCTGGTGCTGGAGAACACACCCATGCTGATGGGGCTGTCGATATCCAGAAACCACAACCTTGGCGGCAATATAACAGGCCTGCAGCAGTTGGCTAACTTGCAGGTTTTGTGGGCGGAGGACAACAATATGGATGCGCTTGATGTAAGCGGCCTGTCCAGTTTGGAGACACTGCGGGTTGCGTTCAACAATCTGGCATCTTTGAGTGTCCCTGGCACCCTTATCGCGCTCGACGTAAGGGGCAACCTCCTGCCCGCGCCGGAAGCCATAGCAGGTTTGCCGGCTGGGTTGGTTGCAGATGTATATTCTGCGGCGAACGTTTCATTGTGGCAACGCTCTCGGATAGACAGTGGATTTGCATTTTCGGCACAGCAAGGATAATCATATCTTTTGAATGACGATGGAGTGGGTGGGGTATCAAGGGTTTTACCTTGATACCCTGTCCATTTCTTTTGCGTTTTTGTTGAGTTTTACAGTGTTTTTTGTGAATTTGTTTCGCCGAAAAATTCAACTGGTTGGCAATGCCAACCAGTTGAAAAATTTTATTGTGGATATCAAAAAGGAGCTGCCATGACCAGCCTATCATTCCTGTTGCAATACATAACCCGCCCAAGAACGGTAGGGGCCATTTTGCCCAGTTCAAAATACCTTGCCGCAAAAATGGTAAAAAACATCGACTTTGAAAACGCTGCATGTATCGCTGAATACGGCCCCGGTACAGGTGTGTTTACGCAGGAAATTCTGCGAAAAAGAAGTCCCGGTACTTTGGTGTTGCTATTTGAAAAAAACGAAATTTTTTGCCGACTGCTTGAGGAGAAATACGGTAAAAATCCAAATCTGCATATAATAAACGACTCCGCCGAAAATATTGGCCGGTATCTATCCTCGCACAACCTAACTCATGTCGATTGCATCATATCCGGCCTGCCATTCGCAAGTATCCCTCAAGAGGTATCTGAAAATATTTTGGCGCAAACAAAATGCCACCTAAAACCAGGTGGCCTGTTTGTCACATTTCAATATACTCTGTTCAAAAAAGATTTTCTTATGCGGTTTTTCCCAAAAATTGAAATTGCCCGGGAAATTAGGAATATTCCCCCGGCGTATGTGTTTTGTTGTAGGATGGGGATGTAAAATTATCTAATTATGTACCTTATGATTAGGGTCAAGTCTAATGACATAGAATTTACCGTTTTTGATAACACCATGTATTCGAAATGATGCAGACGCTTTGTAGTGAATCATATGCATGTCTTTGAACATGTCTTGTTTATCTGGTTTTCTTAAATACTGCTTATCCACATCTGCAAAGGACATTTTGGAGATTTTATCTAAAAATGCTTGGAATGTATCTATATCAGTTTTTTGCAATTGTGTAAAATTGAATTTTTTGGGAAGCAGATACTCAAAACAAACAACAAAGGGCAGGTTGTTTTTGTTTGTCAAAATCCCGCCCTTATTATCATTATTCTTTGATGTGAGGATACTGCCTTTAGCACTTGGTTTTACGTGGGTTAGCTTTTTAGCCATTTTTAAGCATCTCCACCCATATAAATTGAAATATAATAGTCTTTCATATCTTTTACATTTATGGGCGTAGTACACCTATCTTCTTGTCCACAAGATCCTCTTGCTTTTATCCAAGGTGATTCAGAATGGGTTAGAGCCTCTAATGAATTTCCTGTTTGCTCTCCATAAGTTAGCCATACACTCTCAAGCAGTTCAGTTGTAACATTATCGAAAGAATCTTTATAATCGTCTTCTGGAGTGAGCTCTATCCACCCACTTCCTTTGTATTTTTCATATAAAGTTGGAGAGACTGGACCGTGCACCCACGCTTGAAATTCATCATTTAAACAAATTGCACGATTTAACAGAGCATAGCCCCAAGCAACAGCATAGTAGCAAAGTTTTTGCAACTTTTTATGTGACATG
>Ga0123355_10008233_pt1 | contig 15746 bp, 9 predicted proteins | sample TergutEmb28metaG_3_FD_89872 | JGI IMG/M metagenome (GOLD analysis project Ga0123355, IMG submission 89872) | Embiratermes neotenicus P1 segment gut microbial communities from Petit-Saut dam, French Guiana - Emb289 P1 | ecosystem: Host-associated > Arthropoda: Insects > Digestive system > Gut ... | reverse complement strand
GAAAATAAAATACGAGTATAAAAGTTATTTTGGTACACATTTGTGTAAGTTGACCACTTGCTTATGTTGACCACTTTTTCAGGAACCGTCGGTGGTCAAGTTAGACAGGTTTTACTGTATATTTATTTCTCTGTCTCACAAAATTATGTTCTCAAAAAAAGTTAAGTTCAGATTAAATGCAGGAGATGCTTGCTACCATTCAGTTCGTGATCTTTTATCCTCCTGTCTCCTGAGGATTAAAATACAAATGAATACAACAACCATAAATTGGTGTAAAACTCGCAGATCTGAAGCACTGTGAATTTTCCATGAATGTAGAGGTTAGGTGTACTGCAAGGATAGAATTATTTTACATGACATACTTTTCCATTTCCATCATCACAATAGCATGTGTGGCTAATTACATATCCTTGTAGGAGGAGCGTATTGCCACCCTTGAGAAGAGGTACCTGAATGCCCAGCGTGAGTCGACGTCTCTTCATGATCTAAATGAAAAGTTGGAGCAGGAACTCCAGCACAAGGAGGCCCAACTCAAGGTAGACACATAAATGTACATAGTCATGTTGCATCCTGTAAGTCTGAAATTGCAGTGCCAATGACAAGGATAATTCCTTTTTTATAAAAATAGTATGATAGGATTGATTATAAAATTTCTTTCCAAGGGCTAGTACAAATGAACTTTAATGTGTCAGCAGTAAAAGGCTCAAAGGATGCAAACTGCAAGGTGTTCAGTTGACGTGAAGCTTGCAGTTCCAGAGAAGGTGGGGAATTTCATGACCAGCCAATTAACTTTCACCTTACAAGATGTGATGTTCTCACAGCAGCATTGCTGAAGGTTTAAGTTTTCTGAGAGTCAAGCAGTCTCTTCTTGGACTGCTTGGCCCTGCAGATGCAGGTGCTACAGTCTTTTGAAGTGCTGGTAACTGTTTACATGTTGGCAGAAAACTTTAATCTTGGCCTATCACATTCTCCAGAAGGACTGTTACTGCATGGAGTTTAGTTAATTCTCCTGGATTTCTTAAACTTTTGAATTTATTTAATATGCATCAATTCTATTGCATGTTTGTGGTAAATGTATAAATTATGAATAGGAGAGGAGGGAGGGTTCCACTTTAGAAGAGGAAGAGGAGGACTTTAGCCCGAGGAATCTGTAGTTGATTGACCTGTTAACAGCTGCAGGAGGAAAAGATCCGAGCAATCCAGGAGAAGCTAGAGCTCTCTGAACAGAAGTTGGCTCAGTTTGCTAAACTGCCAGAAATGGAGGAGGAGCTAAAGCAAAGAATGGAGGCCCTTACGCAGGTGAGGGTGCAGGTACGCTACAGTGATGTCACAAATCGGTGTCGTCTCTCTGTGTCTTTTTCTCTCTGTAGAGCATGTCTGACCCACTTCACTATTTTAAAATACTGTACCTTAACTCTGTCAAGTTTTAATTTTGTACATACAAATTTTACTCCTTTTCCAAAATGAAATCTTTTTATTATTGCATTATAAGAATTACACAAGCACTTTTAAGTTTTACGGGACATTGTAAAGCATGTCTGCATTATTACAGTTTCATTATTTTTGTGCAACAAGAATGTTTGTAACCAAAGTTGTGACATATATTGTGCATTACTTGTGTGATCACATTAACTTACATTAAGTTTAATTTTTCTGTTGTTGTCAGTGCACATTGTTATTCATGAAACTTTTTTAGTTGTTGTATTGATTAATGCACAGTGCAGTCACAGTAGGGATTCCACAAGTCACTGAATCACTTAGGCAGAAGAGTTAGACATACCTTTGAACAAATTGTAAATAAAACTTAATCAGATTGCAGAGGGTAATGAAAGTGCTGTCTGTTGTTATTCACACAGTCCCTAAAAGTCTACATTCATGCATTGAAGTTCTTTTGCGGGAAGCAGTGTAGAGTAAAATTGAAACCCAGATATCTTGTGTAAGATGTCTGGGGCATTTTTGAGCATTTAGTGCCTGATTTGTAATTTTCTTTCTTTCTTTTCTTTCATCTTCTTTCCTCCCTTCCTTCCTCTTTATCTTCCTTGCTTTATTTCTTCCTTTCTTCCTTCCTTCCTATCTTCTTTATTTCTTTCTTTCATTTTTTTTTCTTTTCTGCCTCCTCCTCACCCACAAACACACAGTAACAGCAGAAAGTGTAATATTTGTACCATGCTGTAATCAGGGTCAGTGTTACATTAAGACTACAGGTTTGTCATTTACATTAGCAGTCTGAACCTTCATGTTGCATTTTGCAGGGAGAAATGTCTTATTTTCTCCACTCAGGCAGCTTAAGAATTTGTGGCAAGACACTTTATGAAGTGAACAAGTTATGGTTCCAAGAAAATCATTTATTGGTAACCCCAGTATATATTGCCAACGTCCTAATAGTGTTTGTTGCATGAATGTCAGTTGAAGTCTGTAAAATCATTTTTTTTGAGGGGGCAGGCATGAAATTAAAGTTTGTGTTCGTGTTCAAACAGTAGCAGCTTTTGTAAGCAACATTTGAAGAGTAATGTCATAAAAATTATTATTTTTTAAATAAAGGTTATGTGAGATGTAAATACACAATTGCTGTTGTGGGACAGGGCAGTTACTACTGGAATAAGGCCCGTGGAGGCACATAGACAAGGTGAATAGGATTTTATTTTATTCTCATGTGTGAGAAAGCTGGTTTGTGTTAAATATTTGATCTTGTGCCTTATGTCTTTGGTCATTACTCTCTGCTCCATTCGGTCTTTCTTATTGTACATTAACCAAAGGTTGGTCATTGATCAAAGTTAAGTAGTCTGCACTTTATAATCACAAACAGTACTTTCAGTTAGCAGTATGTGTCTTAGTTCTGTTTCGAGATTGAACTAGTTTTTTGTGTACTCTACCAGAAGCTGTTTCATCATAAAACAGACTGAACTAGAATCTAAATTTGGATCTGAGAGGTAGGCATTGCTGTAGACATTAATGTAGAAGTGAGAATGATAAAGGTAATGTTCTGGTACTGAATTATTTCTTCATTTTAAGGAAAAAATGGCTGTTTGTGTAAGGGAATGTCAACAGTGTAAATCCTGGTGCCATGTGGACACTCGTATGCATTAATTAAAGGAAGAAAATTTCAGTTTCATTACAGATATACAGAATTGGGCAGATGACATTTTTTGACCTGTTTATGTTGGGCCATCTTCAGGTTTGCCCCACAAGAAAAGATAAAGGAAACTTTTATTTTACACATTTTCTGCATGGAAGACTGAGATCGCAAACTGTTACAGGTTTATGGTAATTTTTGTCTGCTAACAGTCGATTATGGAACAGTAGTGTGATGTAACCTTAACACTTGAAATGTGAAATTGAGAGTATTATATGTGATCCTGTTAGGTAATGCATAATTTTTCATTAGCACTTGTCATTTGTTTTAAGATATTTCACTATACTGTAGAAGTGTGGTTTTGAAAATCAGTCTGCTGATTGGGGTTCTTGGTCATGTATCAGTCAAGACTACTGTTATTGAGGTAATTCTCTCATGCTGAATTTGTGTTTTGTAAGTTGTTGGGAGTTTTGATGACCCTGTAATGTTGCAGGCACAAGAACGGCATGGCTCAGCTGAGGACCGTATCCAGAGGTTAGAAGCTCAACTGGAAGAAAAGAATGCAGAATTGATGCGACTGAATCAGAGGCTCAAGATGAACGAGGAGCACAACACAAGACTCTCCGCCACGGTTGACAAGCTGCTGTCAGGTCAGGCACTTTTTACTCTGGAATTTCTGTCAGTTTTCAAATGCACTAACTTATTGTTTTAATGAATAGTACACTTCCCTTAAATTTTATTGTTACATAAATACTTGTTTATACAAAAATTGATTTCCCATTAATTTTAAGGCCTAGCTAGAAGTTCAGACACTTGATAGCAACAATTCCAGGATTTAAAATTTCTGTATTTATTGGAACAGCAAAGCGTGTCTGGGGGTAAAACAGCCAGGGTATGGCATTAAACCCCCACTCCCATCTGGCGCCAAGGTTAAAGAAAGAATAGAATTTTACCTTTTACCTCGACAGCAGAATGGCACTTTAAAAGGCAACAGTGTTTACTGTTTTGGGTGGCAACCTGTAGTATGCTGTGGATGGTGGCAACACATTACTGAAGCTAATGTGGGATCTGATTTGAATTTGCTTGGCTGTGAATGGCAACAGAAGAAAATAACCATGTTATCAAAATCATAATTCCTGGCAGAGCAGTTCCCACACATCATGGATTATAAACAGATAACTAGTCAAATTTGTGGTTTTGTTCCGCCCATCAACATGAAAATATGAAAGCATTACCACTAAGGCAGTTGTGTGGTCTCCATCCATCAGCACAGAAGTAATAGACAGCCTACTCAAGGTATGACATAACCTCATAGATTTTATAGACTTTGCCTTTAGCCATTGCCGTATGTCAACTCTAAAACATACATTTTGTCTTTACATTATTGTGTTATGAACATGGAGGTGATGGCTATTTTGACCGCCACCATCAAAGACACTCTTGTATGCGTATACACATTGTACAAGTAGAAATATATATCTGTATATCAAGTTAACCTAACATTATATATACCTGTCATACAGTGTGATCCTCAGAACACCAAACAATGGGTATAGCTGATGTCCTATCATGGTCTTTCCTATGCCACCCCTATTTAAATTCTGGTCTGCTATGCATCACACTGTGCATTTAGTTCTGGTGCCAAATGGTTAAGTAATTCTTTTGCCGTTATTGTTTGGCTACAAATTTACAGTTTATAGAACTACCTGACTCTAAGTTCAATAAGAGATGTGCTGCAGTATGTTATGTATTGTCCTTTTCTTCAAGTAATTTGTATATTTGCTCCTTTTAGAATCCAACGAGAGGTTACAGGTCCATCTGAAAGAAAGGATGCACGCATTGGAAGAGAAAAATGCTCTCACACAAGAACTTGAGAAAACAAGAAAGGTTGCAGAGGATTTACAAGGGGAAAAGGTAAAAAGTATTGTAATTGTGTTTTTATAAATGAGTGTGACAGTCATGTATGTATTAATGTATGTTAGAATAAAACAAATTATTTACTTTCCTTGTTCTGTGTGTATGTTTCTAGGGGGACATCGTTAAAGAGTTGGGCAAAGCGAGGTTAGAAATTGACAATGTCAAGCGACAGATGTTGCAGCAAGAAATTGCCTTTAACATTCAACAGACTGATGCTTTAACAAGGTTAGTAATTGTGGTTGATGACAAAGACATGTGAGGTTGGGCCAGTCATTGGAGTTTAAATTGAGATACTTTTGATGTGATTACTGTATCAGCAGCAGCGGCACTGTCATTCTTATCATTGTATTTGTTGTCTTTGTCGTCATTTCGACCTAATAAAGGTAAAGTGACCCCTTTACAGACCCGGTGTGGCCCAGAGGGTAGGTAGAGGTATAGCTCTACTCTTCCATGACCGCGGCACTAGAAGGGGGTGAGTGGTCAGCAGCAAGCCCTGGCTGCACTTTACCCCTGGAAAAGACCCGGTACCCATTGTACAGGAGGCTGGGTGGGCCCCAGGGTCAGTCTGGACGGCCGGAAAATCTTGTCCCCACTGGGGTTCTACCCTGGACCGTCCAGCCCATAGCTCAGCCGCTGTACTGACTGAGCTACCCGGCCCACACCATTTCCACCTAATACATGGATTTAGTACTGAATGAAGAGCAGCATCCAAACATTGGTTGTTGTGATTATGTTTTAAGTTTTTGAGATCTTTATTAACTCTTCTTAAGACACAAAGATTTACTGACATGTCTATGTCTTCTCATCTTATTCAACCAAAATTTCATCTCTGAGCTTTTAATTTTTGCTCATGTCAGTCCATTGTAGTAATCAGGACACTCATGCCATGTAGGATAATACACGTGAACTAAAAGAAGAGCAGTGTAAATGTATACCAGATTTTGTTATATAATGTATGTGTTGTAAGTGGTATGGAGAAACAGGACTGCATTCATGGAATATATTGGCAAGGAGATACGTTATACAGGCAGGTCTCATTTTATGTGATTCCTTTTTGTGTGATTTTGCTTTAATGCAACTTGAAAATTTACAGCACTCTTTGAATGTACACATACACAGTGCGTCTACTAACTAACTATTATTGTTTAGTTTTTGACATAGATCCCTTGTAACTGTACACACAAATTCGCACGGTCATACAGCTTCTGGATGCCTTTGTAGAAGTCATCCTTTGCAGTGGTGTTTAATGTACTTGTCACGGCTGCCTGGATGTCCGAAATCGAGTCAAAGAGGCGCCCTTTCAAGTGGGATTTCACTTTTGGTGCTAAATCTGGCAAATACGGAGGGTGGTCGAGCACAGTCACTTTTCGTTGGGCCTAAAACTGCTTGACGATTGTCGTGTTGTAAACAGTCACCAGATACACACATGCCCGGTCTAACACATTGAATTCTATTTGGGAGCCTTTCCATTACGCCATTGTAGTGCACTGCATTGATAGTTTCACCCTCCAGAACAAATTCTTTGTGGATTACGCCTTGCCAATTGAAGAAAGTCACCAACATGGTCTTCACACGACACTTCTGAAATCGCAATTTTTTCGGCCAAGGGGAGGTTTCTCCAACCCAAGCAGTGGATTGACGTTTAGTGGTCGGATCATAGGCAAAACACCATGTCTCATCGCCAGTTAAAATTTTCTTAAAGAAGTCTGGATCACTGTCTGCTGTGGCGATCAAATCTTGGCAAGCTGCAATTCTCTGGTCTTTCTGCTCTGGAGTCAAATAGTGTGGTACAAAGCACGAACAAATCTTCTGTTTTAACAAATCTTCAACTACAATCTTTCTCACTGTGTCCTTGCCAATGTTCACCTCGTCTGCTAGCATTCTTGGTGAAAGGTGACGGTTTTGAAGCAACAACTGAGAAATCTTCTTGACATTGTTGTCATTGTGACACTCTATAGGCCGGCCACTCCTGGGGTCATCTTCAGTGTCTTCTCGCCGGTCACAAAATCACCCATACCATCGGAAAACATTCAAACGGGATAGTGCTTGGTCCCCATAAGCTGCATTTACCATTTGGAGAGTTTCTGTCACATTTTTTCCAGCTTTAAAACAGTACTTTATCACTAATCCTTGCTCCATACTCAAATTCATGATGAGGCTTTCACACCCAGCTTCATTTCACGCCACAAATCACAAATACTGCTGAACTCACTCAGACAACACTAAGCACACAACGTGTCAAGACTTGCTCCTACGTGTTTCTGTGGGTGACCGCCTGATGGCGCGCGTAGTATTCGCTCTGCACAATCAGTCCTAAAACTTAGTAGACGCACTGTGTAGCTTTCGGTTTAACACGATTTGGCATGGATGATCCGTGGCCACACTTATCTTCTGTAGGAGGCTAGCAGCAAGTGATGTCACTGTCACACCATCAGTCATGAATGTGTGGATTGGTTACATTGGTAATATAATCATGTGGCTCATTTAGTTTCCTCTTCAACAGCATTGGCATTGGTTGAGAAACTTAAACCTACATCACCTAGTGCAATTAAGTAAAATATCGGCAAAAGACAATTAGTATGGAAGGGAAATTTGATGTAATAAACCAAACTGATAAAGAAGAACAAGTTGTTGTCATATTCCATAATGTTAGACTCGCTTGTAGTAGTATATGTATTATTTGTGATAATGTTGATGGAAATAAAGGAAGTCCTAAGTGTTTACATAACATTAAAAGCCAACAATCACACAGGGAGTGTTGGTTTGTGCAGCAAGACTACCACAATCATATTTGAATAAGCAGTACCAAAAACTATGGATGTGAGTCTCTTACATTTTTATTGAATTAGAGATAAATAAGTGTATTGCATAGAAGTATATGTATTCTTATAATAAATCCAACTAGTTGCACTAATTTCTCAAATTTATTTTTGGAATAACACTCGACATGTTTCGGACAGTTCCTCTGTCCATCATCAGGAGTTTCTCACTGTACACACAGCAGTGGTATATGTCATACAGCTTTGCTGACAGCTTGTGAGCAGCAAGCTGTCAGCAAACCTGTATGACATATACCATCGCTGTGTGTACACTGAAAAACTCTTGATGATGGACAGAGGAACTGTCCGAAACACGTGGAGTTTTATTCCAAAAATAAATTTGAGAAATTAGTACATCTAGTTGGTTTTATTATAAGAATTTATCACGATGTATGGTCACCTGAATGTCAAAAACGTATGTATACTGTATTGAAATGTATATATACTGCATATACAGTACATACATACTCTACAGGTCTGTAAGTCCATTAGTGGTATTGTCATATACTCTATTGGAGATGGTTGTCAGTTCACTATATTGGAAGAGGTTTTCAGTCCCCTAACCCCCCAGGAAGTACACTATTTTAAATTGGAATTTTATGTTCAATTTGTGTGACTTTCTCAGAAATGTAACCTTGGCCTAAAACAAGACCTACCAGTACAGTATGCATATTGCACATGATGCAAGATGGGAAGAAACGCTAAATCAGATGATGCACTTTTGTTGTCTTACACCCACAACTGCTTTGGTTTGTTCAGGCCAATGTAGGCTGCCTATTGCGTGTCTTGACAGTATGTCTTTGTACGACCAAAAAGTGTTTTTATCATGCAGGAGCCTATCTCCAAGTGCCGTGGCAGATCCTAGCAGTTTTGTGCGGAGTTCAAGCCACACAAGTTTTGACACTCATTCTTTGCCACGTAGGCCTCAGAAAGGCAGAGTGTCGACGTTGGAGGACGATCCCACTAAGGTACCTTTGTTATAAGTGCCTATTCACATAGTGACCAGCTATGACACCGCTGTTAGAGGAAAGTATTTTTTTTTTCACTATCATATCTGTTGCTGGGGCTAAGAATTCATGGACCTTTACCTTCCTTGCCCATGTATGCCTTCATATCATTCACTTAGGCATAACATTTTTGTCTGTCCATTATACATAGAAACTCTGTGTATAAATTAGAGTGATACACAGTGAATATTTGTGTAATTTTCACAAGCCTGCTGTGAATACATAGGCAAAGTATGGTCTACAGACTGGAGCTGGTAAATTTATGTTGGCAACACTGAAAAGTATGTTGGATATGAATTGTGAAGGTTACACCATTTGCATTTTATTGATTTTCTGTGTCTGTTGAGTAATAATAATGTGTAAAGTTATGGCTGTGGATGTTAGTAGAATGTTTTATGTTGAGCTGATTTTCCTAGTAACAAATCATAATTACAAATAATTTACATGTCTGTTAGCTTTTTTCTTATTTTATCTCCTAAAATCTAAATAACATAAATGGTACAGCCAATAGTAGTGGCTCAAGTGTTAATGCTGTGGGTGTGAATTTAGGAAATACCTGGTTCAAATGCCAGCAAGACACAAACTGGAGTGGCAGCAACAAAGGGACAATGCTGACTTGAATGGCAGTACACACATAAATACATTTTCATTTACACTTACAGAAAAAGTTTGGCCTTGGCTTTGCTGATTTTCGTGAAACTCACAGTGGCTCGGTAATTTTTTATGAGCATCTGCTATTCCAAATTTTATCCAAATTGGGTAAAAAGTGAACATTTTTTTAATGCCGTTAAGTGAATAGTGCCTTCCACTGTGTGCCGATTCTCTTTAAACTTGTGCTTGATGAACAACTTTCTCTAAAGAACTTTTGTACCAAATTTCATGAAAACATGACAGGTGGTTTAGTTACTGTTGCTAGGTTGTGGACAGACATGGTCTCCACATAGTTTTTTATCCTGCATTGTAAAAAATGCCTATAAAGCAAGTTGCACTTAGTATTAAAGTAACTTTTTGCGTGTTCAGTCTGTATAGTTATAAGTGGAAACTGTGTAGTGTTCGTTTTCCAGTGTTGTTGTTTATGTAGGTTTTTGACACATGTAATGCATTCCTTCAACTCTCATTTTCTTGCATTTACTTCTTTCTCCTCACTTTCCCTTCAGAAATGATGGATATGGGTTTCACCATAGTACCTTAATTTACACTATACAGCTTCCTTTCCTCTTTTAGTTTTCATTGTGTTGAACTCATTCATTACCATATAGTCTGACTTAGTGTCATTAAATAATCCACAATAAATGTTTGTGTTCATAACACTACCATATGTTTCAGATACGCACATTGGAGGAACAGGAGTGGGAGAAGATGCAACAGGCACATGTTCTGGCTAATGTTCAGCAAGCATTTGATGTTTCAAGTGATGCTGAAGGTGAGGATAATGAGAGTATCTTCAGTGCAGCTGAAATTCTCTCACCGACTGGTCACACTGATGCTCAGACCTTAGCCATGATGCTGCAGGAACAGCTGGATGCTATCAACAATGAAATCAGGTGAAGAAAACCTTTTATTGCAGACATTGCACCTGTCACATGTCAATAAAATATGAGGTTAAAGAGATATTGGTTTCTGTGTAAGAACCAGGTAGCTTAGTCAGTAAAGGGACTGGCTGTGGGCTGGATGACTGCGGTTTGAGGCCTGGTGGGGGCATAGTTTTTTCTCTTTGTCACCACATCCAGCCTGGCTGTGGACCCCATGGAGTCATAATTATCAAGGGTATTGGAGGGCTTTTTCTGTGAGGTCAAGGAAGGTGAAGTACCTGGATTGTGGTACTGATTCTAGATCACATATATCGCTGAGGTTAAACATGTGTGTAGCTATACCTCCGTCCCGTTGTATTTGGTTGTGTCACGGTTTAAACTTAAACTCAGGGACAAATTCACCTGGAGCTTAAGACCAATACAGTATAGAGTTATTCTCTGAGGTGACACAGACAGTCTGTTCTCAGGAGAGAATTATTAACAACTCAAGTCTCTGGTTGTGTGTTAATAATTCTTTGCTTTTGTCCTGTAATGGGACTGGTCTTTTTTGGTTCCTATGATTCTGCTTCCTACCTGCCATTTCACCAAGTTTCAGTAGCAGTCATCCAAAAGGATGTAGTAACAGGTATGCTTAATAACCAAAGTTGTGTATTCCGGAGAGACAGACAAGACATTTCATTGTCATATGACACTCCTTAAGTGAATCTGTAGAACAAAATCTTGTCAGGCAGTCAGTTGTGTCAGGGTGTAAAAATTCTCTGTTTCAGGCACTGTGTCCCTAAAACAGAGAATTTTTACCCCCTGGTGCAACTGTCTGCCCAGCAAGATTTTGTTGAATTCTGTTGCGCTTCATGACATATATTTGTAGGAATGTTCAGTTCTATTAACCGTTTGATGCCTAACGACCCCTATAGTGGTCGTACCACACCGCTAACCTCTAAACATTGCATTTTATATATTTATTGAACGAATATAGGTACTGAATATTTTAAACATGGTATATACTCTCCGTTTTTTTTCTCTCTCTCTCTCTCTCTCTTCAAAATGCAGTTTGTTTCATAATTCTAACGTACTTGGTTCCTGTATTATTCACATTTTATATACAGAGTATGCTAAAATTAAAAAAAAATAATTCTGGCGCCAAAAGGTTAATGCTGTTACGTGTGCTGTGATTTATGTAAACTTGCCTTTTACTTTTATATCTAGAAACAAGTACAGATTTATCCAATTGTGCGGGATCTCACTTCATCTTACACTTTGATCAGGTTAATTCAGGAGGAGAAACAAAACACAGAAGCACGAGCAGAAGAACTGGAGTCTCGGGTTGGCAGTTTGGAGCACATGAACCTGCTGGTACGGGGAAGAAGCTTCGAACGGTCATCACCACCCCTCAGTGGTCGCTCTACCCCCAAGTCACACCTTTCTCCCCAAAGAGATTACCTTCATAAATACCATACTGTAAGTAGCATTCCCTTATCTGTTTTCCTAACAACTATTGCTTTGGACTTCTCCTGGTTGACTTGATATTGTTTCACCTTCCAGTATGCACCTACTGCACTTTTACTCTTATCAGTGTTGGTAATGCTGGTGTGAATTGATTTGTTGGTTGATTGAATGTGTTCATATTAAATATTCACCATTGTGCCTTACTATTTATAAAATATTTAACAGAGCAATATGGAATTATGTTCACCAACACAAGGAGGTGGGCAACCATCTGGGCCATGTCTCAGGCTGTGTTCAGGGCACAGAAAATGTTCACTCCTCTGGCAAGAAATCGTCTGCATGTATTAAGTTTTAGTTTTTCAATGCAGTCTGCTAATTGTTGTTACATTATTTACTTGGATGTTGTGCAGGAAAGTTACAAAATTATTCCTACAGAAGTTTGTCCACGTTTCTGTCAGATTTTAGGTGGCACATGTCTATTGCACTTTTAATTCCATTACTTTTGATTTTATTGTTTTTAAGTGCTGTGTAGAATGGTTTTTGGAACAACTTACAATATATTGCTGTATATTATTAAATTATATTAATGTTTTGCTTCATCTTTATATTAACTTTATGAGATTTGGGGATTTTAAGGTGGTTTAAGGTTGAAATGTGGTCTTCTGGGTTTTGACATCGGTGGTTACAAGCATTTTGAAGGAACCTGCTGCCTCCAGCTACAGAGTTGAAGTCCACAATTTGAAGCTTTCAGTAACTTGTTTTTATTTATTACTTTCTTATGAACCACAGTCTCCCAAACAACTTCTTATCTTGTTGCTTAAACACATGGGTAACTGTACCTTGCATTATTTGTGTACATGGTTCAGATCTTCTTGTTATGAGTATGACCAAATCTGTAGGAAGCGGTGACAGTGCTTCACTGCTGAAGCAGATGAGGCATGGTGAATTCAGATACAGTGTGAGATACGTATGACACATTGAATGTGTGAATAATACCTTTCTTGTATCTAGTTCAGTACCTTCATAACTTCTTGCGAAGAAATGATTTTGATGCAGTGAAACCTGTGTCCATTTTTGTGAAGGAACGATGGACAATGGAAAGTAAATGTGGGAGAGTGTTAAAGGTACTCTTACTGGAACCATAATAATTAACAGTATTTGATGGAAAATATTATGTTAGAGGAACAATGGGTAGAGGTTTCGCTGTATCAGCTTTACCCATGTAGTCTTAACAGAAGACATCATGCTACATTTTCTAAATTATGTACCAAGAGTGAAACAGTCAACACAACTATTTTTACCTGGTAGTATAAAACATTTGTTTTTATATAAAATTGCTACATGCTTCAGCCACTAAGGGTCATTATCAGTCTTGCCTGATGATGATGATGATGATGATGATGATGCGTAGAGATTGAAGCATGTAGCATTTTTATATAAAAACAAATAATGTTTGTAGAATAAACTTACTTGGGTTGACTGCTTCGTCTTTGGTATGTAATTGCACCTTCAACTTTCTGTACACTTTGCCATTCATGTACATGAACCTGTATATGCAAATGTACATTTACACACACACAGACATGCAGAACTGAATCCCAGTACTTTTTTTACCAAATCAATAATGGATTCGTCTCTAAGGGATGGACCCAAAATTGAGTCTAGAGCACTGAGTAAAGGAGCCTGCAGTAGTATGCTGTTGATACTGAATGTCACCAAAATTTGTGAGTTAATATTTATAATATTTATGTCTATGATTTGATTATGCATTCCCTAGACACACATTGCTATCCAATAAGGCTGTGAGAATGAAGTTCTGTGTCTCATTAACTGTAGGACTCATTAAAAATACAGAAACCCATTTCAAGATGACTCCACTTAAGACTTTTCCTGCAAAAGATGTTAGGATAATTTATACCAGAATTTGGCAAATGATTAAAACATATGTAGTAGCATTTTATAACATTTCCAAAGGTTTTTCTGCCTAAGAGGCATGAAAAGTTCATGACACAATGAATTTCGCACACTTTGGATGTGTCTTTTGACACCAAAATCTTATACATTTTCACCACGTTTCCATTCATTTATTTTGTTTCAGAAGTACAGTGACAAAATTACCTCAAGGTCATATCCTCACATGTGCCTTTCATATGACGTGACATACTTGATGTGGTTGTGACGTGTGTTATATGTTGTGTGCTGTGTTGGCCATTAGTAGGCGTGTTTGTAAAGCCTGCTAATATTTGAGAGCAGTTATTGTTATGTGGCTTATAACAGATCATTGTGATAATATATATGCCTCTGTAAACTCTTTTATTTATTTATTTATTTATTTGTGCATTTTAGCAAAACTTGAAGTCTGAGAGACACACCCTCTTGGTGTGTGGGCAGACTTTGCAGTGAAGAAGCATAGGTTTTATGGAATGCAGTATGACAGTGTAATTATTTCACCTTAATACCAATAATGTAAAGCATGTGTGTATAGTTTTCATCCTGCAGAGTGATTCATTACTGAACATGTGATAATTGTGGCTACTACATAAAAAATTAGCATAAAATGTACAAGAGTGTCAATTCAAGAAAAGCAAGGAATACGAGGCAGATGCTACCGCCTGTGTTTCTCACAAAAGGAATCTCTGAAGCATATCTGTGTGCGCTTCAAATAGGGTTGTATGTAATCAAGACTCAGTACTCAGTCTGTAACTGAATAACTTAGCTGGATAGAGATGAAAACAGCTAAATATGGGTGGGTTTCATGCTTACTTTTTTGACACATTTTCCTGGTTAGAAAGCCTAATTTGTGGAATTTTTTCCAAAAACCTTTTGAGAAGGTATCACTGTATGTGTATAAAATGAGAAGGTCAATAAAAGTGATTCCTTGGAAGAAAGTGAAGATTTTACTGTGCTAGTTCATTTCACTTTATATATGGTCTTTGTTTACATATGTGTGTAATATCTCTCGCATTATAACTTGTCGGGGTAATGTGCGATTGGCCTAGACAGAATAGCTGGAGGCGGTTTGTGATACTAAAATTGCCTCGTGATTTATTCATAATTATGCATACTGTATGAATTGAAGTGTAAATTTTTGGTAAATGTTAAGTTTTGTGAACGTAAATCATTTATTACATGGGGTGAAGAGTTTGTTTATCTGTAGATTGTGTGATACCACTACCTCCAATTTTCTTGGTGTGTAGACTTCCATAAGGTATAGGTTTTACCAAATTTTTAGGCATACCTTTATAGTGGATTATCTTAAATATGAAAAATATATACACGTAATTATAGTTATTTTACAGGCTTTTTTAATGCATTAAGGTAAAGCAGTCCCGTTACAGGCCTGGAGTGGCCCAGAGGGTTCCAGGAAGTTAAGATTCCCGGATTTCATGACAGCAGCACAAGATGGTGGTAAGGTTGTCAGCCCTACGCACTGGCCGCCCTTACCCCCCAGGAAATGCTCCTGGTACTCATTTCTGTTAGAGGCTGAGTCGACCCCAGGGCCATAGTGCGATCAGAAGGATTTTATGTCAATGAAAAATTCCAATTACACCAGCTGGGATCGAACCAGCGACCTTCCGATTTGTAGCACAGCACCATAACAACCGAGCTACCGCAGTCCCTAATGCATTCAGATATATTATGAATATTTTACCTTGGGCTAAAATGAAGTTGTTACTCTAATTCAGTCTATCCATTTTGAAATGTTTGCTCACCCAAGGAGTATGAATCAGTTGGTCCCCTGAAAAACGTCTTGAGAGGGTTTCACTGTAGCCATTGATTCACCTCACTTGTTAAATTTTTGCAGTTAACCTTTTGACGCCTAACGACGACTATAGTGGTCGTACCGCACCGCTAACCTCTAAACGTTGCATTTTATATATTTATTCAACAAATACAGGTACTGAATATTTTAAACATGGTATATATTCTCCGTTTTTTCCTCTTCAAAATG
>Ga0123355_10008232_pt1 | contig 15747 bp, 8 predicted proteins | sample TergutEmb28metaG_3_FD_89872 | JGI IMG/M metagenome (GOLD analysis project Ga0123355, IMG submission 89872) | Embiratermes neotenicus P1 segment gut microbial communities from Petit-Saut dam, French Guiana - Emb289 P1 | ecosystem: Host-associated > Arthropoda: Insects > Digestive system > Gut ... | reverse complement strand
GGAGTAATACAACGGCAGCTCTGAAGGCCATTCCACAAAACCAGTTCCAAAATTGTTTTGAAGGGTGGACTAGGCGCTGGCATCGGTGCATAGCTTCCCAAGGGGAGTACTTTGAAGGCGACCGCGGTGGTATTCAGCAACGAGGTATGTAGCACTTTTACCGCGATGAGTTCGCGAACTTTATTGTCCGACCACGCACAGTGTATAGACCCGGCTCTGGAACTCTCGCAATGCATACGTGGGGCCTTTTCCTAGACGCTGAAGCGACTGAGGGCCTGAAGCTAACCACTCACCTCCATTTAGTGTGTCGAGGTTAAGAATGCATATAGCTTCACCTGTACCCCCTCCCCCGTTAGTTTTTGTGCCGTGGTGCTGCTGGATGTTATTTGTTGCTCAGACAACATTGGTACCTCCGTGATACTACTACTGGTAGTGTCATGCTTAGGATTGCATGGAGTTTTGCAGTTTAAAGGCGTTCTATTTGGGCGTAGGGACTATTTTATCTTCACCATTTTTCGTGAAGGAGCTGGTAGAAATGGCGTTACCGGTTGGGACAATGTAGTCTTGATGCCTGAGTGGCCTACTGGCATATAAAGATTTTTTAGGTCTTAAACACGGAAATTGTTATGCCATTTCTGTAAAAAAAAAACAGTTACGTGCATATGGGAGTCTGCCTCAGAGTGGCCAGGCTCGGTTTGTCATGATGATTATCGCACAGTTTATTGTATTTAAACCCTTGCTTTTATGAGCCTCTAAGGTCATGCCAACAGGTCATCTGCTGAATTAAGACTCAAATAACTCCACCATGTTCCACTCTACAAGCAGACTGGTGGACTTCCCTTTGTCACCCTAATGTTGAACACTGTTGCTTAAGTGCGCAGTCTGTATGATGTGATTTTCATATTGTGCATTTTGAACTGCGTGTTACGTTTAAGCTCTTGGCTTCAAATAAAACGACATATGTCCGTCTCCCACTTTTGTAATAATGTCTATACGTTTAATAAAACTTCTAAGGGAAACTCCTAGCGAATATTGGGTGTATGTGGTTGCCAGCTCATTATCGTCATTTAAGCCACCGGATCAGCTGTAAATTCCTGAATTATAAGCTACCCATCAAAATCTAGTGTTTTGACATTGTGTATGAGGAGTAGCCAGGTTGAAATTCAACATTCATACCGCAGCCGAGACATACACAGACTGAGTGGTGATGTTTGTAGGCGTTTAATGTCTTAAAGGCTAAAGAAATGAGAAGTACCATTCGTGGTTAAACCACTGATAGATGGCGTAGTAAAACATGTGTGTGTTTGCCACCTGTTATTAATTATTTCTACAGGGAGACCAAGTTTGAAGCGCAATATATGAAGCTGTTTGACGGAGATATAACGCTGGTTGATTTTGCGTTGTCTTGTGTCCTCGAACTTGTGTTATTCGGACACTAGTTTGTGCTGGACTGTGGGCTGGAGTTTACTGCCGGGGGAAATGTCAAGAGACTGTAAGGCGCTATCATCAAGTGCTATTCTTCAGGGTAATGTTCCTTTCGCTTCTTTCTCACAGTCTGAAATAGGTCTGCAAACCTGGTGCTGGCAGTGCCGCATCATGACACTTAACCACCACTGTCACATGTTGATATGTGCATCCGTTGAGAAGTGATCAACGGAAATACATAGGTAGCCAGCTTACAAGAAAATTACAAGACCGAGGCCGTAACCGTAAAGAATATAGAAGAACGCTGTATTTGCCAATTAGCAATATGATGTAACATATTGTGACACTAAGAGGGCTGTTTCGTGTGTATATTTTATATCGCTTAGCGACCGGATTGATTTAAGTAGGTGGTCAGCTTATGGAAAATCAATCACATAGGCTGGAAAGAAACTGTCTGTTGTCTACTGCTTACAGTTTAGCCTGAGTGGAACGGTATGGTGCTGAGAGAGAATACAATGGTACAAGCAGACCGTTGCTGTTTTGTAACCATGTCGCCGATATTCCAGGAGGCGGACCTCCAGGGCTTTGAGCCTTTCTGATGGAATGTTATCGATACCTGAACCTTTTACTGCCATGAGCAGCTTGCAGACGCCCCTGCGCAGTACCTTATTCCGTTTACTTCAGATATGCGGTAGAAGATCGTTATCGGAAGGCTTACGCGTCATCATTGTGACTCCACTAATATAACTTAATGGTGGGACAGAATGTGAGACACTGCAGTAACTACAGTTGACGTCATCCGTGTAGGCAGTTCGAAATTTCCTTAAGCCGCGTGACATCACGTGACACATCTCTTAGTCTGTGATATCGCCAGAATTACTGAGAGTTGTGACTCAGATGGCGTTGTCCTTTATCTGTATTACCGACTACGTTTGTTTGGAGGGGCTGAGAAATTCTTTGAACTTCAGCTGCGTTAGCCAAACGTGTGCGGATTTTAATCAGGTGTCATTCGGTTGCTCGTCGAGGACTCCACTCTTCGTCTTAGGGTTTTATTTGTTTCCTGATCTACCCAAAGGAACCTTTCCTGTAGTGTTAGATTTTAAATCCTGCTTTATGAGTCTGTCATGGCTTCTCCTTTCTGGCGAGTTTTCAGTACCGTATTTTTGTATGTTTTGTTTACTGAACGGCGCTGTCTGTGACTTATGTAGCGACGAATAATTGGATGATGAAAGGAAAGAATGTGGAAGGAAACGATCGTGGCGTAACTTGAGTTACTGACTCACCATTTACCTGAAGGAACTGAGGTAAATAACAATACACCAGGCGAGTCAGTGCCCTGAGCGAGTTTTGAAAGGAGCGTCTCCAGAATACCGCTGTAACCAAATTTGGGAGTCAGGTTTCAGTGCTGTTTGGAAGAATCGCGCATAAGCTATTGAACTCTTCTGCATCCGGGATGCACTTGGAGTTTGACGTACTGATTTTCGAATATATAAACTAAGTACATGGGGGCGGCAGGGCTGTTTCGTTCGATTCCTTTTTTCGCTAAAGTAGATGACGTAGCTTTCGGAATGCCGGACATTTCTTGGAATATGCTGCAGAAATAGCTGTGAAGTTGTGTGCAGCTATTCGTGTTGTTGTGTGCTTACCAGATAACTCTTATTTACATGAAATGTGCTATGAACGCTGTGCCGTAGGTAGCTACCCCCTTCACTGTTTCAAAATATACGGTAAACAATTCAAACAGAGCAGTCATGTAGAAGTTTGAGGTGATTTGTAATATGGAAGAGCTTAAAATTGAGCGTTGTTGTAGTACTGTTTTGTAGAACATAATTAATTTAACAGCCACGTTAATCTATATTCAGTAGTTTGTTTTATGGCGATAAGTAGTTAGCCATTTCAATTACGAAGTATGATGTCATAAACCTACGTACGTATTTTGTGTGAACCGTTGGGATAGAATGAAGTTTGAAACTTGAATTTCTTTCAGGTAGTGGGAAAATCTACAGTAGGACACAGACACAGGAACGGAGTAATAAAATGTCCATCTGAAGGTAAAATTGTTTAAGAACCACTCAAGCAATATGTGTGGGTGAGTTGAAGTGACGTTAAGCGATGTTGCTCGCGTTCTTAAGCTGGGCGGTAAAGTGAGGTGACTGGTCAGCTTAAGTTTGTCGCCTAGGGGGAAAAAATTCTTGGTTAAACTTTTGAAAAGCCTGAGCCGATTTAGACGAATGCCACTTGGAGTGCAATTCCTGTCTACCAACTCATGGTCACAACTCTACGGTACGGATGCCACGGAAGGAAGCCCCCCCTCCCTACTCATTACACATATCCATTTAGCTGCTACATTTCTTTGTCTAACATTCTTCTCTGTATTTTTATAGATGTTTTGAAACTTCGTCAGTTCGAGAATTACCTGAACCTCATGGTGCTCCTTGCGAAACATTACGAGAAAATTATTTTTGTGGCATCATTCGACTTAAGAACAATATTACTAGCGGAAAGTGTTATGTAATATACACAAACCGGGTATGGCGCCATACATGCATATGAAATCACGAGAAAAATGTAAAATCCAAAACATTTTATCTCATAACTTCATCTTTTTTGTGTACTGGCAATAGATCGCAGTTACTCAATTTCACAGGCGCAACACCCCAATCCAGCCAGCGGAACACGACGCTCGTCTTCCGCGGGAGCATCGCTTGGGAACCACTGGTGTCAGCAGTCTGTTCACAGGCGTTTTGGTAGTGACAGCCACATCATAAAATGTTCCCTCAGGAAAATCGTCTTGGTCCGATCTTTGTTGGGCCGCGAGTTGCGGTCACCTGCATCACTTATGGGGTCTTTCAAGTGGCTTTAGAATAAGTGAGCTATCCCACCTTGTCACCAAATTCTGTAAATTAATTCCTACCAGGGCGTGTACAGACGAAAGCATTTAGAGAATATAAGAGCCTTGTACTGTACTTACGTTCTTCAAGCGTGCTTTTGGTAAAGAAGTGGCAGTTTTCTGAAATAAAGGTGCCCTGTCACTTGCGTTGCTTATGTCATGTTCATGAAGGATAAATATAACATGATTAGAGTTTCAGTATCCAACTTTACGTTTGTCTTCGGGGAACTGTAGCGAAACCCGCTCGATATATGCGTGTCTGAGCCCGGGCCGAATTTTAGTGTATCAACATGACCATCTGCTTGCCTTATTTGGCTTTAAATATAAGTATTTAAGTTATATGAGTTCCTGAAAGTTCACTCTTCGCATTCGTCTCCGCATTTGACGGTTCACAGTTGCACAGCTGTTACGAGCCAACTGCATGGAGCATTTGTTCTTAAGAAGCCGAAACCAACTCCATGGAGCGGAACCATTCTTGAGAAACTGATATCAACCAGTTCCATGGAGCAGAGTCGTTGTTGATAAGCTGATAGTCACTGCCAATGAGACAGTCCCCAGTTTTGTGGGACTCAATGTTCCCGTTGTCGAAGTGCATTCTTTGTGTACCTGTACATTATTGGCCTGTATGCATTTTTTTGTTGAGAGAAGTCTGTGTATGTGCGTTTTGGACATATACGGACGGAAGTGAAAATGGCCTGACAAGTTTTAGTGTGGACGTAAAAAAAAAGGAGACAAAATTTGCCCCTGTCCACGCATGTAGGTATATAAGGCGAGTAGAGGCGTGGCTGCTCTCATTTTATATATATATTTTTAGAGCAGACTGATTCCTACCTTGTTTTTAATTTTGGGTTGGGGGTATCAACCTGAGCGCGTTCAAGCTGGTAATTATTTGTTGTTTTATACGTTATTAACTTCTCTTCCTTTATTGGTTGGTATTTTGTTTATTTATAAATCTTTAGGGTTATTGTGCTTATTTTTGTTATGTGGTGATAATTCTTTAGTTGGTGAATTATTTTATGTTTGTATGATTTTTGCCTTTTTGGTTAAGATACCAATGTTTATAGTTCATTTATGACTCCCTAAGGCTCATGTTGAAGCTCCTGTCTCTGGTTCTATAATTTTGGCTGGTGTCGTGTTTTGCCTGTGTTGTTTAAGTTTGGCTTTAGGTTTGCACACATCTGGGTCTTCAACCTCGACGGGAAATCGGCAGCGTAAGCTCCAACCCGGTTGTAGTTTAAGGTGTCTGTTACTGAGCTCAGCGATGCGCTTAACGCATGAATGGCTAAACAGACCGAGGGACGTCACCTTGCACTTTCGCGCAAGTATCCGCCGTCAGTTGGCTCTTTGGTTGGCTCCACTCATTTTTAACTTGACACTGTATGGGGCTGAGTAGCCAACGTAACGCCCAGCCGCATTACCCCCGGGAAAGGATCCCAGTATCCGTGAATGGCAGGTTGGGTTGGCCCCAGATCCGATCTGGATGATTTGGAGAAGAGAAAAATGTACCCTCCGGGATTCGAACCCCGGATCCTCCAGCCCGTAGCATATTCACTGTACCGATTATGCTATCCAGGCTCCCCCTGCTAGTGTGGACGTACAGTAGCCAATTTGCTGAAAATAGGTCATGCAGTTTCTGAGGCGAGACATAACCGGCAGAAAGACGAGATTCGTGTTTTGTGCTTTGCGATTTGCTCATGTCCGGGATGGCATATTATTTTACGTTATTTTCGCATGTAAAGTATTGCGCATTGTCAAACGGGCCTCATTGTCTCATGTTTGGTGTCCATCTCATACACTGTCATGCAAAAAGAGTCTTCACGTGACCGATATTAGTACAGAGCATTACGTAAGAATTAAGTGGAAATTAAATTTTCACTGAATGTCGTTAGACTCGATGCAGTTGCAGAGCGAATGATATACATAATTCCTTGAGCTGTGGTTAGCTAGATTTTAAAATGCAATATCTGCAGTACACTGCAAGGGGCCGCTGTTAGGGTGTCCATCTAACCGGAGTCGAATGACGTACAGTTGCCATGGTGGCGTGTGGGAGGGAGAGATGTGACGCTTAAAAGTTCGTGAAATGCAACAAGGCAGAGGTAATACCCCATGATGAGTACTGTGTACGAGTTTTATTTAATTACGTTCGATCCGATTGTCTACTGTTGCGCTTGATATTCGTCAATACAGTTACTTGCTACGCCAGACGTGCGTTTTGATACGCAGCTGTACGGTTATAGTCGTATCGTAGGTTTGATTTGCTTAACAATACTTCCATTGGCCCCGGCTGTGCAGCAGTGTTTCCCGGCCTTACGTCCATGGAGGAACCCCAAACATTTTTTTCACATCCCACGGTACCCCAAGTTATGAAAACGTTTACAAGGACAAAAAAGAGGCAATTGGTAGCACACGGAAATTGCTACAGTGGTGCCAATTACCGGACAAAATATTCCTTTATATATGGGGGAGTTTTGGAATTTTTCGCAGTATTTAATAACTTTTAGGTAGTTGTTCCACTCTGTCATGTTCTGCGAAATCCTGGTTGGGAAACGCTGCTGTGTAGTATTAAAGTATAGGGTGATTCTTAGTGAACAGTGAATAGGAAACGAGGTGTAGGAGGGTGGTAGTGGCCTAATTTGGGGTATTGTCCTGACGTCTGTCTGGTGTGACTGACTAGCCTCGAATACCTCGGTCGGGATAGGTAGCCGATTTCCTGTTTTATATTTTAACTCGTTACTTTCCGAGTATTAAGCGTAAGTAATACGTGTATTACGTGTGTAGTATCTGAATTGGGAAGGTGCTGACTTCATGAATTTGAATGAAATCTGGTGCAAGATATCTAGTTAAAACTGCTGAAAATTGGTATTATAGGCGGTTACAAGTTGGGCTCAACACCGCTGTAAACTTGTTGTGCTCGTCATGAAGGCATATGAAGTAGTGACGGTATAGCGCCATGCATTCTTAACGTGGATACGAGATAAAGGTGAGTGATCAGCTTCACGCTGTGGTCACCTTACTTCCGGAGAACAGGTCCCGATAGGGTCGGTGTGCACGCTTTGGACATCAGTGAAGTACGTTCCGCCTGCCGAGAATCGGGACCACGACTCCTCGGTCGGCCAGCCCGTAGCCTGTTTAATGTATGGAGTCCGCCGTCGTTGTTTTTATCTGTAATTACTAAAATATGATGACGACCACAGCAAAGCGAATTCATTATAGCGGCAAGTTTAAAGCACCTTCAGCACATTTCTACCATAATCGGCCGTTCAAAGGTGACATAGTTTCAAACGTGGAAGTATTCAGTACATTTTCTTTTATAACTTTTGAGGTATATATCGGTCGCCACTTTAAACATTATTTGTTCAAGTATTTGGGGTCGTAACTTGTGGATGTTGCTTTAAACTTACTCTTTTGTGTTATTTACTTCGATTCGATAGCTGTAATAGATTAGTATTTAGGCCTACGATATTTTAGCGACATTGGTGCCTTGATATTCAGGACTGACGAACACGAACGTTTTTCCAGACTATGCTGTGGCTTCATTTAGTCTAAAATTGTTGCACGAAAGTACGCTTGGGACTTACTGAGATTATTTAATTTTGACACTGCATCCAGTCATTATTGCTTGTTATGTTTCACCCTTTTAACCTTTTCGTTCTGTACATTTTACTTAGGCTCGTACCAAAAGTTTTGTCCCGAGCAATTTTTTAAGTGATGTGTGTAAGTATTTTACTTATGGCAGCCATGCATACGTCCTTACCTCAACATGAAAGTTTTATCCGCCTTCAAACTACTGTTGGCTGCACCTTAAAATGCATAGTGTTTGTATTTTTCCTTGTATCTTATAATTTTTCGAAAACTTTTGTCGATCAAAAGGCAGAAGGAACCAGGGAAAACTATTGAAGAAACTTCTGAATGTGTGAATCTGGAAGGGTCAGTAAGAGGCCTAACTTCATGATAGTTACATGATGATGATGATGTCGATGCGATGAATTTGTGAAGTTCGCACCGTAATCATTTTGTAACTATCGGCACACATATCTTACTGTAGTGATTTTTGCTTGTGTTCAAATACTGGCTGGACCACCGGCAGTGGTGGCGGAGATCGTTGCCTACTGTCCAGTGGAATAAGTCAGGTGCTCATACTTCCGAATCCGTACATAGTCAACGTTTATTTATTGAATTTCTGTCTCACACAAGGTCTTGTAAAATCTATAGTTTCAACAGCGTCGTTGAATGACCTAAGCATCGACCAGTTTACCAGGTACACAGTGTAGACTTTTCTCTCAGTCTCCTACCGTTTTGATTCTGTAGTTAGAGAGTGTCGTGGTTTAAATTTAATTTAACACCTTATACTTTCAGTAACTTCTTGCGATGAGGAATCGGCTAAGCCCATGGATGTGCTATGTGGAACAACCCCACCCGGCGCACGCACACGCACACACAAAATCAAATATGCTTTCATTTCCATTACACCAGTGTTCGAGTTTTCGAAGACGTGCCCATTTCACCCACCACGTGACTACCGGACGCATCTGTAGAAATAAGCTCCATGTATTTGGAATGTGGAATACGTTTTTGGTTGTCTCAGTAGCCTATTTTCTGCCGAATACAAACTGGCACGACTACACAATTCAATGGAAGGTCTTCATGTATTTGCATCCCTCCCCCCTCCCGCGCGTTGAGTTCAGGGCCACAGATGTCGAGAAGTGTAGTCCAAGCCTATCGTTAACCACTTGGTTACACTAGCATCTTCTGTCGAAATTCGACTTCAAGGACACTCTTCGGAGAACGCTGTCAAGGTTTATTTCTTTCGTTGCTGCTTCCGGGAATCAGAATTATAATGCTCATGTTATACACCTGAAATGTTCGAAAACTAGTCCCCGAATAAATGTTTTAATCTGACCTTGCAGGGGGTTTTAACTGACAGGAAAGAAATATGGCATTATGCATAACTTGTCTTTTTGTTGTGCGCGACTTGTGGCAAACATTCAGTTCAGAATCATTTGTCTTCTTTCTGCTATCTAAAGCCATAAATATTATTGTAATTTTAACTGTTTTATTTGGTATCTAACTTAAGGAAAGAACATAGGATACACTGAGCGTGTTTTGAGGACAGGGCGGTGCCAACAATATTGGGGTCTTCTAAAGGAACGTAAAGTTAATTTCGTAGTAAGAAGCTTCATGCTTCGTACTGTGTGTCAGATGTTGGGATTATGTGTCAAGGAGTGTGAGATGAACTGATCATGTAGCACGTATGAGAGATTAGAAATTCAAACACCAGTTTGGTTGTGAAGCGTGAAGCGAAGAGACCACGTAGGAGATCCATACGTAACCGAGTCGATGATAGTAAATTGTTCTGAAAGAAATATGGGGAGAGGCCGTGAACTGGATGAAACTGATTAGGATCGGGAAGAGTGGTGGGCTGTTGTCAGTACTGTACTGAACCTTCCTGTTCCATGAAATGCGAGGAATTTATTGTTAAAGTGGAGGGACTGGTAGCTTCTCATGAAGGATTCTGTACCATGTATGGGGTCTTAACGAAAGGACTGTTTTTTGTTTCAAATGCCTACAGCTTAAATAGTTATGTAACAAAAAGTAATACCACAGTCAGTTACGCGAAGGACGTGCTCCATATGTCCGGCGTCCATTTCGAAGCCATGGTATATACGCACAAGGAAATTTAGCATGCTCGTTTTCAAAACTTTGATACTGATATTGTAGTTGTGGCGACGAAAATTGTAGCAATGGATTTGAAGACAGTCCCGCAAACATAATCACTTTGATTAATGTTGGTAACAAAGACCTCTGCGCTCCAAAGTAACCAGGCCAGCTGTTCGAAATTACTCCTTATTGGAAGTGGATATTTAGTATGTCCAGAGCCGTATTAAGAAACGTGACAGGGCTCAAGTTTGGTTGAACATATTCCATCGCGTTTACAAGCCGTTCCGTGCGCAAATGCAATGAAGTTCTTAACCAGAAGTTCCCCATAACTTTCAGAGTTCACATTCCCTACCAGAAATATTGGGCCTCCAGTACAGTTTGGTTTGCTTTCTCGGCAGAAAACACACTAAATTGTACAATTTTGTGTGTAAAGTATGTAATCTGCGTGAAGGGTTGGATTTGATGTCCCACACCTGCAGCTGCTGTGTTTGTTAACCATCCAGTTCAAATCAAAATGGCTATATCTCTAAGCCATGTGTTCACAATATCATAATTCAGCACAGGAACGTCTGGAGACAGTCCGACGTCCGTGTTATGGCCACTTCGTGTTTAACAAGTTTGGATCTTCAAATCCTGTCTCATAGTTCTTTGTGCTGCCTCAGGACTGGTGTCAAGCTATTGCAAGAGACGAGAAATTGACTTCGTTGCACGTCTTTTAACTCGTTCCTCATCATGTTACTTGGTTTTGTCAGTCCTTCCTGTTCGCTTACGTCCTGCAACGTTTGGCGTTACATATCACAGAAGGCGGTTTCTTCAAATTTTCTCCCAAGACTATTAACGTAATTTCTTGAACGGTCAACTCGAACATTAAAATTCTGTTCCCGAAAATGTGTTCTTTGACAACCAAAAACGCTTTTCCCCAATACCCCCCCCCCCCCCCCCCCGATTCTGTAGTGTAGGGTGCCATCTCCACAACTTGCGCTGCCAAGCTAATCTCCCCTTCTTATTTTATCCAAGCCGATCGACGTCAAACAGGTGGTCACACAAAAACAAATACAATTTAAAAATTAAAGTATTCAACCCTTTCCTGTACACCCATGTGTGGTTGTGTGAATAATGAACGTCTTCCGCTTGCCGTGTTTATTGTTCTAGCCACTAGAATCAGGAACTGAAGTCCCACGTGCTGTTTGGCTGAGTCAGTTCATCCAGATTGGTAGCTAACCGCAAAACCTTGCCCGGCAGCACTATCTGGCCCTGCAGGTTTCAGAGCAGCTCGCGACAAGATTGAAGAAAGAATATGTGGTTAGGCTTTTATGTTTTCTGTGTGTACTTACGTACATTATAAATGTCTTTCTTTGATTAATACTAAAGTTAAAGTAAGGCTAAAAAAAACAAAACTTGAGCGCTTTGATCTCTGGCATATTTACGTACACCATTAACTTCTACTGTATAGGTCTAAATGTGGAAGACATAAATTGAAGGTATATAATTTAACGTCGATAAATATGTTTGACGTTCAAAGCTTACCTAAACTGGCGATGTGGCCTGCCAGCTGAAATAATTTCCCTACACTTATGTAACATAAACCGAGCATACTGTAATAAAAGACAGCCTTCTATTGGCCGTCAGCTGTTGAGGTTTCTATCTCGGCTGTGTTACAGCAGAACAGCAGGCAGGCAGGGTTATCAGTAAGGTATCATGTGGTGAAATTTAAGCGTTTTACTTTAATTAGGACCGTGGTTGATGGCCAATTGTGAATAGTGACATTCAGAAGTGTACAGTTCCTCTGTAACAAACGTCAGCTCATTGTGAAATATGTTTTAACACGACCCATTTAATTTAATACACGGTCAGTAGTTGTGCACACTTTGTCGTAGACAGTATAGCAGAATTTGAATTTTCATCACCCGTTTGTCTAATATTTGATTGGTTTACTCATGATCGTGGGGTACGCGGTGGCACAGTTTGTTGAGGCACTGCACTACAAGTCGGAAGGTCGCGGGTGCGGTTCCCGATCGTGTCATTGGAATTTTTCATTGACATAATCCTTCCGGCCGCACTATGGCCCTGGGGTTGGCTCAGCCTATAACAGAAATGAGTACCAGGAATATTTCCTGGGGGGTAGAGGCGTCCGGTGCTTAGGGCTGACATCCTTACCACCTTCATGTGCTGGTTGTCTTGAAATCTGGGAGCCTCAATCTCCTGGAACCCTCCGGGCCTGTCTAGGCCTGCAATGGGATTGCTTTACCTTTTACTCATGATCGTATGTGAACGTTCTCGTAAATAAGATGTAAACTTGTAATCAAACTTCATTACATTCAGTATGAGGTATTTGCTTAACTCTACCGGACATATTCTCATGTTTTCACCAATTTTGATCGATACAACGCCTTTTTTTTTCTTGAGGTGACAGATGAACTTTTCAAGGAGACCTGTATCGTAAACCGTTGTTTATGCCTTGGTCAAATTCGATGTGAGAGAAATCTTTAAGTAACTTAGATCGGCAGTTTTGATTTGTAGCTTTATTGACTAATGTCAGAAGCTTACTTTACTTAAGACCATAAACGTAATTTTTCATGTGTCCCCCAAACTGTTTCAAATATTCTTTAAAATTTCGATACGGAAAATTTTCATTAATGGACCCTGGACAGTTTTTTTCATCCATGTGGATCCGTAAGAAATTCTGCTTCACAAAAAGCTGTAAATGGACTTTCACATCTGTATTTGAATGATTAATAGGATTTTGATGAAATTCCCTGTTAGAAATTGCGTAACGGTAGTAGGATGTTTTTGGCGCCTTCGGATAGTTTGGTAAAGCGAATGTGAGTTGTATCATGTCTGCCTGTCTATCCGTCTGTCCACGTGGAACAACTCGGTTCCCCCACTGAACGGAGTTTCATGAAATTTTACAGTGGTGGGAGGTTGGTTTCTAAAATATTTCGAGAATTTTTTAGTTTGGTTAAAATCAGACAAAAATGACGGGCCCTGTATGTGAAAACCTACATACATGGCTGGCTGCTTTTGTTGCTGAGGTTCTCGCTGGTGTCATCGACACTGGTCGGTAGTAATTGATATGAATCTGACGTTTTTTCTTCCTACAATTTCCGTTATGCATAATTAAGGGAAATAACTTGCTTGCTTACTTACTTAGTTACTTACTCCATGGAGTAGAGTCCTTCCTGAAAAGCTAATTGGTTCTAAGCTAGTCAAGAAATTCCTTGAAGTTTATGAAACCTGAATGTTCATTACCGCATTTGCAAGTGCCCGCCACCTGCCCCTATCCTGAGCCAGCTCGATCTAGTCCATACCATCACATCCCACTTCCTGAAGATCCATCGTAATATTATCCTCCCATCTACACCTGGGTCTTCTAAGTGGTCTCTTTCCCTCAGGTTTCCCCACCAAAACCCTGTATACACCTCTGTTCTCCACCGTACGGGCTACATACCCCTTCAACCTCATTTCGATTTGATCACCTGAGCAATATTGGATGAGTACAGATCATTAAGCTCCTAATTGTGTAGTTTTCTCCATCCCCCTGTTATCTCGTCCCTCTTAGGCCCAATTATTCTCCTTAGCACCCAGTTCTCAAACACCCTCAGCCTGCGTTCCTCCCTCAATGTGAGCGACCAAGTTTCATACCCATATAAAAGAGGAAAAATTATACATCTGCATATCTTAATCTTTAAATTTTTGGGTAGCTAACTGAAAGAGAAAAGATGCTGCACCGAATGATAGCAAGTATTCCCTGACTTCAATCTGCTCTTAATTTCTTCTTGAAAGTAAATTTGATTTGTTAAGTGTGGTCCCAAATATTTGAACTCTTCTACCCTTTCAAAGAAGCTATTATCAATCTGTATATTGTGCTTAGTCCTGCATTCTGATCTCGAGACATGACCATACTTAGTTTTTTCAGCATTCCCTTCTAGACCATTCTGCTTGGTACCGACTACCAAAGCTTCGGTGTTTTTCTTTGTAATGTGTACGCTTGCACCCAGTATATTAACATAATCAACATAAAACAAAAGATGATGTTTACTATTTAATTTCAAGCTATCCTTTCTCACCTGAACCCTCCTAATATCGTACTCTAAAGCAAAGTTGAAGAGCAATGGCGATAAAGCATCTCCTTGTTTCATACCATTCATAATAGGAAACACGTCAGACAGATGCTTGCTACCCGGACTGTGCTGTAGGTTTCATTCAGACACATTTCCAAGTGCGATCATACTATTTAATATTTAACGTGTCTGGGAATGTGAAATTTGGTATATAGGTGGACTGTGACTATACCAAAAAATTGTGTAAGAAGTATTGGTTGTAAATGAACAATTACAAATAAATATTTCGGCAGGGTGAAATACTGAGGTTATAATTGACTGATAGATTTAACATGTATAAAAATCATCGTGGAATATATAAACAATCCGTTCTGTACATAAATATAATAACAGGCTGTAATAATAGTAATATCGTTGTGTAGTATGTGTACAATTGCGGACGATAACATACGAGAAACTACAGATGCTGAGCGCACGCGCGTAGCCTGCAATGTAACGTAATACCTTGTTGAATCACCCCCCTGAACCACAGTTACCAGGAACGCCCCGATTAGGACAGACACTGCAACTAAAGGTATGTACTAAAGTGCTGTTATCATCACATAAACAACACCCACAGCACATAGGCCATTATTGCCCAAAGTTTTGTAAACAAACTGATCTGTAAACCACACATTTGATATAGTCATAATTTTAGAGGAATTATTACATCGTGATACAAGGCTTAAATTATATTTCAAGGTGGGTCTGCTTCACTTTAGTATTGCTGTGGAAAAAGCTGGTTAGAATATTTCATTATTATGTGTCTGGAAAATATAACATTAATGCAAATGTGCTTCCGTATTTGAAACAAAAAATCACACACAGACGCACTACAAACAAAATCGACATGGCCTAATTCGTAATTGGTTAAAATCGCTCAGTTTCACTGAGCGATTTTAACCTGTGTGACATCATACCTGACGGAAATACTGAGTAAACTGCGCAGTTTTGACAGGCAATAGCGCAGTTCACTCAGGGAATCCCACACACATTCAGTTCAGTTTTTCGTGCAGTTTTTTACACAGTTAAACTGCACAGTTTAACTTAGAGTGTATGGGGCCCTTTACAATACGAGGTCTCCAGTTTACACATCTCATCGACACCCGGCGTATCGTACTGTATAACTCCGACAGCTTAATGCAGGTCTGCTCCAGAGCTACGGCTTTCTGCATGGCTATTTAACTAATAAAGATTTACGAATGTTTGAAATAGCATTTTTGAAATTGTTGACAAAGTTGTTAACATAGAACACTTTTACATTATGTGGCTGTGACAACACATTTGGGTTGTTAATACGTGCGTGGCTTTGAATACGCACTTTTACTGTTTTTAAGGATTTTTATTTTCAAAATAACTAGAAGGTAACTTTAAAGATAATGACTATACGTGGCAACGAAAGCAATTATTTAACACGTAACTATTTAGACGCTTTGCTGTTACCAGTATCGTGACAATATATTTAATTCGCTATTGTGTACCTACAATATGTTTGAGATAAAATGTAATTTAATGTAAAACTCTTCTTATAATAAAACCAACGAGATGCACTAATATCTCAAATTTATTTTTGGATTAGTACTCTACATGTTTCGGACAGCTTCTTTGTCCATCGTCAGGAGTCTAGCACTGTACACACAGCAATAGGTATATGTCATACAGGTTATGTTGACT
>Ga0123355_10008231_pt1 | contig 15747 bp, 11 predicted proteins | sample TergutEmb28metaG_3_FD_89872 | JGI IMG/M metagenome (GOLD analysis project Ga0123355, IMG submission 89872) | Embiratermes neotenicus P1 segment gut microbial communities from Petit-Saut dam, French Guiana - Emb289 P1 | ecosystem: Host-associated > Arthropoda: Insects > Digestive system > Gut ... | reverse complement strand
CGGTTCCCAGTGTGTAACACGGTTATTAACCGCCGTTAAACCCATTTCCCAGCGTGTTGGGAAGAATGGAACTACATCTTGCAAATGTGCCTGTACTTCCGCATATGCGTTCATCATAAAGTCACGGTCAAAAGTGCGTGGATCGCTAAGGTTTGCCAGAAGTTGATCCCATTCAGGGCTGGTGTATCTGGATGGATTCCAAATAGAATGTCCCCAGAAGCTTTCTGGACTTGGGTTAAATCCTTGTACCCATCGGCCTGTGTAGATATGGATTTCATCGTTATCAAGATCTTCATCCAGTACGTCCCACAAGTATAATTGGTCATGTGTGCGGCCTTGCCACAACTCTACTCTTACACCAATTGCAGACCAGCCTTGAATATGAAATGGTATAAGGATGTTTTCCGTTGCAGGGTTTGATGCGGCAGCCCAAATTACTGTCAAATCATCGCCATTTGGCCAAGTTCTGTATCCATCGGCACCCATTGTAAATCCGGCAGCGTCTAAAATAGCATTTGCATAATCAGGGTTATAAGGAAAACCTGGTATTGCCGGGTCAATAAGCGCAGCATGTATTGGTGGCAAGAAGCTGGTTGCAGCAAATTCTAAACCGTTAAACAATACTTCGCCAAGTTCATTTTGATCAATGGCGTGTGCCATTGCGCGACGCAGATACACGTTATTCATATAACGGTCAGGATTATCTAAATTGATGTTTTGGTCAAAGCACCAATTTCCAAGTCTAAATGCGATATATCCATAGTTACCAGTCCTTGAACCGACAAAGGTAAAGTTGGTTGCAACAGTGTCTGCATAATACAGCGCAGGGAAAAGTGTGATAACATCGAAACGGCCAGACTCCATTGCAGCAGGTGCCAAAGATGGCTCAATACGCTCTACAATCGCTCTTTCGATGTATGGTACGCCTTGTACATAGTTTTCATTTCTAACCATGTAAACTGATTCTCCAGGCACAATATTTTCAACCATAAATGGTCCCCAGCCAATTGGGTTTACAAAAACATAGTCACTTGTTGCCATGTCTGCCACAGGAATATTTTCAAAAATATGTTTTGGCATTGGTGCGGTCCATAGGCCAAAGGCTAAAAGTGATGGACTTACGGAGTCAAACTGGACAGTAAGTGTACGGTCATTGTTTGATAATTGAAGGCCGGAAATATAGTCTGCATCTCCGTTGTGGTAATCCATAATGCCTGTAATGAGCCTCTCGTATGTGCTAAAGCGCATTGCCCGATAGTCGGGATGTGCAAGAACATAATAAGTGAAGGCCAAATCGGCCAAAGTCAGAGGTGTGCCGTCATGCCAGTACACTTCTTGCTGCATGGTCATTATTAAGACTCTAGCGTCCTGGTCAAATTCCCATGTAGCAATACCTTCTTGGCCCCAGAAGTAGAAATTCTGGTCATCTGTTGTAGAGAATATCGAATTGTTGGTGCCCAACATGGTCGCTATTTCTCCATCTTGTACAGAGTTGCTAAATATTGCGCCACCTATAATTCCGGCAAATGGGCCAGGGGCGATAATACCACGTCTAAATATAGATCCCTCTACGTGTTCGCCAGCAGTACTAATGTTTGGCGTAAAATTTGCAAGTGCGGCATTAAGCGCATCAAGAGGGTTTCCGCCCGGAGCAACCGGTGTCGCTACAGCAGCGTCAGTTGTGTCATTGTTATCATTGGCGGCTTCGGTGGCAGTAGTTGCGGCCGCTGTGTCACCCGCGTCAGTAGGGGTGGCGTTGTCTGATGCACAGGCAGAAAAGGCAAATGCGGCCATAGTCATCAGTGCAGCTACTAATAGTAGTTTTTTCATAAATCTCGTCTCCTTATACAGTTCGTTTTTTTGCGTCGGCAGCACGGTTAAGTGCCTGACCGACAAAATTTATGCATAACATCATAATAATGATGAGTAATGCCGCAGGAAGCCACAGCCATGCGCGCTCAGTCAAGTTCGCAGGTGTGCGGGCGTAAAACACTAATCGCCCTAAGCTTGGTGTTCCAAAGGGAAGCCCAAATCCTAAAAATGTAAGGCCTGTTTCAATGCCCATGTTAAATGCAAGGTTAAGTGTTAAATTACTCACAACGATCGAAACCAGGTTTGGCAAAACTTCTCTAAAAATAATTACGACATTGGGAGTGCCTAAAGTTTTAGATGCGGCTACGTAATCCATCCGCCCTTGCTGTAGGGATTTAACACGTATAATTACCGCCGTACCTTGCCAGGCAAAAACCAAAATCATAATAAGTGCGAAATGAACGACAGTGTAATTTGGTATGAGTGTGATAAACACAATAATGATCATAAGCGCAGGTACCATGCCAACAAAGTTTAAAAAACGCATCATGGCATTGTCCACATGGCCGCCATAGAACCCAGCAATAAGCCCGAAAAGTATGCCGATTACCGCACCGCCCAAAGTAACCAAAAAGGCGATGTTAAAAGAGTTTCTGGCACTTAAAATAAGTTGAGTAAGCATGTCGCGCCCGGCAGAATCGGTTCCAAGTATAAATTCGCCGCCGGGGGGGAGCTGGCGAGCACGTAAATTTACAACATCCGCAGCAACAGGATCAATAAATGCTGCCCAAATATATACTGCCGCAACAATTGCTACAAATAATATAAGACCGATGAGGGCGACTTTGTCATTATAAATTTCTTTCCACATTATTTTCCATGCACTTATGGTTTCCATGACGCACCTCTTATTTTATTCGAATTCGCGGGTCAACCGCTGTTATGATAATGTCTGAAAAAAGCATTGCCGCCGCAGATACTACTGCAAAAAGCATAATCAGTGTATTTATAACGGGCCAGTCTCTTTGGGTGAGGGAAAGTACAAATAATTGCCCCATGCCCGGATAACCAAATATCATCTCTATAAATATCGCACCGCTAAACAGGCCTGCAATAATACCGCCCATGCCGCCAGCGATTGGCAAAAACGCATTTCTTAAAATATGACCGGTGTAAACTCTGTTTTCCGGAACACCTTTCGCACGAGCGGTTAAAACAAAATCAGACGCTTCATAGTCGATTATTTCGCTTCTAAGGAAATATATGATTGTTATTGTGCTGATAACCGCAAGGGTAAACGCCGGTAAAATGATGTGATGTAAGCGGCTAAATACATACCCTAGCGTACCAGAAACTGCCGTTGGATCTACACTGCCTGTAACCGGGAACCAATCAAGATTAAAGCCAAACACCAGCAGGTTTACAATGCCGATAACAACTGTGGGAATGGACATGGCAACAAATGTATAAATCATAATCGTTTTATCAATTATCTTGCCGTGTTTACGCCCTGCAATAATACCAAGCGGTATGGCAATCAGATAAGTAAAAAATGTTGTAAGCAAGGATAGCCGCATAGTATTGAATAGTCTATCGCCAATCATTTCTACTACCGGACGGTGATGTACAATGCTTGCACCAAAATCCTGTTCTACAACGATGGAGCGCAGCCACCGGCCATATTGTACATACCATGGGTCGTTTAATCCATGTTCTTCACGTAGTCTCTCAAGCACTTCCGGCGGAGAATTAGGATCTACAAGGCCGCGAAGCGCATCCCCCGGCATAAACTGCGCCAGTATAAAAATTAACAAACTAAGCAGCAGCAACTGGGGTATTAATATTAAAAAACGTCTAACGATAGTTTTCCACATAAGAAGTCTATCCTTTCACTCGTGCCACATAGTGTGTATTTGAAATTTGTGTAAGATCTGGTACGTCGTGGCCATTAATATAGAAAGTATCCAATCCTTTTTCGTATGCTGCGGTTATATCACTGCGCATTTTTGCGTTTTCTGCACGTTTTTTGGGGTTAATGTCTGGGATGGCTGCAATCAAGCGTTTGGTGTATACATGGGTTGGGTTTTCGTAAATATCTTGTCTTGTGCCAACTTCTACAAATCTGGAATTGTGCATAATCATCAAGTGCTCGCACATATGCCGTACTACGCCCAAGTCGTGGCTTATAAACAAATAGGCAAGGCCTAATTCCTCTTGAATATCCTTTAGGTGGTTTAAAACCTGTGCCTGTACGGACAAATCCAGTGCAGAAACGGGTTCGTCTGCTACGATTAACTTGGGCTTTAATGCAATTGCGCGTGCCACACCAATACGCTGGCGCTGCCCACCGGAAAATTCAAATGGATATTTTTTAGCATTTTCACTGGATAAACCTACGATGGAAAGCAGTTCGTCAACCCGTTTATCTTCTTCTGCTCTTGTTAAATATTCAAAATTGCGTATAGGTTCGGCAACGATGTCTCGTACGCGCTTTCTGGGGTTTAAAGAGGAGTATACATCTTGGAAAATCATTTGCACGCTTTTGCGATATGGGGAACGGTTTTTTTTCATAGACCAGGTGATGTCTCTTCCCTCGAAAAATATTTGCCCGGATGTAATTTCCGCAAGACCAAGAATTGCCTTGCCCATTGTGCTTTTTCCGCTGCCGCTTTCGCCTACAAGGCCAACTGTTTGACCTGCTTCTATTTCGAAGCTAACGCCATTTACAGCTTTTACATAGTCTACTGTGCGCCCAAGTATTCCGCCTTTTATTGGGTAGTGAACTTTTAAGTCTTTTACTTTTAACAAAGGCATTTAAACTACCTCCCAAAGCTTTTATAGCAGCTGCAGAGTACAAAATGGTCTGGGGCTACTTCGTGATATGTGGGTGTCGATTCGTGTGCATCTTCTGGTATATCTGGTACGCGTTCTGCAAAGCGGCATCCTTGCCGTGGTAGGTTTTTAAGGGTAGGTACCATGCCCTGAATTGTTTGCAGACGTTCTTCTTCGGTTATCGCACTTGGAATGGAGTGTAGAAGCGACTTGGTGTATGGATGCTGGGGGTTTTCAAAAAGTTCGAAAACATCTGCGATTTCCACAATTTGACCTGCGTACATAACAGCAACTCTGTCCGCCATTTCTGCAACAACCCCTAAATCATGGGTGATAAGAATCATGCTTTCGCCTGTTTCTTTACGAATATCACGTAATAAATCTAGAATTTGTGCTTGTATTGTAACGTCAAGTGCGGTGGTGGGTTCGTCCGCAATAATTAAGTCGGGCTTGCAGGAAATTGCAATGGCTATCATTGCGCGCTGGCGCATGCCGCCGGATAATTCATGAGGAAATTGGGTGTATGTTAACTCTGGATTAACCATTCCCACGCTTGTTAGAAGTTCCAATGCCCTTGCTTTACGTCCAGCCTTATCCAGGTCTGTGTGGTATGTAAGAGCCTCTTCTATTTGAGCACCAATGCGGTGTAGTGGATTAAGTGCTGTAAGCGGGTCTTGAAATATCATGCCGATACCGCCGCCGCGCACCTTGGTCAGTTCCTGAGGCGACATTTGAATAATATCTTGTCCTTTAAAAAGCACTTCCCCAGTAAATTTTGTATAAGTAGGATTGTGAAGCCGTGTTATGCTCAGTGCCATGGCAGATTTGCCGCAGCCACTTTCGCCAACGATGGCAAAAACTTCGTTTTTATTTACTGAAAAATTTACGCCATCTACTGCGGCGTAATATTCTCCATCTATTCTGAAAGAAGTTTGCAGGTTTTTGACCTCTAGTAGTTTAGACATAAACATCTGCCTTCCGAGTGATTATTTATTCATCGTTTGAATATTGTGCCATAAGAAAGTCCCGGTGTCAAGGGGTTTTCTCTTGTGTCTATGCATAATTATTCATTATGCGCGAATATATATTCACTTCTGCTAAAAAAGTACGCCCATTGGTATCACTTATGTGAGGTTTACTAATGGACGTTAGCTTGCCTATGAATTTGTTAACAATAAAAGTGAAATATTCTTATAAATTTGTAAATTTCCCTTCCATTGGTGCGGGCCTTTCCGGTGCAGAAGTAATATCTACATGTGATCTTGTTGCACTAGACCGGTCAAAAGCCGTCATAACTTCCAGTACGTGGAATGTTAAATCTACATCTGCCCGAGGTTTCTTTTTTTGGCTAATCCCTCTTGCCATATCAGACAAGCCTAAACCGCGACAATTTTCTGAAAATCCAAAGGTAAGAGGCATTTCTAAAAATGCGCCATGCTCCGGCCTGTATAGCTTAATTGGGCCACCAAAATAGTTAGGGTCAGGCACAGAAAGGGTGCCTTCGGTTCCATAGATTTCAATAATCGGCAAGTTGTGTGCATGTACGTCAAAAGATTGTATGATTGTACCGACCGCACCATTTGCAAATGATAGTTGTCCTGCAACATGGGTGTTAACCTCCACGTCCATAACCTTGCCAAAATGCGGCTGGCTGGTAATTAGTCGGGTCTCAAACGATTTTTTTGCTACACCGCTTACAGTGTTTACCGCTCCCAGCAAATTTACCAAGGCGGTTACATAGTATGGCCCCATGTCCATCATTGGGCCGCCGCCAAATTGATAATAGAACTCTGGGTCGGGATGCCATGTTTCATGGCCGCGGCATACCATAAATGCGGTGGCTGCTACCGGGCGGCCAATGTAGCCGTCGTCTATTAGTTTGCGGCAAGTTTGTATGCCTGCCCCAAGGAATGTGTCTGGCGCACCGCCTAAAAGTACGCCTTTTTTCTCGGCAGCTTCCCGGGCTTTTATACCTTCTTCCAAAGTGGCACCAAGAGGCTTTTCTGCGTATACATTTTTGCCTGCGGCAATGGCTGCCATGTTTACGTCAAAATGTTCGTATGGGCGGGTTAGGTTTAACACGATTTCTACATTGTTGTCAGCAAACATGTCATGCATGTCTTTATACTTTTTTAGGTTGTATTCCTTTGCGGCTTTTTCGGCCCGGTCGTCTATTAGGTCACATACGCCGGCTATTCCTATATTGGTAAACATGTTGGTTAAGTTCGTGAGGTAAATGCCAGAGATTGCTCCGCATCCTACGATTCCTACTTTGGTTTTATTCATGCTTGTTCCTCCGTTTCGTTATTTAATTGAATGCTATTACGGTCTTCCAATAATTGTTTCTACATGTTCTACATGAGACCAATCGGTGATTTCATGATATCTTAAATATAAACGAGACAAATTTTTTAGGTTAGAGAGGGGGGCCAGGTCGGTAGTTATAAGGTTGCTCAAACTTAAGTGAGTCAAGTTTGTCAGGTTTGAAAGTGGCGCCAGATCAGTAATATGGAAAGATATAATAAGGTTTGCTAAATGAGTCAAGTCAGATAATGGTTCTATGTTAGTGATTTGCTCAGTTCCTCTGATTTGTGGACTTACTAAACGCAAATATGTTAAATGAGTCAAGTTTGAAAGTGGTGTTAGATCTGAAATATGAGTGATTGATATAGCAAGGGTGGTTAAATAAGTCAAACCAGATAGGGGTTCTATATTCGTTGTTTGGTCGATTCTACCACCCATACTTAACAAATGTAAGCTTGTTAAATAAGTCAGGTTCGAAAGCGGTGTCAGGTCGTCTAGTCCGCGGATTGACAAGAACAGTTCGGTTAGATTTGTTAAGTCGGATAGGAAGGTTAAGTTATCAACCTCGGCATTTCGTATAGATAGCTGCGTTAAATTAGTTAGGCTTGATATGGGTGATATATCCGCCCGGTCATTGCCCTGAAAGTATAAAACCTCTAAGCCAGTTAGGTTTACCAAAGGAGCAATATTACTAAGCCCGGTATTTTGCCGCAACTGTAGGTTTCTCAAGTTCGTTAGATTAGATAAGGGTGTTAGATTATTAATATCGTGATTAAACGACAAGTCTAATGATGATAATTTTGTTAAGGTTGAAAGCGGTGCTAAGTTACTAATATCGGTCATTGCCAAGTTAAGGTAGGTCAAATTTGTTAAATCTGTCAGAGGTGTTAGACTGCCAATTGGATTAGATGATAAGGATAATGCTGTTAAATTTGTTAAACCAGCCAGTGGTGTTAGATTCGTGATTGAATTGTGCATTAAATTAAGATAGGTTAAATTCGTTAATCCGGCCAATGGCGTTAAGTCGCAAATTCCGGCATCAAACAATGTAAGGCTTGTTAAATTAGTCATGTAGCCAAGCAAGGCAATGTATTCACCAAGATATGGCGCTGTCCCGCCCCATCGGAATTCCGTCAAATCTGTACTATATTCACGCCCCCAAATTGTTATGTAGGCAGGGCGAATTGCGTCTGATGGTTCTCCTCCGGTGGTAATAATGACAGTATTTGTCGCACTGTCCCAATCAAGTTTATATCCGACACTCTCCAAAACAGCTCTAAGTGGTATAAGTGTTCTGTTGCCAATAATTTGCGCAGGTACATCCAACATGTGGATTGTGCCGTTTGTGGTAAATGTATCGCTGTCGATGGTAATTACAATTACATCGCCACTTCTTGTTAATGTGGCTTGGCGGGTATCACCATTCCAGGTAGGTGTAAAACCCAGTGATTCAAATATTTCTCTAATGGGTACAAGGGTTCGGCCTTCTTCAATCACAGGGCCTTGGTTTTCGAAGACTATTTCTTCACCATTTATGACCACATGCACATCGCTTGCATTCACATGTAGAGCAGTAAACAATACTAAACAAAAGGCTATTGTTGCGAAAAACTTTTTCATTTATACTCATTCCCTTCAGTTGGTAAGAACCTCTTGTCAACTGGTCTATTTAAACTTTTTCGAATTGTCCTTAATAGTACTATATCATGAAAAACAGACGCAGAGAACTAAAAAGTTTTATAAATGTATATATACAAGAAGCAATAATGCCGTCTAACCACATTCAATAGGGATAGACGGCATTTATAGATAGTATATACAAAGAAAACTGTATTATAAGCTCAACTCTGTTTTTCCTGTAAGCTTGAAAAATACCAGCATTGAAACTACCGTAGACAAAGTTAATATTGATGACATTGCGGCGGCAGGGCCATAGCTAGCACGCAAAACTTCTTGATAAATAACAACGGTCATTGTTCTTGTGGGCACAGTAAAAAGCAAAACAGACGCATTTAACTCATTGATAATGGTTATCCAGCTTAAAATAGCACCGGCAAGCACTCCCGGCATCATCATAAAAACGGTTACTTTAAAAAATGTTTTAAGCGGCGTATCTCCCAAGCTAATCGCCGCTTCTTCTATAGAGGGACTGATTTGGTGCAAAATTGCAGAAGAAGAACGCAGCGTATATGGCAATCGCCGGATAACAAAAGCAGAAATCATAATCCAGGGCGTACCAACCAGAAGCAATGGCCGTGTATTAAAAGACATAATAAGCCCGATACCAACCACTGCGCCCGGTATAACAAATGGAAGCATAGTAATAGTATCAAGCACGCTGGCCGGCCAACTTGGACGCCGCACGCTAATATATGAAATAAATAATGAGAGGACAACGATAATAACTAATGCAACCAGCCCAAGTACATATGTGTTGCGAATGGCACTGCCAAGCTGCCCAAACACTCGGCGATAACTATCAATGCTAAACCCGCTTACAAACATTGGGCCGCTTGTTGCCCGGAATGAGCTAAATATAACAAACAATTGCGGAAGCGTAGCTAACGCAACTACAGCATAAATATAAACATGCATCATAACATTCTTTATACCTTTGGCTTCAACTGGTTGAATTGGACGCAGAGAACTCATCTTAAAAGATTTTTTGCTGACGATATACTTTTGAAGCAAAAATAAAACCGTGGTTATAATAACCATAAGCACAGATATTGCCGCAGCAAAGTTAGGCCTGCCACCAAGTTCGCCCATAAACTCGCGGAAAATTAAAACCGGTAAAACCGTATAACCTTCACCCAGCAGCATTGGTGTGCCAAAATCCGTAAATGCATCCATAAACACCAAAAGGGAGCTAGCCAAAATAGTCGGAGCGATTAACGGAATAACCATCGTAACTGCCTTCCTAATTGGACTGCACCCAAGACTTTCAGCCGCCTCACTTAAAGATGAATCCATCTTTTTTAATGCCCCGCGAGTAAATAAATAAATTAAAGGAAATGACGAAAGCGTCATAACAAGCACAATGCCCCCAAAGCCGTAAATGGATGGTATCCGTATGCCAAAAACATTATTAAAAAACTGTGCCATATACCCATTTCGCCCTGCTAATAGTATCCATGAATACGCTCCGATAAATGGAGGGGAAATCATAGAAATTATTACAAGAATATCAACAATTTTTTTGCCCTTTACCTGATACATAGCCGTAAAGTACGCCATTGTAGCGCCTATTGTAACGGCAAAAAACGTTGTAGTTATGGAAACAGCCATACTGCGAAACAATGTGCTATAGAAAAATCTTCTTGAGAAAAATCGTTCAAAGTTAGTCATGGAAAATTCGCCTGTTCTTCCATCTTGAAAACCGCTTATAAAGATAGAGGATAGGGGGTAGATGATAAATAATCCGGCCACAGCCAAACCAAGAATAAGGACAATGGTCCATAATTCAAACTTAAACCGCTTTCGCGTCATATCGGCTTACCCCCTGCATTAGGCTTTGCTCGCCGTCCGGCGTAAAAATGTTGATTTTACTCGCGTTGGGCATAAGAAGCAGTGACTCGCCAACATTAAATATTTTTTCGCTTTGCCCAACATCTTGGCACCACTGAATTTTAAAGGGAGCAGCGGTTTTAGCCTCAAGCTCATAAGTAATTTGCCTACCCAAAAATACTTTGGTTTTTACTATAAAGGGTATTCCTTCCGATCCGGAAAGAATAAACTCTTCAGGCCGGATAGACAGTAATACATCTGCTTCCCCAATATCTGGGTTTATATTATTCATCTGAACTGCACAGGAATCACCGATAGACACCCTGTAGCCAGAAGCCGTAGGCATGATGCGCCCAGCTATACTATTGGAGTGACCTATAAAGCCGGCAACAAATGCATTATATGGCCTTGTGTATATAGACTCCGGCACACCAACCTGCTGAATAATACCATCTTTCATAACTGCAATCCTATCCGAAACAGATAGTGCCTCCTCTTGGTCATGTGTAACGTAGACAGTAGTAATACCTACTGTTTTTTGGATGTCACGGATTGCATCTCGCATTTCTACACGCAGCTTTGCATCCAAGTTTGATAATGGCTCATCCATTAGCAAAACACTTGGGTGTATTACAACAGAACGCGCGAGTGCGACGCGCTGCTGCTGTCCGCCGGAAAGTTTGTCCGGTAACCGGTCTTGAAAATCGGAAATTTGTACTATGTCAAGAATCTCATCTACCCTTTTCTTGATTTCGGCCTTAGATAATTTTCTAACTTTTAGGCCGTAAGCAATGTTTTGACGAACTGTTAAATGTGGAAAAACTGCATAATTTTGAAACACCATTCCAATATTGCGTTTATGCGCAGGAATGTCATTAATAACTTTTTCATCAAAGGTTATTTCGCCTTTTTCAATGGAATTAAAACCTGCAATCATGCGTAGTAGCGTAGTTTTTCCACATCCGGATGGGCCAAGCAACGTGAAGAATTCGCCGTCTTCAATTTTTAAGCTTAAATCTGGAATTACCGTATTCTCGTTATATTGCTTTACTACATTGTTGATTGATATATTTACACTCATTATTTCCGTACTCCTTCATAAAACCCACTTAGGGATTGAATAAATTTATATCCAATCCCAAGCAGGCTTTTATTTTTAGTTGACACAATTTTACTAGCGCAGCAGTTTTATCTAGTCATAATATCCATAAACATATCAAGCCACTCGTCGCGGTTATACGCAACATAGTCGGTATCCGCGTAAATTACATTAATGTCGCTTAGTGGCAGAAGAAGGCCATCGGCAACCACATCAGACCGCACAGACCTTCTGTGTAGTGTTTCTTCCATCATAAGTTGCGCTGGTTGACTTAAAACAAAGTTTACAAATAATTCTGCTATATCCATGTTTTGGGTGCTGCGTACAATGTAAACGCCGCCTGCGCCAAATATAACACCTTCTTCCATGTAAACCATTTTAACTGGCGCACCACCTTCAATGTAAGGCATAGGGCCTTCTTCAAAGGTTAATCCAACAACGAATTCGCCATCTGCAACACCGCGAATAACTGCCGAAGATGAGCCCAGTATAATTCCGTTTACATTATCCATAAAATCCTCAACAAAGCCCCAGCCGGCATGTGGGTTGCCACCGCCCATTGCATATAGCTTATTTACTAAATGATCGAAAGCCGAGCCGGAAGCGGAAGGGTCTGTCATTGCTATTCTGCCACGGAGTGCAGGATTTAACAAATCAGCATAGCCGTTTATTTGAATGTCTCCGATAAGTTCGGTGTTTACAATAAGTACGCTGCCTTGATGCTGGAACCTTGTAAGCATTCCTTCAGAATTTCTAAAATTTTCGATGATCTGTGGCTCATGAATACTTCTAAAATCTTCAAATAAATCCATATGTGCAGAAGTTGTGGCTAAAAGGCCACCAAGCATAACGTCTGCAATAGGGTTTGCGGCTTCTGCACGGATACGAGAAAGAAGTTCTCCTGCGCCAGCGTTCATAAATTCTAATTGAATACCGGTTTCTTCAATAAATGGTGCCAACAGCGGATCATGGAATTCCGGGCGTGTGGTGGTGTAGACAACTAATCGTCTGCCGGCATGGGGGCGGTTTTCATCAACGGCTCCTGCCGTGTCGTCACCAGAACATGCGGTGAACAACACCAAAAGTACAATGACAAATGCTGCGAGCAATAAAAGCTTTTTCATTCAAAATGCCTCATTTCATTTTATAGTTTATAGTTTTGTAGGCTCTTCATATTTTTCTAAGCCCAATGCAATGCATTATATAACAAATAATTTGTCGATTAAAGACATATTTGTAAAAAACGTGTAAAAATTATGTAAAAAGTATGTAAATTAAATACATATTTACTGGATACCGAGTGAGATGTTATGCATTTTGAATGCACATAACCTCACGCCAATCATATTTTTGGGGTTTATCAATGGGTAGTGGGCTAAAAAGTCTGCATAAATAAAACCAACTGGTAAGAACCTCTTCCCAGTTGGTTTTAGGTACGATATCAATACATTTTCGCGGCATTTTCAAACTTTTCGGTGGTTAGATTATTGGCCTGTGCAATAGCCTTGCCTTCAGCAGCCCACAGCATGCCGCGGCGCATAAGCTCCTGGGCATTTGGGGATTTTTCAAAAACGCTATCTAAATGGCCGAGGGAATTATAAAACACCCGCCCAAGCCCCCAAGATTTTGTCCATGCAACAGGCATGTCAACCGGCTTGTTAGAAATATGATAATAAGGCACGTTTGGGTGTGGGAAGCGCGTGGTTGCCAAAACCTCTATTGCCGGGTCTATGTGTAGATAATAATGTTCGCTACATACGGGGAAATCTTCAAGCCCGGCAGTAATTGGGCTAGAGTACGATGAGATATTGACCATGTAATCAATGCCATCGCCACCTGGGTGGCTTACCCATTGCCCGCCTGTAATAAATTGCCACTGTGTGTCATTACGGAAAGCATCGCACATTCCCCCATGGCAGCCCGCAAGGCCTACGCCATTTGCAACGGCCTTGGCGATATTTTCTGTATAAGCACCTTCAATTTGCCCCATAGTCCAACATGCAACCAGCAAGTCTAATTCCATAAGCGCATCTACATCTTTTAGGCAATCTAGGCCGTCAGAAATAGTTGCCTCAAAGCCTTCCTTTTCCAAAATTCCTGTAAACCGTTTTGATACAAGGGTGGGTTCGTGTCCATCCCATCCGCCCTGAAAAATCAATGCTTTTTTCATTATGCAGCCTCCTTTATAGCAATTTTATGTTGAAAACAGTCCGAAAGCGCGACCAAAACGCAGACGTCTTCACTGCGTTCTTGGGCGAAGGTTGAAGTGAACCCGAAAGAAGTCGGGCAGCCCACAGGGCTGTTTTTGCAAAGCAAAAATTCTGAGACGATTTTCAACTGAATTGTCTATATAATTTGTTAGTAATCAATTGAAACGACTATATCACACACCCTAGAAATTGTCACAAAATATTTCTTGTATTGTGTTGATGTAAAATGATTTGTGGTTTATACTACTTATATAAATGGGAAGCAGGGATGATATGAACACAAGAACGCCTTTATTTTTCGATAATGGCAGAAAGAACCGCAAATCGATAGCCGTGCGCATCGCTTGTGGGGTTTTTCTGGTAGTACTTTTGATTGTGGGCACCACATCCGGCGGTCAGGAAACATCTGAATATGTTAGTTTAGCAACCGCTGACATTACTCCGGTTATAGCTCCATCCTACGGTATTATCTCATCCAATCAAATCCCATACAACGGTTCAGCTTCCATTAAATATGCACAAGATCCAACTGCCCCCTCCGTATCCCCTCTGGACAATTACATACAACACCTAAACATGAATGTCGGAGTAAATTCTGTAACAAATTCTGCAACAAATTCAGAAGCAGAAGATAGCTCCCAATGTAAAAAATTCAGGCCACCGCCGCCGCCTCGTGCACCTATGATTGCCCTCACTTTTGACGATGGCCCTGCCCAGTACACCGACTATATTTTGGATGTGCTTGAAGCCCATGGCGCAAGGGCAACCTTTTGCGTATTAGGAAACCGCATTGAAGCCAGGCCAGATACAGTGAGGCGTATTGTTAGCATCGGCAGCGAAGTGATCGGACATTCCTGGAATCACGCAAACCTAACGCGGTTTTGCAAATATACAATCCGCTGGCAAATATTAGAGCCAAGTGCCGCTATTGCAGAAGTGGTAGGAACACCTCCACCACCAATATTCCGCGCACCATATGGCATTATTGATGATAACGTAATATATATGGCCGAATATCTGGGCTACTCCATACTAGGCTGGACGATAGACCCAGCGGACTGGAGACATCGCGATCCTGTCCATATTTATAACCACATAATTAATAACGTCGTAGATGGATCCATCGTGCTTTTACACGACATTCGCCCCACAACCGCAGAGGCCATGAGGTATGTTGTGCCAAGCCTAATAGAAAAAGGATTTCAATTAGTTACCGCATCTGAATTAATAGCGTATTTTTACGGAGAACTTGAACCCGGCAAAGTATACGTGGGCATAAGATAGAAGGGGATGTAAAAAAATGCAACATATCCTAAAAAGAGATAATCGAGAAGCTTCATTTGATGCAAGTAAGATTACAAAGTGCATTGTTAAGGCCTTTGAAGCAACAGGTGAATATAATGGCGAAGCCCAGTATCTTTCCGTAACACTAACAGCAAAGGTGTTGGAAAAGTTACAGCTAGGCTTTACGGATAAGCCTTTTACAGTAGAAGATGTGCAAGATATTGTAGAAACCGTATTAATAGAAAGCGGCCACGCTAAAGTAGCCAAGGCGTATATTTTATATCGCCACAAGCGTACAGATATTCGTGAGGCAAGAAGCGAGTTAATGGATGCGGTTTCGGAAATTATAAAAGAAACAAACAAAGACAATGCCAATGTTGGCAATTCACCATCTGCAAAAGTTTTACAAATTTCAGAAGCTGCATCAAAAAGCTATTATTTAAAACGCGCCCTTCCTGCGGAAGAGGCTGAAAGACATTTAGACGGTGATATTTATATACAAGATTTATCATGGTATGGTAAAACCTTAACATGCTTGCAAATCCCCTTGGGCAAACTGCTTGGTGCCGGGTTTAACAATGGGCATGGTTCAATTCGCTCGCCAAAAAGCATTCGTTCTGCGGTAGCGCTTGCGGCAATTATTTTGCAAAGTAACCAAAACGATATGCATGGCGGGCAAAGTTATGCTGCCTTCGATCG
>Ga0123355_10008229_pt1 | contig 15749 bp, 11 predicted proteins | sample TergutEmb28metaG_3_FD_89872 | JGI IMG/M metagenome (GOLD analysis project Ga0123355, IMG submission 89872) | Embiratermes neotenicus P1 segment gut microbial communities from Petit-Saut dam, French Guiana - Emb289 P1 | ecosystem: Host-associated > Arthropoda: Insects > Digestive system > Gut ... | reverse complement strand
TTTTTACAACCGCGATGGAAAGTGTTTACAGCGCGGTACGAACTGGGCCTTTAAATAAAGTGATCTGACATTCGCCTTTAAAGGGTTAAGTCCATTATTTGTCCAACTAATGCACACAAATTTTTATAAAATTTTTAAACAGTTAAAATCATTTAAAATTATAATAGTTGTTCCAACATGTTTCAGCTTACCATCGTCAGGGAGCCCTCAGCCTGTGCTTCGCTAAAATTACAGTGTTGACTTCGGTTACATATCGTTATTTTAAGTTATCGGTATTGTGGCTTCGTATGCAACCATAATACCGATAGGCACAGGCTGAGAGCTCCCTGATGATGGTTTATGTAAACCGAAACATGCTGGAGCAACCATTATAATTTTAAATGATTTTAACTGTTTAACAATTCTATAATAATTTGTGTGCATTAGTTGGACAAATAAAGGCCTTAACAAAAGAAAATGTTAAGTAAAATACTTCATAAAGGAAGGGAGTAATCTGTAAAAATGTGAGGGAAAATGAAAAATGCTGAAGGCACACTAACTATGATAATCACGAAGATAAAATGTATGGTAAATTTTCTCCTGTAACTACAGCACAACACGAAAGTGTATATGGGGAAACGAGGTAAAACTCCACTTCTTCTAGACTTGATCCCTGCATGGATTTGTGAGTAGTAACGTACCTATTGCTCTATTCCAGGTGAAATACTTATGAAAACTCAGTTTGGTGGCTCTTCTCTGTGAAATAACTCTGTTTCTTACATAATTCAAGAATGCATTCAAAACATCTCGCCATCCGTCACCAAATCAGTACAGTTTCGTCACATCATAATAAATAAACACATATTTCGCACTGTTTCCTTATCTTCCATTTGATGGAAGGTCTCTCAGTAAAAACTGCAAACACTTTAAATTTCTACTCTGCTACGTTATTTAAAAACCTTATGGAATATAATTCTAGGTCTCTACTATGCTGGAATTAACTGTTCTCGCTTCTTCTGTGGCAGTTCTGAGGTAATAACTTCAAACAGCACAGGACTGTCGAGGTATATACTTGTATTAAGCTTATTTTGTATGTATGTATGTATGTATATATATATATATATATGCATTAGTCTTCAGTAAAAGTCCAGGAACTCTCCTGCTTTGGGACACGATGTCTAGGTCACCACAAATTTCCACTGTATATTTGTGTTTAGTATTAGATGCCATGTAACCGCCGTCAATGGTAAATAACACAACGAATGTTTAATAATCCAAGTTTTGTAAAATTGGACACATGACATTCTGCACTTGTATAACAAGCCAATGTAAAACAAACCTGCAGGTGCGCTATTCTAAACAATAAACGACGCTTAAATTCGACTGCATTCACAGAAGCAAGTGCCTGTCAGGGTATCATAATTAAACTAATACCGTCTAAGACGTGAGCTATATAATTTAATTCTTATACAAAATAATCGCCTAACTTGTTTCGATTCGATTAATGAATCATATTCAGAGGTGAATTTAAATTACAAATACCTTTCCCTATCAAGGGTTATTACACGGCCCTTTCATATTCCACTATTGGCAAATTTGATCTGAATGCGGTTAAAAACTACTACCGACTTTTTGCGAACCGAATGGATACATTTATGACGTAAGAAGACTTAAATGTAATTACATTAACATTTAAAATATTGAGCTAGTGGTATTCATATCTGTACATTCAAAACACACACACACACACACACATACATACATACATACATACACGCACGCACACACACACACACGTACATAGCTCTATACCCACCAATAGTGATTTTAAAAACATTCGCATAATTTTCATTAATAACGGAGTTTGGTGAAATGTTTGTAATTTAAAATTAATGTAAATTAGATGTGTTGGTGAAATATTTTGTGTAATTATATCCAATTTTGTGTGCTTTATACAATGTTTTGTAATTAATGGGGGGCCTACTTTTTTACGCACACTGTGGCATTGAGTTACAAGGACGACGTATGTGCTGACTGGTGACAGCACCACAGGTGCCTGTCACAAGCAGGGTAACTGAACGAGACAACGAAACCCACAATCATCCGCAATCGAACTAAGTTTTACGTGCTTCAGGAAAGTAGGAAAACATGAAAGAAGCAAACAGTATTTTACAAAATGGGAAGTGGGGGAAGACAAGTTAGCGGACCGAATGTAATGTTGTTAAATATACGAAAGTATCTTCATTTGAGATCAAAAGCTGTAATATGAGTAAAAGAAATACGTTAGCTCCAGGGCTAGACTCTACATGTCAGCTGGCCTTGTTTATGTACCCAAATGCATCAACCGAAAGAAACATAAGTACATCCATATTCGTTCTTTTACTTCTTTTCCGGGTAGCAAGGGAGAGATCAAAGAGTGTAGCAGATATCGGTTACACTGGCTTAACAAAAGCTATCTCTAGAGGCAAACTGTTGTATATAGCCGGTTGTCTGTTTCATGAAAAGCAAGTGTTCTACAGGTTAAACAAAAAACTTGCACGGTTTCCAGACGTTGCAGAATTCTGTATTTATCTACTATTATATTGCAGTCATTCCTTTTAAACAACTAAATAAATAAATGTTGTAGATAGTGCAAAGCAAAAAAAAGTTACACGCTTACCTCGACTCCAACTCCATTGTCCGCAAGCAGCTTTATATCCATGTTGAACCCCACTAAGTTTTTACACTGATAAACTTACAGCACATACAGTTCGCTGTGTTTTTAGTGCTCCATGCTGAGGGATAGCCAGGTCGATCCTCTTTGTAATATGATGTCCTGATTTATATACACAACAGATGCTGATATAAACGTATTTCTGTTCACTAAACCAGCCGTCACCAAGCAGGAACACATTTATGCGGAAATGGCCGTAACGAAAAGTTCCAGAAGTCACCGCTAGGGTAAGCAGTGTTATCAACACTATCACTACATTCAAAAACTCTCGGGCTGCCAACCGTGTCAGGTGGTTACAGTAATCAAACCAATGTTTCGAGAACAATCTCTGTCAAAGTCATCAAAGAACTGCTGGTAGACCGATAGCATTTTGTTGCTTTCTGTCGCAGCGGAGGCTCAGTTGAAATTACAACGCTAAACATTCCGTCTTCGACCTCCGTCAGCTGCATATAGACTACATTAACTGCAAATATTCGTAATTTTTCACTGAAGAGTAAGTATGTATTTTTCCAAATCCCACATTTATTAGATTTGATGTTCAGATTCCACGTTAAATATTCGGTAATTAATTCTACTGACGGAAGAAAAAAAGTTCCAATGGGTTATTCAACATAAGCCTTGGACAAATTCGTCTTCTAATCTCCTGCTTCATTACGGGAGGATAAGGCTAGTTATTTAACAGCAGACAAGAAGAAGCAGCCGTCGTGGCCTACTTAAATTGGGTTAAGATAGTTGTCAAGATGGACAAAACAACACAGCATGCAATAGTAGGAGAAATAACGTTGCAAAACGTATCTATCTGAGACATGATTTTCACATACACTCTACTTCAAACCAGATTAGAATATTAATCTGGCTTTATGATACTAATTACTATTGTTAACTACTGACATACATAAAATGTCATAAATAGAGGAGATTACTGCTAACTTTTATCAATAAATGTAAGTAACACACCAACATATGCACATATATATATTTTTTAATAATATAAATTTATACTAAAACACTTAAAACGCTCCTACATGTTTCGATCATATGATCATCCTCTGGGAGCATACTTTGTTTCTTGTTAAAGTTATAGTTTAAAAACACTCTACGATTTACTTCGTTATGTTAATTTGGTGCTGTGGTAGCATGTCGTGTGTTGTGTGTGAGTCGTACGCTGTTCAACTTTGAACAGTGTACGACTCACATCTAACACACGACATGCTGTTAATGACTTCGGAAATAATTAACGTATATTAAACGAAGGTGGTGTGGTATTGTTGGTCCTGGTGGTGTTTTGGTGGTGATTGTGATGGTATTGGTGTTAGAGGTGGTATTGCTGTTCTTATTGTTCCTGGTAATGGTGATAATGAAGATGATGGTGATGGAATTATGGTGGTGGATGTGGTAGTGGTTACAGTGGTGACGATGGTCATGGGTTAGCGATGATAGTGGTAAGGGAGTAGTTGTGAGGATGGTGCTATTATTGGTGGTTTTAGTTGTGGTGGTAGATATAATGGTGTTGTAGTGGTTGTAGTAAAGGGAATGATGATGGTAATGGTGTTAGCGGTGTGAGTTATAATGACTGTGATGGGAATATTAAGAATAGCAATAAGAAAAAAATTATACAGTGCGGAGGAGAAAGGAAATCCAACTTATCTTGCAGATTGAGGTCAGACGCTCTGTGACGGTCTCAATAAAGGTAAAAGTACCAATGAATCCTTTCTATCAGAAGCAGTGGAGCCACTGTTCCCAAAGCAGAGTGCCTTGTTACAGAACAAACCAATAATCAAATCAATACAACCCGATGTGTTGCTAAACAATGGAATTAATTACAACACATGACTAATGATAGCGTTACTGACTGTCCTTGAGGTGCTGTGGGAAGAGAGAAGATCGCCCGGTCGTTGCTCCCCTCCCCTTGCATCATCCCCCAACACACCGTTCCCTTTGACAGTTGCTGCCAGGCCAACCCCGTCATTATTCATTTTTACACGAATGAACTTTAACTACGCAGTTGTGTTCACAGATCCTGTGAAGTGAACTGCAGGATGGAATCACGGCTACATTGAAAAACTACAGTAGATGGGTCATAAGGTGAAGCATATAGTGTGCAGCAAGCATGTTACGATCCGGAAATAAATTCCGGCATTGCCCTCCCCTTTATTTTTTAATCTACTGACATATTTACCCGTAAAATAAGAACCAACAAGATGCGCTAATCACTTTCAATTTATTTCAGTAATTAACCTATACATAATTCTGAGGTGTGCCATCCCCGTTGTGCGTTTAAAGTATATGGTGAGGTGAATTCAGTCAAAAAACACAAATATAAAATATGGTTAAATGATGGTGTTTATTAGCAAGGAAAAACTACATGTTTCGGCCTATAGCGGCCACCTTCAGGTTCCGACAATTTTCTCATCATCACCACGCGGTTTAGGCATATTATATAAAACTCTTTTAGCAGAAAATTGTCGGAACCTGAAGATGGCCGCTGTAGGCCAAAACATGTAGTTTTTCCTTGCTAATAAACACCATCCTTTAACCATGTTTTATAGTTGTGTTTTTGACTGAATTCACCTCACCATATAATTAACCTCTACATGTTTCGAGCAGGCTTATTGCTCATCATCAGGATTTACTACTCTGTATAAACAGCAATTGGTATACCACTCTGCCAACAGCCAGTCAACATAAACGCACGACACATACCAATTGTTGTATATAGAGAGTAGTACCTCCTGATGATTAGCAGTAAGCCTGCTCGAAACATGTAGAGGTTACTTACTGAAATAAATTGAAAGTAAATAGTGCATCTTGTTGGTTCTTATTGTACGGATATATGACTATGTACGGTCAACAAAACATCAAATTTAACATTTTTAAGTTTATACATCTGTCATCGGGATTAATAAATCAGTAATTAGTTCTCACAATTCGATAATAATTACCCGTGCAAAATTTCTACTCTTATATTCTTCCGTTATATGAATATTGTCAGGTATAATTTCACAATAGACTTTTGTTGTTGTATTTGTAATTTTTAATTAAATAAAATATTTCTTACAAAACGCAATGACTAGACGTGATCTACTTAACACAAATAATCATTCTGCTAATTGCACTCCTTAATTAGTGCAGGCTGAATGGCAACTAACTGCAGAGTGAAAAGTTCGGGTTTGAAATCACGGCGGAAGCAAGATATTTTTCTTTCCAATACCAGTTTAGATCGGTCCTGGGGCCCACACAGACTTCTGTAAAGTTGCTACTGGGTCTTTTGCCGAGGGAAAATCGGCCGGGGCGTGGTGTTGACTACCCGCCCCAATCTAGCTCAGAGGTTCAGACTAAGTAAAGGTAAACTTGTCTACATTTCTGGGCCTTCATAGCATGTTGTACGGTGAATGTTTTGTTGTTGTTGTTGTTGTTGTTGTTGTTAAACGTTAACAGCTTTGCTTTATCGAGGATGATTCTATATAGCCTTGTATTGAACAGACTTGTTTCCACATTGTTTGTTGAATGACAATATTTATGTCAGTATTTTTAAAACATACTTTGTAACAACTTCGGAAATTGCATACTTGGTATTGATTTGACGTTCAGGTGACCGTGAGTCGTGATAAATTCTTATAATAAAGCCAACTAGATGCAGTTATTTCTCAAATTTATTTTTGGAATAAAACTCTACATGTTTCCGACAGTTCCTCTGTATATCATCAGGAGTTTTTCACTGTATGACATATACCATTGCTGTGTATACAGTGAAAAACTCCTGATGATATACAGAGGAACTGTCGGAAACATGTAGAGTTTTATTCCAAAAATAAATTTGAGAAATTAGTGCATCTAGTTGGTTTTATTATAAGAATTGGTGTTAATTGTTTTTACGGATGATGAACCGTAGGTTACTTTACGAGACCCTGTACTTTTTTCGTGCCGATATCAGCGGCCGCGCGGTGTAAGACGTGGGTCTGCAGCCGTTCACTTACAGGGATTGTGGGTTCGAATCCCGCGGGGCATGGATGTTTCTCTCTTAATAGTACTGTGTTTTGTCAATAGAGGTCTTTGCGATGAGCTGATCATTCGTCCAGAGAAGCCCTACCGACTGTAGTGCGCCACTGTGTGTGATCTAGAAACCTCAATAATAAGGATCCCATGGCCCACGTTGGGCCACAGCGCCGCTGAAAAAAAAATTGTTTTCATTTTCTCAGAGTTTTTCCATGTACTAGTTGTTACAGGGTTTAATGGATATCATTATTGCAAGTCATGTTAGTTAAAGGACAAATAGTTGTTATTCAATGTTTGATATTTTCTAGCACATTCAGAAATACACGGATTTTCAGTATAATCTACGAGGTGTTGCACCTACTAACAGCAGATTTTTGCAGTGCTTGAGCCATGAATTTACTAATTAGCACATTTCGCTACGGTCATTACTCCAGTCCACTAATGTTTACTGCCACTGAGATGTCACCTTCTCCTAAGAACTAACAGTAACACCATTAAAACACAAAATACAGTCGACTAATTTAAAACACAACTCAAACAGAGGATCAACTTAAAAATCTGAGCAAATCACCAGATTAACGGTGTAGCAAAATGTTACGGAACCCACAGTACACAGACAGTGCAGTTAGTGTAGACCCGTTTGACAAAGAGTAGAGAACTTAATGTATACTGCAAAAGATAAGTGGTAAAACAGAAAACGAGAAGTCCCCCAGTACACCATTTCATAAGAAACACAACCAGGGCAATCTTTTTATTTAACGGTATTTTGATCAACTAACGTAAGACATGCATTACTAATTTGATGGCCGAAATATTGTGCGAAATGGTGATATAAAGCATTGATAGTATAAAGTCCTCATGTGCAAACCATAATAAGAAAATATACTTAAAAACTAATGTTTAATATTTTTATGTTTGTACTTAAGGACGAGGAATATATATAAATTAATGGTTGAAGAATTTGTGTAGGCAGAGAAAGAACCTAGAAGACCTATAAATAGATTTTGACGTTTTGCTGACCGTGCATCTCAGTATATTTATCTCGGTAATTAACCAACTTGATGCACAACATTTTTGTTTTACAATAAGTTTATTCCATGCCTCTACATGTTTCGAGCACATGTGTTCATCATCAGGAGCTCAAAATTGCATTACACAGCCTCTGGTATCATCATACTGAAACAAGTCTCGTGCACCAGACGGTCACCTATAGGACCACTCACTTGTTTCAGTGTGATGATACCAGAGGCTGTGTAATGCAATTTTGACCTCCTGTTGATGAGCACATCTGCTCGAAACATGTAGAGGCATGGAATAAACTTATTGTAAAACAAAAATGTTGTGCATCAAGTTGGTTAATTACTGAGATAACTATAAATAGATGTTAGGTCAATAGTTAAGTGCATTTTGAAAGTATTATTAGAGGCTACTGGATTTTCATATGTTTAGTAGCGGTGTGTTGTTGACATGGTCATGTACCGCCTGCTAATACAAGACCTAGCTGCACGATTTGACATTTCAAGGACTGTGCCCCGAGTAATTAAATTAACTTTTAGGCCTCTTTTGAAATGTCTGAGCCTAATTCCTTATTTAATATTCTTCAAATAAATTAAGTTTTATTATATTTTTTTTAATTTTGAGACTTACTGCGTCTTGTTCGTTCCTGGATATTTTAGATCAGAGGGTATACCAAAGAAAAACGGAAGGTGGAAATTTAGTAGTAAATCCTAAATAAGGATTTCGTCTACATGGACACCTCTGAATTTCAGAGTGACAGGAGAGTCTAACGTGAAGAGCACCTTGAATGAAGACAGCAGTAGTTGAGGAAAATAGACCCCTCGAAGAAAGGAAGCAACCGCAGAATAATGAGACATTTCAAGAGAAAGTACAAGGAAAAGGAAAATTTGGGATAATAATTTGAAAAGCCGACAGTGAAAAGGGCAAGAATAGCATAGGTACATCTCACTATCAATTTAATTCGCTACATTAACGCCACATTCTCTTCATGTTTCGTACGTACCTTTCTGTAAGCAAGCTGTAAGCTTGCTCTTTTCACAGTCTCCTAATTCTATAGACGGACAGACCCGTCTGTTCATGGTGTTTACAGATCACCCGCTCGTCCAGTTTCGTTCCGTTGTCCTAACAACAGAAAAAAACATTTTCTTCTTAAGAAGCCTTTTCTTTTCTGACAAGGTAAAACGGCGTGCTTAACGTGGATTGACAATGTCTACAAGATCTTGCTCGGCCACCGTACAGCCATACGTACAGACAGATCTGCGAGTAACCCGTCATTAGGTGGGTACTTCGTGTCTGGAATAAAAGAGAATACTATTGGAAATATACAATCCGTCAAAAATTATTAGGAAATTTTACATTTCTCGCCATACTTAGCAATACTAACCCTTTCAATACTAGAAAATTCAGTGTGGGTCTCTATCCAATGCTTCCAGGTTTGCGAAAAAGAAAACAGTACTTTTTAGAGAGTTCTCAAAATTTGTCCATCTTTCCCTCTGGATGAGCAAAATGTAGATAAAAATGAGTATGAAGCATTAATTATTTGCTTACTCCATGGAGCAGAGTCTTTCTTGAGACGCTAACCGGTTCTCAGCTAGTCAAGAAATTCACGCTTTAGTATGATGCATTAGTGGCATGATATTGACAAGAAAAAAACCGAAACATTTGGAAGAAAACCACGTCCCAGTGCCACTTTGTCCACCACAAATTTCACATTGACTAAACAGGCGACTAACCACCTGATATCTGACACGACCTAAAGACTATGATCAGCCTGATTTGTGTATAAGGATTGGATACGTACCACGCAGAAATCACAATTCTTCCTGCCTGTAAATATTAAACCATCGTAGAAATACACAAAAAAGTATAACTTTTTTTGCCTAACATCTGTACCGAGCAAATTGATGTAACAGAAAGTCTGTAGGCTTTCGTTCGGGATGTTCTTGGTTGGAATCTCGGCTGGGGATTCAGATGTAATGCGTGAAGTTTTCATGGCCGTCCTTAAAATTTACAGACAATTTTTGAGGTTGGACTTCTATTAGGAAACTAGTGATTTCTTCCACATTATTTCCAATTCTTCGTTCACAAACTACCTCACATAAAGAGTATATAGTTTTGTATAACAGTGGCGTTGTAAAATAAACCATAAAAACACTCAGAATAAAAAAAATTCCTTGTATTAGTTTCGTTGAGAATATCCCCCCCCCCCTCCCACTGCCCCCACATGTCCGTGTGGACTTCGTGGTCTTCCCTCCTAGGCATGGCAGAAGTGTAACCGACTTCTGAGGTTGGGACGTCCATGAGGGGCGGTTACGTTGTCCCGATGATGTGAGTGGTGATATAGGAGGATGTAGTGCCAGGAGGACCCTTAAACCTAAATTCTACTAACCTACCCAGACCACGGTCACCGCGGGAATCCTCCCTTCAGAGAAAATTCCCACAGTAGAGCCGGGAATCGAACCCGGGACCTCATGATTAGTAGGCAGAGACTCTGACCACTAGACCACGAGACCACGAGGCTGGTCTCGTTGAGAATATTAAATCGGAGAAATGCAAACATATAAGCCAGTCGCTAAGAGTTACGCATATTCATTCCACCACACTAGATTCTCCGGTCCATATACATTCCTCGCAGCCTGCATTTCTTTAGATTTAAAAAAAAACACATAAATCTTTTCCTTTCATGACAAAACTACCAGATCCGCGTACAAAAACTCCCATCATACTTCGCGAGATTTTAACAATTTGTAAGTATAAAGAAATTTGAGTGGATTTTGAGGTAGAAAATTACCTATTCCACGCTTTCCAAACTTCCATCAAGAAAGGGAAAAAAAGTCTTTTTATGTATAATAATAAAAGAAAAATCTATACTGCAAGTCATCCTTATCCTCCAAGTGTTATCTAAGTCAGACTCCCTGTGGACTACTTAGCACCTTTCGCGCAAGCGTGACACGCTACGGGGGTTACAACCACAGAGATAACGCCGAACAAAGGAACCTAGAAACGGAAATAATCAACAATGAATAGATTCTCAAACGGCGATGATAGGAAGCGTGAAAAAGGAGGACTTAAAAATTAAAAAGCTATCAGAAAAATCTTGCTGACAATGCGGCTTTACAAATGAGATATTCATTATATCGAATCATTCTTCTCCTTTAAAAATAAAGAGAGGAGAAAGAAACAGGGATGTAGTTTACAAAAAAGGAAAGAGTTTGAGTCAATTCGGATCATTTACTTATGTAAACACTTGAGGGTGGCCGCATTGGTATAATGAACGAACCCACCTCCAACAAAGGGAACAAAAGACGATCGTGATGCCCACTAATTATGTTGGTCATTGTTCGGAAGTCTAGGAGCTTGTATCCTAAAAGGCAAGAAAGGGATAGATTGGGTTGGGCTGACCCTGTGATCTGTACAAGGGTCAGAACAGAACTTATGTTGATAGAAGGGCATAAAGTACATTTTCAGTTTGGGTAGCAACATCCCGTTGTATTGTTCAGTTAATATTTTCTACAGTTATCTGTTCGGTACTACATCATAAATGCCCTGACATTCATTTATTTATGCCATTCACGACATTGCTGCCATCATCAAGCGATACTACAACAATATAAAAGGTGCACTGAGGAGGAGGACTCTCCTTTATATTTAGGATGACAGCCGCAATTGTCGGCCGAAACACGTCGCGCGTGGATAAATATATAAATGTCAGGGCATGTGTGATGTTGTACTGAACGGATAAGTACAGAAAAATTCAGATTTTTATGGTTTTAAAACACACTTAAATTAATCACGCGATAAACAAAAAAAAATAGTTACCAGAAGTGATAATTTGGTAACCAATTTGAATAAAGTTTAGACGAATACATTTCCATCAATCTATGTAATAAAAACCAACTTGATGCACTATATATCCTCAGTTTATTTTGTCAATCAACCTCTACATGTTTCGGCTGTATTTGTAGCCCACCATCAGGAGGTATACCGTACATACATATACAATAATTGGTACGTGTTTTGTTGAAAAGCAAAATGATGTGGAAATTAGAAATCAGGGCTTATATAGGATACTGTTCTGATATTTCCATTGAGGGACAGAAAAAACAACGAAAGCCCCAGTTTAGAAAAATTGGTACCCGTGTACGAGATTCGAACCGGGTTCCACTCAAAAATTAGTCAGATACATTATCGCTGGAATCAAATGTCTTGGTTTTACAATTTGGCTTATTACAGAATACAGCTGATTTCTAATGCCGCTAAGCACGATAAGTTTTTGTTCATTGGCAAAACTTTGAATGTTAACTCTCTATATGCAGGTATAATTGTAATTCCATGTGACACTAATCCAATATCGAGAAAAAACATACAAGACAAGAAAAAATTATCACTCTTTTAAAATACTTCACTTTCAAACTGTGTATTAATTTTTTATTTGTTATTATTTTGTATTGTGGCGCTGTAAAAGGTTTTTTCCAACCACACGCCTACTGCTGTGTTGCTGTGAATATAGTAATTACTGTGACAGTAAAAAATTCTGTTTAATTAAAGAAATTAGACTGCAGTACACACAATGTTACTTCACATAGTCGTAAGACATAAAAATGTCGCATGCATGGTAACAAAAATGTTTTGTAAAGAGCAATGTATGTATGTATGAGGCCTTAATGCTTTTAACATCACGTAATGGCATTCACATGAAATTCGGCATGAAAATACTGAAGTAAAATGAGAATAATATGTCCTCAAAATTATGATTTATTACTATGTCCTACTTGAGTTTCAGAAAACACTGATGGTCTAATTGTAATAACTCAGTAACTCTACTAACTCCTTTTTGAGAAACTAATCGGTTCTTAGCTAATCAAGAAATTACCTGTGTTATATGGAACACGAAGGTTCATTGCCGCATTCACAACAGCCCGCCACCTGTCCGTATTCTGAGCCAGATCAATCCAGTCGACGCTCCCCTACCCCGCGCCATGAAGATACATTTTAATATTATCCTCCCATTTACGCCTGGGTCATCCAAGTGGTCCCTTTCACCCAGGTTTTCCCACCAAAATCCCGTATGCACCTCTTCTATCAAACATAAGTGTTACGTACCCCGCCCAACTTATTATTCTCCATTGGATCACCCGAATAATAGTATATTTGGTGAGGACTACAGGCATTAAGCTCCTAATTATGTAGTTTTCTCTACTCCCTATTACCTCGTCCTTCTTAGGCCCAAATATTATCCTCAGCACCCTATTCTCAAACACCCTCAGCCTACGTTCCTCCATAAGCCTGAACGACCAAGTTTCACACCCATACAAATTTATTATTGTGGTAGCGCTACAATACACAAGGGTACAATGAAAGGCATTCAAGTACATTGCAGGTGAAAGATCCGGAGCATGGAAAATTTGCTTCCCTGACACATTCGGCAAACCTAAGTAGCAGATTTGCTCTTAGGTGAGAAATGTAAATCACGTAACCGAAATGTGCGATTTACTGCAAAGGCACTTTATAAATAAACGACGAAAAGTTTTCAGGAACGTGACACTGGCCCTGAAGGCGGAAGAGGAAATGTCTTATGTCTGCTAAATTTCTACCAAACGACGCGGAGTCACATATCATCAGAGAGTGGCCGCAGGCACGGATATAACGACTGCCATTAGGCCTAAAATCACACATGAATACCCTTTCTTTGACAGGAGACACTTCATTTCCCTGTAAATATACATTTTTGTTTACTTCGCAGGGTTATCGCGGTAGCACAGTGGTTCAGGTGCTGTGTCACAAATCAGAAGTTCGCTGGTTCGATTCCAGATAGTGTCATTGGAATTTTTCATTGACATAATCCTTCCGATCGCACTATAGCCCTGCGGTCGACTCAGCCTCTAACAGAATGAGTACCAGGAGTATTTCCTGGGGGTAAAAGCGGCCGGTGCGTTAGGTTAACAACCTTACCACAATCCTGGGCCATTGTCACGAAATCTTGGAACCTTAACTTCTTGGAACTCTCTGGGCACCTCGGGTCTGTAATGGGACTGATTTACTTTTACCTTTACTTCACAGTCTATTTAAACCATTAAACCAAGTGGTGACTATGTGTATTATCTACAGAAATATAAGAAGCTTTGTGTTGTGCCACATAGTGCATTAGTGGCATTCATTTTTTTGTCGTAGTAGACACCGATAGTTTCCTCTCTAACAGCATTCAGCGATTGGTCTTTGTAATGGAAGCACATTGCCTTCTCTACAAACCGAATCTTTACGTATAATTTAAACGAATGTCAGCCTGCAAGGGAATGAAGATGTTTCAAGAACGCTGTAGGTGTGTTGCGGCTCTGCATGGACAGTGACTGAAAGGTGAATAGGTGAGGATATGACAGGGATTGGTTCTAACCGGTCCGAAGATGTTTATGGAATTTGCTTGGAGGTCCTGACCAAAACTGCGATCATCTTAGTCAGGAAAACCGGCCTCCTGACCGGTAATTTGACTCGTAACATCCTGAATGAGAAGCTGGATTTGCAAACACTGCATTGTGACTTTGGACCACTTGACGTTTCTTGGACGGCTTAGACCTTGTCAATGGAGACAGCAAGCTTCTCTGCAATGTCAGTGAATATTTACCAATCGACACGGCGTCATATCTCGGAGCACTTTAGTTTTCTTTATCGCCAGTGTGAGAACCTTAGACCTTATCGATATACAAGTGCAGGATTTGTAATGAGAGTTCGCGGTATTCTCAATGAATTCGGAGAAATATTATGAATGTAGAATAGCGAGAAATTGGAAGTGAGACTGTCATGCCCCAAATTAATACTTCAATTCCGTCATTCTTTTGGTGTACTGAAGGAACAGAAGAAAAAATTCAGCTAGAAAAATTTTATCCCATTCAAGTTCCAAACCCAACGTATCCCAGATACGAAAATGAACTTACGTGCAAATTGTAAGAGGGCTTATTTCATAAATGGAATATTTATGATACTGTAAATTTTACTTAAAAATTTATTGACACTTAGGTGATTTGTGACGACACTATTACAACCATCAACATTAAGAGTACTTCGAATGAGATGAGAAGATTATCATGAATGCTAAAAGGATACAAACTTAGGTGAGTGGCAATCGTGGCCTTTTTAAACAAATTCAGTTGTTGGCCTGAGAATGCTGAAAACATTAAGCGAAGTCTGATGAAGGATGTCTGATTACTCAACCGAAAAGGAAATTGAGGATCTTCGGAGCATAAGTGTGGAGCATTATCAATCTGCCAGCCCTCTGCATGGCTGCTCCAATGTTACGTGTGCTGCCTAAAGAGGAGAAGGTGTTTCCATCAGTGGAATGTGTGTTTTATAGAGAACAATTTTTAATCTATTGAGTGAAGGAGGAACCCAAATTATTCCCATTAAATTCCCTGTTTGATGCCAGTAGAGGTAAGAATGTAACCATTAAGTAAATTACACTTCCGAGGAATATTATCAAAATGTATGACAAAATATGTACTTGGTGTTTTGTGCCCAGTGCTTTGACAATAAAACACAGGTAATTTCACGATTATTCAAATTAACACTGAAAATACGTAACTGATATCACGTGTTGTAATATACTGTGAAATGCAAAGCATCTTTGATGGACGAAAAATGTAAATTTTACAGTACTCTGAGCCACTTAGTCTGATGAAGGTTATTTAGAAACATGGCATGTAATTAACGGGGACAGACGATGTACTTCAGAACCACTTTGCAGTACTCGAAAGGTATTGTGTAACGCAGATCGGAAGCCAATAAGCGTGATAGCCGGTATATTAGAACCGCTAGTGCCGTGCAATGTGGCTGTTGCATTCTAGACCCGTAGTTAACTTAGTGGCACCGATTTCGTTTTGAAAAGCTTATAGTAGTGAATCTTATGTTTATTTGACCGTGCATCATTGTGATATCTTATGTTTATGGGACCGTGCATCATCTTGATAGTTGAGTAAAGAGAAAACCAACTTGATGCCACTTATTTTATTATTTTATTCAATGCTCATTCAATGCTCAACATGTTTCGGCCGTT
>Ga0123355_10008228_pt1 | contig 15750 bp, 16 predicted proteins | sample TergutEmb28metaG_3_FD_89872 | JGI IMG/M metagenome (GOLD analysis project Ga0123355, IMG submission 89872) | Embiratermes neotenicus P1 segment gut microbial communities from Petit-Saut dam, French Guiana - Emb289 P1 | ecosystem: Host-associated > Arthropoda: Insects > Digestive system > Gut ... | reverse complement strand
CGAATGCGCAAATATGGGAAATGAAAAACGACTCAAATTATGATGGCAACTGTACTGCACGTCACTGCCTGAGCGGGACGTACGAAATATCACGGCGATGGGTTTTTGTTCGTTTGAGTGTACATGTATGGTCATTGTTATACAAAGTAAAATTTCAGAGATTTAGAGTCAGTGCATGAAGGCTGGCAGTTTGCAAAAGGTTAGGGCAAGAGTTTCAACCATTGTAGATATTAAATAAACAAGCAAACCTAGGTGACACTTGTGAACACTTAAGGTATGTACCTACATTGTGATGCTGCTGCACATTAAGGTATGTATCTAAGGACAAAAAAAAAAGTAACACTGATGTGCCAATGCATTTAAATGGTATTTTCAGTCATAAATGTTTGCTGCAACCATATGTCCATAATTAAAATTGTGTGGAAAATGCATAAATGTTAGGTACATCCTTAAAGATATGAGGGTAACACAGACAAATTTTGTTACATATTAAGATTAAATACGTTAGTGTAGGGGCCAGTATAAACAAATATCTATAAACTGAGTGCACATATCCTGCTGGATTACTGTGCATTGCTCCCAGTACCAAATGCACTTGACATGAATATGGTTTGTTTTGCAGCTTAACCTGGAGGAAAATGATGAAGAGTCGGACTCAGACGGCAATCGTTTCTTGATGTCATCACTCAGCGAAGCTCAGTTGATGGATATGAAGAATGAAGGCAAGGTACGTTGTGTCTGTGCAATAGACATTGTATGGCTGATATAACCTACAGTGTGAGAATATATCTGCTCCTCTGTCCTTTTTTTCTTCGTGCAATGAGACACCCCTTGGTGAATGACAGCTTTAGAGCTGCATTACTATTTTGCCTGAAATTCCACCCTCCATCTCCCTCTGTTGCTTTTTATTGGCAGATTAAACCATTCAGGACATCACCAGAATGCACTTTGGTGTCTGAACAGCTGCTGGCCAGACTGGTTGCACCAGAAATTGTACTGGTATGACATCTGGCCACGCACAGTACCATCAGAATGACACAATCATGTGCCAGGGTGCTACTTAAATTGTTGCATATTCCTTTATTTTTTTCACCTGTCACATACACCAAGGGGTGAACAGCGGCACAGTTGGTTGGGACACTTTGCAACAAGACAGGAAGTTTTGTGTTCGATTCCTGGTAGGGTCCTTGGTAATTTTTCATTGAACTAATCCTTCCACCTGCACTCTGTAGCCCTGGGGTCTACTCAGCATCTGTCAGAAGTCAGTACCAAGGAATTTTCTTGGGAGTAACATGTGTCTGGCACGTAGAGCTGACAACTCTGGTCTGCTAGTTGTGTTGAATGTCAAAGTGAGGATGAAAGCCCAACATTCCGTCCCTCGCTCAGTCTTCATGACTTGTTATGGGGAAGTTTTGTCTTTTCTAGGCTGCAAATGTTTGCAGTTCTAGGTCTTGAGGTGGTCCACAGTGATGCAGAAGCTCTCTCTTCAAGAAAGGGATATAAAACAAGGGGGATTTTTACAATTCAGAATTATGATGGGAAGATGGTATTTCCAAGCAAGAAATAAATTATATCACATAAGGAGTTGGTTTGCAGAATTATAAGTAACACCAGTCAGGCTTATAATTACAGCCTGGCGTGACACTGTGACATGCCAGAACATGGCATTTGTAGAAAGAAATTAATCTAAAAATGCAAAATTCCAGTTAACCTCTGCACTAGATGGAGGTGAGTGGTCAGCCTCATGCTCTGGCTGCTCTACTCCTGGTACCCATTCATTGGAGGCTGGGGGTGGGCTCCAGAGCCACACTGAACATTCAAAGAAGAGAAAAATCTCTTCCTCCGGTAGGAAATTGAACCCCAGTTTGTCCAGCCTGTAGCTTAGTCACTAAAGCAACTGAGCTATCTGAGCTCACTCAGCTTACAGGTAAGCACTGATCAGTTCTTGTGTTTGTAGCAGAAAGTATATACTTGTTTTTTGTTGGTTGGCTTCCTTTTGGTCCTTACAGCAAGTGAATGTGTTTTGTAGGAGGCAGAGCCATGGAATTTTGTTACAGTCAAAGAAGAGTACAAAGAAGAAGAAGAAGAAGAAGAAGAAGAAGAGGAGGAGGAAGGGTCAATAAGTGCGGACAGGTGAGTTGGTGTTTGGTGTGGTAACTCGTAATTGGACTTTTCGTACGTGGGCTTGGTTGGTACAAGTGAGAAATGATATTCACTGTGTCAGTTTATGTCCAAGCAGATGTGTTGAGGTTATAAATATGGTAGCAGTAGCAGCTGTGAATATACATGTATAGGGCCATTGTGCTGTGATCTCACAAAGCACAGTAGGAAACACACAACCACCAGGAAATTTTGTGACATTTGTGGTAGTCAGGGCTACGATGAAAGAGATACGGTGTAGCATTTTGGTTATTTTTAACACGGTGCTTTATCTCATTGATACAGTTGTCCTGTCGCATAGAAATATCATCACGGTATAATTCAGGCTTGTCTTCATTGGTTTTCCACCTCATTATTCTGCACTGTGCCACACTGGGGCAAATGCATGTGTGTGCTGGGGGGATTATTTTGGAACTGTTTGAGCATTCTTTATATATTCATTATTACGATTCACTGTGTTTGCAGGTTGTATCAATAGTATACACTGAAATTGTGTTGTTGGGGGTGGGAATTCATTCATGGTCCAGGAAATTGCAGTAAATCTCATAAACCTGAGGGTTGTGTTTAGATTGTCTGCTGTTTAGGTATGTTGCATATTATCTGTTGTCTTCGAGTATGAGGACCCCTTCTTAACATCAGAAAAGTCACAGACCCCTACACATATTAATAATCATACTTTTCAACTTCATTACTTGAGAAACTACCTAAAGGTGATGAAATATAAACTGAGAACTGCTGTAAATGAATTTACAGTTTGTTTATCAAAAAAGTAATAACAGAGGAAATCAACCACTGTCTGGTAAAGGAAGACTTCCTATGAAGTTACATGAATTCTTGAGGCCCTTGCAATGTCTTGCAGCCACCTAGAAGTTACACTACTACCTGTGGAGTGTGTGGCCCACAGTATGGTAGCACCCCTGTATAGTGTTAGGGAACTAAGTTGATGAATGTAGCCTGTTTACACTGTTGTTATTTCCTTTCACAGTTTGAAACGTTCTACAAGTGAGCAAGCAGTTCCAGTCGGTGAGAATTTGCATTCCGCAGAGCCTGAATACTGTCTTGGGAAAGAAAGTGCTATTCCTAATGAGAACAGCAACTCCATTAACAGTTCTAACGCAGCAGCCATTCAAGTACAAAAAAGTAGTTTTCGTAAAACCAGAACTGGTAAAGTTTATAAATGTGAAATTTGTAACAAACACTTTTCAAGTCATCACAATAGGAAGCAACATATGTTTATTCATACAGGAGAAAAGGCTTTTAGTTGTGATAAATGTGATCTCAGATTTGCACAGAAAGGAAACTTGAAGCAGCATTATCGGATTCATACGGGAGAGAAACCATACAAGTGCACCCTATGCAGTAAAGTTTTCTCCCAGCATTCGAACCTCATGGGTCACAAACGTAGCCATTCTGGAGAAAAGCCATATGGATGTGTTATATGTAATAAACAGTTCTCAGGCAGAGGCTATCTGAAGCAACACTATCGAATTCACACTGGGGAAAAGCCATTCAAATGTGATGTATGTTTTAAGAATTTCAGAAGGAAAGGAGACTTAAACTGTCATAAGCGGATCCACACATGTGACAACCCTATTAAATGTGAAACGTGTTTGAAAGTTTTCCCTCGTATTGCTGACCTTGTTAGACATATGCGATGCCACACTGGTGAGAAACCTTATGAATGTGATGTTTGTTTGAAGAAATTTTCAGCAAATGGAAACCTCAAGGAACATTATCGAATGCATACAGGAGAGAAACCCTACATATGTGATATATGTAACAGGTCATTCTTTCGAAGTGGAGAGTGTTCGCGACATAGACGTAAACACTTCATACAGAAATCTAATTAATGTATATGATTCTTAAGGTATGAAATAAGATGTGACCTCTGCTAACCTAGGTCAGTATGAAAGTGTGTGAATCTTATTATTGCCATGATAAATGGATCTGCATTTCCTTGCAAAATTTGAGGTTCTTACAGCAGTGTTGATAAGCATCTGAGTCTTCTTGGATGGGATGCTTTGTCACTGGGTGTTTCCGGATTTTTCAAGGGATTGTTTTAGCTTCATCTTCAGGATTCATCAGTCCATGATTGTTACAGTTGAAGACACAATCCTTTGAAACATCAGGAAGCACTTACCCGGGGACACAGCATTATATTCCAGAGCACTCAAACCCTACATTTTCTTTTAATTCTTTAAACTGTACATGTGACAGTAGGGTAAATGTGTAAATAAAGTTTGGATTGGCATGAAATGTATATTATGAGTATTTAGAGTTCTGAGTGTCTTGGAACTGTGGACTTTATTTGGTCTGTCGTACCAATCCCTGGGTATGTTTATAGATTGGTATGGAATGATGGTTGTTGGAATATAAGAAGGGATGATTCCACCCACTGCTTCCACATGTGAGGCTGGTGTGAAGGTGGTTGTCACTCTAGCAGGCTTAGCCTTAATTTAGCGTGAAGCATAGAAATGCTAAAAATGAACTGAAATGAGAAACATTGTGTTCTGGTGCATGTCTCTATGCCTGCTTGTTGAATCATGTGCCAGTGTCAGTTTTATCCAACAGCATTTCTTAACATTTTGTATTTGTGTAGGATTTTTTAACAATATTTTAAGTGTAGTTTCCTGAAGTTATATGTAAAAATGTTATCAGTTCTTTTGTAAGGATCATTATGGAGCTGTCTGAAGGTAACTGCAATACTGTAAGATCAATTGGTGAGCACAAAGCCACGATTTCTGTAAATATAGAAATGTGCAGTGACAAATATAAAGCATCAGGAACCTTTTTTAGCATCTGTGTGGTCAGTATGTCCGGTGATCATGCAACGTAAACTGTAGAGATGAGTTGTGACTTTGTAGTGGTGTGAGCATTCCCACCTTCTGGTATGCCCCACTGCATTGTCAAGTGTGTGGTTCCCAACATTTTGAAGAACTATATTGCCTTCATTCTCAAGGGTCACTTGAACCACGAACAATTCCTGGACCCTTACGAAGGAAAGTAATACAAGGCGTGTTCAAAAAAAGACCGAACTTTTGCTCTAAAGACTTCATTGCTCATTTTACAGCATTTTAAGTGCTGTCCCCTTCAAAGCAGTCCCCCCTACTGGTGATACACCGTTCCCAATGTTTCTTCCATTGTTGGAATGCTTCCTGGAACGCACTTTCTGTGATGGTGCGCAGTTCTCTTATTGCATTTTGCTGAATCTCCTCTATGGTTTGGAAACGACGTCCTTTCAAAGTGGTTTTAAGTTTGGGAAACATGAAAAAGTCTGCTGGGGCTAAGTCCGGAGAATAGGGTGGATGGGGCACAACGGATGTCTGATGTTTTGCCAGATAACTGCGGATGAGGAGCGACATGTGAGACAGCGCATTGTTGTGATGCCACATCAAAGTCTGGTTTTTCCACAATTCAGGCCTCTTCCTGCACACAGCATCCCTCAAACGCACTAAAACTTTCTGGTACAACTGTTTGTTTACCATCTGACCACGTGGTACAAATTCATGACGGACAATGCCTTTCCAATCAAAAAACAACCATCACCACCTTCATCTTTGACCAACTCATCCATGCTTCTTTGGTCGAGGAGACCCTTTCACTATCCACTGCGACGAATGCATCTTGGTTTCAACATCATACCCATAAACCCACGTCTCATCTCCTGTTATGATGTTCTTAAGAAAGTTTTCAATACCATTTGCAATGGCAAGCAATTCCTGACTGATTTCAACACGGTTCTCTTTCTGATCGTCAGTCAACAAACGCGGCACGAATTTTGCACTGACATGACGCAACTGAAGTCTTTCAGTAAAAATTTGATGGCAAGATCCTATGTTGATGCCCACTTTGTCAGCAACTTCTCGGATAGTTAAACGACGATTTCCATGAATCACAGCATGAACTCTCGATATGGTCATCTGTTGATGTGGAAGGTCATCCAGGCCTGGGATCTTCACTGAATGACATTCTGCCCTCTTAAAACGCTTAAACCACTCATAGCACTGCATTCGGCTCATATAGTCCTCCCTGTGTGCTTGGTTAAGCAACTGAAATGTCTCTGTAAAATTTTTACCAAGTTTGCAGCAAAATTTCACACACACGTTCTTCAAGCTCTTTTATTGTCAATTTGTCACTAATCCGATGAACAGCTTGTGCACGTGCTCAGTTCAGTGGATGTAGCTCAATGACTAATGCTCATAGTGAAACGGGGCAAATGGCAGTTTGTTGTCAAAACCTGACGCTAGGTGTGCTCAGTAGCCGCAGCGCGCTGTCTCTGCCGGTTGTTGCACTATTTAAAAAGTTCGGTCTCTTTTTGAACACACCTTGTACATTCCATCAAAATGTCAGATACCAGTAACCTAGCGCCACATCCCAGAAGACTCCAATTCTCTGCTGTAATGGCCTTTACAGACCAGGGTATGTTTTGTATGGCCAATCTGTTTGTACCATGTGGTGGGCATTGTGGCAGCCATTAAAAGCATGTTGGTGATCATTGCAGTAATCTGTAAACACTGTACATGTGGCATAACAGCATTAGTGTATGCTTCTAACATTACATTACTTCAAGCAACAAAACAGGTCTTCATGGATTAGTTCCTTGTACATATCTGTTAAGCAGCTGTACTGTCCCCCAGCCCATAGTATACTGTGTTATACAGTAGAGTCTTGATCATGTGTTTGGGATTTTGACCTTTCATGATGGTTTGTAATAATACCGTTGTTTCAACCTTTTATGAGAGGTTTCAACAAATCAGGGTGAGACCATGTAGCTAGCAGTTTGGCTTCCCCCACCATCCTGCTATTATGCAGATCACTCTCAGCTGAGTCAGCCTCTGTTTTTCATTAACTGGGGTTGATGGCTTTTATGCTGTAGGAAACAAAACTTTCCTTCAGTCATGTAATGTGTTTTATGCTTTCAAAAGTGTTTGTATTTTATTAAAGATAAACTTTCGTGTTGTCTGTGCTTTTTGTGGTCATTTCTATTTTTAGTACTGGTACTTTATGTAAGTTCTTAGAACTAAATATATGCTTCACACTGCAAATGTCTTCCTGTGTTAGTGATTCAGATGTTCATCATGGTTTTAACAGTCCCAGTTAATCACAAATATCAAGACTGTACTGTATTTCCTTCCAGTCATCTTGCCATTACCCTTGTACGACTTTTTTTATTACAACTGCATGAATGCCAATAACCTTTGCTAGTGACATGTGCTTTGGGCAGGTTGCCGTTACTACATCACCCCGAACGTCATCATCCATAAAATGTCTGTGTGTAGCCTGAGTGTAGTAATGGTACAAATAAAGATATATATGTCAATAAATATCTTAAGCTCCCTAGCATATGTATCTGTTTTATCTGCTCACAGTAACTCCTTGAGAAATAACAAGTTATTTTCTTGCTTCAGTTTAGTGCCATTCTCATAAGAGGCTGCCCATGACACTCATGATATCTTTGTTACATTATGCAAGAACAGAGGTTTCCATAGCAGTGTCGTTAAGGATTCAAGTCGTCTGGGACATGATGGTGTGTGTCTGTGGGGGGCTGCTGAAGAGTGGGGTGACTATGTGTGGTGAGAGCTGAACACCAACTGGTAACCAACCTGGGAAGCAAAAGAACATACATTATAAGGGTCATATAAAATTATGTATAAATTACTGAACTTTATTTTGAAATAAATTTTCATCTATTGGCCTTTCACAGCTGATATACAGGCTGGTCAAATTGTGCCAGTGTGTTGATTATGAGCAACAGCTGATATTGAATTGATGAGGGTTATTAATCTTGTAATACTGGATTTATAGCACGAACATGTTAATGGATGGCAGCGACTTTCATGTAACATCTGTACCACCAGAGGGCCCCAGAATTCAGGTAATTGGTTAGCAAAGTGTACACTAAAATATATTTTTTGGGTATGTGTAGCTGATCCTTCATCATAGTCAGAAACTTGAACAGGAAACATCCAGGGTATACAGAAGAAACGTGTCCCCAATACACCACGCTCTTCTTTAGAACATGGTACAGTAGTTCACCTGTCTGCACTGCATGGTGGTGGTATATCTCACTTGCCAGCTGCCTTCTTGTTCACTCAGATCTTGTCAAGTCAGTACAAGTAATCTTTTTCGCTGTGCTGTTTGAGTCTATGTGCAGGAATTGCCTCGGATAATACTAGTGTGCTCATTGTTTACTCCTTCCAGGGCTCCAGGCCTTGTGAAAGTACTGGTGTCATTCTTGCAAGAAAGCAGTATGTCTCATGCTGGATTGCATCTCTAAACTTACTGGGGCAGTACCAGTGTCACCTTCTGCAACTGCCATTGCCTCACGCCTGGTCCTATGGGTGCACATGGCGCAGTATGGTCTTGTGACAACATTCTTCTTTGCCTGCCCCTTCTGTGATAAGGAAAGAGCTGTGTTATTTACAGTGGACTTTACAACATTCACACCTCCGTTCAAAACGAACTTGGGTTAGATATTTTGAATTAGTGCTAGCGACAGCCCTTTGTTATTTCGGTGTGTGTGTGTGTGTGTGTGTATGCTTTTGTATCTATTTTAGCTCCTGTTTTGTATATAACTAATTGCATGAAAGTACTGTGGGAACACCCACATGGCCAGTGGCCACCTTGCCTCACAGCAGTTCTCTCTTCGCTCTAGGAACAGCCCTTTTCATACAACACCTGCTGAGCCAGCCAGCTGCCACCCTGCATCCGAGCATTTGTTCAGTGATGGGCCCGTGGCCCAGGGCACCACAGGCAAAGTAGCTGCCCAGAGCACCCAGAAACTTGGGTCAACCGAGGGTAAGCTGGCGTATGCTGCGGTAGTAGCCGGGCCCACCGGCCCACAACAGCCACATGGGCCGCACAAGCCAAGGGTTCAGATCACACTGAACCTGCTGCCTCATCTGAGGTAGCTAATGGCACATGTCTCTCACCCCTTTGTGACATGCCTGATGGCACCACTGTAAGTGCCAAAGTGGCTACCAGTAGTGCCACTACCGCAGGCGAGCAGCAAAATTAGACCCCCATCTATGTCTCAGGGGTCACGGACACGTGTGGCTTTTTGTCCTGGATACGGGCCTCGTGTCAGAGTGGGCTTTCAGCCCAGATTAAGGGGGAGAAGCTGATGCGTGTGGCACAAACCGCCAATGGCTTCAGAGCCACAGTCAGCTTGCTGCGATCCCTTGATGGGAGCAAGGGTATGAGTTCTTACACATCTCTCCCAGAGGATTGCTGTGTGCAACTGCCGGTTAACCTAGGCAGACAAATGTATGAGGACATCCAGAAGGAGTTGGAGAATCTGTGTCCAGGAAGTTTCGCAGCTCCGCTCAGGGCACCGTGACCAGGAAGCCTCCAAATCCCGCTCCCTAACCTCGCACTTCATGTCGGTAGCGCGGGGACCAGGGCGATACAGATACAGGCATTTGTCGTGTTAATGCATTTAGCACCAAGAGCTTCAATTACCCTAATTAAAACAGCTTTAAAATTTATCTGATACATTCTTGACAGGGTGCCATAATTTCATGTACATGGTCATTTGCTAAAGGACCCAATAATATTCCACAGTCTATGTGTGCTACTTACCAATGTCCTTCTCGAAGTACTCTCCTCCTCTTCCTCACGTGTCATTTGTCAGATGTCGATGAGTTCCTGTCACCTCTTTGTGTGTATTAGGCCCTCATATTGTGCCCCTGTCCATCCATGTGTTGTCTGAAAAAGGATATAACAGTCTGTTAACTACTGCACCATGCAAAAACCACTAACACAAAACACCAGACAAATAACTTCTGGACACAGTAGCTGCAAACTGCAAATGAAATAGAAGGACCATTCACAATATGTTCGTACATATTGGCTACTCAATGACTCACACAAGAGCATGAACATTTCTCCTCTCTCAGAGGCATGTTACACATAAAGAATTTCCACATTCCCACTTTTACTTACCTCCTTACAGTTTTCCAAGGTTATATTTTCCTGTCTACTCCTGCTGCTTTCCGCTGAAAGACTCCTTGATCTGTGCCTTATACATGGCACCAAATACTTCAAAATACCTGCACAGGAAACAAATATGTTGTTAATTCAGATGACACAAATTGTTATTACATATGTCATGGCTACGTGTCTTGATTTTTTACTAAACACATAAACAGACAGACTTTGATATAATACAGTACACTGAAGATATTCAATTGCAGCGATATTAACAAAGACTGTGATCTCATCTCTTGCTTTGTAACTATGCACACATAACGACAAAAATGTGTATACAATCATTTTTACATGCCACTGTGGACCTCACAGTAGAGCAAAATTTTCTGTATACCTTCTTTTAAACTTCGATTCAATTACATATTCAATCAGAAGCCAAAACATTTATCTACATTCTTTTCATAAAACAGTTATGTTAAAATGCAATACTGTGTATTTATTTTATTTGAAACCCATTCTACAGATCCTAATGAGACAAGACCTTAGGAGAGAGAAACTATCAACAGATCATGAGAGTAAATGTTACCAAACACACATGTTATTTTATAATATTAAAAAATTCATAAATCAATATTAATAAACAAGGATATAAGTATTGGCATAGTAATGCTTGTAATCGTTGTAACAATATGGAATGTAAATATATATATATATACACACACACACACGTGTGTGTGTGTGTGTGTGTGTGTGACAGTCTGATTAAGTGTAAAACATGCACAATAATCATATTAATTACTGTAATTTATAAAATTGAACATTTGTTAATAAATTTCATAATCAGTTTTTTTTAAAAGAATCACATTGCAGTTACATTTGAAATCATATCGATGCTTAAACTCCATCCAAAGTATTCATTACAGGACTGCGCGGATCCTGCTAGAAGAAACTTTTTCAAGGCCAATTTCATTTTGTTTGAACCATGAGATAAGTGCCTAATGTTTAGTGGTATATTACTGAAAATTTTCATTCCACAGTAATATACACCTTTTGTGCTTTTATCAGACTTGTTGTTAGTGGATGTAAGTGAAAGCCTTGTTTAGTATTAATACTGTGTATTGCAGAATTTGATTTGAAAGCATCTATGTTCTTAACTACAAATGCTGATAGTGGAAATATGTATTGGGAGTAGAGTGGAAGAATATTTAACTTTTGAAACATTGGATGGCAAGAGTCTCTACACCCAGCATGCACAATAATACTTTTTCTTTCCTGAATCTGAAAAATAAAGAGTTGTTATAGGGCAAATTGCCCCCAAAAATAATTCCATATGACATGGTGGAGTGCACATAAGAAAAATAAATTGTTCTTAAACTTTTGGGATATAATTCACTTAAGGGATCTGACAGAATATCCCGCAGAGCTTAACTTAGAGGCTAATTGTGCAATTTGTTTCTTTGATGATAGGGTGTTACCTACAGTTAATCCAAGAAATTTTATGTTACAAATATTATTAATTTGAATATCTTAAAAGTTTATGCTTATATCAATTTTTGTATTTGTTTTTGTTGTAAAGTGCACATAATTTGTTTTATTAAGATTTAATGATACTGAATTCATTGCACATGGTAAGTGTATTGTATCAAATGTCACTATAAATTCTATGGCATAATCAGTGAAATCTGAGTCAGAAAATATACTAGTGTTGTCAGGGAACAAAAATTTTAGATATGTATGGTAAATTAACGTATTATAGGAAAAACAGTGGACTGAGTATAGAACCCTGTTTAATTTTGTCCCAGTCACAACTATTTTTGGAGTAATCATTTTTATTATTACTCTTTGGCATCTGTCATGTAAATAGGATTTTATCAGATCACATGCCTTACCATTAATACCATAATACTCCAGTTGTGCAAGTAATTTATCATGTTTTACACAATTAAATACGTTTGTAAGATCACAGAATAATTCTCCAACTAATAGTTTATTATCAAGAGCTGTTAAAAATGTTCTTTGCTATTTTGTTTTCAGTAAAAAAGGATGTTCTATTGAACCCTGGACTCAAGATGGCCGCCACCACGGATGTAACGCGGAGACCGCATTATATCCGTGACGGTTGGAGGGGAGGGGGTTACGTCATGGAAGTGACGCCATAGCGGACGACACTCACCTGAAGCAGGAGATGCCGACTCGTGAGATCACGTGTCGCGGTTAGAGGTAGACGGCACATCGCACAGGTTCCAATCTGTTAGCGACGAGGTGAAGGAATTGCAGGAACGGTGAAACGCGTTGCGCCTTGCACCTCGCCGCGAACATGTAGTGTGCCAGGTGGTACTCGTAGTCTTCCCCTCTGTTGTACTGCCCGAGGAAGACCTCGACGGCGCGCCACGTGGACTAGATCGTGTTGGTGTGGGCCCCGGTGTCGGGATAGACGAAGTGGATAGAGTGGTTGACGGTGCGGTGCGTGAAATCCTCTGACTCGAGACTGCGATACGCACCCCAGTTGTCACTGATGACCGTAGTGCCTGGTTCGATCCAGTCACGTATAATGGCCACCAGGGTGTCTGCGGTTCTGTCCGGTACGGGAACAAGAAATGTTCTGCCGGATTCTCATTCAACACCACCAAACACCCACTGACCCTTATCAGAGTGTCCCCTATGGTACTTTCGCCGACCGAACTTGCTTTCGTCAATTTCGACGGTCTTGTTAGGACCACCGAGCTGTTCCCAGCAGCCCGCCATAAACACCAGCATGGTTTCCCTGCAGAACATGCCCCAGTCAGCGATGGTATTTGGACTGACGCCATATTCTTCTCTGGTACGGAGGAAAGGTTCGCGGCACACGATGTCGTACGTGACGAGTAAAATTTCGCGGAAGGTGAGTTTACTCTGCCGGAACCAGGAGCCGTTCTTAATTGACCTCGACTCCGAACACTTGACTCCAACAATCTTCCTTCGATATCGCCACCTATTCTGCGGACCACGTCATATCTCTACCACAGGTGTTGCACTGCACCTTACTCCGAAGCAGGCCCACGTCCTTAAGAAACTGCATAGTGAATCCAAAACCGCAGAAAAGGTACATGAGAAAATCCCTGTTCGGACCACCGTCTTCCCGTAGCATCCGACGTCCATAAGAAGCCCTCGGAACGAACGGCATCTCCTGCAGGCGTTTCTCATATTCGTCGACGATTTCTACCAATTTTACCACCATTTTCCGCTGTATACAACTGATCACAAACACACACAACCGCACAAACTATTTCGGCGCGAAGAAATGGTGTACAGGAAGTGTGTAGCATTGTGGGTGGAACAAAAAAAACGCCAGGAAAAGGTAAACGGAATACATGTATAAGGCTGAAAACCTGAAGAACCCAAAGAAACGAAAAGTAAGTTAATAATGCATTCCAATTACACACACAGCCTAAAACCTAACCTTTAATGAATGAGATAAAAAATGAATTTCAATTATATGAATAGCTTAAAACCTAGGAGGGGCTGTGACGTAATGGAAATGACGCAATAGCAGAAGACACATGCCTACGACCGCAGCGCCACAATAATGCATTTTAATTACACACATAGCCTAAAAACTATCCTAACCTTTAATGAATGGGATAAGAAATGAATTTCAATTATAGGAATTGATTAAAACCTCACCTAACCTCTTCATCCGCCTCGAAAAGTGGTACTAAGTTCGGTTTTGCCGGGTTGGGGGGTGACGTAATAGAAATGAACGCATATGTATAATAGTATTCAATTCTATTTTGCGTTCATTTGATCCTTAGGGGTTGTGACCTGTCGGATATGGAACTTGTCGATACAGAATTAAGGTCCCAAATATCATACATGATGTAAGATAAATTGATACAATACAACTAGACCCTTTGCAAAAATCAGTTGGCAGTATGCCTTGAGCCCCAGGTAGCATGCCACGGGGTCAGAGGGCCCGCACAATTCTGTCACCAGTCCTTTGAGCCGTCCAACCCCGAAAAACTGAGTCTTGTGGGGAATGATAGTATAACAAGAACACAATACAATTCAACACAGTAATAACAATTGTACTGATTAATATAACAAGGCATAAATCAAATTAAAACAAGTATAGCAATAATGAGTATACAAAACAAAGTGAAACATGCTTTTACAAACACGCATTCGGCCAGCCGTAATTCACGTAATGCAATAACCAAGCCAGTCGGCTCACGTAAGTTTACCTCGTAGGTCTGCTAGTACGCAAACGGCCGATACACAGCAATTACAGCACAATAATCCAAATATCGGCCCTGCGTAAACCTACTATATCGTGACATGAAAGCGTAGCGAACACCAGCTACGTTCCGGCCTAAGCCAAGTAGTCGGCCAAACACATCTACGGCCGCACGTGATCAGAATGCAAACAAAGAGCAATACAACAACTGAACATGGATGGTTTTGACTCTTGTACAAATAAATGAAAGTTACTCACGGGAACACACCCGTGTTAATCCCTATCCGAGGCGACGCTACGCAGACGTCGGGAGACGTGTCCAAAGAAAAAACGAAAACACCAATTCAAAATACTAAGACCAAAATGAAACCTTTTACCTTCTGTACATGTCCCGACGTCTACGCAGGCCCCTCTTGGAACAAACAGCTAACAAAGGAGCTCCAAGCTCCTGACCCTGGCAGAACTAGATTCGGAGAGTTGAACCCAAGACGATAAGATCCAAACAGGAGTATAAACAAGAGTGATCGGGACATAAAACGTTTCCACAGAGGAAACCTTGGAAAACCGCTCATGCCGTTCACTTTTCCATGACGGCCAATCAACAGCCAATAGCCTTGCAAGGGAAGGGAAAGGGATGGAAATGAAGCCTCGAACCAGGCCCCTCCTACGCAGACGGCTCAGCCTCTACATGAGAAATTGAAAAAAAATTATTAAGTCATTAAAAACTACAAATACACGTGGGTGCGATGAAATTTCTAATCGCATTATAAAACTAACTGCACCATTTATAATTGCACCGTTAACATACAGCTGTAGTGCAGTTTTTAGTACTGGTGTTTTTCCTGATAGATTAAAATACACTATACCATAGTCAAACCAATCTTTAAGTAAGGAAATAACAGGAAATCTTCAATTACAGACACTATCTTTATTAACTTCCTTCTCCAAGATTACTGAAAAATTTATTTATGCTAGACTCCATGCTCACATGATAGGAATAATATCTTGGTACAGGAACAATATGGATAGAACACATAGAACTGGTACTCAACAAAATGTACACTGCATGCTATGCACTGAGAAACATAAAACATATAGTACTGATATACACGCTAAGAGTAATCTATTTCACTCATACACACTATTATAAGCTATGGTATACTTTTTTGGGGTAGCTCCTCCTATGCCAACAAGGTATTTATACTCCAAAAGAAAATTATCAGAATTATAACTAACACTAGACCTCGAGATTCTTGCAGGGAAGTTTTCAAGAGTACGGAAATAATGACATTATATTCTCAGTACATATATTCATTAGTTTTATTCACAATTAATAATAAACACCTATTTGATACAAATAATGAAATTCATAAATATAAAACTAGGAATAACAATAATTTACACCGTCCAATAGCTAACTTATCAAAATTCAATAACGGAGCTTATAT
>Ga0123355_10008227_pt1 | contig 15750 bp, 14 predicted proteins | sample TergutEmb28metaG_3_FD_89872 | JGI IMG/M metagenome (GOLD analysis project Ga0123355, IMG submission 89872) | Embiratermes neotenicus P1 segment gut microbial communities from Petit-Saut dam, French Guiana - Emb289 P1 | ecosystem: Host-associated > Arthropoda: Insects > Digestive system > Gut ... | reverse complement strand
TGGTACAGTTTATAATAAATGTTTGAAAATTCCACCGTCAACATCAATGCACTTTGCAACTCGTGTGAAGACATGGCGTGTTGTTCGTCTGAGTGCGTCTTGACGTTCCTTTATGCAGGCAATAGCATCCAGTATGTTAACGAGCAGTTCGTCTTGTGTATCCACTTTTTTTCTGTACACTTCACTCTTCATCAAACCCCATAAACAAAATTCTAACGGGTTTAAGTCTGGAGATCTTGGTGGCCAGTTAATGGTACTGCCACGACTGATCCACCTATTAGGGAAAGTGTCATTGAGACGTTACATCACATGTCAGGTATAATGAGAAGGGGTTCCGTCATGCTGAAAGTACATAGCAATCCGTGAAACCAAAGGAACAACCTCTAGTTGTTATGGTAATTCATTTTGCAGAACGTCTAGGTAATTTTGTCCTGTCATACGATCATCTAAAATTGATGTTGACGGTGGAATTTTTTAACATTTATTATACTGTAAACTGTACCAACTCTCTGTCACTTGAACAATAAATACCGGTATTAGAAACAGTACGTACATGTAGTATTTCTTTCTTATCAACAATTTTGCAGTTGTACATTCAAAGAGCTCTGTCTCGGAAACCGTTCGGAATAGGACACATGTTCATACAAACATTTTTGCTTAGAATGACCGATACTATGACCTCCCAGAATATTGACCTTTCCTCCCGGGACACCCTGTATACTGTCTTGTTTATTTATTGAACCACATTGATGTACCTACTTTTAGCAATTTTAGTCTGGTGTACATACACATTGCTCCTATATATGTTGTAATGACATAATAAATTTACTTTTATACACATTTTGAATTCTAGAGACAACTTCCATTTCAGAATGTATAAATTTTATGACATAAAAGAAGCCATAAAGACAAATGCAGCCATGCCTGCATTCCACATGTACCTAAGACATAAAGACAGCTTTTAAACAACAACATTTGAATAATTTCAGTGTTTTATCTTTTAAAGCACCGTGGTGCACAATACCACATCATGGGAACTATGATAATATAAATTGTGGTGCACTCATAATACCTGAAGGAAGTGTTTACATAATTTTAACAACCAACTGTCAAGGCGACCACCGTGAAGCTTTAGAAATCATGGATCACAAGTGAAGACTGCATTTCTGCAACACATGGTCAGATTGATGTTTTAAACCAGTTGAATGTGTTGAGAAGTTAACAGTTAAGATGGTACTCCCTGAAGATGGCCACAACAAGCGCTGAAACGCATAGAAGTAATAGTCTAACAGCATGACTTGGTGTAATGCATTAAGTGTTGGTGTAATTGCAGACAAAATAAATTAAAAAATAAAGGTGTCTGAAACAGAAAAAAAGTACAGGCCCATTAAGATTACATCTGAGGCACATTTTATTGCACTTATTAGGACTGCACCCTTTCCAGTATCAGTTGCTGCTGACAGCACTTAAACATATACATCTAGCACATTTGTAAAAGACTTGAAGACGTTAAAATCCTTGAACATGTGGATTCAGACATTTCTGTATTTTAAGCAGAGCTCCTTGACTAACCTGGTGTGAGGTCATAGCAGTGACGACGTCGACGAATCAGATAGAATGTCAGTAAAACACCATACAGGATGATGCTTACAGACCCTGACAGCCATACTACCACGTTCCCCAAAAGGTGCACCTGTGCCTGTAATACACCAGTGTGTTGGTACTTTTCTGCACATTAAGAGATACTCTGCAGCCATAAAAGAAGAAATAATGACACTACGTTATTTCTTCAATATATTTTTTATTGAGTGTGTTATTTAACGATGCTATCATTGCTAAGATTACATGGTGCCAGTTGCTCCATATCAGATCTGTTATGATACAACACCACAGAAGAAACTGGAAAGAACATAAAGAATGAACTCCAACATGATGCATTAACACAATATGGAAGAAAACACATTTGGCAAGATCCCTAAAATGATGAAAATATCTTAAAAGCTGGGAGGTTTCTTTTGAACCCTCCCTGCCAGATCACAGGCATATTCCATTCACTTTCGAGGGCTCTCTGCTGGTGCGTCTGATCAGGAATCCCAAGGTTACCAATTGGGACTCCTTTCAAAAGGAACTGAAGAGCATACTGCAGAGGGGCCCAGAAACGAACAAGATGAGGCTGGATTAAGGCTTGCAATTCTTTCTGTCCAGCAGGCCCCAATCTCAGCTTATGAGTAAAACTGTCCTCTTAAACCTGTCAGGACAGGAAAACTTCTCTGAAGTGGATATAGGAGTTGAAGTGCCTCAGAAGGGAAGGGAGATGGATCTTTAGTAAGTGCCAAGCAGATAATATGGCACAAAGCTGGGAACTCTACAGAGAGATTCAGCGTAGATATAGAAAGGAGATAAGGAAGGCCTCGAAACATGCATGAAGGACTTCCTGTAACTCCATTAATGACATTCCCATGTCAATGAGGTTACACAGGGCTCTTCCTAGAGACCCTAAAGATCAAGCTGGGATCTTTGGTGGCTCCTTCAGGGAGGCATACACAATCCAAAGGGGAAAATTTAGCGCTCTCACTTGTTACTCACTTTCCTAACTCGGTGGTTACAGTGGAGGTGGCAGTCCCTGCCGCTGCCTGATGCGCCAAATATTTGGACTGGCAGGTGGCTGTGAGGGTTGTCACTTATAAGAGAGTGGAATGGACAAATGATTCTTTTGGCCCATACAAAAGTCCAGGAATGGATGGGATATAACCGGCCCTGTTGCAGCAGGGACGGAGGATTCTTGTCCCTTACCTGGTCAAGATCTTTCATGCTTGCCTGGGGAGTGGCTATGTTCCAGCCATATGGAGCCAGGTAAAGGTAGTGTACCCAGGTACAGTAGGATTTCCTAGAGTGGACCTAGGGATTTTAGACCTATCAGTCTCACATCATTCTTAGTTAAGACCATGGAAAGGGTGGTAGGTAGATTTGTAAGGGATGAAATTGTGGCTTTTATGCCATAACATCCCAATCAACATGTGTATCAGGGTGGGAAATCTGTGGAAATGGCCCTTCATCAACTCGTGGTTTGGGTGGAAAAGGCATTTGATCAGCAGGAGACAGCTCTGGGTGTTTTCTTAGACATAGAAGGGGCATTTAATAACACCTCCTATGACTCCAAGTGTGATGTTCTTTTTAAACATGGGGTTAACTACATTATCGTATGGTGGATTAGAGCTACCCTAGAGGGCCACCTGGCTGCAGCAAATCTCCATGGATATTCCAAGAGGGTTGTGGTATCTAGGGGTTGCCCTCAGGGAGGTGTTTTGTCACCGCTCCTATGGTGCCTTGTTGATGATTTGATAGCAAGGCTCAATGGGGGTGGAATATACACTCAAGGCTATGCAGATGACATCTGTCTTCTAGCAGTGGGGAAATTCCCAAACAGTATTGGGCCTCACACAATGGGCCCTTCCTACTGTAGAGACGTGGTGTGACGAGGTCGGGTTGTTGGTTAATCCTAACAAAACTGGGATTGTTGTATTCACAAGTAAAAGGAAACTCCTTGGTTTCTTTGAACCATACTTTTTGGGGTTACTTTACATTACTCTATGTCAGTCAAATAGTCCTGGATTCTCGGCTGACTTGGAGGGAGCATGTTGATGTCAAAGTAAGGAAGACTCACAATTTGTTGTGGACCTGTAGGGGGGCCTATGGTACGACATGGAGCCTGAGACCCAAGGTAGTCCATTGGCTCTACATCTCTATCATTAGGCCATCCATTGCTTCTGCATCCCTAGTTTGGTGCCCTGGTTGTCAGACAGCTAGTGCCAAAAAAAGACTAAGCAGAGTACAAAGACTCGCATGCTTAGGGATAACGGGAGCGATGCGCACTGCTTCTACTAGTGCTATGGTAGCACTTACTGGCCTCCCCCCACTGGAGTTGCTAGTTCAGAGTGAGGCAAGTTCAGCTGCGCATCGTCTCTGGAGTCTGGGATGTTGGTCTTACCTTCACCCCAATCGAGGACATTGTAGCATAATGTTGCGACTTCAGCAGTCAGATCCCATATTGAATATGGGGGTCGAAGTTATGAGGCCAGCATTTAACCTTGAACCCAAATATAGGGTTAATATGTTGACTAGAGAAGAGGGGACCAGAGGACCTGGGACTCCTCCTGTAGTTAAACGGCTTGTCTGGTTTACAGATGGGTCCAAGATGAAGAAGGGGAATCTATGGGTATTCTGTGGGAAGAAGGATCAGTATCTCTCTAGGAAAGTACGCTACACTTTTTCAGGCTGAGATATATGCTACCTTGGCCTGTGCGTATGAAATTCTTGTATGGTAGACCAGAAATGTACGTAAGTATTTGCTCTGACAGCCAGGTGGCTCCGAAAGCCTTTCAGGCCACCAGAATGTCTCCATTGGTACAACAGTGCCAAAAGGGGTCGACTGATATCTCTACCCAGCATACTGTGGGGCTGTATTGGGTCCCTGGACAAGCGGGAGTACGAGGAAATGAAATCGCCAGCAAGCTCACAAGAGATGGTTCTGTTCAAAGTTTGTTGGTCCTGAGCCGTCTCTGTGGGGTCTCTAGGCAGAATATAAGAAGAAAGATAACACACTGGATGGATAACGCTGGTCAAAAAAAATCTAACTTTTTTTTGTCCCACAAACTTCAATATGTGAACTTAGCAGTACTTTTTGTGCTGAACTCAGATATGTATACAGAATTATTCTATCAGACAGGGTTTCAATGATACAGAGGAATTTAAATGTGCAAAATAGTACTTTACATGCTCATAAACAGGCAGAAACATTCTCATAAAATGTTAAGGCATATGACTTTCACTGTTATTTGGCGTCAGGTACATCCCTCTTCTGTGTCCAGCAATAGTCTGCCAACATACTTGAGGTCCACTTGCCTTGGTACTGCTTTTCCATAGCCATAACTTCTTGGTGGAATCTTTCACTATATTCGTCACTGACTTGCTGAGATTTCCTGAGAAAAAATCCAAGTGTGACTCCAGAAAGTGGATTCTCACTCATATTGTATCCCTGCACAACATCGTGATTGTTCGCTGCTTTGTGATTTCCTATGAAATCCTTGCAAATCCTCTTAAATGACAACCATGCATTTCTTTCAGTCTCATTCAGGTCTTCATCAAACTGTTTGCCTTGCATCAGTTCCCTGATCTGGGGTCCTATAAATATACCCTCCATGATTTTTGTGTCACTAACATTTGGGAACTTATTCCTCACATATTTGAATCAATGGCCGGTTTTATCCATACCTTTCACAAAGTTTTTCATGAGGCCCAGCTTCACATGCAAAGGGGGCACATAAATTTTCTCCAGAAGAACACAAGAGGATTGATGACATTTTTCTCCCCTGCCATCGGTGTTGTTCATTTAGGCCACAGTTTATTTATATAGTGATTCTTCTTGTCCCTGCTGTCCCACTCACACAGGAAACAGCAGTATTTTGTGTAGCCGAGTTGCATTCCGAGTAACAGTGCCACAACCTTGAGATCATCATATAACTTCCACTTAAATTCATCATACGTAATCTTTCCCAACATTAGCTTCATGCTTTCATAACTTTCCTTCATGTTGGCTGCATGAACTAAAGGAATGGACGGGAATCTATTTCCATTGTGGAGTAGAACCAACTTCAGGCTCATGTTTGATGAATCAATGAACAAGCACCACTGATCTGGGTTATAATCATGGCCAGGAACTTCCATAACAGAACAAACATCATTGCGAAACACAACTCCATTTTCCAGGGAGAAGAAATCCTTGGTTTCTTCATGGTGCCCACGGCAAAAACACACCTTAATGTCCTGGCGCAGAAGAATCCAGCACTTTAACCTGGAGCCTAAAGGTTCAGCTTGCTAATTTGACAGGTTCATATCATGGATGATATCATTCAGGTCCCCTTGAGTCAGCAGGTGTGGTTCATTGGAAGAACAGGCTCCTGCAAATGTTGGATCAAAATACATATGGTTGTTAGCTTGGCCCACATCTTCATCACTTGACTCACAGTCACTCAGCGTCATGTTGGTTGGAGGCTTCGGCACAGGTAACTCTGCACTGCGAGGTACTGGCCTCATCGCAGACGGTAAATTAGGATATTGAACAGTGTGTTTGGACTTTGCTGTTACACCAGTGATATTGGTCAGGCAGAAGTAGTAATCTGAAACATGGTCCGTGGGCTCTCTCCAAACCATAGGAATGGCAAAAGGCATACAGCATGAACCTCTCGCCCATGCAGTGAGAAGCCTGGCACATGTCACACAACAAAAATGAGGAGCCCAACTCTTGTCCTGATCACCCACTTTACAGCCAAAATAAGACTCATAGCATTTCTTAATAAGGGGTGTGAAAGACAGTCTTCGGGACTTGAATGTCACCTCACCGCAGATGTAGCAGAATGCATCCGATGAATTTACGCACTTTCTTGGCATATTAATTATGCAATAAACACTATGTACTTCTCAGACAATAACACACTGAGCTCTGGCCAACAACCGGCAGAGGACTGTTAGACATACATGTATGACACATGACTGTTTGCCTGTTACAACATGTTCAGACTGCCTCCTACAGGCCCCCAGAATGTAGGCTTGTGCTTTCATATAGTTTGATGCAACGTGAAAGGTGTGGGCGACAGAGAAATTCTGGAAACATATTTGAATTCAGCATCCAAAAATACATTAGAAACAGACTTTTTTCTTCATGGGACAAATTCTTTGTTGACCAGTGTAATCAGTATTTGGCAAAGTCGTGAGGAGTTGGTAGTACTCAGAATTGAGTACTTGAGAATTAATTTCAGGCCCTATTCTGGCTGCAAAGACCAGACTTTTGTCCTTTTATAGGATACAATCCAGGGTTCTTATTGGACTGCTTACTGGACATAACACCCTAAGAAGATATCTTTACTTAATGGGGTTAACCATTAGTCCCTTATGTAGGAGGTGTGCAGAAGAGGATAAAACATTGGCCCATATTCTCTCTAAGTGTGAATCTTTGGCTTCACTCAGTCATGTATATCTGGGTTCCTTTTTTTTTGGATCCACAGAACATCAATAGTTTATGTCTGGGGGCCATCTGGAACTTTAGCAAAGGAACAGGGCTCTCCTGAACTGGTTTTAGATTATGGGGCACAAAGGGCCCGTTAATTAAGGCCTAAGTGCATCGGGACTGTAACAGCTTGAACCCAAATGCTAAACTCGCAACTGAGTCACATGACTACCCCAATCACACTTGTTATTGTAAGATCTGAGATAGCATTGTGTGCATTAACCACAAGTCCAAACAAATATGGAAGTAAATAAATATATCCAGCAGTACCAGTCACTCAGATGTCATATACTGCAGCTTTTTCAAAAACTGTTAATGTCTCAGAGAACACATCTTTATTCATACCTCATGATATCAACTGGACTGACTTTGAATTCTATCCGAAAATGTTAATACTGCTCTCCTGCTATGTTAGTGTGTTGAAGATCTTTCAGTCAATTTGAAAATCAACTTTAATTAAATGCTAATTCACTGTTGTCACATGTTGGGATCCCAGCAAAGAAATTTATAAGACTGGACAGATGGTGGAAAAAGGCTGTTCCCAAGAAGTCATTATTAATGACTAGCAAGTCCCCTGTCACCGGAGGTGAACATGGGATATCTTCAAGATACTCCTTTCTCCACCTCCTACTTTCTATCTGCCACTACTGTCTACTTTTAGTGTGAGAATAAACATGAGTGGGGGCTGCTTTATTGTGGAACTTACCACTGTTGGATGAAATTGCTTAAATTGAAATATATATTTTTTCTTCAAGATGTAGTATGTAATACACTTACATTGCTGTGGGAACTGACCCAGTAGGCAATTCCACGAGTCATAAAAGGCCATTCTAAAGGCTCACTGCTGTACATGTGGTTTTGGACATTCTCCTGATTGGCAAAAAGCATTTTGTATTGCAGCTCAATAAACTTCTCCCAGAAACTGAGGCTGGTAGCACGTAATGGGATCATCTCTGCATTCACAAGCTCTCGTTCTCGATCCTTCTGATCCTCATCTAAAGGTGACACAGCAGTGAGAACAGATGAATTACCACACAGTTATAATTCAAAGAAGGAAGAATATGATGAACTTTCATCTACAGACCACTTCACTCAGCAACACTTCCTTACCAGTTCCTAAATGTGTAAATTTTGCCAAATTTATTAAGGATTTATTAGTTATGTTTTTTAAAGGTTTGTCCCATATTCTGAAGATCAGTGACCAACATGTATTTGGTTTTCTCAGCATTTACTTCTATACCAACCTTCTTAACAGTTTAGTGTACTCAGTTTATTTCACCAACCAAATGCACAATATTAATTACCTAAAAATATTACCGGTGTATCTCTGACATGTTTCAGTACAAGTTTACCATCTTTAGGGAGAACAAAATACCAGCTTTAAAATCCATAGTTTAGTTTAGTTTAGTTTAGTTTATTAGTCCAAAATACCATACATATGATAGTGCACTCGTCAATGTCTAGCAATACACAAGAAGTGAGATAAGTCCAATAGCAACAAACACAGTATTCTGCAAATGATTCCAGAACCGCTTATATATAGTGTAGTAAAGCTTGAATTAGATACAGAGCTAATGAAGTTACATAGTTACAATGCTACAAATTCTTCCACTGAGTAAAAGGAATGCAAAAGAAGAAGTGATTTCAATTCCTTCTTAAAGGTCTTATAACTATCTATATCTTTTATTACTCAGAAAGTTTGTTATATAGTTAGTTCCCATATTTATTACACTTCTCTTATATAAATCAGTATTGTATGATTTGATGTGGATATCCATCTTTCTTCGTGTATTATGAGCTAATGATAAGCTGTTATTTACAAGGTTCTTCAGTCTGTAGAGGCTTTGTTGTTGATGTTAGAGTATAAAATGCTCAACTTGTACAGGTCTTTAAAAACTTATGGTTAAAACATGCACAAAACATTTCTTACATAGTTAAATACACTATATACAAAGTAAAATTATCATTCGTGCACTCTGTAGTGGAAATGTATAGTCACATGGCACTATATGTTCAGGTCTGTAGTGTGTATCTAAATCCAAAGTTACTGCCAAAGAAATAAATATTCTTTGCGAGTATCATACGTTTACAAGACCCGATCCACGGTGGTCTGAGATATACACTACAGACCTGAGCATATAGCACCACATGACTAGACATTTTCACTACCAAATGTAATAACAATAACTTTACTTTGTATATATCAAATTTAACCTTGTAAGAAATGTTTAAATCATATTTTAACCACAAGTTTTTAAAAACCTGTACAAGCTGTACCTTTTATACTTATCGACATCAACAACAAAGCTTCTACAGACTGAAGAACCTTGTTAAATAACAGCTTATCATTAGCAGTTGGTTTTAAAGCTGGCATTTTGTTCTCCCTAAGACAGTGCACTTGTTCTGAATATCTGAATGTAATTAATATTGTGCATTTTATTCTTGAAATAAATTTAGTACAATGATCCAAAAAAATGCACAGAATAGACAATTCCAAAATACTCCTTACTAGTGTCTATAAGATTGTATGTTTTTACTGTTCTAAGCATAATTGTCTTTGTCCAAATCAGTATCAGCAACACAGACCAAAAGCTGATGCATCCCATTCAATTTCAATCTCCTCTTGTTTCTTTGGAACTTCCTAATGTATTCGAAAGCAAAAGTTAAAAGCATTGGTAATACAGCATCCACTTGTTTCAGACAATAGACATCAACTTTACCATAGGTTTCAGTCAGGTAAGAGTCTTTAACTATGTTGCCAATTGCTAGAGTATATAGCATAAGGGACAGATAAATTAATAAGTATGGAGCGCTGGTAGAATGATACTGACAGGGGAAAACCTAAGTACCCAGAGAACAATATGTCCCAGTGCCACATTGCCATCACAAATTCAACATGTACTGGACAGGACCTCCACAGTGAGATGGTAGGTTTCATTAAAACACAATGTAATTGATCTAACTAGAATCATGGATATAGTGAATGCAGCAAAAAAGTAGCACAATGCTTTTCTCCTAGCCAAATCATGGGTTTTCTACAAGTTTTATAAATCAATGATCTGTTATCCAACTGAAATTCATTGATTCTCCAGTATCTGATAAATGCAGAATTTCCATTCAATTTATTTCTTATGTCAAATCTACAATGATAATCCACAACAATTTCACCTACATACGAGGTTAACCCTGACAAGAAGGCTGAATAACATTTTGCATTTCACTGGCATCTGGGACATGCCATCATTATTCCTGCAGTTAAGTTTCATCGTCCTATTTATAAACAGCCTGGCTCCTTCCACTCTTCTATCATTTTCCTCCTTACTTCCAAAACAACTACTAAGTTTATGGATCTCAAAGTATTATATTTCACCTTGCCTGAATAAATTTGGCCACAATTATATCAGTATCTGACAAGTTATGCCTCAAACATTTAATTGCATCCCATGCCTCACAAGAAATAGGTCCAGGAACTAATGCCTAAATGTATTTCAGTCTGTGTAAAATCACTGACCGTGTGTACATTCAACTGCTGATAAAAGTGATTCTCTCACTTACATTGTGGGAATCTACAACCAGATTACGATTCTCATTGCTCACCAAGTTACTCCTGTGCGAGTTTTAGGTTCTCACAGTTTTCTGGTGAAAATTCATGTCTTCTGGGATGTGACACCATATCTATCCACATATTATACATCAATTTTCTCTTAATTAATCCCTTAAAATCTGGGTGTTACCTTCATATCACGTACACAGTTAAAGATGTTCAGTATAGCTATTTTCCTGATTTAAGATTGTGAAGTGGGACACCTTACTTTGTAAACAAACAGAATGTTCTCTCCACATTCAAATTAGTCCAAGAAAAGGGAACCATATGTAGAAATATGTATATTATAAATACGAATACAGAGTAGGCAGTTAAAGTACTGAGCCAACAGGTGTAGTAGTACTGTGCAGGAGAACATAAACAAAAGTTATGGGAGGTGACCAGCAAAGGGCATGCATGTGGGAAAAGACATGAAGGAGAATTGGTGTATGCCAGCCTAAGGACTATACACGGGATGTAGGTGGAGCATGCAGGAACCAGGAGAGATGGCAAGGACAAAGTACAGGAGAAAAAATGAGAGGGAGATCTGGGCTGTAGTTACCCCTCAGAAGGATGACATATGAGATAAAAGATGTGCAAGAGGCACTGTAAACAACTAGCCCTAACATGGGCTAAAATGCAATATTCTGTTCATTCGGGAAATGAATAGGAGGTTTCCATTATGTTCTCAAGACAAGCCTGTCCTCCCTATCCATGTTGCTGATATGGAGTTCAGTTAAACTGTATCCTTAATTGCACAGTCCATGTACTGGTATTTGATGGAGAGGGTTTAGATGTTCTAGATTTGTACATGCTACTTGTTAAAGCTTCCGCTCCGTTGCTGACTAGTCTGGTTGTCGGAGGCAGGCTATGAGGAGATAACAGAATAACTTTAAAGACTGATAATATTACTGAAATAATTTGCAAAGATAGGAGATGATGGGATAGACTCTGGACTGTGCCCGGTGGCAGGCTTTGGTTTCTAATGACATACAGTTAATTCAATTTATTATGAAAAGTCTGCTGCACCAACTTTTAGTATAGCGATGTTCCTCCACATTCCAAACAGTATCATCCTGATGCAGAATACGATCAGTCACAACCTCATGTTGATTGAAACCCCAGTCAGGCAACTGACGACCACTGAACTTAAGTGCTTGGCTTGAGTTGACATGCACAAGTCGGACCTGTCAACAGGATATAGACTAAAAACTGTGTACAAAACAATGTATACGTATAAGAAATCTGATTTAATAAAGTCTACTTCTAAGACAGGCTCTCCCAAAATATTATTAGGTGTTCAAAGTACAATTACCAATGCATTTTATATTACAATATTTCCTAGATCATAAAATACTATTTTTGCCCTGGAAAACACTATAAAATTCTCCAGCATCTTATGGTCCAAAGGAACACCAATATGACCTCCCATGCAACTGAGATCTCCATGTTCACTGGAGGAATAACAAATTTTGTTCTGAGATAGGTCAGATGGACAACATAAATGAAGTTCCTCCAAATGATGATGTTCCATCACACAAGACTATGGACGTTAAAGATGCTGAAGTAATCAAAATTAAAACTTCTAGCCATGAGAAAAAGCATCACACTGTTGTTTCAGCCTACAGTGCCAGTGGTGAAAAACTGCCTTTGGTGTTAATATTTCATAGAAAAATGATGCCCAGCGATAAAATTCCACATTCCACACTCATGCCAAGGATGGATGGATGGATGAATGGATAAAAATGGAAGGACAGTACAGCCAAAGCAACCAAGTAGCCTCCTGAAAAAGCCAGCACTTTTAATGTGGATTAGTTAAGGACATACGTAACATAAGCAGCAACAAGGTTAAAAAATTGAACAGAGAATTAGCTGTGACCCAAGGGAGGCCTTACTAGTCAGCTACTATCATATGACATCATTTGCATCACCTTCTAAAATTTTGGTGCAGCTGATGATTGGGTGCACCTTATGCTCAAGACAATATCGTAACCTGAAGTTGAATAAGTACATTAAAAATAATATACATTGTAAGATGAACTCACCAGTGATTCAATGGTGTGCCAGATGTCTCCAACCTGGTCCCTATTGATGATGTCAATACGCCACAAGTTCTGCGCTGGCATTGAGACATTGTAGTCGATATAACAGCTCACCTCCTGTAAATGTTCTAAATAAATGAGTTCCTGCAACTTATAAAGCTCTGAAACAGTAACACAGCAAAAAACTTGCACATGCCTTATGCATGGACTCAGATAACTGATCATAAAGCAAAATTAAGAGCTAATCAAACATTAAAGGAGTTTCACTTGAGTACTGAATTGAGAGAGGACTGACTGTTATCACCAGATTCATGTAATACATTCAATGACAATATGTTGGGAAAACTGAATGAATCTTCACAATCATCTTCCTATAATGCTAAACAAACAGGTGTCAAAATTGCATCTGGAAGACAATTCAACAGAAGGTGAAAAATCAAGTATGAGTTTTCAAACAGTAATAATCTGTACAAGGGAGTTCTATGGAGAATGGAAGCTAAAGATAAATACAGCAATGACAATGAAAGTAGCATTTATGAAAGGAGGAAAATTCAGTAGGAATCACGGAACAAAAGTAACAAATAACTATAATACTTACATGCAATTCTGAATGTTTTCCACATTTTCCATGCATTAAATAATTACTGATGTAAGTCCAACAAAATGCACTTACAAAATGCATTTATAGTCAGTAATATGTATGACTATAAGTGCATTTTATATCAATAATTATTTAATTCATGGAAAATGTGGAAAACATCCAGAATTACATCTAAATATTATAGTTTGTTGGTTACTTCTGTTCCATGATGCCCATGTAATTTTCGTTCCTTCATAAATGCTAATGTCTTTGTAACTGCTGTATGTACATACACACATACATACATATACACATACACACATACATACATACATACATACATACATATGCTGTATCTAAATAAAGAAAGGTAGTTATGTTTAACGGAGAGTCATCAGTTCCCTTCTAAAAGTTCCACAAACGCAATAGGATGTACTCAATGAAATTATTTAATATTTATTTCTAGATTCAATACAATCACAATGCACTGGCTTACAATTCCTAATTTTAAAAATTTTTAACATTTTCACAGGACTATATTCATACAACAGAACTGAAGAAATGTCTGAATGCAAATATAATATTGTACTGCAACTTTATATATACACACAAATTACAACAACTGTAACATGTTTGTTAATACTAATTTTAATTCTCTGAGCTTTAATTAATATTCATATTTCATATATTTAACTTGCAGGCATATTTTACAAGGCACAAGCTGCAATTTCTAGTGATGATAAACACTGGTGTTTTATACATTTCTTGTATTTGGTTTCTCCCTGATGATGATCCAGCAAGATCAAAAACATGTAGGAGGAAGAGGTGGTGGTGGTGAGGAGGATACGTAGTAGTAGTAGTAGAAGTAGTGGTGGTAGTAATAGTAGTAGTAACAATAATAACAACACACACACACATACATACAAACTAAATATAAATACATTTTGTTAGACTTATATCTGTAGTACTGGATAGGAGAGAAAAAGGAAAGAGGACATAACACAGGTAGCAGCAATTACTAGGAAATAATTTAGGAACAGCATCAATGTGTTTGACTAGGATGCAAAATATAGAAAATGAAATATGAGAATTACGTATTATGCTGCTAGTAAGAACAGAGGTGACTGAGGTAGAAATTTTAAGATTGGAAGATGAATGAAGGAAGCACAAAATGCAAATGAGTCATTCTACACAATAATAATGGAAATGTCAATGATGTTCAAAAATCATAGATGTGTAAAAAACTGGGAAGAATAACACAAAGCAGAAAGGTTTAGAAACATTAATTTAATACTAGTTAAGACTGCGCGAAACAGTTTGCACAAAACTGCTTGGGGAAGCATTAAAAAAAGGAGAACTGACAGAAAACAGGAGAAGCAAGAACATTTGAGCAAGAATAAAAGGCATGTCAGAATTATATTGCAGACAGCTGTAATGCTTGTTGTAACCTGTATTCCACAACATGAACTGGACATCTACAAGAAGTGCAATCAAAATTCTTACCTGGTTTTGTGGAGACATGGCAGCTGCAACATCATGTGAATTCAATGCACGGCTTGTCATTCCATGCACAAGCTGTATCACATCCCCATGACGGATAGCATCCACTGGCTGTGATACCACTAAATCATTGCGTTGTGGCCGTTTGACAATCCACCAATTATTAACATCTTTAAAGGAATAGCAGGTCACCTGCTGTTGGTGTGAGCTGCCTCGTTTGTCACGATATCGTATTGGGTACACATGAGCGTGAGAGTGTAGCCAACATGTGCGGCCATGTGAGTGACGCAGAGTTATCTGTGAACCGTGCGCAACCTCAAGAGGCTGACCTCTTGTGATGGATGCCAGACCACCCTGGAAAATCATGCTGTAAACTCTTCAGTTCATAAAATAAAAACAACAACAAAGTGAAAACATTATTATTATTATTATTATTATTATTATTATTTATCACCTTTATGCAGGGTATTTACAATTTTTACCTGAAACAAAACATTTTTCTAGGGTATACAGTGTTGCAGCTATTATCTGGTTACAATTTATGGTACATGTAATGTTATTTTCCAAGTTGAATGCTTTTGTACTTCCATAATAGTACCGTCCAAAGTGTATGTGCAGTGCCCAAAATGACTTTTCTGTAGTTCTTCAATTTACTGCTTTCCCAGTACATTGCTCAGGTACTGTCTAAATGATTTTGAGATGGTCACACTTGCGTCTTATATCACTGGTATCACTTTTGTTTTTTACATTCCACATATGCTGTAGTTCTTTTGTAACGTCCTCCTCCTCCTACTACAGATCATAACAACGATAGTAGTAGTAGTAGTAAACAAACCCAGTTTCATCGGGCAGTGCATGTGGAAATTCAGAGGTTCAATGGTGGGGCTAACAGTATCTCGATGAACCTGTGTGTGTGTGTGTGTGTGTGTGTGTGTGTGTGTGTGTGTGTGTGGTGTGTGTGTGTGTGTGTGTGCGTGTGTGT
>Ga0123355_10008226_pt1 | contig 15753 bp, 15 predicted proteins | sample TergutEmb28metaG_3_FD_89872 | JGI IMG/M metagenome (GOLD analysis project Ga0123355, IMG submission 89872) | Embiratermes neotenicus P1 segment gut microbial communities from Petit-Saut dam, French Guiana - Emb289 P1 | ecosystem: Host-associated > Arthropoda: Insects > Digestive system > Gut ... | reverse complement strand
GGTCGCTGGTTCGATCCCAGCTGGTGTCAGTGGATTTTTCATTGACATAAAATCCTTCCGATCGCACTATGGCCCTGGGGTTGACTCAGCCTCTAACAGAAATGAGTACTGGGAGTATTTCCTGGGGGTAAAGGCGGCCGGTTCGTAACGCTGACAACCTTACCACCATCCTGTGCCGTTGTCACGAAATCTGGGAACCTTAACTTCCTGGAACCCTCTGGGCCACTCCAGGCCTGTAATGGGACTGCTTTACCTTAATCATACTGATGTAGCCTACAACAGCTTCTGTTGAATTCAAGCAGTTTGATGGAATGCTCATGCTACTGACATGTTTTCAGTATCAGTCATGTTGTAGGTGCACTTTATTGTGGTCTTCAGAGTCCCCTTAGTTGCTACTCTTGTTTAGTGAATACACGGAATATTTGAACGAGGTGCAGTACATATGATGATGACCACGAAGTTGAGGGAAGTGGGTTATTACTTCTTCAGTATTTTCATATGTGAGCATTGCACAACCTAACCACATGAACTCATGGACACACTACTGATTGTAGAAAGTTTTTTGATTTGACCACCATCTTTTTGTGCTGAGATACATTGCATTTTACATATTTAGAAGAGAGAGAATAATGTGTGCAAAGTACACCTCTTTTGACAGACGGAAAAGCATACAGCTGTTGTGTGCCACGGGTGGGACTGACTCTGCATAGGTTAATCAACAAAAAAAAATTTTCTTCCTTAATAGATGGTACAGTGTAAAATTTACATTTCGTATATTGGATGGTACCAGTGCAGAGTTCCTGGGTGCTCACAATATCATCAGAGGAGAAAATGATTCTTGCCAAAAGCTGTCTTAACAATGCCACAAAGTCCATCATGTGCACCATTTTCATGGGAGGTGGCAAGAAGCATGATTTTGTTTGGATTTCAGAATCTTTTTTATGCAGACTTAGGTTGAAAGCATTTTTCCTATTTTGTGTGGAGTATGGGACCAATTATTATTACAAATAATGATGGAAAATGTGGCCTTACCAAACATGTATTTTTGGAATTTTGTCAAGTGTCAGTGGGAGAGGTGGACAAATGTTGTAATATGTAGACATTCTGAGATAACTGTCTGTCTGTTATTATGTATACAACGTTTTGCAGTACAAAAAATTGAAGAATCCCATGTTGAGAAATTTAAGGTGAGGGGTAAATTAGATGACCTTTTATGTAGGTAGTTTAAAAATAGATTTAGATGTGGAGGATGGTGGAATGGCACTGAGAAATCACAGTCAGTGTTGTGTTTGACTGAGTAAATAACCCATGAATTTTATGATAATTGCATTTAGAGTATTGTATGAAATATTGGTGCTGTGATTGAGTCACCTCTGAAATTTCACTTGTAGTTTTGTTGATATTACATTTTTTATTATATTTTGAATATGGCTCTTCCATTAATATTAATAAATAAGAATATACCCTTATTTTCTTAAGTAAGCATGTACTTTATTTTTGTAACATAATTTCTTCATCTGCTGGTACAGTTTAGTCAGCATTTGAGGGCACCCTGAAAACATTGTTTTGGAAATGAGTTAGGAGCTTGTAGAATGTAACCTTTATTTGTTCTTTAAAGCTGGGAGAACCTAGTGAAGCGGAAGCCAGAGTAGTGTAGTCAGGATAACTGTCAGCTGGACAGTCTGGGGTTCAAATCCCAGTAGGGGAAAGAGATTTATTTTTCTCTTCTTGAGAACATCCAGACTGGTTCTTGAGCCCACCCAGCTTTGTATTCGGTGGGTGCTGGGTTTGTTTCTCAGGAGTAAAGCAGCTGGGGTCTGAAGTTAACTACTCACCTCCATCTAGTGCCATGGTTAAGAATGAATAGTGTTATACCTTGACTGTCCCCATACGCCTTCATGGCATGCACAAAGAAAACTTGAAAGCAGCTGGTGTAGTAGGTAGTACTAAGTTAGGAGCTTGGACCTTCTGTTGGTTGCTTATTACACTTAATTCACTCGAGACCCCTTAAACCTGAGACTGTAAATAACATTATTCTGAACCTTGTTTTGTGACACTGATGCAATACAGAAACTATTCCATATGGTTACGTTCTCATATTTGCTGTGGCATGGTGGGCAGAAATGTGTGCTAATGTCATTAAAGTCATTTTCTTGAGTAGTGGATTCAACATTTTCTTTCTCATGCACAATCATGGCTTCGGATTTGTTGAACAGATTAAGTACTTCAGGGCTGAACAACGAATTCTTTGCTAGAGCTTGTTTGGAGTGGCGAGAACGACTGGCAGAAGGAGAGTTTACACCAGAAAACCAACAGAAACTGAAGGCTGAAGCTGAAAAGGAGATGAGTCGTTTAGATCCGTGGAAGGTGAGTCGCTGGTGTAATGGATATATTTATTCTTGAAGTGTTCATGCTAGAATAGTGTTTAGTGTGCCTTAAATGTGTGCATGAAATTATTATTCATAACTATATGTAAGTGTACAGTGTTTAATTGTTTCATAGTGTAGGTATTCTAATTCTAAGATGTTTGACAGGTCAATAATTAGACTGATGCTCTTATGAAGACTGACATTTATTTAAGGTTTATGTGGAGGTATATGTCTGCATTGTCCAGATGTGCTGTGGGATCTCGTGAAATGTACACAGTGACAGTTGCTGCACATGTGATAGTGGAAAATCTCAATAGGAAATTTAATGTAGACAGTTTCTTTGGGAGATGAATTTGATGATCCTGTCAACTATTGTGGGACTTTTGAACAAAATCATAAAGAGATGCTGTAGGTGTATATGTAAAAGACTCCACATGAAACAGGGTTGTACCTGTTTGTGTGACAGGTAACTTGATAGGATTCAGTGGGAAGAACGAGCAAGATCTGTACTCATGATGAATATACACAAATTGCCAAGCACAAAGTAACTTTGGACAGCTCAGAAACCCACCGTCATAATGTATACATCAGTGTTCAGCATATTTTAGTTGAATGAAATATACAAGTGGTCCTGGGGTTTAAGTTCAGTACTACAGGGCTTATTCCAGAGGTATTCAGAGCCAGAAATTTCATACACATATGCATCTGATTCACATCAGTTACAGCGCTTTTTTTTTTTTTTCTTGTTAATTTCTCCTGCTGCCTGCCACACAAATAGGCCATAATATTTTTTTTTTGGATCATTTACTAGAGTAATCAGATGGCTAATATTTTTATCCGGTGTGACATCTTATCATGCTTCTCACAGTCATCTCTAACATCTTTATATCCAGGAATTAGTTATCCCAAACAAAAATCCACATTCTGTTCCTTAGTCCTTTCCATAAACTTGCTGAAATGTTGTGTAAACATCAGTGATATCTTTCTTCATTTTCGGCAGATATTAAACATTTATTTCCTGCTGTAACAATTTATTACCCCTGTTTCTGATAAACATAATCTGACTGTTGTATCAGTCACAAAAGAAACTTAACTGAAATGTTATGTGACATAAAACTCCTGAATCATGTAGTCATATGATTCATCATACTCCACCTCAGTCGTTATGCCAGTTATTGCATGAAACATTAGTCTGTCAGACCTTGTTAGTACCAAAAATACATGTGAAGGTTTTATGTATGATACTTATTGCTAGCGTATTGTTTGTTGTCACAGTTAAGCAGTCTTCATGAAGAACAGGGCAAACAACTTAAGGCAGTTAAAATACAGTTTATATAAAAACAGAGAGTAAAACATCTCTGGCAGTCACATGTGTGTTGCCACAGTAGACTGGAAATGGAAATTCACTTTCCCAGAGATATGACTGCTCAATTAGTGACTCTAAAGTCTTTGCTCTGTTGCTGTATATTGTTTGCAAGAACAACATTCTCTCTTTACGGAAATAGTTTACTATTGGATCCCTGTTATCTTTAGTGCTCATGTTTGTAACAAGTAATTATAACAGAGCATCCATTTAAGTCACAGACTCCAAGTGGGTTGTAGGGAAACCAAAATATTGAGAGAGTACTATGTTATTATTGAGCATATGTCAGTGATCCCCAGCTCATTTAATCATTTGGTAGTATGGGATATTTTGAGCTGTTTTTTTTTTCTTCCTGCCCAGCTGAAACATTTTGAGCCAATCTGGGGTGAGAAGCATGAACCATCCTGTGACAGTACCCCACTGCTCTTATCAAGTCCTGCACGACCATCATTGAAAACAACAATCAAGTTGAGGCCTTCGACATCGGCAAGTATAAGGCATAGCAAGATAGTTCCAAGGAGACCAAGAACAGTTGGTGCTGTAACCAGAGCGATAACTAACTACTGGGTTCGAGAAGAGGCTGACAGCACGGCTGATAAGCCACCCAGCCCTGCTGAGAAGAGGTCAGCATCAGATCAGTCTGATGGGAACGAGGAAGGAAAGGAGGTGCATAAGAAGCTGAAAGCTGTCTCAAGTTCTGCAGGTAGTTATACCATCTGTGTTAATATTTTTAATATTTGGCCTGTTGTGGCATTACAGAATGGGGTCAAGCAGGCAGAGTTTGAAGCTGATGATTTCCTGTAAAACTACATGGCATTACCTTTTTTGTTTCTTGATTTTCATCATTTTTCCTTTCTAGAGGGATTTTTAAGCATCTTCACCTGAACTGTTAACATTGTGAGGATTTGTCTGTTTATATATTCTTTCCGGTTACTTGTGTAGTGTTCCATGCAGTCTGTTATGTGTTTGATTTGTGATTTAGTCATTACTTGTTATTTCTTACAGATACATGACATTGTAATTCTTATATAATATGCTCCTCAGGATCTTGGTTTGATTGAAATACCATATAAATTTTTAAAAAATGAAATCACTCCCTCATTGTGTTAAAGCCTACCATTTTTTCTAATCTTTTATTGGACATGTGTGGTAACAGGATGTGTATTTCTTTACTGTATCCAGTCATCTACATGCACGTTATAACGTGTCTGTTGACAAATTCTTTGAACTACACTGTGAACTTCAAGTTTTGATTTTGTTATAAATGTGTTTTATATATATATATATATATATATATATATTTGAATGATGCCATCCCATTGTGCATGTGTAACAAAATTTTATTGCAAAGTACCGTCTATACACAACAATTGAATAGCAGTTGTAGTTTTACAACTGATTAATCAGGCTACGTGTTTTGACCGTTTTATCCTGCCATCATCAGTATTCTGTGGGCCTGATGATGGCCGGATAAAACGGCCGAAACATGTAGCCTGATTAACCAGTTGTAAAACTACAACTGCTATTCAGTTGTTGTGTGTAGACGGTACTTTGCAATAAAATTTTTGTATAATTTTTGTCTTATTGAATTTAGCATCACCACCTGAATTCATAGTTCATTATAAGTTTGAATTAATACACTTAGTAATTTATACCAGAAGTGCCAGTTCTTCACATAGGATTCAATGTCATACAGTATAGTGTACCCGCTATTTATTTTTAGTGTATCTGTACAGTCTGCTTCTGCACCAATACAACAACCAGCAATGTAAATGCTCAGGGTAGTAAGTAACACAAATAGCACTATAACAAAAGCCATGTAATAATAAAATTTACTGTTGAACAAATCAAAAGAGATCACGTGGAGGTAGTGCAGGCTCCAAGTCTTGAGGGAACTTGGATGTACAAATATCCTTACTGTGATCGTTGGCTTCTTGCCAGTTTAATAAAATTCACATGAAAACTCCTGCATGGTGCTGTGGGCCATTAACCCATCAAAAAATAAACTGGTACTGACCACACCACCACACAGAGACACTGACCTTCTCCGATACTGTCCCAGCTGATGCAGAATTTTAAAGTCAGTACTGAGCCAGAATTTTGTATTTGTCAAAGTTTGAAATTTGTCCACTGGACTTTGTTGATAATACATATTGTTTACTTATTTTGCTTTATATATGTGTGTATATATGTATATATATATTTTGTCTTTTTTTTTTTTTTGCAGAGGAAAACTCTACTGATGTTGGAATGGTACACTCGGTGAATGCTGAGGAGTGTGTCTCGGGAAATGGCATCAGGACAGAAACGGCAGAAAACAGTGTGGGGGGTGCAGCACTTGCTTATGAGACAGATGTTACGATATTCAAATCAGAGAAAGAACCTGAAGCAGCAGCTGCTGAGTCAAGTGTGAACTGTGAATCTGAGCCGACTACTGCAAGAGAAACTGTGGCATGTGAAACTGATGATGTAGAATGTAAATCAGAGGAACATGTCACATCTGAATCAGCAGAGTGTGAGATGAGTTTTGTGACATGCACTGTGAAGGAAGAAGATGTTTACATTGATAGAGAAACAGAAGATGAGCATGTCATGCCTGAAGTTGACACTAGTGTGAAATGTGAATCCAAAAAGCAACAGTGTGAAAGTGGAGAGAGGGACAGTGTTGAAAGGAATATTGATCTGAAACTTGACTGTGACACTCCTTCAGACATCAGACCTCTTCTTGGCGATGTGGAAGTGTTACAGAAATGTGAAACAGAGGTGGCAGCAACAGAAATCGATAGTGTGGGTTCAAATATGAGGAATACGGTGGATCAAGACCTGGATTTGGTGCAAGAAATGACAGTGAGTGATGCTGTTCACATGACATATGAATCAAATGTGGTGCTTGGACATGATGTAATTCATGAGAGTGCCATTTTGGATTCATCTGGTTATATTGTTAATGGTGATAGTGTTATTCAGACCAGTGGTAATTCCAAAGAGGGTGATACAAAGACTGCAGTGGATGTGCCTGGTGAAGTAGAATCTTTATCAGGGCATGAAGATTTAAAAGTGGAAGAAGATGAGGATGCTGCAGAGGTTCAAGCTGCTTTGCTGGCGGCCGTGACTGGAAGTGAAGGCTGCTGCTGGGATGTGGACTCTACTGAAAAGTTGTTGGCTGAAGTTCCGCTTGTTGCAGTCCCAGTGACACTAGCAGTGGTTGAGGACGCAGTCAAAGACGTTGAGGTGATTCCCATGCAGGAAGAACTTGAAGTTAGACTGGAGCAAGGTACTTTACCTGTGGCTCCAGAAGATGCATTATCTATGGATTGGTCTTATCCTGTTAAGATGGACTCGGCTATTGTCACTGCAGCTTTGGATGATATAGGTGATGGCACATCATCCACACTGAAGACAACACAAGCACAGTATCCAGAGTACTCCACAAGTCAGGCTGTTAAACTGGAGCTTGAAGGTAGGAGTTTTTTCACAGTAAAATTGTCTTGTTGCGTCATATTGCATTAAAATGTTACCATCTGCATATTTTACATGGCTCTGTGGTGTTGTCTACCTCAGTAGTTCATTATTGTGACATGTATTCAGATCGCTTTTCCAGAGTTGAGATGACACTGTTAAATGACTTTTCCACAAACTAGGTCTTGCATTTTTTTAACAATAGACTTTATAGAAAAGGGTTTTGATATTATAAAGCAGCCATTTGTATGCTTGCAGGCTCTGTAATGGCCGTGGAAAGGTTTGTATTTGCCCACAAAAATTTTGTGACATGCTTAAAAAGCTAACACTCCCTATTCTGCAGTTGTATTTATTGACATTCATCAGGGATGGTATTAATTGTGAGTGGGACTAAAAGATGGCAACAGTAAAGTAGAGGAGACTTTTTTTTTTCTTCCATGCTTAATGGTAACGTCACTACCTTATAGAATATACTTAGGATGTATATGGAGATGACTTTTTCAGATATGGAGGGTAACTATGAATACAGTGAATTAGTATCTGCAGACAGCTCAAGTCAAGAACACTAATCTTGGCAAACAAATTCTGGGTACTTGCACTGCTGTTCCACTGGACATCTTTAGGAAAAGTGTTGAGTTTGTGTGTTCTGTGTTTCAGCAGCATGTGCACAATACTGGGGTTTGTGTTGATATCTGACACTAAATGATAGAGTATGGGCATTGAAGTGGTTCAGTGAGTTGTAGCAATATAGCATTCTCTTTAGAAGATAAAAGCAATTTAATACTATGTACTTACATTACAATCACTTTGTGTATAGTTGATGTGACTCAGATGATGGATAGTATATAACATAATTGTGTTGTGCAGAAAAATGTTACTGTGTGCAATTCTCTGTCAAGTTAAATATCATTGTTACAGTGACACTCACACCCGAGGCTGTGACTAGCGCAGACAGTTTGGTAACAAGCACTGTTGGTGGCTCACAACATAATACAGCTGCTTCATCTGCACCTCCAGCTGTATCCAAGACGAATGTTGCCACTGTGATACCCCCCACCACAATAGTCTGTTTGCCGTCTGCGGTTTCAGCACCAAGTTTCATGAACCACACACAGTTGAGTAGTTGCCTGAATGCTCCAACAAGCAGCAGTGTTGTGAGTTCGAGCCTAACCAAGACAGCTGCTGTAGCCAGTTCTAGTGCTGTGCCCTACTTGGCCCTCAGCAGTAACACCCCTGTGCGGGCCCTCCCCACCCACCTGCCAAAGAGCCAAGCCAAAGCTAAGCAAAGGGACTCCTCCCAGGTTAATTATTATATTTTTATTGGTTTATGTGTTTAGGAAAGCAGTTAGCAATACTGTGCTGTTGCCTTGCCTTATTGTGTGCGGTGTGCATGGTTAAAAGGAATTCATTTTAAACCTACTTTCATACTAGAGGACTGTGTAGTTAAATTCTCAAGCTCAAGCAAGAATATGTTGCAATTTTTACAAAAAAAAAGTAACACTGCATAGAAGTGTTCAGGAAGGCATTTGGTTATGGTTTCAGTCGTGGTATTCCAAGTAATGTTACATATAGCAACTCAGCTATGTCCAGTGGAAATATGCCAGCCAGGGACTAGCTGCTCAGCCTGAGATGATTTGTAGTTTTCCTGATTTCCTCAAAATAAATGTTGTGTTGCTACATTAAAAAAGTCCAAGACCACAATCTCATCCCTGTTTGTATTCATAGCCATGTTCAATCTTGCATTTCTAGAGCTATAAGATATGTTGCAATGTACTTTATTGTGGGAGTCTGCACATTTTCCAAAAATCTAATAGTTTCCTCAAGATTGTAGGTGCCAGAAGGGTGACATTAAAGAAGTAAAGTACCGAGGACACACAACTATTAGACACCAAGATTGTAAACTGCAGTGATTATGTGACAACCCCCCACTACCAAATTTCATGGCAGGTAGTGTGTATTTGAAGCTTGTGGATGAATAAACATGGTGGCCTTCCTGCTATTCATTTTATGTGCGTCATACAGAGAACCAAGTAACGTGTAGCATGTTTGCACAGATTTTAAGTTTTTCCCCCCCAGAAAAAAGAGGATAGTATCTTTTATTCATAAGATTGTTTTTACATTTCTGCAGGTGAGTTCTGGCGGTTCTGGTGGAGGTAGCCGCGGTTCACGTGGTTCATCTAACAAACCTCCACCTGGTGCCGTGAACCTTGAGCGCAGCTACCAGATCTGTCAGGCTGTCATCCAGAACAGCCCCAACAGGGACCAACTGCGTTGCCAACTAAAGCTCCCTCCGTCGTTGCTGGCTGCCAATGCCAATTCTTCTGGGAGTAATAACAAGAAGTCTGAGAGTTCTGTCCCTCCTCGTGCTGCTACTCAGTATGGAGTTGTGACATCATCGAGAAATGGAAGTGGCCCACCTAATAATTCTGTCAGTGGCAAGCCCTTTACACCACCACTACCTGCACCTGGTGGCTATCCCATGGTACCTGGCAGCAACGGTCTTAGTGTAGCAAAACCTGTGACATCTTTGGGTGGCCAGGGGAAGGTGACTAGTTCACGCGGTGGAACCTACCATCAGAGACAGCAGTCACCACCAGTGGTTGTACGCCACGTGTTTACTTCATCACAAGGCATTCCTGTTACAATGGCTGTTTTACCCCAGTCTCAAGCCCCTCCAGAGGTGAGCCATCCTGTTATTATTTGCTGGCTACTCATGCAGATTAAAGGGGGAGGAAGTAGAAGTCCTCAGCAAAGAGACTAGGGAGGATACATGAATGAGTTTCTATTATGATTTATTTATGTGCAGACTGCTCTTTTAACAAAAGAGAATAAAGAACTTTGTCATGTCCTGGAAGAAAAGAGTTCATTTATTTGCAGGGTATCAAATTACAATCAAAGCAAATTGCTGTAGCTGTAATGCTGTAGCCTTGTATTCAGGAAGTGCCCAGTTCAAATCTCAGGAGGGACAGTGGCTGTTCTGACTAAAGTTTCCAAAGTGTCCAGACAGATACCGGAATTGGGCCAGTTAGGTTAGCATTATTTTGTTCCAAATCCTTTCCATTCATCGGTCATAGCATGTCTGCTATATAGTCTGAGGTACCGACAGCATTGTAAACCACACCACAAAGTAGGAAAAGTCAATCAGATATTCCAAGTTATTTCATAGAATTTTGGATGATTGGTTGTATATGGAGTAGAATTTCATGAAAACCTAATTAATAGTTATATAAATTTTAAAAGAGTTCAACTTTTTTTCCTGTTAGCTTATTTCAGTTGTAGCTTAGTCATATAAAGGTGTGCACGGTGGTCTGTAATTCCCAAAGGAAAACACATATTGATAGTGTTTGAAGGGAAAGAGCTGAGGACAATATTTGCATAAGAGAAGAGAAGTAATAGGAGGATACAGAAACCTACATAATGTGGAGCATCATAATTTGTACTTTTTGCCAGATATTTGTATGGTGACAGTCAAGAAGGGTAATACGCATAGAGCAGGCATGGGAGAGATGAGAAATTTGTACGAAATTTTAGTAAGGAAACCTGAAGGGAGGGAAGCGACTTGAGAGATCAAAGTGTAGGTAGTATAATATTAAAGTAGATCCCAAACAGGATGTGATGGGGTGAACTGAATATATATCTGGCATGGGATATAGGTATTGATAGGTACAGTAATGGATATGTTGGTACGTTAGATGTTCTCTATTGTGCAGTGCAAATTCCCATGCCACAACATTGAATTTCTGTGCCAAGGTGCCACTGTTGGTTTCTTTCTTCTCAACCTTTGATAGGCACAGTAATGGATATGTTGGTACTTTAGATGCAGTTGAACTGCAATTATGGTGCAAATTGTAAAATAATGGTAATTAAACACAGTAATGGATTTCTGTCAGTTATTTCAGTACTCTGCACGAAAGAATTATTGTACACAATTACCATATTGACCCAAATAAGACGATAATTTTTTCCAAATTCATCATTAGAAAACAGGTGTTTGCCTTGTAATTGTGCATAAATTTAATTACAGTCTGTGAATAGGGTAAATGTATCTGCTGCAGCTAGGTGAACAGAGAAATTTACACAGCTTACACATGTTGCTCCATACCTCTTACTTCGTTATTGATGTGCCAGCAGCTGACTTTAGGTCAGATTATTCAAGTGAGAAGTTGGTAAAGTATCATCATGTAAAAATCATGGGTGACTGTCTTGAACAATAAGATGCAACAGCATCTAAAGTACTGACATCAGTGAACTGCAGTTATGGTGAAAATTGTAAAATAATGGTAATTAAACATGCAGAAGAAAGAAACCAATAGTGGCACCTTGGCACAGAAATTCCATGTTGTGACATTGAATGTCTAATGCTGGAGTAAACAATAATAACTATTATTCCAATGGTGCAAATTTAATCCGAAAGACATTTTGTGGGCCCTATGATGGGAATTCCAATGTAACTGATGAAAAATTTCTGGGATTTGTGCCAGAAAAATGTGAAAATGACCTTCACTTTACCCAAGAGACAGTATACATGAAGGTGTGGGTTGTTGCTACATCCCAGCAGGACATGCTGCAAGATTTCAAAGCCTGCAGTGGTTGGGCATTAAGATTTATGTATCATAAATGGTTAGCTCTTCACTGGAGTACATTATTGCACAAGGTTCCCAGTAACAGACTGATTCCCAGCAGACACACAGATTTTTCTCATTGCCCTTAAATTCAGACCAACTGTGTGTCCCAGCCAGCCCCCTGTCCACTGGGTTGTAGGTGTCTGCATAGGGGTAGGGTGGCCATATTATGAAGCTGACCACACACCTTTATCAAAGGTAAACTTCTAGACTGTGAGGAGTTCTATTTGCATGCTGTCATGGTACTTGCCCTACATGACATGTTGCCCAGCCATTGGACAGCTCTGCACATGGAAGTACTGTATTTCATCTTTATCATCCTGGAATAGGGAACAATCCTGTGGGGCTGGCACCTGTATATTTTTGGAGGGGATGGTATTAATACTAAAAAATTGTAATGCTTAAGACTTTGGGACAATATACATTCCCTGCTGCAGTAATGCAGTACACTGTTGATAAAGGTAAAATAGCCATCATATGTTCTTCCCAAAACTTCTCATTTTACTTTCAGTATCTGATAATGCTGCTACTCCATTGCAGCAAGCCCTCCTTGACTGCAGATGTGTCCAATGCTTATTCATTACACACATGAAAATAAATGCAGACAGTAAACTGCAGAAAATTTGATTATATGTGGTCTGCCAAACACATTGTACTGATACACAAATTGAACTTGTAAGAAGCTAAAGATGGTTTTGCTTTTACCTCTGTGTTTGTCCAGTGCATTTCTTTTATCATTGTCCTGATCACTGCAGCTGTCATGGAATGTTCGAGCTGGTGGCAGGCTTTCTTTAAAATCAAGCTGCCTTGCTCAGTGTAGCAATAAATCAAAGACCCTGTATAATCAGCCAAGTTTGATTTATTAGGCTATGTTAGCAGTGTTAATTTGTAGGTAAAGTGTCATCCTGCAATTTATTCCTCCCATGTCTGTCACTCTTAACCTATTTCAAACTCCAGTACAGAATGAAGGACATTATACGGCGAGGAACTCGATATCTTTATTCTGTATTTTCTGTACATTAAGTCAGAGAGGAAAGCAGAATTGAAAAATGGTTTTCCATTGCCAGTCATCAGAGAGAATAGATTGAATGTCCACCGTTACTAAAAATGCCTTTCATAACTGCCTGTTGTATAAAAAGCATTATGAAATTGTTGAATATGTAACATTTGTCACAGAAGGCCATCCAAATTCAGGAAAAATGTGCACCAGGTCTTTGGATGAATACACAGCATGAGTCAGATCCCTACATTATTAGAACCTCAGGTTAACAGTACTTGAGAAAAATTAGGGTTTGATCATTAAATAAGAGTTTGTTGAAGATGTGTGATACCACATTTTGCGTAATGCCAAAGTCAAAAGTAGGGCAGCTGTTAAATAGCTTTGCTGTTTTGCTGACGAATTAAATTTATGATAGGTGTGTAATGTTAGACACAGTCTAAAAAGCTGTTGTAAAATACTTTCAGTTTAGATACTGCTTTTGGGATGCTTGAAAATGTGAGCAGCGTACGTGAACTGCAGTGCGGTTTGTGATGGATATGTTGAAAGCACAGATTTTTCACTTTTCAACTCTATGGACATCACACATGACATTTGTGTGCAATTATCCCTAATGATATGATATATTTGTGAACTGCAATTGGGTTGACATCCGGTGGCAGTAGTACAGTACACATTTACACACAAACAATACACAGAACAATACAGAGACAGAACACCCGGAACGGAACATACACAACAATGAGAATACGAGGTCAGTCCCAAAAGTAATGAGAATGATTTTTTTAAAAAAAATTTATTGAACATACATGCAATTACAGTTTATCCCCTTCAAGGTAGGCTCCTTGCGATCGAATACAGTGATTCCAGCGTTACTGCCACTCTTCATAGCAGTGGAGGAAGTCTTCACTTCAGATGTTGTTCAAAGCCCTCGTCACAGCTGCCTGGACGTTTTCAACTGTCCCAAAATTATATCCTTTGAGGTGGGTTTTGAGCTTGGGGAATAAAAAGAAATCACACGGAGCCAAGTCAGGGCTGTACGGTGGGTGGGGAAGCGGTGTGATATTATTTTGAGCCAAAAATTCCCACACATCGGACAAATTCTTCGGGACCAGTTTCACGCAAATTTTTCTCATGTGCAGATCTTCCGTAATGATTTGGTGGACATCCATTTTCGGTAGTCCTACCTCCTCTGCGATTAACCGCACATTCAAATGTCGGTCCCTATCCAGAACAGCCTTCCCACGAGCCACATTGTTCTCAGTTCTTGAAGTTCAAGGACGCCCTGCACACTGTTCGTCCTCAACGCTCTCCCTTCCGTCCTTGAACGCCTTGTGCCACCTGAAGACTTGGGATGAAGACAAAACAGCATCCCCATAAGCTGTCCTCAACAACTGCAACGTTTCGGAACCAGATTTTCCGAGTTTCATGCAGAACTCAATCGTGTAACGCTGCTCGAGGCTCCTCTGCATTTTCGCCCATGACAAGACACAAAAACTACTACGCACTTTGCTAACGTACCGACTGCTACAAAGGAGCGGACTCAACTGAGGAAGGTCAAACTGCATACCTCGGTTCCTCCTCCATCTACCACGACCACCACTCTCCTTTCCTGGCCCTTCTTTGCTGCGCAAAAAAATCATTTTCATTACTTTTGGGACCGTCCATGTACTTAAACTAACAAATGAATATAGAACATAACAATAAGAATACATAATTTACAAAATTAAATAGAAGCATACAAAACATAAAGCCATATACAGTGATACAAAATAGAGCCAGAAGAGTATGAAAAAAATGCAATAAACAAAACAGCCATATAAGCAGTGAACTTCATTTGATCTATATATCTTCTAATAATGATAGACACCCTGTTACTAAGACCTTCACTCCAATTCACTACACCTGTTGAGACTTCACTTCTTTCCATTTAAAACTTCACCCAACTACACTTCAATCCACTTCACTACACTTGTTGACACTTCACTTCTTCCCATTTAAACTTCACCCAACCACACTTCACTACCATCTCATTTGGCTTAACCCCATGTAAATTTCCTACCACTTCATTTCACCTCACATCACTACAATTCACCTCACTTCACCCCATTGCACTTTTAGATGATTTTCACCACACTTCTATTTCTTTTCCTTCACCCTGTTTATTATTGCTTTCCTCACTCTCTTTCTAAAAGTTTTAGGTTTACAAGGGATAGTCCCTAATGCTTCTGCAAATAGTTGGTTCTAGTTTTGTATGGTCCTTTTTACAAAGGAATACTTCCTGATATCCTTTCTTTGCTTTCTGTCCCTAATTTTCCGAACGTGATCAACCCTACTCAAATAGTAAGGCCTTTGCTACCTGTCGCGTATAGCTTTCCACGCCCGTTCCCCAGAGCACGCTTTAAAAAGTGCACATAAGCGTGCTATCCTACACTGAGCCAAGGTTTCCCAGTCAGAATCTTTCATATGATTAGTAAATTGAGCAGCTTTCGTTTGTACTCGGTCTAACGCATTTATCTGTCCATCTATGCACGGATCCCGGCATGCAGTCCCATTTTCAATAACAGGACATACCAAGGACATGCAGGCTAAACTTTTTGTGTTCCTATTTCCTCTTTTGAGAACACACATTACAAAGTGAAGTGCTTTCCAGGCTTTTTGCACTGTGTACTTTACTTGTTCCACCCAGTTTAAATCACTTCATATGATTATTCCCAAGTATTTACAACTGCTCGTTTCCGGAATTTTTTGATCACAAAGGGAGTAACGCAGTGGACTTTTAACCTGAGCTCTCATAAATGTCATTTGATAGTACATAATTCAAAATTCCTGTTATAATCAATACCAGTGATTATGGCAGATGAAAATTGTAGCTCTTGTAGGAAGCAAAGACAGCAGTAGGTGGAATATGGCTTCAGGATTGATGTGTGTGTGTGTGTGTGT
>Ga0123355_10008225_pt1 | contig 15753 bp, 13 predicted proteins | sample TergutEmb28metaG_3_FD_89872 | JGI IMG/M metagenome (GOLD analysis project Ga0123355, IMG submission 89872) | Embiratermes neotenicus P1 segment gut microbial communities from Petit-Saut dam, French Guiana - Emb289 P1 | ecosystem: Host-associated > Arthropoda: Insects > Digestive system > Gut ... | reverse complement strand
CCCCCCCCCCCCCCCCCCCCCCCCCCCCCCCCCCCCCCCCCCAGGAAATATTCCTGGTACTCATTTCTGTTAGACGCTGATTCGATCGTAGGAACCGTACTGCGGCCGGAAGGATTATGCCAAAGAAAAACTCCAGCGACAAAATCGGAAAATGAGCTCGGGACCTTCCGGCTTGTAACGCAATGCCTCAACCAAATGCGCCACCGCGTGCCACCTCTTAGCAATTGCAGTATAAAACTTAGTGGCCACGGCGACCTGGCGCTCGAGGTTTGTGCACCCCTGGTGCAGACTATGAAGACGTCGCAAATCCCTCACGATAACCTGCCAGTGAGCAGACTTTAGACAGGCACCTCTTGACACAATACATTAAGAAGTTCGGGATAGACAGGTGTTTGTAGGCTGGAGAGGCACATTTATCTGTTAAATGAAGTCGGAACAAACTGAATATTGCCTGATTCATGGAGGTAATGCAAGAAATGGATATAGGTACAAGAATAATAAGAAGAACAGAACAAGGAGAAATGTAAGAACTGGATATAGGTATAAGAATAGTAAGAAGAAAGAGGAAAAATAGAGTATAAGAAGGAAATGGGTAAGGACAGGAAGTAGAGGTGGAAAATGATAAAGCAGAATTAAAAGAAGGGAAGAAATGAGCGGAACGTGATAACAGAGAAGATAAATAAAACAAAAGAGATGTGGAAATATATAAGACGGGAAAACGGAAGAGAATGATTAGAAAAAGGAGATAAAGTTTATGGAGAAGTAGGAGACGAAGAAAAATTGGATGGAGAAAGAAGTGGAAGAGAGAAAGTAAAACTGGGAGGAAGAAGAAGTGAACGGAGAAGAATCTAATGATAAGATTGTTGGTGAAAGAGGACGACGTACTCAATGCCCAGTTTCCACTCGCTCCCTGTCTTTCACCTCAGTCCCGAAGACTCCACTAGCTAATCGTATTGACGGCTGGCATTGTAGTTTGCGCCCCACGACGGTGGGCAAAACAAAACCCAAGCCAGTAGGTACTGCATACTGATCGGCGAGTCGATCAGTTCCTAGCGCTGTACAAGCCATCACGTTCCAACTAAATGCTCCTCTGACAGCTAAAGCACCCCCCACCCCCCTCTCGAAGAGCACTGCCGGCAAGAGATCTAGTGATAGTTTCAACCTCACCCCTCATCAAACCTTCCCAATACCTTTTAATATCAAGATGCCTTACACACGTGCATTCTCAACTCAAGATGTCGCTGCGTCTAACTTCCAACATCCGAGCACGTAGAGACATGCTAAAACACGCAACTGAAGACAAGGTTTTAAAACAATACCGATCTTGATTATAACCTCAAAGGTTTGCATTTTCGTCGTAACTTCAATTTCCGACTTGCAAGCAGCACTTCACATCTAATGTTAGAATATCTAATAAAGAGAAAATACTGTTTACAATTAACAACTACAAAAAGTCGGCAATGCAGAACTCTGAGTTTGGTAGGAATGTCCCGCATTCAGTGAAACCCATTAAAAGGCATGGGATTGTCCGGCAGTGAAGGTACAAAATGCCATCTCGTCCGAAAAGAACAGCCTCCACTTCTGGGTTACACATCTGCCCTGAAGATGGAGACAGGTAAATAAATCAACAGCTTCACGCTCCAGCCGTCTATGCTGGCAAGTACTAACTGGAGAAGAGCATGACGGGGCCTCAGAAACGTTGTGGTTTTGGTATTGATAAAAATACTAAACACACTGTCGGCAATCGATAACGAACATCCATTTGGTCGCAGCAACTGTCTCGTGCACACGAGACGCCCTCTCATATTGTCGTCGGTTTAGTACTGCTCGTCATCATAGCATTGTGGTTGCTACGAACCTGGCTTAAAAACCGGCTTCCAGGTAAGAGAGGACACGAGAACTTACACACTAGCACTGTTCCATTAGTACAATATTGTTTGTAGGTCGACAATGACGGATATGCCAATGATGCAGAACATGCCCGCGATGTGGCCGACATGTTTAAAACGAGCGCAATATTTACGGAAGTGACATGTCCACAACAAGAATAAAACAAGCCACATTGATAATACTAATGTACCCGGACTACAAATCAGTGCAATACGAACTGCTAGGAAAAGTGTTGGTGTTACATTTTATCACCCAATCTCAAAATGTTGTTTGGCTTTTAGACCGCATCAATGTACTTAACCGCATAAGTGAATAAGACTAGCAATGTACATATAACTATTGTTGCCGTGGAAAAACAATAGGCATTATACATTATAAGTTATTTGTAGCCTTAGGTCAGGATGCAAAGCCCATGCGCCATATTATATGTCACCTGTTGCCTGTCCGGCTGTGCAGTATTTTTCCACACTGTCTCGTAAAGGAACGATTTCCAGAAGAAGAAGAAGAAGAAGAAGAAGAAGAAGAAGAAGAAGAAGAAGAAGAAGAAGAAGAAGAAGAAGAAGAAGAAGAAGAATAAGAAGAAGAAGAAGGTAATGATGATGATGATTCAAAATAAAATATGTGTTTTGATTTTCTCTACAACTATGTCTGAAACATCTCCAATTCCAAGAAGAATTCAAGGAGATATTACCTAAAGGTACAAAACTCGCCATGTAAAGTACCCGTTAAACCTGTCACATTTTAATGAAACTCGAATTTTCTCCGCGGATTTTCGAAAAATCTTCAAATATAAAATAAAATGAAAATACGTTCTGTGGGAGTAGAGTTATCCCACGCGAACGGGCAGACAGACACATGACGAAGCTAAAAGTCGTTTTCGCAATTGTACGAAAGCCCCTAACAACCTAAATTAGGTCCGTATCTAAAGATGTAGTTCGTACCGCGCAGTAAACACCGTCCATCTCGGTTATAAGTACCAGCCAGTTGACGCTGTACAAGGAAGTAGTAGCTGTTTGTCCTGAGATCCATACAAAGCACAAATCCACCGCGTAGGCAGAACCTAGAAGGGTTGAATGTCAAATTGGTACATATAGTAACCACTGCGATTTAAATGAAACAACCAACGGCACACGAAAATTATTTGATACTATATATTCTATAACAGTCAGTTGCCAAAATCAATTAATAATCCACTGTGGCCGTACGAGGATACTGAGTACAATATCTGACCACAGACCTAAGGCGGAAGAAGGGAGAGGGGCTTCAGACAATTGCACAGTCAGGAACCTCCCGTTTGGTATTGCTCATCACACATTCTTAGAATACCAAAAATATGGAGGACGACATGAGGGGTAGCATGAAATAGCTACAAGGAAATTTACATAAATTTTTATTCTAAATTTAACTACTGCCATTGGGTAACAGCCCAATTGCAGTAAATAATAATAATAATAATAATAATAATAACAACTAAATTCCTTAAAAGGTGATACCACGTGGAAGATCCAGGTGAAAATATCAGACAAATATTAAAGCAGGTGTTAGATAAAGAAGAAGTTAACAGTCTAGTGCCCACTAGACACAGAACAGACAAGTGCCCACTAGACACAGAACAGACTAGGGCCCACTAGACACAGAACAGACTAGGGCCCACTGGACACAGAACAGACTAGGGCCCACTAGACACAGAACAGACTAGGGCCCACTAGACACAGAACAGACTAGGGCCCACTAGACACAGAACAGACTAGGGCCCACTAGACACAGAACAGATTAGGGCCCATTAGACACAGAACAGACTAGGGCCCACTGGACACAGAACAGACTAGGTCCCATTAGACACAGAATAGACTAGGGCCCACTAGACACAGAACAGACTAGTGCCCACTAGACACAGAACAGACTAGGTCCCACTAGAAACAGAACAGACTAGGTCCCACTAGACACAGAACAGACTAGGGCCCACTAGACACAGAACAGACTAGGACCCACTAGACACAGAACAGACTAGGGCCCACTAGACACACAATAGACTAGGGCCCACTAGACACAGAACAGACTAGGGCCCACTAGACACAAAGCAGACTAGGGTCCACTAGACAGAAAAGACTAGGGCCCACTAGACACAGAACAGACTAGGGCCCACTAGGCACAGAACAGACTGGGGCCCACTAGACACAGAACAGACTAGGGTCCACTAGACACAGAACAGACTAGGGCCCACTAGACACAGAACAGACTAGGGCCCACTAGACACAGAACCAACTAGGACCCACTAGACACAGAACAGACTAGGGCCTACTAGACACAGAACAGACTAGGGCCCACTAGACACAGAACCGACTAGGACCCACTAGACACAGAACAGAGAGTGTCTCCAACCTGTTTCAACACGGCACTGAAATTTTGGGCTCCACATCAGGCTGGAAGTTTACGTAACTGTACACAAGCACGTAATAGGTGCCCTCAAGCAACACTTCAATTAGCCGGCCCTCTGTCGCTACAGATAGAATATGGCACAGCACATAGGAAGTATACATACCTTTGTTCAGAAGTCAGCTTAAACTTAGTTGCGTTTAATGGGCAGACTTACCTGAAAAAGAAAGAAACCAAGCGTAAAATCGCATTAATTTGATAATGATAATTACAATTGTAGGCTTATATAATATCTCCTAGTTAACAGAAATATAAATCAGCCTCATATCAATAGAGATTACCGGAGCTTTTTCTTTGGTGTTTTGGAGATTAGGAAAACCTGTCCCCGGATTCGAACCCCAGGCCGTCTACACCGTAGCCTACTAGCAATACCAGCTATGCCACCCCGTCCTATTTAATCGCTCTATATTACAGAAAACGAAGCATTTCTTGGTTCGTATTTAAGTAATACAAACTACTGTACCCTATGTGGATGTGGAGAGATACATTTGGTTCTGGATAACACCAGTTAGGGACCCTTGTGAACATAAATAGCGAGGAGTTGCTTAAATATCAGAATCACTGTCAGCTTCACAACAAGGTAGCATGTTGCTGTTGACTGCTTACCACTGATGATCCGAATTCAGGAGGATCAGTATTCAAATCCCGTCCTAGAAATTGGCCAAACCGAATTTTAATGATTTTCCTTAGTTCCCCCATTAAAATGACGGTATTGTACTTCAAGTAGGTTACTGCTGCCTCTCTAAGTTTACTGTCCTACTATCCGACGCAATACAAGCTGAGAAATGGCAATCGCCTATAGATAAACTAAGAATACGATGTGCTCGGCTCCTTCGGTATGGTGACGCTGAGAGATGTGCTCTTAAGTTCCAAGACAACAGTGCAGCCCAAACGGCAGTTCGAGGATGTGAGCAGGTATTGGCTGGTCGAGTCAACAGCCCCACACTAACAAATATCGTACACTTCCCAGCGCTTGAAAGAGTACAATCACATTGCTCAGGACACAGTCTTACTCATTCGGTGAAAAGTGACTGTAAGAAAACGGCACAATTTCATCCAAAATAGCATTCGATGCGGACGGTACTAATGCCACGAAAATCTTGCAAAACTTGCTAAAGTTAAAAAAAAAGTAAGAAGGAGTGTCATAAAGTTACAGAGCACAGACAATTTTATATTTGATTATAATTTTATTTACTAGTTGCATTACTTTGTACTTAACTATATGTGTGTGGCACGTCTTTCACTACCCCAACTGCCGCAGATGCCGCTTTGTACGCTTTCGCAATTGTTAATGCTGTGAGCAAACACAGTTATGTTTTACATAAATGAACTGACTGTTACATACCAGAAATTCATACACAAATATTATACACTCAGACATAACTCCTGTAGCTAAGTATATTTGTTAAAAACATAGCCGAAAAAATGACGCACACTGCCCACTTTACCCTACTAATATTTACGCAGACAGGACGGCTAGGCAAGTGGCAGGGTAGAGCGAAGTACGCTGGAGGGAAAACGTACCATTTCCATACAAAAACAGAGATGATTTAGGAATTATCTCTCTTTTGCTTCAGTATAGTCAAGAATTCGTCACCTTTCATAGAATCAGAAGGTTCATTACTCCATTCGTAACAGTCTTCCACTAATCCCGATAGAAGCACTGTCACATTTAGCAACATAAAACTGACAGGCCTACATTCGCAATATCTAACGGCGTTTCATCGTGGTTAAAGAGCAAGTCCTTTCGCTCGTTGGCTGCATAAACGTTATCACGCAAAGGTCTTGTAAAAATCAGAAGGAGGTAAATATCTACTGCGAGAAAAAAGAAATCAGACCCATATATTAAACCCAGCACAGCAGGCTTCCGACTTTTACCTGGCGATGGAATGACAGCCACATTCTGAAACAGTGAGACTCTTAACCAAGATGAGACCACGGAAACTGTTGACTACGTGTTACAGTTTCGGGGTATTTAGATTTTCTTCGTATCATGCAGGCTGTATGAAGTGACCTGTAGTCAGTTCAGTCCACTTCTAAACTGGAATATCATCCTTTGCAAACGCACGTTCTTCGAAGTTCAAGTTCTATTCAACCCTCGTGAGTCGAGAAGAAGAGACACACAATAATTATGTTTGTGGCAAATGAGGATCCGACTCCTTCATACCCTGGTCAATCCCAACAGGAAGTGGTCCCTGCCAGCACAAGACAAGTCACGTAGTACGAGGTTCATTGTCTGATATTTTTAAACGCGCAACAATTTGGAAATGGAGAGTGCACTGGTTGTAAGTCACTGAGAAAGAACGCTTCAACGTTTTTCAATAGGAAACATGGGCTTGACGATTTGATTGGCCCATACTTCTTATGCAGATGAATTCAAAAAGAACCACCCACTTCGAAACTACATGGCTTCGCAATGAAAGATATATGCCCAATTACCCAAACAAACCTCGAACTCAGAGCTCGGCAGGGTGCCCAAGGCGATGGTTTAAACCCACTCACACACCCAAAACGTACAGAAAATTGACTATTCCTGTTTTCAGGAGCAAACAGTCAGGGTTATTTACATTCGTAGAAAAACCTGAGGAAGACTTGTATTTTACTCAACAGAGGAGATACACTTATTCTGTTCTGAATATTTTCAGGTGTTCGGAGGGATCGCCCTCATTACAGCCAATGTAGCACGTTCGATTTGAATTCATATAGATAAAAATTAATAAATACTGCAAAGACAGTCGTACTGAACAAAGCATCCGTAATTACTAACAAATCTCCGATCCGGTATCCTGAAGAGCTGAATCTAACGGCCAACTTCAGAAATGGTCAACAGTAGGCAGATGCTGGGAGAGAGAGAGTTTCGGGTACGTAGCTGTATTAGACTGCTTGTCCAAAATATCCCTACGGATAGACCACAACTCATTTTAAATAAGGGTAAATATAATACACAATCGTGAGAAATCCTTCCCTGAAAACACTTCAACTGAGTTCCAAAATGTCTGCCATTGGACTATGGGAAACAGAACTGTAAGGCGCCTTTGTTTAGCATCCATTATGTACTTTGTTTTCAGCTTTTAATCAGGTACTTGTTTAGTAATGCAAAACAATAGTCACACCACGTTTTTGCGATGAGACCCATAGATAACAGAATGCCTTCAAGTCATTCAGACGAAATGATCACAAACGTGAGAATTGCTGTGCCGTTTGGAGGATGAGGTGGAGGAGGAGGAGGAGGATGAGGAGGAGAAAAAGGAGAGGATGATGGTGAAGAAGAAGAGACGTTAGCTAAGATTACAATCTCAGTTACCAAAATTATGACTTATCATGGGCGCCGAGGCATCTCGTGAAGGCAGGCAGGCCCTGATGGTGCTGGAGTGGCCTTCACGGATGGCCACAGGGAAGACTAAACTCTGGGCCGCGCGCCGCATGAGACACAACATACAGTCATATGAAATATCTAATACCCTCACTCCATTAAAACACAGTGGTCATACCCTAAACCAGTTCTGTTCAACTTTTCTTCCCGCTACCACTATCAAAATATAGAACATGTACACGTACCATTAGGAACTGCAAATATTAATGCCTACATTCAGGACAACGGTCCTCCTGGATGTTTCGCTCACTGTCAGGTTTTAAATCTTTAAACTTGCCAACCAGCAAAACGTCAAACCTTTGGGCACCTCGAATTTCGCAGTTGATACTTTTGTACTTAAGGCGACTAGACGCCCGAGGAGAGTGAGTTTGTATTTATATTCGAAAAATGAGTATCTTTGTACAGACTTTATATTTTTCTCTACAATTGAACACATTTGAAACAATTTAAAGAGTGCATTAATGTTTCTAAACTTTAATTGTTGAAAACAAAATCCTAAATGTCCTCACGTACAATCAGGTGACAGTCCGCTTACCACCATCTGAAAAGCATCGCTCTCAAACGAACACTTTACCCTCGTAGTACTGTACGTTTATGTATTTTGTGAGGATCTCACAATGATTAGGTTCTTTTCCCGCCAAGCAACATTAAATGATTCCTGTTTATTAATGGGACTGTGTATATACTGGTAGGTCGGGACTTAATCTTTATCCATAATGTAGATTAATTTTAAACTCCAACGTGTCCCCACGTAAGGGATGATGACCAAAAGCGAGTAAGACTGCAGTAGTAGGACTCATCGCTGAAAGGAAGCGGTGGGGGGGATCAGAAAAACTAAATGACAGTTGCAAGGTTAATTGGGCTTGATCAAGCACCAGATGGGTGGAGTACCAAGGGTCAAATATGAAAAAATAATGCACAAATAAGCACTGATTATCCATAACGATATACCTGATTAGAAAGGATACAACGTGGGGCAGAAGTGCCTCGATACTCGAGGTTTAACGTGCTGCTTGGTGTCAAGTGACTTTTGCGCCACTCTATATATAAACTAAAACTACTACACGTCCGAAAGTCGGTGATCTGCAGACAAGTGACAAAAACATGTCTATACAGGTTCGTCTTTGCGGAGACAGTACTGTCCTCCAAAATATCAAGAAATTCCTAACACGTTATAAGGTGTCACCGGGAGAACTGTACTCTCCTTTACTCATGTATGTATGTTACGAAAGCAGAGTCCTTAGATCTGATGACTTCGGTCAATTTGGAAGGAAACTCCCACCCGAGCTTTCTTCACACTTCCATAGTACTCAAGTTACAAATGACGTAACTTATATGCTGTGAGACGGAACTGGTAAGAAGGCAATAATTAAAATTACAGCAGTAAAACACCATGGGCACGTTCATTTAATAAGTGAGTTACAATTTATGAAATAAATTGTTATGTGTTACATTTATACAAGATCACAGGTGCTCAAACGCAAGAATACGGTCATTTGTATTGCAACCGCAGTGCAAACCCCAAATCTGGCGTGTACAGTATGTATTTGTAGGGATGTTGACAACAAAATGGAGTAAAATTTAATTCACAAAAAGGTTACACCTATTTAAAGGTCAAAGCTAATATCTGGGTGTGTTTGCTTGATTTCAGAGACAATCTGTGCCTACTGTCATCAAACTCTCCACGCAAATGTCAGACTGGTGTTTGGATCAGACCAGGACTGCTGCCATCCGAATTCTTCGCGACTTTTCATTCATCCAATATCCTACTCTCATTTCTACTGTCGTAAAGTAAGACAGTAAGGAAAGAAAGGCACAAAGGAGAGAAAGAAAAGAGAAAGAAGAAGATTTATTATCCGAGAGCTCACGGCCGTTCATCTCTGACCACGAAATTACGTGCGGTGAATATCTTCATTTGGGTAATGAAAGTTTTCTCCAGATCTTCTCCTATTGCACTATCATAATTATGGAAGTTATTACATTTCCTTTATATGTTCCCTATTCCGGATAGAATAATAAATATCGACAAGGGCCAAGAATTTCGTGATTTTTCTCATTCTTTAGACGCGAATTTAAAGATATCTTTGTAAAATATGCCATAACTGTCACAGCACATTACAATGCAGAAGATTTTCCGGTGTTGGATGGGATGATATATAAACAGACGTCGCGTTTTAGTTTCTGTTTTGAAGTATAGATGTCACGAGTTCGAATCTTATCTCCAAGAGAAGCTTCTCCGATTTCACACATTTCCAATTAATGTTGTCGTTGTCATTTCACCATTCGTCTCTATTCTGAAGTAGGAAGTTGAAGAAGCAATAAAAGATCAGCTGAAATAAACAAATCATTATAAAATTCTAAGCGATAAAACGTGTAGGTAACAGAGCGTCTTTAAAAAAAAACAGGAAATGAAGTTAGTGATACGGATTATGACAGTTTGGCTTAAGAAATGGGAGGGTGATGCTCTCCTATGAACATTGTAACCAATTTTCTGGTTCAACAACAGACACGGAATTTTTGATGAGCTGCACGACTATTAGCGTCTCAAAAAAGAGTATGTTTAATGAAGGAATTTACCCCCAACATAACGCAGAATTTAACGTGACGTACCGAATAAAGAACAGAAGAATTGATAACCAGCAACATTGGGATGCTCTGAGCTAACAAGCCTACCTCCTTACGCCACTCCCCCGACTCATCACCACACAGCAAACTTAAAATTTCCCTTCCGCCCTAGATGGATGTCTGTATTCAAGTAGCTAACGTAGATGCTTGACTTTCTCATAGAGGTGATTGTGAAGAATACTGTCTTCCGTGTGACGCTGTGTCATTTAATGACACTGACGCGCTAGATGAATGAATGAGTGTCAGGCACTGATAAGGAAAAGCGGAAGTACCTGGAGGAAAAAAATACTTGTCCCTCGGCCGCTACTTCTGTCACAAATGTCATGCGGATTACTACGGGATGGTATATGGGCTCCGCAGTGAGAAGACTGTAAGTAATCTCTTGATCCGTAACACAGCACTGATGTTGTGTAGTCTGGCATAAATTTGGCAGGATTTGGAGGAACTCATTCTGTCCGCAGGGTCAGGTCGCTGGATTTCCGGCGAAACTTTGGTAAATTTGAACCAGGCTACAAGAAACCACGTCCCAGAAGACTGTCGTCTCGTATCATGGGGGGGGGGGAAGCGGTGTCATCTCCTCCTTATGACAAAATTGCTGTAGTTGGAAGCTCCCTGTCCTCAGGGCTGTTAGGCCCTGTCGATTGGTCAACTGTCAAGCAGTACTCGCAAAGTCTTCTGGAACTACTCTGAAGTCGAATGCACGACGCTCTTTCGACTACACGCATTTGTGAGTGATCATGGGATGACATTCATGAAGATCAGAATCTTCAACAGATCGCTCTGACAACCTCAAATCTCAAAACGCAACAGTTTCAAGACCCAAGGAAGTATAACTGGTCGAGAAACTCACACAAGGAATGCTGGAATGTGAACCAGACGCGCGAATAAGAAGCCCATTTTTGTGCTTATGTAACCACATTTTTTCAGGTGCATCGTTCGTCCAGTGGAGCAGTGGAATGAAGCTCTTCTTCACCGCGGGCCAATCAAATTCGAGATATTTGGCGAATTTCCAATAAAGGGCTTCAAAACGTATTAGCATATTGTAATATTGAATTTATTTATTTTATTCATCTTTGTATTATATCACTATAAACTATACAGCTTCTTTAAGGAGTAACCCTGATTCACTTATGTCTATTCCAGACGAAATTTATAGGAGCCAGATGTTGCTTAGGATCCCAAAGGACAAAATTCTTCTCGGAAAACTTACGAAAGGGTCGAGGCCCACACGATGCGATCCATTATTCTTTAGCAACGGAAGAAGACAGTGGAAAGTAGATTAGGAAGAGTCCTGTCGTGGCCTATCTTTCCTGCAGAATGACTGAGAATATACACGAAAAGTTTTAAGTTAGGACCGCCTACCTGTTTTTCAAATTTCCGACTTGCGACTTTATGCATATGAAATAGGAATGTAAATCCTATATTACTTTACAGTGACACCCCACTTGATGTACTTGTCAGGAACAGATATCCTTCTTTTCCATGTGTATTTGTCTACTACAGGCAGGTCATGCAGACTGAGTATACAGACTGCATTGTAGTAGCATTCGGACAGTGACGGGTTTGAATCCTGGTTCCGCCTTAGTTCTACAGCACTCTCAGTTTAATGGTGGAGAGTAAAACAATAATAAAACTAAAGTGAACCCTGCACGTATTCACCACTAAGCCAGAAAGATATAGGGGAGTGAAGGAATACCTCCACGCATTCTTAACCTCGCCATTGGACAGAGTGCTTAATTTCATGTTCAGGCTGTTTCAGCGAAGGGCCCAGCCCTTGTTTTCCACTGGAAATGGGGCTGTGTGGGCCCCAGAAAAAATCTGAAAGCTGTGTATAAGATAAAGATTTTTTGTCCCTGCATGAAACCGACGCCTGTTTCCTCGGTTGGCTATGTCGTAGATTAATCACTACAACAACTGAGCTAACCATGTACCACGCGTACGTTATGGCTTCATTTCTCCACACGTTTTACGTTAACGTGCTGCAGTCACTACTTGGGAACATAACATAACTGGAGCGTGGGGAGAAAACATATAATGGCGAGTCCGATGGGGAGAGCACGTAGCAAGCATGGGAAAGATGAAAAATGCGTGTATAAGTGTATAACATTTTAGTCATGAAGATAGTTAACGGGAGACAAAGTTGTACCTGTGACAATAATATTAAAATAATATCAAAGGAATGTCGTAAGGGGTGTGGATTTGATTCGCCTGAACCAGGATGTGGACCGATGGGGATTCTTCCGGATGTCATTAGAGGTTATGATTTTCTTTACCAGCCGAGCGATTCTTGAATTCTGCAAGAATAACTCTGCTTTTTGCAGTTAGTTAGCCTCACTCGATCGATCGTCACCGGAATTCAATCAGTGAATTTTGTCGTATACAAATCCTTCCTACGTTTACCGTATTCATATAATTGCAGTAATCAACTGTATAATAGACAATACCAACATATGCACAAGTGTATACCAAAATGGACAGTGTACATTTTGGTACGCACGTGTGCATATGTTTGTATTATCTATTAAACAGTTCATTACTGCAATTATATGAATACAATTAAGACAGTTGGTGCCCAAAACGCAAAGGATATACACCATTACGGAAACATCCAAATTTTATATACATGGTTCCGTGCATCGTGAATCCAATTTAATAATTGTCCAACAAGATGCGACTTACGTCACAACTCTTCCATAACAAATGAATACCTACCGTAAGATACACATGAATCAGTTCCAACTCAACAACGAGAGCGGATGGGATTATGTAAAGACTATTCTTTTGATCTCAATAGTGTCATTCCGGAAGTATTTTACTGCGTGTCCGGGCTAGAGGTATACAAAAATACATGCTTACGTTTTAGTACCTAAAAGCTTTATGAATTTATGTTTTCAACAATGTACAGAGTAACTCAAAAAGATTTTTATGCACGTCCGTACACTTCAATGTGGGCACCGGTTGTAGTTCGACAGATATCTAAACGATATTCAAGCTCTTGCCACGTGTTATTCAGCACGTGAGGTGTTATAAGCTCAAGGTCATCGTTGTCACTGTTGTGTCGTAAGTCGCGCATGCGCATGTACGGACGTGCATAAAACTCTTTTTGAGTTACTCTGTACACTGTTGTAAACATAACTTCATAAAGCTTTTAGGTACTAAAACATAAGCATGTATTTTTGTATACCTCTAGCCCGGACACGCAGTATAACTAAATCAGGTATACACACAAGTGTATTAACTGACTCTGTTTATTGCATTTTCCGATAGCTTCAACATAACCTACATTATGTGTATATATATATATATATATATACTTTATATTTTGTTGGACATATTTTTAAAATACTGCTTTTAACCATCCACCATTATTTTATATATCATATTTGTCAAGACTAGTAACATTCAATATGACCAATCTAGAATTTTAAATTATATATTAGTATTAATCGCAACGTATTTTACTTATTGCAGTTAATCAACACCAGAAGCTATAATTACAGCTGTACGAGCTCCTGATGATGGGTGTCAACACCCGAAACATGTAGAGCTGCCTACAGAAATGTAATAAACTGAATTAGTCGCATCTTCTTGGACAATTATTAAATTCAATCAAGGAGAAGATTATCTGTTAGAGCGTACAATTTAACAGCAGTACATTTATTCCTGCTATCTATCACATTACTTCCTATGTGTCATCTATCGGTAGCAACGCACAAAACACACGTATAAGGGATGATGTGTCCCTTCTCCTGGAATATAACAACGCCTCATAGACTAATCTATTCCCGACTACATCCAAGACAAACGGAAACCTCAGCTCTATCACAACGAAAGCCTACAATTTCTCATGACGATGATCGCACTGTGTGTGCTGTCCGCTATATCAATGCATGTCACGAGGCATAGAGATTTGATATCGGTCTATTTTACAATGCTGCCAGTTACTCTTATTATGCATCGTGTGACTGAGTAGCTGTCCCTGAATTGGAAACGGTACGGAAGGAAGCGGTCGTGGCCAATTTAACTTATATTGCAGCACTTTACTGAAGATAATGAGGACAACTACTAAACGACTCGCTCAGTGTTTAAAACTAGATTCAAAAAAAGAAAAACGAGAATTTGTAAGTCTTAGAAGTCGTAAATTTCTCGGTGATAATACTAGAGCGAGAAAGGTTAATGTGATGTATACCCCTGATCCAGCATCCTTTCATTCTCGAACCAGCATCCCGATGATGATGATGATGATGATGACGATGATGATGGTGGTGGTGATGATGATGATGATGATGATGATGATAAAGAACAACAACAGTTGGAGAAAACCGGCTAATGAAATTATTTCTAATGATTCAGCAAGTTTTCTTCTTGTGATGTTATAAGAAGCATTCGCGGCAAGGGAAACTTGACATGCATTGTACTTGAAGGAAGACTTTTGTTGGTATCGGCACCCAGTGTCAAGTGAGGATTTTTTAAATCGATAGGTCAATACATCTATGTGAATTACATCACATTTATATATGAATATGCTATTAGATTGTTATTGTGCAGTACAACAGGAAAGCCACAACCACGTTCATTAAGGTGAGAGCACAGAAACGTGCTGCAAGTTATAATTCACCGCTCAACTCTGCAGCATCGGCGAGCTTCGTCGTGCACGTGACGAAGCGCTGGCTGAGCGTACCGTCCGGCCTGCAGACAGCGCGGTTGATCCTGACTGACTGATTGACCGACCGACCGACCGACCGGCTGGCCAACCAACCCAACGAATAGATTGCACATGTTCCCAACTATCTATCTAACTAATCAACCAACCGATTCCATGAATAGAATATATATTTGTTCTGAACCAACTAACTAACCTAGCAACCAACAAACCCAAAAAATATATTACACAGCTGTTCCCAACTAACTCAAACAATCAACCAACCAACCATCAAACCGTATAAGTGGCTCACACGGCTGTTTCATGTATCTGACTAACTAATAAAATAACACAAAAAGCAACTCGGCGTATAGACCTCACGTAACAAATAATCTAACCCCACGTCTAGACAAGTACTTTCGAGCCTATTAACCACGTAACTAACTCACTGACTAACCCCACAAGGAGACAGTTGAACTAAGTGCTAAGTGTAGATCGCACGCCTCGTTACACCCAACTGACTAAGCACGCAAGCAACTAACTAATCAGCTGTGTAATTTGGACAAAATTACAGGCCAGACAAGGCCAGGTTTCAATGCGCAACTGACTAACAAACTAATTCCACAGGGCACAGTCCTGCTTTAAAAGTAAACGGTCAAGACCGACTTTTACCCCCCCCCCCCCTCCCCCTTTACAAAACCCGTTTTAAAAAAAAACAAAATTTTTCTTTTATTAAACAATCCCAATTTCGGTCCACCACCGACGCGCCCCCTCCCGCCGGGTTTCT
>Ga0123355_10008223_pt1 | contig 15759 bp, 11 predicted proteins | sample TergutEmb28metaG_3_FD_89872 | JGI IMG/M metagenome (GOLD analysis project Ga0123355, IMG submission 89872) | Embiratermes neotenicus P1 segment gut microbial communities from Petit-Saut dam, French Guiana - Emb289 P1 | ecosystem: Host-associated > Arthropoda: Insects > Digestive system > Gut ... | reverse complement strand
CCCCACCAAGACCCTGTACACCCCCCTCTCCTCACCCATACGCGCCACATGCCCAGCCCATCTCATTCTTCTCGATTTTATCACCCGCACAATATTGGGTCAACTACACATGCGAATACATGTAGCCTCAAAAGAGAATATTTGAAAGTAACGCCCCAACGCAAAATACCAAGATTTTAAAAGAAGCACACTAGCTATTTGCACCAAACGTGTTTGTGCAACAGAGTAATTCTGTGATCTCTACCACATGCGGGTCACCGAAAATTAATTTTTGCTAGTACGAAACTTCACAGCGTCGTCTAACCTCATTTTCAGAAGGGCTGTAATCTTAAACAGAAACACTGACACACCACGCTAAGGGTGACACAGCGTAAATGTTAAGGCAAACACAGTAGTGACGAATATAATGCTGAACTTCCACAGTTGCCGCCACGAACCGCCGGCTCACTGTGAACTACGCTTTCCACTTGCTTCTGCTTATATTCAGACACCACCAACGGCGCGTGGAACCGCTATTGTGTGTACATACTATATAAAATATATAGCTCCTAATGGTATATAATAATCACGCCTACAATTTCGGAAACCCTTGTTACCATACGACATACATATAGGGTGACCCACGGGAGCCTGAAATCTTTTGAATGGGTAGTACTCAGTAGGTTGGCGGGGTGGGGACTGCGCCGAAGAATTCTAAACTGTGCCAATGTGTGGTTTCAACAAGATGGTGCCATAGCGCACACTGCAAACTAGTCAATGACCACTGCTCGATACATATTTCCCGGGCAACTCATTTCCCGTTCCGAAGACGTGCCGTGGTCCCCTCGCTCTCCCGATCTTTCGTGTGATTTTTTCTTTGGGGCTATTTGAAATCACGTGTTTACGCTCACACACCCCGTACATTGCATGATTTGAAGGAAGCCATCCGTCAAGAAATTCGTCCGATCGATCTTCAGTTGTTGGCCCGTGTCATGGACGATTTAAAAAAACGGCTTGAAAACTTCATCTAAGACGGCGGTCGTCATCTTACCGATATCCTTTTTAAAACTTAACCATCTAGTATGGCATGTTTTAAGCTTTAATTTTGTATAAATGAATGTGAATTTACTTGAAAAACAACTGAGTACGTACTGTTTATTTTAAAGATGTCAGGTTCCTGTGGGTCACCCTGTATTTTGATTGGGCCGCGACTAATGAAGGGGAAAATTACTGAACGAGGAACTTCATAATACTGATCACGTATTTAAAACAAAAGGCGAGAAAATACTCCCACGAAACAGAGTCATTGTACAGTAACAGTCGCCGTGCTTATCAATAAATTCCTGCTTTTTTTTATAGCAGCCGAAGGTTCATCGCCGTATTCACTGCACGCCGCCAGAAAATCCTATTCTAAGCAAGATGAATACAGTCCACGGCGCCGTCACCTGGTCCTTCAAGAACCGCATTAATATCACCATCCGACTGACACCTAGAATTTTTCAAAAGATGTATCCATACAGCTTTTCTCACCTGAACTTCGCAGGCATTCCAACTGCCCCAACGCATGCTACAAGCCCTGCCAAACCACGTTCCAAGTGTAACTGCAACTTCTCACAATCCTCCTATCGCTACTCCTCTCTGTGCTTTAACAGCTCTCTCGGCACCCTGCTACCAAGCAATCTCACTCAGTAATACACGACAACTATGGGATGGAAAACCTTCGGATTAGAGTGCACTTGGGAAACCCAGGAGTGGACTGGAAGATAATATTAAAAATAAGCTTACATGAACAGGGCGTGAGGGTGGATGGAATAGATTCACCCAACTCAGGAGAGGGTCCAGCTGCTACAATTCCGGAAGCACAAAGCTAATATACAATGGTGTAAAAATAAACAAAAGAACCGGAAAGAAAACGTATACAGCATCCCTCGGTTTACGAAGGTGCTTGGTTATTTGAAAACTTCCGTTAGATGAAAAGCTGTAAAGAGAAATCACCAATTCAAATGGGTGGGGTGGGGGAAGATGAGTGTTTCCTAACGCCAAAATGTCACCAATTTCCAGCGACAACATAATATAAAAATAATCACTCAAACCAAGACAACCCGACCAAAGTAGTTGTCACAAACAACGGTATTTAATTAATTACGTGCGAACACTGTTGCGCACTTCTAACGACATAATGGTAGTTCGCCTCGTCCCAAGCTGCTGTTAGTGTTTACTTATTTACTGGTTACGCGCAAAAGTATTTTAATTAAGAAAAGAATGGCACACAGTAAACACACAAACACCAAAACAGCCCTCCATGTAGTGCAGCGCGTCCTTAGTTGATATACCACTTTTCTTCATTTGCGCGAAAATTTGTTAGTTGTTATAAAAAAGTCTAAGTTACTGTTCTTTGTACAACAGGATATTCAAAAATGGAATTCCGGGCGCCTCTCTCGGTACATAGTCTTTTTTAATAAGCATTCCGTTTTTATGAACAGTAACCGAGACTTTTGTTTCGAACAAGAACAAATTTCCGCGTACGCCAAGAACAAAGGTTCAACAACAGACGACGCGTAACGAAGAAAACGTCTGTTTGCGTTCGCCTTACCAGACACATCATACCCTTCTTACTAACAAGAACATGCGTATGCAACAGCGTCAGCACTGACCGTCAAATTGTCAAGTTATACGGACCAAAGTCTGGTGATATTTGGAAGTGGTCGTGCCGCATTTAATTGTAAATCCCGAAACTAATTACAATAACGACGGGCCTGAAAACCTGAAGAATGCCAGCTCAGGTCGGATTCGGACATTCAGTCCACTTTGCATGTGGATGTAATGTGTTTGGAGATATAATGACCCACGCTAGAATATATTCGGATCAGAACACAGAACAATACACTTGTGGGACGTAAACAGAATGCGGCCAGGTGTAAATAAATTCAATAGGCCGAGTGTACCCAGCAGTGGGGGTGGGAAACGATCGGGGGATCTCTTTGCCTCACTAGTCTGTCTGCCTTTCACTATTACACTAATAAGAATTTATATGCTGCATGCTGGATTGCGGAAGAACTGCTGACTACAACCACAAAACACTGTGAAATACTTCGTTCAATACGACGATGAAAGGAGTACCGCAACTATGGACGCATCGTCTTTTCCGAATTCCGGATTACAGGTTGAAGACTTCAACTGTATCAGTCCCGCCGGTAGCACTGGCTTGGGACACCCTAGTATTTGACAGAACACATTAACGACAGGAACAGACTTATGCCATTGATTGCTGCACTTCATGGCTATGAAGACTGCATGATACTAACACACATATATTACTTATTTTATCTAACATGTGCCGCTAGTCCTTTCCTATCGGCTCGCGCGACTTACATGAGACTTTGATGTGCAATGAACGTGTGTGCTTGAAGCCTATCTGCGAGCTGACGGAATGCTACTACCAGCACCTTCTTAAAAAATGGCAGGAACTATACACTAACTAAAACTCCTACAGCCCGACTCACGGCAAATTAGACGGGCTGCAAGCGTTGCGCTGCCTGCCGTCACGCGGAACCACGTGAGTGCAACAGTTATACTGGTTGTCAGATAAAAGAATGTCCCTGCCCTACGCATTAAAACGGCCTTCCACAAAAGTAAGTGCACAGCGTGTAGATACTTTTCGTTCCGATATTAAGTGGCCCAAATTCTTGAAAGATTAAATTTGGTAATGGGAAGGGGTAAGCGAGTCCAAGGCGATGTACTAAAGAATTAATTCCACTCCGTTTGGTAGTCCACGCGAAATAAACACAGCCTCATCTCCAAACACTGCAGCCGGCACAGTAACCTTTACGGTCACGAACTATTTCGTGCTGTCGACTCACTACTGCGGCAACTCGCCGATACCCTCCCCCCTTACGCAGCAACGGACAACACACAGCTGCCGGTTACTACAACCATTCCCCTTCACGTGAAGTTCAAATCGAACTTAAAACCGCTTTCTCAAAAGGAATAATCAGTTTCAAAAATCAGACACTCAAAAGCAATATCTGATTAGCATTTTAAATACTGCTTCCGGTATGATCAATACTTAACATCTTTATGACACCAGGCATTCCTATCTGTATTACAAAAATGTAACAGGGACGAGTGACAAAAGCGAAGGTTCAGGACATCACGGTCCACTGATTAGCACTCCTTCAATTCAGTCAACCCATCTGTCCCAGAGCCCGGCCATCCAGACAACCGCTCGTTGTTTTCTTCAGTGCCTCCCGCCAAACGCCGGACAGTACCTTAAGGTTCTCGTTACCAAACTCATGCATACATTTCTCTTCTCGGATATGATCACCTTCTTAACTTACAACCTGGCATAAAGTTAGGAATTTGTGACTTACATTTGGGAAGAGCCCGATCTGACTCTTGCCATGCCACCAAGAAACCGAATTACGATTGTCGTGTTTCTCCTCAATTACTCTCGGCAAATTCCGTGACAGTACAAGTAATCGGGCACCGACCGGTCCCATTCTCTTCCTTTCCAATCCATTACTCACGCTTCATCCCACCATTTTGACGCCGCATAGTCTGGTGTCCTGACAGCGTCGTTAATGAATCACAAACAAACAAACAGATGATAAGCTGTTTCTGTTTACGAGGTGTACCTGCACAACCAGTCAACTTTAAGACACCTATCAAAACTCATTCTGAATTATTGCGGTCTACGTCCTCTGCCACTTGATTCCATTTTCGCAAGTCACACAATGGTTCTCTTCGCCACAGCCGTATATACAACGGCTCCAGCGTCTAATCTTCCACCAACTGGAGTTCCAGGGGTTAAAACAGCCATAGCGTGAAGCTAACCACAAAACTTCCATCTACACGGTACTTGAAAAGTAACCACCTAATCTAATTTCCACACAAATTCTATAATTATGTGAATTGAAACGATTTTCATCATATCGTACTTTATTTCTAGCTATTTAACCGTACGAGCATGGTGCCCATTGTATGTACCAACTGTTTTAACATTTAAAAAACTAGCATTGTACCTTCCCAGTGCACTGTGTATGTTTAGTAACGATCTCCACAGTAAACAGCACTTACATCCCTAACAGCACAGTAGGGGAAAGTCGGGTAACAACACGCAAATACGTGTTTTGTTTCATTTAACCAACAGGCTGTTGTAATTTAAGACACGTTATACATATTACATTATTCCTCATTTATTCGGGAGCACATTTTAATAGGTTAGAAAACTCACAAATATTTTGACACTTTTACAGAAACAATGAAATGAGGAAGTGCACAATGGCTACTCTCGTACATCCCGGCGGGTAAGGATACGTACGATAGCTATGACCACAGATACAATTACAAGTTTCTTCCTAACTCGTACAGGCTCCTTGCCGCCACTCTGAGCACTTACCATACCTGAATCCAGTCCTCGGCTATAGGCTCGTCTTATACATCGCCGCAGCCGGAGAATTAAATGTTTTGAGATGCGGTTTTTCCTTTGTAAACAAGGACGACTTTCACGATGTTGATGGCTTTGAAAAATCTCCTTCTCTTTGCCTTCTGAGAATATTATTCGGTGCTTTTCCTCGTTTCTTTTCTTCATCTGTCCCCCTCTTTTTTCCCTTTCGCTTCAACAATTCTTGTTAGGTGAACCTGACAGATTTTCTTGCTGCACTTTTTCGTTTTATGTTGTCAGCTTGTGGTAACGGATGAATATGGACTACATTAACTACACCTCTTTGTCGCGCACGCGCAGGCTTCTCTGGAATAGGAAAACAGCCGCACTAGCGTTTGATGTAAATGATGGAACTGCCCCATGAAAATGATGGGAACGGCCTGCATATTCCCTTCCTATGTTGCCAGATTTTCAGGGCTTCTTTTCTTCGTAGCTATAATTTATAAATTATTTTCAAAGTGGCATTATATTCTACTACTTACTCTATGCTGCAGAGTCCTCCTTGAGAAGCTAACCGGTTCTCAGCTACTCAAGAAATTCCCCGCATTTTATGGAACCCGAAGTTTCATTGCCACTTGTCCCTATCCTAAGCCACGTCGATCCAGCACATGCCCCAACATATTTAGCGCGGACATTTACATGGCCCACTTCAACTGTAAAAATACGAATCACGACATAGAAAATTTACAGTCCGATTGCTAAACTTCTTGAAGGAATGACGCTGGAAACCAAACGTCATATTCTGTCACTTCATGTGCTCTCAGAATCTTAAGAATCAAACGGTAATTTTCAAGCACTTTACGACATGAAGCCGTTTTCTCAGAGTGCATTCATTAGACCCAATCGACTCCGAAACCTGCTGTGGACTTTCACCGCTGGCTTGTCTCCACTTCGCCTCTTTCACCTTTTCTTGCGTAAAATAATATCTTTCGCTTTGTTTTTCTATGTTCCCATTTCTCTGTCCTACACTTTGTAACAAACAGACTGTTTGTAAAAAATTTAAGAAAACAGAAAAGAGGTATAGAATAGCTAAGCTGGCGATAAAGACTACGCGTACTCCTGGCCGCCGCCACCTCCTTGGGCGCCCTTACCCTCCACCAGCAGCGAAAAGTGCTTCCTTAACGTGATGTTTCTGTATACCACAACAACAACACGTACAATGTCAGCTTCCTTCCAGTACATTACATACTGGCATTAAGTAAACAATATCGACAGCAACGCTTAAGGCACTTGCTAGAAATATAAGTATTACAATTTTAGGCATATAATCCTATTCTTGCCTGTAAAACTCTGATAAATTTGCAGTGTTCTTATAGCTAACAACCAGAAGGCCTGCCCGTCGGCGCGAAGCGGACAATGACTTTTGTTTCCCGCTCGATGCTGCCAACTGCCCAAAAAGGGCACGGCGTACTCTTACCCGGACTTTACCCTACACGGTGGATCTGTGACAAAGTAGCAGTGGCACAGTTTCCCCTTCACATACTTCTATCCACCGTATATTCTCGAATCTCTAATCCGCATCCTTTTTACAGTTTCGGAGGGCTAAAAAATCAGATGCGAATCGGAATCGGGTGCGGATTAGATTCGCGGTCGTGAGCTGGATTTTGGAAAAACGATTGAGTTGCTGTACGTGCCGTAAGAACAATACAATAATTTATTATTTTATTTATATTATATAATATTTATACCTTATTGTTCATCAGACTCGCCGTCACCACTCATAACTGAATCAGTTTGCCTTGTAGGCAAGGGACGGTTGAAGGAAATGTGCGTTTTAGAACAGCGAACTATTTTTTCGTTTAAGAAATCGGCAAAAACTAGTGCGGATTAGATTCGAGAATATACAGTATATTCCACACTAGTATTTCATCTCCCACCTAAGCTATGCACACTTTGCAACTGACAGCGTCGTTAAATAAAACATCCCCCCTACCCCGAACATTAACCGACTGGTCTTTATAATGGAACCGTAGTGTGTTTACTATAAAGCGGGAACTAAATATATGCAGCGAAAGCTTCCTTAGGAAGCTTTCGCTGCATATATTTAGAGCTTCCTTAGGGAGCTTTCGCTTCCGCAGTGAGGTCGGCGACAGGGCAAACAGCCGAAGCCTTGGATCCTTCCACAAAGCAACCTCTCCCATTTCGGAAATCGGAAAGCAATGGCAACAAAGTACTTTCACTATCCCCATTTTATGGAAGTCAACAATTTATTACCTTGTTCACAAGGGCCCGTAATGTTACTCGGGCAAAATTTCGCGCTTCAAACAATAATGGTACTGTAACAGTCAAAAAATAATCCTATGCATTTATCTGACGTGTTCGCACAGTCGCAAAACGGGCTTCTTAGCTTCGTCATGTCTGTCCGGACGCATCTGCGCGGTTCCGAGTGGACTGATTTCCGCGTAATCTGATACTGGGGCATTCATAAAAATCTGTCGAGAAACTCCCAAATTTGGTTAAAATCGGGCTAAAATTTCGAGCACTTTGCATGAAGGCCTAAATGAGTTTTATTGTTGCTGGCGACATAAATTCGCCATAAAAGCATTTCTGTACAACACTCATCTGTATATTGTTGACAGTAATTTTCCTCAACAATACACAGAACGCACTGTTGCGTTGCCACTGGAACCATGCTTACGCGAATGCGCCACATGTTTGTTACATGTCCCCTGCCTACTTAGCTCCTTACTTCCCACACTTCTGACGCCTAAGGTGGTGCGGTCATCTAAAAAAATACACACACGGTGTTTATGATTGATAGGTACCACAGACTGTCGTGCAGTAAGTTGCGATCTGACACCATGTGTGGCTGGGAGAAAATGGGACGTCTATACAGGAATTAAGGATTGGGGGCAAGACAAGGATCTTCAAAACGCTCCCCATGACATGCTGGAGCAATCGACAATGTTGACTGTCTAAACGTGCTGATGCATGTTACATTACACGCCAGAAAGTTTCACATTCACATCGTCTCTTAGTACTGATATGCAATATCACATTCAGGAGCTGCACTTTAACCACCTCTGGTGCGTAAGCACATCTGCCCTATGCAAATACATGGTGTAGTGCTTTAACACGGTGTAGCGAGTCCTGTTGTACATTATCACGTTTACAATGTACTGCTATCTACGGCTCTAAGTCTCTCAATCCGGCCTGGTCTGACAGCCACAAAGCCATTACAAGATCTGCTACAACTTCCGACTGACTGCTTGTTCCTCGCGCTGCTAACAATTACGTGACATCGTTCAGACGGAAAACAAGCGATAGGAAGATAACCATGCGTAGCTGGTACGGCACTAAATCAATGCCACAACAAAACAACCAACACGTATAATTTTTAGATCATCAGGGTGATAACATTTCATGCTGTCTGATTCTTTCAGTCGTAACCGTCAATCTGCGCATGCGAAGTACAGCAGTAACAAGTGACAGCAGCAAAATCGTTTGTTGACTAAACACAAAGAAGGAATACGCAGTGAAACCTACGCCGTACCCCTTCACTTCAGTACATATAACTCACTGCGCATTAACGTAATCTAGGCCAAACCTAAAAATTACAGTAGTCAGTGTGCATGTGGGTTCCTTTACAGTTCCACGGAACAAGCGAAGTTGCTCGTGGTTACCTAAGCACCGTGCCATGAAGGAGTATGCGGGAGTGGACGTACAGATCCTCCCACTCTTATCTTCGACATTAAATTTAAATATGTGTCCACGTTCCCGCCTCTTTTTCTCCAGGGAAAGTGCGCCAGGTACCTAATGGATACGAACTGTTCCATTGCCGTTCAAAAGGCTGTGGTCCTGCCGTGAAAAGAACCCGGATTCCCCGGTCTAGTGTGTTATTTGTGGATTAACAACACTGTCAGTGTCTCGTATTATGTAAAGTTGTACAAATATGTAGTCGTGTCAATACAGCCAGGGAGCCGCAGTCCCGCGCGAGAAGTCGAACCTGGGACCTCTAAAACGCACAAAAGAAGCGTCATCATTTAAGACAATTCTCGTCGTCCAGCACTGAGCTATCCCGGAACAAATTTAATCTATATGATCTCGTCACCCTCTACACAGAAAGTAATCGTCTTATCCGTGGCACAACTTACCTCCTTCTGCGTGACTGGTATTAATGTCTGTTCTAGGACTCAGCTGTCCCGACGCCAGGGGCGCCGCCCCAAGGAAAAGCAGTAGCAACCACCAAACAAGAGTGCGGCGTCTTCGTCTCCAGTTGCAGCGTGAATCCTCATTCTTCACACAAGTCCTGCCATTTTCCTTCCAACCCGTGTCCTCACACGGTTCTGTTGCGCACTCGTTACACGAATCGAAATATTCCACACTGCACATTGAGAAATCCTTAGCACACGCCATTTTAGACGATCGCGAATCCTTCGCAAGATCCACTTCACTTATTCCAGAGCGCTTACTTTGGGCCTTATACGTCACAGAATGATGCATAACACAGAAGTTACAGTACGCTGGTTCATACCTCTCATACGAGAGAGAAACATGTTCCACACCCATGTCCCCAGCCAAACGATTCCTCACAGCATCCGAACTGCATAATACTGAATTCCCCACGTCAGTACATTGCACTCCACTGGGAACAGTGACCCCAACAACGTTCCCGTCAGACCATAACGGATCGTTCACAATGTCGCCCTCAGAACATACTACGTTCTCCACAACACTCACGTCAGATAATAATGGATGGTTGCTATCAAACACTAACTGCTCCTTCACTATGTCCTTGCTCGACAAAACCACATCCTTCACAACGTCCCCGTCATACAACGGCTTCTTAACCAAGTCTGCATCAGATAACTGATCCTTAGCAATGACTCCATCGGACGATGACGGATCCTTCACAACAACCTTACAAGTCAATACTGCTTTCTTTACGACCATCTCATCGAACAATACGGGCTCCTTCGTAGCACCTTACCCAAACAGCAGATGCCACGCGAACATGTTCACCTCCAAGATGCACAGCCGACAAACGTAACATCTGGTCTCCTACGAGCTGCTCCAAGAACTGTCTCGGGGACTGCGCGCTCTGCCTTCCCATTGGCCTCTTCGAGCGCATGCGCGCACTCACGTCGCCAAAAAGACCTGCGGAGAAGAACAGATTCATTACTGGACGATACAACCAATCGTGTTTGCTGGTAGCAATGTCGAACAGAAGCGCGTCAGGGGGATAGTACACTACATTGTACTGTAAAACCCTAAACTTGTAGTAGTCCTACAGATTGATTTCGCTTCAAATTACCCTCTAGCCCAACAGCTGGTGTATTATTTTCCTCGGTTTTTCATGGCAAACGCCGTGTTAACTGTACCGAATCATTTCCTTTCCAATCTTAACTCTTCTGTGTGAGATTACCAGTTTCTTACATTGGTAAGTATGAAAATTAGTGTCCGAGTTGTGACGCCACGTAGTTCTGTAATACCAAAAAACATCGGTACCTTAAGGCTGCACATCCCACAAGAGTGTACACTCCTTAGTTACCACTGCTATTCATGTTACCATTTCATTCCATCGTACCTGATGCCTGCACTGATTTTATTTATGGTATACTTGACGCTGTCAGTAGCTCAGGCAATGTAGTGCACAACTCTAACATTACTGAAAAATGAACTGGGAAGTATGCAGAAGAGAGTGACCATGGCCCAATTATGAGGCACTGGTTACATGGAGTGGGTGACAAAAACACAACAAACCAACAGTCACAATAGTCATTTACCCTCGGGACCTTCTGCATACTAATCCAAGGCTGGCTAACCACTGGGCCGCTACAATCTATGCAGGCATCACAACATAATCTCATGTCAACCTTATATGGAAACCAGTCTTTGCGGATATTCACATCTTTCTCACCGGAATACTCTAAAACCGTATAATGGCGGTGGGACGTTGCTTCAAGAGCATACACAAATGTCTTCAAATGACCCTGGCGGCAGAGGCATTCTATAGGCTTCTAAATGCTGTACAGTAATTAAATTCATGGCCTATGGGTTAACCCCTTAACAGGCAAAGCTTATATGAAATAAATAAATAAACACATCACGGATGCACAAAACCCGGGCACCAGGCCGCCGTGGCAACTAAATGTTTACGGTTGCGCCTCATATTTTTTGTTCTGCAGCATGTAACTTGCTTCATGTTACCCTTCTGGCGCTTACAATTTGAGGTAGTTTCTATATTCCTGGGAACTCTGCGCGCGCGCGCGCGCACACACACACACACACACACACACACACACACACAATGCTTGGATCGTGTCTCACAGAGCTACGTAGCTTGATTCAGCTAATGACATTCTGGACAATTACTGTTGTTATTTTTTTCTTGTGGCGCTGCGGCCCAACGCGGGCCATGGCCTCCTCATTCATGAGGTTTCCAGTTCACACACAACGACGCACCACAGTCGGTAGGGCTCCTCTGGACGAGTGATCGGCTCATCGCAGAGACCTCTACCTGACAACACACAACACTCACAACAAACATCCCTGCCCCCGGCGGGATTCGTACCCACGATCTCAGCTGGCGAGCGGCCGCAGGCCTACGCCTTAGACCGCGCGGCTACTGGGACCGGATACTGTTGTCATTACGACACACAAAACTAATGAACAATCTCTGTACGAAATTCTGAGTTGTTTAACGTTACGCCGTGTGGCATTATATAAATAAAACTGTCTATATGAATAAGTTAGGCGGCCACTTGGCCTTCCTATTAACTGCAACCACGGAGAGCTACTCTCATATGTGACAACGAATAAAAGGCAAACCCATTCTTGTGCCTAATTAAGTACTATGTTATGAAGACGAAGACGAACAGTGGAGGGGACCGCTCTACCCCCGGGGAAGTGCTCCCAGTAGTCATTACATAAGAAGGTGGGTGGGCCCCAGACTCAGTACGAAGTGTGAAAAAGAGAAAAACTGTTAGCCTCCGGTGGGAACTGAACTCCGATTACGCGTCGTCCAACCCCTGGCCTAACCATTAAACGGCCTTACATATGATGAAGATATGGTATTTGAACGAGAATTTCCGGGGAACTTACTTGGTCCCAGTGAATAAAATGACAACATAATGACGACGTGACAGCAGCTGGTTGAGACACCTCTGCAGACAAGTAGCCGGGGTACTGGAAAAATGGGGGTGGGGGTGGCGGCGGGGATTGAACAGAAGGTGGTTAGCAAGATCGCTGCCTTCTGAGTGCGTCATCGTGCACTCTGGTGCATCGGTGCATCGGTACATCGGTACAACTTGCTGTCTGCATCTTCAGGTCAGAACGCTCACTCCCATTCTGCCACGCTGAGACTCATCCACAATGTCGGCACTACCAAACTGCACGGCGCTAAATCCCAGAACTTCAATACAGACCGAAGAATGAGAACGAAGAGTTCTCGGAATCCGCGGGCTCCAAGAAGAAAGCGCCGGGTCAGATTGGGAGACGTCGTTAGGGAGGAACATGGACTGTACTGTGCTGTGGTACCAGGTCGAGACAAAAGTCCGGGTCATGCAGGCGTGTACTCGTAGTGAACAACAAAAAGGTCTGCGAAGAACTACCGAGCTTAAGTCCCTAAACGTTTTCGCCCGCGTCAGAAAGCTTCAAAATCGGCCATTATACACTTCGGTCCCGACATTCCCACGTCTAATTATCACGCAGCTCTGGCGATATATTAACATCCGCATATAATTCAGTGTCTATCTGTCCGTCAATCGACGACGCTCTGTATCTCAAAAATTAATAACAGTACAAAGACGTCCCAAAAATTACACGTTTGAGCCCACAAACACGTAAACTGTCTTAATTTTGCTGTTATGTGGATCGGTCCGAATACATGAAACTTTATTTGCCAATACAAAAAAGCAGTCTGTCTGCAACGACAGTTCTGATACGGTAACAAGAAGTCGTAAAACCAGATGTCAATCCAAGGACACAGAGTCGTAAAACGTAACACCAAAAACACGGAAGATTTAACCGTAAGTAATACTACAAACAGGAAGATCTTAAATGTAAGCAATACTTCGTTAAAACACGGAAACATTAACTGTACCTGCTAAGCACCACCACCAACAGAAAGTATAAAATATAACACCATGAGCCAGCAAATCTTAAATGTTACACGCAACACAACAAATCCGAACACGTTAAGTGCACACCACCGCCGAAGATGTTAAACGAAAATAACACCACAAAACCAGAGATGCTAAAAATAAGTTGTCCCACACATCCAAGAAAAATAAATGTACAGGACACCAAGAACCAACAGATGTTGAACATAAGTTAACACCACGAATCTGAAAATGTTAAGTACAACACCAAGATGCCGGAAGTGTGAGATGAAGTAGCACGACAAACCTGGATATGTAAAAGTCAAGTTACCATACAAACCCGAATGTCATAAATATACATAACACCACGAACCCGTGGATGTTAAGTGCAATTTACACTACGAACCCGAAGATCATACATGCGATACCACGAATCCTGACGTTGTAATGAACTGGGCAACTACGGGTACGCATTCGCAGTGTGGTTTTCTAAATTGTGAAGAACGTTCCTCCGAAGCGTTAGTAATCACCTACCAGAATACAAAGTGTAAACATCCGTAAGATCTTTATATGAATCCTGATCAGTCCTTACTACTACAGCATATCTGCCCATATAAACTGTTTTACTGTCCCATGGCTGCAATTTTTTTGTTCACTCGACGGACGTGAGTCCTACTCGGGAAGCTATTAGTCTCTCAGCCTTCCAAGAAACGTCCCATTGAACCCACAAAGGTCCTCCAGCTGGTTCCTATTGTGAGTTAAAACACTCCAGTCCACACCCCCAAGCTTATAAGACCAACTTCATTATTTTCCGAGCATCTACTACGTCTAGACCTTCCAACTGTACTGTTGTCTCGAGGCTTTCCCTCTAAAATTTTGTGCATTGTTCTAATATCTCCTTGAGTGCTATATACTCTGCCTGAGCTGTTTAACCTGAATATACAGTAGAACTCCACTTAATCGGACGATGGTTGTCTGGATCGCCAATTATCCGGATCGAATTGGCCCGTCGGGTAAATTTGTCGAGAATTCTGCAAAACTAATTTGCTTTGAAATTACCAGTTATCGGATCAAGTATAGCACAGTGTTATGGCTTCTAGAACTTAAAATCAGGCGTGGTCGAAACGTTCAGACGCAGGTACATTCTGTAACTAAAAATAGCCGAACTTCAAACTGCCAATTCGGACTATTTTCAAAGAAAAGTCCAACTATCTGGATTTTCTGCATATCCGGATGGCTCGCCGTCCCATTTAATCTGGGTATGTGGAGTTCTACTCTATAATCATAAACCTACTATAGTTGTGTTAAACGGCTAAAGCAACTGCTATGATTCCAACACAACGAGATGAGGAACATCAAAGTCTGCCTGTATGATCATCATCCTTCAGACAGGTAATGTTTCACACTTAAACTGGCTACTTCTTACAACCTCGTGCGAATGCTCACTGCAGGTGATCCCAGCGATTCTATTCCAGTGCCACGTAAGGGCGTTAATCCTTGGCGAATTCGCAACGACGAGGTGTAACAATACATCTATTAGTTTCGCCATGTCTGTCCGTCTGTTGTTCCGCATGGAACAACTTGGCAAATGCTGAACAAACTTCCAGTGTACTAAATATTGGGGATGTTTACCGCAATCTGTCGACAAGTTCCAATTTGTGCTAAAATCGGACAATGACTAACCGCATTAACTACATGACGTCCTACGTCCGTTCCGAAACGCATCGCGGACGCAGCTCACTAAATATTTATCGGTGCGACAAACGATTCGAACAAAAACTAGAAAGCGAGCTTTACGTTCGACATGTGTTAAAGGGCAGATCTTAACGATTTTCGAAAAAAAAAAAAAAAAAGTCCCTGTCTACACCATGGAGGCATAATGGGAGAATAAGAGGTGTAGCTCCGCTTATACCTAACCTTGGCAATAGATGGTATGAGTAGTTAACTTCAAGCCCCGGCCGCTCTAACCCCGGTACCCATTTAATAGGCAGCTGTTTGGAACCCACATCCGGATCCGACGTTTTGGAAAAAAGAACTATTCCTTGCCCCTAGTGGACTGAACCCAGGACCGTTCCGTCCGTAACCTCGTCACTATACCGGCTACGCTATCCCGGCAACCTTGCGAATTTTAAGGAAATTTAAAAAACATTATTTTTGAATTAAAATTAATGGATTTGTTTTCATTGTTATGCCGTGCAATAGTAATTAATTAATATAACTAGCCAGCGTATTGCACCTTATTTTATTATACAATCGTTAAAATATTATAAAACTCTTATAGAATTATAAAATTAT
>Ga0123355_10008222_pt1 | contig 15759 bp, 15 predicted proteins | sample TergutEmb28metaG_3_FD_89872 | JGI IMG/M metagenome (GOLD analysis project Ga0123355, IMG submission 89872) | Embiratermes neotenicus P1 segment gut microbial communities from Petit-Saut dam, French Guiana - Emb289 P1 | ecosystem: Host-associated > Arthropoda: Insects > Digestive system > Gut ... | reverse complement strand
CAGGGAGAAGTGTGTGGAGTCCCAAGGGAACTACTTTGAGGGTGATTAGGTGTCCAACGCTCCAAGTAAGCCAGTTTATTTTTCTCGGCCAAAGGTCGGATACTTTTCTAACAGACCACGTATTGTGCTTTTATACACAACTTTCGTCTGAAACATTTCTCATTCAAAGAAGAACTGAGTGAGAAATGATCAAAAATGTATACTGGTGTGAATGTAATGTACCTGTTATTCTTGTCAGATTTTAATGAAACTTGAATTTCTTTTTCCTTTTACTGTTATGTCATACAGGGAAGTAAACTAAGATATCTCCTCCAAAAGCCAACCTCTGGCATCCACATCACAGAGGGGGATAACATCTATAGATGACTAACAGGCAAAGTGTCTCACTCAAGTCAAAGTGTGAGGCATTGTGCTGATGGCTGCATGACACTGGGGTGGTGATGGCAGGGTTGTCAACAATCCCCTCACGGCAGGCAGCACCCCGTTGTATTTATGCCTTCCACCTGTAAGGGGCTATGCAGGTGGTGACTTACTTCCCCACTACATGTGGACGCATATGAAGACGTCTAATAAACATATATTCCTTATGTGCAGGCATAGGCAAAATCGACCATGGATATTAGGAACTTTAATTTACTAAGGAATTAATTAAGAGAGATTTGTTTGTATACATTTATTCAATTGTTTCTGTCTTTACACCACCAAAATAATCGTTTAAAAATACATTTTTATTTGCCCTCTTCATCTCGTTAATCACAAATGTTATGAGATATATATTGGAGAGTCATTTGCCCTCCCTTGAACTCCTCAGGTTACACCTGTAAATGCAAGGACTCAGTTTTGCAGGGACACTCGAACAAAGTTGCTCAGCAGGGGGCCAGCAGTGTTGGCGTTACACCACCCCAGGCAGCTGGTATCTCCAGAAAACATGGGCAAACTATACAACAAGTAGAAGGTAAGGCTGCCCAAATGTTAGACACTTGGCAGAGCTCCTGCAGTAGGAATAAAATGCAGCTCATTTGATGTGATACCAATGTACACAACGTTATATTGGGGAACACGGTCTCAGTCAACGAGGAGGATGCTGAATGGAATATGTGGTACTAATCTTAACAGAAGTAACGAACCTACCTTAGTAATTAGCAATACAAAGGAGGTTAGGAACTGACATGTTATTGGCCACACTGTCCTATTGGCTTGTATCAATGTGATTTCTTTGTCAGACCACATATCTTATTTTACATGGGGTAGCCTTGAAGTTAACAGGGTTACACATGGTGAACCCAAGAGACCAAACTGGGAATCTCATCAAGAATACCTAAAGGCAAATCTAGGGGTCCAAGAGTAATACACTCCAGTATGCAGAGCTGGCTGTTGACAGGGTGCAACAGGCCATACTCAGCTATCAGAAAAACTGTCTGGTCAGGGTGGTTCTGTCGCCAAGGACGGTTCCATGGTGGAACTAAGAGTTGAGCCACCTTAAAACTTCAACAAGACGGTTTCTAACGAAGCTAAAAGAACTGATGACTGGGAATCATATGATAGTCTTCACCAATTACAGTAAAGAAATAGGAAGGCGAAAGTCGGTCAAGAAGGGACTACTACCGGTGGTCAAGGATGTAGCTGACAGGATCATGGGCAGTCAGATGGTCAACTTGATGGGATGTATTAAACTACCTGATGGCTGATATACCCTGGAGGATCTTTATGGGGTTAATTTTCCAGGACCTCAGAGAGGGGTGGTGACATTGTAGAGCAGGGGATGCTAAAGTTGGGAGCATATCTAGTTAACAGGGAGGATGGGGAAGTGTCTGGAAGAGTCCAAAATTTGGTGGGTGAAAAATACATTCAATTCATTTTAGTAGGCAGGAGTTGATGAAATTATAACTGCAGCAAGGAAATGAGTACTTAGTGGTTCATCTACACCATATGTTTGGAGCCTGCCTGGCAAGAGGGTACATACCCAAAACTTTGAGTTTAACCTGACGGTATACCCAAACCAGGGAAGACTATATATACTGAGTCTAAGGCATATCGTCCTTCACTTTTGAAGACAATAGAGAAACAGGTGGACAGGAATGAGGGAAGATAAGAGGTTGTACCCTTTACATTGAAACAACTTTGCCAACCAACCAGGTGAGTCCACTGAAACTGCACTGCAGAATTTGTCACACACATACAGAATGCAGTGAAACACAAGGAGATAGCACTTGCAGCTTTGGTAGACACTGAGAGGGCCTTAAACGGTACCTTTTTTGAATATATAATAAAAGCTGCTGAAGTTTGGGTTTTGGCATACAATTTGTCGGTGGATTGCCTCCATGCTGGGTAGCAGGAAAATTGCAGCCACACTTGCAAGACAAACTCTTAGGGAGTTGTGTGACAAAGGGCTGTCTGCAGGTGGTGTATCACCTCTACTGTAGAGCCTGGTTCTGGATGAACTCAACCGAGGACTCAATAAGAATGGCTGTCATACACTGGAATATGCAGATGATATGACTATCCCAATAAGCAGTAGTTCTTGGACACTCTCAGAGCTTCTTCAGGAGACTTCGAGCGTGATGCAACAGTGTTGTGATAGACCTCAATTATCTATCAATCCACAGGGCATGGTGCAACAGTGTTGTGACAGACCTCAATTATCTATCAATCCACAAAGATCATGATAGTACGATTAAATAGGAAGAGGGATGTAAGGGGTCTGAAGGAACCAGCCCTCTCTGTACACACAATGAAGCTCATTACCGAAGTCAGTTACCTTTTACCCATTACGGACAAGGGATTGACATGGAAGGTACAGCTGAAAAAGTGATAAGGCCTACAGGGCTTTCTGGACCAGTAACGACATTCGGTAAAACGTGGGGTATGAAACCAAAAGTAGTGTACTGGATATAAACAATAACGAGCGACACATTTTGACCTATGGCTCCACAGTTTGGTGACCTAAGGTTATATGCAAAGTCAGCTGGATGGAACTGGAAAGTTCTAGATACTAGCCTGTTTGTATAAAACAGGGGCTATGAAGACAGTCCTAACAGCTTAAATAGAGGTCCTTCTGGGACTTCCTCCTCTTCATGTGGTGACTGAAGGGCAAGCCCAGGCCAGGATCTAGTCTAATGTGCAGCCAGCAGTGGAAACCTCAATCCACAAATTTCGGCCATGCTATACAGTCGGAACATGGGGCATAAACCCATGCTAACAGATGCGGACTTACAGAGTGATAACAAGATATGCGCACCACAAGCCAATCATGGCCAGGTTCTCTGACAAATCCCAATGGCAGAACGGGTTCAAACCAAATATTATCAGGGGCCTGGTCTGGTACGCAGACAGGTCCAAGGCCAAAAAGTCACTGGTTCTGGGAAGTATAAATTAGGCTCAAGAGGGTCATACATTCCAGCCTTAGGCCCCATGCCAGAGTATTCCAGGTTGAAATATGTGCCATTAAGGCATATGTATTGTGGAATATAGAAAAGGCTACACACATAGGAAAGGCATTGAATCATGAAAACCAACCCCCTTGCCTCTCTCTCCTTCCTCCTGCAGCGAAGTAACCACAACATCATACCCCGTTTTTTTACAATTTCTCCTCCACATCCGATCGCAAGTGGCCAGCAGAACCTACGCATGCATTAGCTTGTGCCTGCTCAGAGAAAGGATCCTCCACAGCAGGTGTTAACTTGATGGCAACTCCCGAGAACTTCTGTTAATTTACTTGCACTTGGCCAGTGCACTGTCTGAGCTGGACTGGACCCTACTGACCGGCTCATGTACGAGGCTGCATGTATCGGCAAGGACAGCAAAGCCAGGCAGTGCAGTAAATTTCTACACCTCTGCAACAAAACACCCAATGCCACTGCCTCTAAGGAAAGATTAATTTGAGCGGCAAACCACCGGACGAAGCCATGTACTCAGCCCTATAGAAGGGTCTGAACCATGTGCAGGCTCCAACTATTTTGCCCATAGAGGACATCCTCACTAGGTTGGACACAGTTGTCGAGTCACTGCCTGTTAACATAGCTGAAGAAGCTAGGCAAGAGTGGTGAGGCAGGAGGGACAACTTGACTGCCACTGAGAGAAGGGCGCTCAGGCTTCTTTGAAGGAATACTGACCTCACCATTCTCCCAGCAGAGAACAATACCATACTGTTACTTAACACTGTTGACTATGATCCAGTGTACAGCAAGTGTGCCAAGGGCCTTACGGATACTGTATAATGCAAAACTTCACTTCTGCTTAAAACATCTGCTCTTGCAGAGGAGGTTTGCAAATGACTATGTACCGGGGGCACAATACCGAGGTTTTATGGACTCACTAATAACATAGAGGGGGTGGGGGGCATAGGCATTCTGTAAAGAATATTGGATTCCCTACCTACAAGCAGTCCAAGTATTTGGATGGTTTACTAAGTCCACTTTTTGGGCGCTCTAGTCACCACTTGACAAACTCAATCGAGTTTGTTCACACTTCAGGTCCTTTACGAGTTGGAATATGGATATGGTCTGAAGCAGGTACGACGTGCCATCCACCCGGCGTTTACAAAATCTAAGCTGAAAGAGAAGCCCACCTCAATTGCTCTTCTTCCATATGTCCAGATGACATACAGCCGGCTCAGCACAATGCTGGCCAAACACATAAAAGTGTTGGCCTGGTGCCTAGGAGGATCTCCAATTTCCTTTAGCCGGTAAAGGACGACCTGGGGCTGAGGACTCCTGGGGTATACAGCATAAAATGTGAGTCTGGCCAGGTGCACATCGGACAGATTGACTGCTCTGTAGAGACCAGAATAAAGAAGCACCACTGATTCACATGGCTTGGACAGCCAGACAAATCGGCGATGGCAGAACATACATTCAACTGTCACCATCTGATAAAATTTCTAAACACCCAGATCCTCCTTAATATATCCGACACCAACAATCAGGTAGTTGATTGAGTTTACATCAACCCTAACAGTATGAACAGGGAGGATGGCCTTACTGACAGGGTCATGGAAACCTCTCTTTTGGGTCCTCTCAGTTAAGGTGAATAACTTACAGCCTTTAAAAATGACCTCAATCTCTGTCCTCCGCTCCCATGCTGTAACGGCAGTTCCATTCAATGCCTCTCTCCGGTAGAGCACCTTCTGGATCTACTTATTCCGTTCTTACCTTCTGGACACGGGCATATTCCCACACACCTTATCCAGCATCTGATTTCCTCTTTTCTCTTCTTCCATTTTCACTTATATTCCTCTACTTTTGGTGGTTTGTTCCCTATTCCTTTAATTATTTACAAATTACCCTTTACATTCTTTTCTTCCTGTTATTTTATGTGGTTTTTACATGTCTCTCTGTCCTGCACTAGATAGATGCCTGTCTTCCTGAGCTGATTCAGCTTGGTGTACCACCAAGATACTGCCCTTTCCTTTCCTCCCTCCTATTCCATTCTTATGTACTTCATTGTTTGTCTTATAATTTCCTTCATTTGGTTCTTTCTGGCTTTTATTTCACATACTTGTTTTCCTGTCCTGCACTTGGTAGTTTTGCCACAGAGTAGCATGGAGCTACGGTGCTTCCCCTCCTATTGTTTTGTTTTGGTTTATTGATTCGTTCATTCATTTTCTATTTTCATTTTTCTCCTTTTTCCATTTTGCCAATATGTATGTTTATGTTTGTATCTCTCTCCTGCACCTGCTGGTAATTTCTGTTTCCTGGCACGTCTTATTTCAAATTTGCACTGACTACCACAATTCCCATTCCATCCTCTCACCAGCAACAACTCTCCGTTCTTGCACCACGCTACTGAGGACTTTTCAATGCACACTCTCTTCCCGTAATAGGGTACCGGCTTTACAGGCAAATTTAATTCTCCCAAGAAGGCCTATTGTATCTTTGTAATGATCCTTTGTTTGTTCGTGTTGAGGTTGTCATCCATGATGGGAAAATCGTTAGTGTATGCGCAATCCCAGTTATGGTTGAAAGCGTGTTATTGAGCCCAGCCAAGCAGACCGAAGGATTAGTTGGTTAGTTGGATGGTAGGTTGGTTCATTTGTTGGCTGAATCATTAGTTGGTTAGTATTGACTTTTCAAGCTTTCGGCCTGACTGCTTTGAGCAGGAGCGAGCATTACTGGTGATTGAATACTTGTGGTGGATCTCTTGTTGTGATTTTGGAGTAAAGTTTTTTGGGGTGTTAAGTGTACAGTCGACGTACTGAACATGAGAGATGAAGAGCTACAGTTTGTTACTGAGCTGACCCATTCACCCATCCGAACAAGGTCTGAAAAGGAAGGGGAGCCCTCTGTTTTAGGCATGATGGTCAGGAAGGAAGGATTACAATTTATCAAGGCTTTTTCGATTCTCAAGTTTGCCCGTTTTCCTTCAGAAGCTGTGGAAAGCCATGGTGTCGGGCAAGAAGAATAAGAAGGCCCTTATGACCACAAATCTAACTTCTTGAACAATTCTGCCATGGAGTGCCAGCCCAGAGCCGGGAGCGAGGCCCAAGCCTCCCTGTTGCGAACAAAACAAACACTGACAAGCTCTCCAGCTCGGATGGCATGACTGAGCACGCCAGACGTCACCCTGTGTCCCAACATCTGTTTGAGGACAGGTACTCGGAACAGGGTTCCACGGGCAAACAAGTTGTCGGGGGCAGCCAGCAACTCAGTCCCACAGACGGTGGATCAGTGTACGCTGCTGTGATAGCCAGGCACGCTGGGCCACAACAGCCAAGTGGGCCGCACAAGCCCTTGGCAAAAGGTGCAGATAACTCCAAAAGTGATGCCTTATCTGAGGTAACCATTGAGCACATGTATCTTGCAGACCTGTCCAGGCCTCTGTGTGGCATGCCTGATGGCACCACCTTAAACACCCAAGTGGCCATTAATTGTGTTGCTCTCCTAAGCGAGTGACCAAACAAGATACACATTTTTGTCTCAGGGGTCACGGATACGCGCAACTTCTGCAATGGTTGAGGGCGTTATGCCCCAGCCGTCCCTCGTACCAGATTAAGGGAGAGGAGTTGATAACTGTTCCATGAACCACTGATGGCTTTAGATCCACGGTCAGCGCCTGCGATCTCTTGATGGAACAAGAGAATAAGTTCCATGACTTTTTTCTCCAGGAGGATTGCTGCATGCGTCTGCTTATTAAGAATTTGGGCAGACAATTTCCTGAGGACGTTGTCCGGAAAGAATTGGACGCTCTTGGTACTTGTGTCCAGGGAGTCACCTCATACTGTTTATAATGTCCTTTATACTACGCTCGCGTGATTCTCCAAACAATTTCAACCTTACTCTAAATCCATAATGTCGGTGAACTTCCATTCCTAGATGTTCCCCTGTTGTTAATTGATTATTAATTTTGTCTACGATTGAATTTAAATTTTTTTCCAAACACAGTTGAAGCCATTTAAATTAAATCTTTCATACACACACACACATCTGAGCTACTACACAGATGCACGAAGACAACAAACTAATATCCTAGCGAGAAGAGATAAACAAAAGCGTCAGGTAATGCTTTATTCCACACGTCATGATATAAGTGTTTTGAACAACTCTATCTTTCACCGACCCTGAGGGACTGAATAAGGTTTTTTTTTTGGCCTAGCCCTGAATATGGTTTAATTACATCCTGTAGAACCAAACTTTTATCTCCACATTCCGTGTCATCTAATTCCTTCACCACTTTAATTTCAGGATAATATAACTCTCACAAATTAGCTGAACTATATTGTCACCGCAAAATACATTAAATGCTTTTAAGAATGACTGAATATAATCACACCTAGATTACCATGGTAATCTTCATCAATTATGCCTCCTCCAACATCAATATGGTGTTGTAGAGCCAATCCTGTATGGGGTGCTACCCTGCCATAGTACCCCGCAGGAAGTTTTATCTGCAGGTATGTTTTTATCACCTCTTTATTTTTGCCAGTATCGTAACATCATTCAGACTTTAGAGATCAAAGCTGGCAGGTTTTGCAGACCCTCTGATCAGTGCCAAAGCATCTGCTGTGAATTTTACAAAATAAAATATTTCAGCATAATTTCAATAAATAAAAAACACATTCAAGTTATTTGAGTCCTTTGGGAACACCTCGAAGCAACTGCTACCACCCCTACACACACACTTGTTCATACGTTTCACCTTGGACTACGTGCGGTAAACTGACCCGAATTGGCTGAAGGCGTTTTCCATTACTTCAAGTGTTAAAACTTTGTGCAATACAAGCATTTTTTACTTACACATTTACGAATTTCAAACAAATATGAACATACTGTGTAACCATAATGCTGACAAACCAATCCTTCTTATCCCATTCTTCCAAAATGTCTACCATCTCGTCGTTATATTGAGCCGTCCGCTTCTGGGTCAGCTCCAGCAGGTCTTACCCTCCGGCAAGGAAGACCGGTTTGCTCCCCTCCTTTGCGTTCCCCTGACACTATCGTCTAAGCATTGGCTGCTCTCGCGAAAAAGTGAAAGGCAAGGACGTGCCCCGAGTTTTCGTTTTGAGTTTTGATTTTCGTATTCCGTACTCGTGTTCCTGCATTCAACGCAACAACCTCTGGGATCCCTCTGGCCAGGGTCGGAGTTGCAAGATCCTTCTTCAGTTACTTTCTCCGAGGAGGGAAACGCAGACAATCGGGGCATGGTTTGGCAGGTAAAGTTAGTTTCGGAACTTATTGTTTTTTTTCCGAATTTAGGTTTGGTTATGTTCAGCTATGAACCCCGACGTCTGCCTAGCGTCCACCTCGGGAGGGGCTAGGTACAAGCATACCTCCCCGCAAGTAGCATCATTTTGTGTATTTATACGAGTCAAAGAGATGTGTTTGGTTATTTGTTGCTTCATGTATTGATTGTATTTCGTAACACGCACGACAAATATAACGTTGAGTCGACTGACGTATTAGGTCCTACAGGTATTTGCTGATCGGCTGTGGATTTGAAGTGATTGTAATGTAAGATTACATGAGCCGACGTAGCACTGTTTGTTGTACTGTTTCTCTGGTCGGCTGTTTACTTGTACGTATTGTGAACTTACCTTGAGCCGACAAGTGTATGTTTGTATTGGGAATTGTCGACTGCGTGCGTGCGGGAAGTTTATGTTGGAAGCAAACATTTTCACTCCATTTGTTATTGTTCTGTTATTCTTTATTGAATTTGTTAACATACTTATTTTTTATTTTATGTGGTTCTGTATCTTGCTTGTGTTATATATCCTGCCACAAGACCCTAAAACCGAAGTTCGGCTGCTCAAACGATCGAGGACGGAGTATGTGCCAGTCCTCGTATTACAAGTTACAATTCCCCTGTGCAAAAAGTACCTGAGGGCTCAATATCCATATCTTCGTTCCAAATATAAAGTCCTCTGTGAATCAAGGTCCAACATACAAGTAACACGCTACATCTTGAGAGTAACTTCGGAAAAATGTTCTCTCTCTCGCAAAATTGTCATATATTATTCAAAACAATCAAACATGGCTTCCAAACCATGGTCCGGGATGATACATCTACCCCCACTAGCAGTAGTAACTGAGGAAAAATTATTACATGATATTATTCAAAAGAATCAAACATTGCTTCCTGGGGGAATCCTCAAACCATGGTCCTAGTGCAACGGATGTACTACTACGCCACTGTGGGTAGTAACTGAGAAAATTGTTTGGTGTAGGGGCATCCTGAATACCTTGGAAAGTTGAAGCACAAGATACCAGCTATCTGGGACCCATTACTAATAGTGTCAGTATACGAATGAGAAGCATAGAAGTTTGTTACGGAAAGACTGAATCTCAATAAGCTAAGCGAGTTGTAACTTAGGTGACAGTAAATGATAAGGTAATGGTCACCCTACAACAGGCCATTAAGGCCAAGAGGGGAAGTAAAGGTCTAGCTCTACTAGTCCTGTAACCTCGGTGCTAGAGGGGATGTGATTAATGCCGTTCCCGCCCCTTTACTCCCTGAAAGAGATGGGGTATTCTTTGTACAGGAGGCTGGTTGGGCCCCAGGGCCGGTACGGAAAACCTCGGCCCCACTGAAGTTTTGTAACTATATTGACTACACTATCACGGCCCCCCCCCCCAGTTAGGGAGAACATTATGAGATTAAAATCTCAAACATGTTTGCAACTTTGGAGAACCTAAGTTTCAGCAAGGACATGAACAGGTCTTGGGAAAACACTAAAGAGAATATAAAAATCTCAGGCAAAGAAATTATTCAAATTTCATTAAAATCTGTCAAGGATAACAGGTAGTTAGTATTGTTAGTATGAACAGAAGATACATAAACCATGGTCTGATGAAGAAGCTTCAAAATTTGTACATCTAAGCAAGCACGTTAAATTGCAGTGATTAAGGATCCAGGCAAATAAACGTAATCTGAACAAGAAGGCAATGTACGTATAGCGTAACAATGAGGTGAGTTCGTGCAATCATTGTTGCAGTGGAAAATCAGTTAAGTATTACATAGCCCAAGAGTGTGTTTGTAGCCTTAGTTATCCAGTGTGCAATGCTCATGTGCCATATTGTCATGTGTGGCCTGTCTGGCTCTACAATATTTTTCCACATTCTCTTATCAACAGCCCGATTTTTGAAAAGCGTTACTGCACATTAAATGTGTTTCGATTTTCTCTACAACTTCCGTCTGAAACCTTTCTCATTCTCAGAAGAAATGAGGGAGATATAATCATGGTATATTGGTTATGTAAAGTATCTGTTATCCTTGACAGATTTTAATGAAATCTGAATAAATCAAATGTCAAATTTCATGAAAATCCATCTAGTGGGATCTGAGTTGTTCCATGCGGACGGACATGATGAACAGACACTTTTCGCAATATTGCGATTGCGCCTAAAAAGTCAGACTAGAAAATATGACACATTTCAGAGACAAAATTAATATTTGAAAGGTAACTCTAATGAACTTTAAACAAACAGTAAGAACAAAATGTTAACCTTTTGACGCCGGAATTTACTGGCCGTTCGGCTATTTAAAGGGTTCACTGCGTGGCCACTTTAGTGGCCGTTCGGCTATTTAAAGGGCCTACTGCTCGTCCACTTCAGTTAACGTTCGGCGCTAAAAGGTATAACAGCATCAATTGATTTAAGAAGGGTTGCCAGCCTAGAACTCACTAGAGGGTGACAGGGATGATGTGCTGGCATATTCTGACAGTATTTTGCCTAGGAGGAATGACTTCTGCCACTTATTTAATATACAAGGGGATGATCATGTTAAGCAGAACAAAATATGTACAGCCGAGGCACTAGCGCTGGAGCCCAGTGCCCTGAGGTGGATGGCTACTGAAAAGCTGAAATATATATACACATCCAAGTATTGATGCAATACCAGCAGAACTGATTCAAGGAGGAGGTAGCACAAGGTGTTCTGAACTCCATAAATTTATTAATTCTATTTGGAATAAGGAGGAATTTCCTGAACAGTGGAAGGGGTCAATCACTGTCCCAATTATACAAAGGGTGATAAAACAGACGGCAGTAACTGTAAAGTTATATCATTGTTATCAGCTACATAAAACATTTTATCCCACATCGTTCTGTGAGTATTAACTCCAATGAAGACAAAATTAGTGTTGATTTTAACGTAACAGATCAACTAGTGATCATACATTCTGCGTTCATCATATACTTGAGAAAAATATTCTCAAAGAGTATATCCCCATGAAATTAGTTAGGTTAATAAAAATGTTGATGAATGTAGGCTTCACTTGTGGCAATAAGATTATTAATATAATGTGTTTAAGTGGAGCATATAATAAAGTCAGGATAGGCAAATATTTGTCTTATAGATAAATTATTCAGGGATCAAAAAGGTCGATATGATCATAGGGGTTGTGCAGATGCTGACATGCAACACATTAATGCTTAAAAAAAAAAAAACCGAATGCACTAACATCTGCAGCTCTGTCGTCAAATCCTGCTACCATGTCCATGAAGGCCAAGGCCACGTGACCCCTGGGCAAAGCAGCTTAAACTGTGGCAGAAGGGAAGAGGTGAAGGCAAAAGTCCAGCGCCTTAAAACTCGCCAAATCAGCTAGGGGAGCACACCCCAACAGAAAAGCATGCCGATCTAGAGGCATCAAAGTGGCAGCCCCACCACTAGATTTACCCTGCAAAAGACGGTAATCTCATATAAAGGGATATCTTCAACTACCCGGAAATGCCCAAGAAGAGGAAACGGACCAACATTCACAATGACAAGGGTAGGCATGGTGGAAAAAGATGGAGGGAACTGAAAGTAGCAACTTGGAAGATAAGAATAAAGGTGGAGGATACGGAGAAATTCTGACACAGCCGTCATCAGAGAAGCAAAGAATTAAAACAGAGAATCAGAAGATTTAGGTAAATATGTAACTATTTACTATGGAGTACCTAACGACCAATGGGCAGCATCTGGAGGAGCAAATGAAAGACTGGAAACAAAGATCGAACACTATACATGGATTTCGGACAGAATCATTTTAACCAATTTAGAAACTACTGAACCAAAATATTACAGTTGCTGGAGTATATGCCCACCAGAAGGAAGACAAAAAAACACAGAATTGTTTTAAAATTAATTTCAACAAGGTATGAACAAAATCCCTAAAAAGGAAATCATCATCATATCAGGAGACTTCAATGGAAGGATTCACATGCACCTAATCTATGACTAAATGGTGAACAAGTAATTAACCACAATGTAACAGCTTTAAGAGATTTTTGTGCATTCAGTAAGCCCAAAATAACAAACCAATTCTAAAGACACAAAAACCGGTACATAAATTTACATGGGAAGCAAAAGGAACCAGGTCCATAATAAATTCCATAGTCATGTACATACTGGGCCAGCAAGGAAACAGCATCAACATACAGATTGTATATACGGCCACCACACAGACACAGTCATTATGACAACAAAATAATTTTAGCCCATTTTATTACAAATAGGACAATTTTAATATTTTAAAGATTTAAACATCGAAATTTCAACCTATGTGAAATAATTTTAAATTTTAAACTATATTACCAATTACTGCATTGGACATACTTATGTAACTTGGCAAGGTACTAACTACAAAATCTCTGAGGATGCCTCAAGTGTCGAAACATGCAGGAGGAATGCGATAATCTGTCAATTAATTGTGCATTTGTTGGTCATTGTAAAAGCAATCCCAATATAGGCCTGGACAGGCCCTGAGGGTTCCAGGAGATTGCAAGACAACTGACACATGAAGGTCGTATGGTTGTCAGCCCTACGCACCGGCCACCTTGCCCCCAGCAAATTTTCCTGGTACCCATTTCTGTTAGAGGCTGAGTCAACTCCAGGGCCATAGTGCGGCCAGAAAGATTACGAGTATGTCAATGAAAAATTCCAATTACACCATCGGGAATTGACCCCGCGACCTTCCGGCTTATAGCACAGTGCCTCAACCAACTGCGCCACCACCTGCCCCTGTGACGTCGCTTCTGCTAGCCTCCAACACAAAACAAGAGTGGCCACGGATCGTGTGTGCCCAATCATGTTAAACCAAAAATTATCCCATCAATTCGAAAGTGGTGTAAATTTTCAGGCTGCATTAAAGCCAAATCATGCAAAAGACCTCGCATAAAAGGAGACCTGCCTATACTATACTATACTATTATCAGGCTACATAAAGCTGCTGTTTTACTCTCCCTTTATTGGACAGTAAGCATGAACCAAAGGCTTGTCAAAAACACACGAACAGGGTTTGCACACTAAAAGCTTGCACATTTTATTCAGATACATAGATCAGTATGTGTGAAAAATTTGTATAACTGTGTATTTGTAGATTCATTCACTTTTCAGGCTGAAAAATAATATTTATTTATTCCAATTTGTGTGTATGTGTGTGGTGTTCACAAGCATACTGTAATACCACTTCAATACATGATAAAAACAGCAACATAATAAATAATGCTGTTTTCACACTTCTCGTACTTATAATTCAGCTACAACTGTTACTGTTAAGAATGCTGTAAGTTCTCAAATTCTGAAGGATTAACATCAAAGTCTTTCATAGTTCTTTGCAGAATCCACCACTCACCAAGGAATCCAATATCAACTATTCGTTCATGAAAATTTGAAAACTTTGGTTCTAGGTAATTACAATGTGCTTGATAAAGCCCAGATGATTTGTCATAATCATTGATCCAGATAAAGTTAATGATACCCAAACTTAGTGTCCGCATTACACCCATGTTGTAACATGTTTCAAGAAACCTGAGATGACTAACAGCGCGTGGATTACGAACTGACTCTCCGATCAATGTCATCTCATTTGAATAAAAGAGAAATTTGTCACGAAAAGTCCACTCATCTGGATTTTTATGTGCACAGTATGCTATGAAGCCTAGCCCTGTAAAAGAAGCAGAGTGTTACACACAGTAACTACAAAGAATTTCCACAAATTAACATTGAAAAAAACCTCTACATCAAAAGTGCACAAATTTTCTAAAAATCTAGAAGCCACTAAGAATTCCAGTCATCAGAGTGGTGATATGAAGTACAGTCTGAGGATACACAAATGTTGGGTGCCAAAATGCAAGTAAGTAAAAATAGACACCACGGTGATCTGTCACCCGGGAATTGTGCACCACTGCTTTATGTTATCAAACATTTGGAGATTTCCCTGCTGGCAAACAACAGTACATCAAACCCATAGCCTTGTTTATAAAACACATAAAAATAATGTTAAGTAGGGGACCTGACTGCAAGTTAAGAAAATGAATAGTCAAGGTGCAGCAATACTAATAGGCCCCAAAAAGTACAATACTAACTAAAATATTATAATCATGTTACATCTCAACATAAGTGTATTCTTAAAAATTAAATACAGCTACATGTTTCAGCTAGCTAAAGGAGCCATCATCAGGCCAAATATAAAGAAAATAAAAGGGAAGATTTACAGCTGCAATTAATGGTATCACATCTCACACTTACGAAGGGGATATTATATAACACATGTAAACATGTATAAAATATGCAGCTTCAGGCATAATAAGATTCAAGGTAAAATCGTTTATTATGTAGACGGTTGTGGCTGAGTGATGAATATAATAAAATTAAGTATCTCCAATAATTAAACTGAGGGCAGTGTAGGCAAGTTTTCTCAAAGAGAGCTCACCTTCCAAATCAATACAACTGAGACATGCAAAAGTTTAAAAAAAAATTGCAAGACATATGACGTGAACCTTATAACTTTACCAAGCACACGTATTAGAGTTATGCTCAAAACAAGAACACCAGAGAAGAATGCAGTCTTGTATATTTATTTAAGATGTAAAAGAGAACCATCATAAAATTCAACTCCATGTAAATTTTTAATATACTTCTTCAACCCAATTTCAATCTTAAATTAAACTTCTATTTTATTAACATCAAATTTTTACCAATCTAACTCCTTATTAAAGTACCCCATACCATTCCAGGTCTTGTACATATAATTAACAAAAGATATAATACTACTTGAGTAAAATTAACTACATTCCAATGTGCTACCATTCAGCCATATATATAGAAGGTTTTGCCTATGCTGTCCTCAATTTAATTACTGGAGATATTATGTTTTATTATATTCAACACACAGCCACAACCATCTACCTAATAAGAAATTTTAACTTGATACCTTATTATGCCTGCAGCTGCTAATCTTTTATATGTTCACATATTTATATATCACCTTTGTCTGTTTGAGATCTCAAACCATTAATTGCAGCTGTAAGCTTTCCTTCTTTTTTTTTTTTTTTACTTTCAGCT
>Ga0123355_10008221_pt1 | contig 15759 bp, 12 predicted proteins | sample TergutEmb28metaG_3_FD_89872 | JGI IMG/M metagenome (GOLD analysis project Ga0123355, IMG submission 89872) | Embiratermes neotenicus P1 segment gut microbial communities from Petit-Saut dam, French Guiana - Emb289 P1 | ecosystem: Host-associated > Arthropoda: Insects > Digestive system > Gut ... | reverse complement strand
TACCGGCGGCCAGGTGCTCGCGCACGACCCGGTGCACATGGACTGGTTATGGCCATCCTTGACCCACATGTACACGGTGCGCCCTGACGCGCTAGTCAGGAACTTCCCGCCCGAACTGGTCTTGGTGGAAATCACCATCGCCGCGCCCGAACCGGCGGCCGAACTGGTAGCCGATGATGCGGCGGCCGGGGTGCCCGTCGCCGCACCGGTGGCGCTGCTACTGGCACTGCTCCCGCTGCTGCATGCCGCGGCGAGCAGCGCCACGCCAGCCGCGGCACCGAGCCGGACCAGCACCGGCGTCCGCCGGAACAACGAGTCGCTCATCGCATTTCGCCTCCCGTCTGTACGCGCATTGCGTCTTTCGTCTTCACGCGTTGTCACGATGTATGTACGGACCGCATGACGGGTCGGCTCTAAATGAAAACTGTGATCCAGGTCACACAGAGTCGGTCTAAGAGACGGTGGCGGTGCCAGTTCCGCTGATCCGGACGATGGACAGGCAACCGCCGCGGGAGTCGGTCACCATCCAGTACTCACCAGTGGCCGTGTTCCGGCCGAAGGACCCGCCGGGTCCGACCGTGCTCTTGAGGACGCCCGCGCCGGCTGGGTTCACCCACCAGATCTGAATCGCGGCGTGACTGGAGTTAACGAACGAGTACGTGACGCTCGCGCCGCTGTTGCCTGACTTGACGGAGCCGTAATCCTGGCAGCTCACCTGGCTCGCGCCCGAGACGCCGGAGATCGTCTGGCTGACTGGCTTGTCTGAGGTCGGGGACAGCGCGGCGAGGGCGGCGACGACGGCCACGACGACGACGGCCGCGGCCGCGCTAGCCGTCAGCGCCGGGGGCCAGCGCCTGCGGCGCTGACGGTCCGGGCGGCCTGCCATGGGGTCGTCCGGAACGGCGGGGGCGGCGGGGATCGTGGCCGGGGCCCGCGACTGCGCGGCCGGGGTGACCGCCTGCGCGGTCAGAACGTACTGGCGGATGGTTTCCGCGAGGTTCCCTGGCGGCCAGTCCCCCGGGTGCAGGCCCGCCTCGCCGCCGAGTGCGGCGAGCAGGCCGGCTGGGGTGGGCCGGGCGGCGGGGTCCTTGGCTAGGCAGCGCTCGACGAGCGGCCGGATTTCGGCCGGCACAGGAGTCAGGTCGGGGTCCTGGCTGACCACCCGGTACAGCAGCGCTGGCGTGGGACCGGCACCGAACGGACCCTCGCCCGTGGCCGCGTACACGAGCACCGCACCGAGGCTGAACACGTCGGAGGCCGCGCCGATCTCCTCCCGCCCCTGTGCCTGCTCCGGAGAAAGGAACCCAGGAGACCCGGCTACTCCGGCGACCGCGGACCGCTCGAGTGCGCGCGAGATGCCGAAGTCGGTCACTCGCGGGCCATCGGTGGCGAGCAGCACGTTGGATGGCTTGAGGTCCCGGTGCAGCAAACCCGCTCGGTGGATCTCCTGGAGCGCCTCGGCCAGGCCGGCCGCCAGGGCGATCAACGAGCCGGACGGCAACGGCCCCTTGCTCTCCACCGCGCCGGCTAGCGAGGGCCCCGGCACGTACGCGGTGGCCATCCACGGCTGTTCGGCGTCGGCGTCCATGTCGACCACGGCAGCGGTGAAGGTACCGCTGACCTTCCGCGCGACCGTGGTCTCGGCGGCGAACCGGGCACGGAAGCCGGGCTCTTCGGCGAGTTCGGGCCTGATGAGCTTGATCGCCACCAGCCCCCCAGCCGGGGACAGCGCCAGGTAGACCAGGCCCATGGCGCCCGCACCGAGGCGGCCGAGCAGCCTGTACTGCCCGGCTAGCCGCGGATCTGTGGCCCGCAGGTCCTTAATCACCGTCGGCCTCCACAGCCCGCCCCAGGCCGCTCGCTCTCGTTCTTCCCGTCCCAGTGCAGCCCAGGTTACGCGGCGACGCCGCGCCCGGGTAAATCTGCCGGTAAAACACTATTCATACCGTAGGGGCGTTTGGCGTAGTAACTGGCTATTCGAATCGGAATCTCCCTGCACATTCTGTCGTGATCTCCCCGAGATAGGCATCGTGTCCATCTCCGCCGGAACATGGAATGGCTTAGGCCCGCCGACCTGCCCCCTAGGGGGTTTTCGTTTCTAACAAATATCGATTCCTATCCATCGGTTACCGGCGCAGGACCTATCTTGCTGACGTGACGGGATCAGACTTGATCCCGGGCCAGATGATCTTCGCCGTACGCAGCAGTTGCTAACAACCGGTCACCGTTCCTAACGTGAAACTTACGTTTCATCGCCAGCGACGACCATGGTTCGACCCGAATATCCATCGAAAAACCTTTCATGGGCTACTGGGGTAACACGCCGAGACTTTTACAATCCGAAATCAATTAGCGCAGCACGGCAGATTCCACTGCGCTGCTCAGCCAGTCCGACAACGAGGGGGGTCCACCATGACCTACGTCATCGCACTGCCCTGCGTCGACCTGCTTGACAAGACCTGCATCGACACATGCCCGGTCGACTGCATCTACGAGGGCGAGCGCATGCTCTACATCCACCCGGACGAGTGCGTGGACTGCGGCGCGTGCGAGCCGGTCTGCCCGGTCGAGGCCATCTCCTTCGAGGCCAACGTGCCCGACGAATGGAAGGACTTCTACTCCGTGAACGCCGAGTTCTTCGGGGATATTGGCTCCCCGGGCGGCGCGTCTAGAGTCGGCAAGATCCACCAGGACCATCCGCTCGTGGCCGCACTGCCGCGTCAGCGATAAGACAGCCGATTCTCGCCACACCGCTGCCCGGCTTCCCGGGACCTGCGCCAAGGAAGGTCGTCCGATGAAACCTCTCGAGTTCGAGATCCCGAGCGAGCGGGAGTCCTGGTACATGACTCACGTCCCCGGGCCGGCCCGATATGACTCTCGTCCCGGCAACGCTGCTGGCGCGCCAACGGGCGGGGAGGCTCCCGGTTCGCGTCCGGGGCCGTGGCCGCCCAGCCGGCGACCAGGGCCGTGGCCGCCCGGTCGGCGACCGGGCCCGTGGCCGACGGCGCGGCAGGATTACCTCGACGAGACCGCATCTCCGTGGGGCGGCGGCAGGGTGCCCGAGGTCGTGGCAGACGCTCCCAGCCCACCGTGGGAGCAGCCAGACCGATCCAATGGTCGCGGCGGGGACGGAACCCGCCCGACACCGGACCACCCGGCATCGCCGGGGCATCTCGCCCGCCCGGGGGCCATCGAATCACGGCGTGCGGAACCGGCGCCCGCGATGGGCAAGATCCTGCTGGCCGCCGAGTACCAGGCCGCCGCGATGACGCAGCTGGCGTCTTATCAGGCCGCCATGATTACCCAGCAGGTCGCCTACGAGGCGGAAGATATACGTGACGCCGCCAAGCGAGAGGCTGACCACATGATCCGGCGGGCGGCGGTGCAGGCCGCCTCCGTGCGTGAAGCGGCGGAAATGGAAGCGGCCGAACTGCGCCATGCCATCAGGCTGATGCAGGCCGAGCTCAATGTTCTCGCCACCCGGCTCGCAGGCGCCCTCCCCGACCCGGTCCTGGCACGGAGACCGCAAACGGAGCGTTCGCCGGCCGACCGGCCAGCGACCCGGCCCACCCAGCCGGAGGCGCCGCCGCTGGCGGCGCCGGGGAATGGGGCACTCAGCAGGCATGCGGCACAACCAGCCAGGAGGCCCGAGCCAAGACCAACCGGGAGGCCCGAGCCAAGACCAACCGGGAAGCCTGAGCCACGGCCAGCCGTGAAGCCTCCGGCACCGTCGGCCAAGACCGCCCCTGGCCAGGGCCGGCAGGCTGGCGCCATGCGCGTCGCCGCGATCGCGTCGTCAGCCCTGCTGCTACTTGCGGCCGTTGCCGGAGCGACCGAGATATACCTGCACGGATTCGCGTTCTTTGTCTTCCGGTCGGTGGGGACCGGCGAGACAGGCCGGGGGCCGGGCGGCCTTACCGAATCTCAGGGCCCGGGCCAGCCGGACGCACCCAAGCCGACACCCAGCCACGGCCCGGTCCGGCCGATCACGCGCAGTGCGGTCACTGTGCACCACGGTTAACGGCAGATACCGGGGAAGGAAGGAGAATCACGATGGCCAGGAGCTTTGTCGGTAGCCGGACAGGCGCACAGCCTGACGCGGATAACTACCAGCCGGCCCCATACGGGAGCCAGGACACCCACGAGCAAAACCTGGAGACGATCACAGACACCCGGAAGACGGAAAAGGAGCCGGCGGATAGTCCCCTCCTGCCGCGGATCAGCCGGGTGGACCAGTGGATGGAAGTGGATTTCCGGTTCGGCGGCTCCCGGGTCAAGCGCAAGGCGGTCGCGCTCATCCTGCTAGGGCTCCCGGCGCTGGTCCCGCTGTTCTTCATGCTGCCCGCGCTGATCACGGTGAACGCCACAACCTTCCAGGTCTCGGTCGATGACACGCTGGGGACGGGCGCCGAGCTGTGCCTGTTCGTGTCCCTGCTTGTCACCCCGCTCGTCACGCTCACCGGGCAGCGCTGGTTCTTCGGGCTGCGCCGCTGGTACGGGCTGATGATGGCGTGCTGCGCCTTCGGCGACGCGATCGGCGCCGGGATCACCGACACCTTCGCCGGCGGCGTCTTCGGCCGGCTCGCCGGGCACACCTTCACACTGGTGGGGTTCACCATGGTGATGCTGGTCACCCCGCTCTTCCTGACTGGCAACCCATGGGCGCAGCGCAAGCTCGGCCGGTACTGGAAGACGCTGCACCGGCTCATCTACGTCATCTGGGGGCTGCTGGCCGTCCACCTGATGCTGCTGGAAGGACTGGGGGTGCAGAGCGGGGTCAACGGCTCGGGATTCGCCGGCGACGGCGACCCCGTCTTCCACCAGCGGTTCTACCAGTACTCCGCGTGCAGCCTGTTCCTGCTCGTGCTGCGGCTGCCGCCGGTCACCCGGTGGATCGCCGCCCGGCAGAAAGAAGGCCGCAGCTGGCTGGTCTGGGTCACCATCACCCCGCTGTTCGCCCTGTTCGTGCTCGGCTTCATCTTCATCCTCAACGAGGAGATCTTCAAAGGCATCGACTCCTTCACCGAACACCCCAGCGCCGAATAACGCGGCCAGGAAAGGGACCTGATGAACGCGACGTCTGTCATCGCCCGCGAGGAGAAGACCGGCCAGGTCATCCTCCTGGTCAGCTCCGCCTTGGCCACGCTGCTGGTAATCGCGGGCCTCGTCTATGCCGGCGGCACCGGCGGGCGTGACCAGGCCACGCTCGCCGCCGCCGGGTGCGAACCAGGCCTGTCGTCCTTCGCCCAGGCATGTACCACCCAGCCGATGCTGGCCAGTCAGTACAAAGAGCTCTCGGCTCCCGCCACCCAGCAGCTGAATGTTGAGCGGGACGCCTACATCGCCAGCGAAGGACGCGACCTCGCCGTCGCCGAAGCGGCCCTGACCGCGGAGGCGACAACCGAGCGGGCGTTCGACACCAGCCTGGCAGGCGTCGCGTTCCCGCCCGCGATCGCCGGTGCAGCCCAGGCAGTCATCCGAGATAACCAGGCCCTCGCAAAGCTCACCGCCGAGCAGGCCCGGTCAGCCACGCTCATCCAGATGCGGTCCCTCGACCCCCGGGCTGCTGCCGCCGCCGCCCGCGTCCAGACCGAAATGAACCTCGTCCTGAAGGCCGTCGACACACCCATCCGGGCGAGCTGAGCCGACCCCCGCCGCGAAGCTCCTGCTGAAAGACGTGATCGGCCAGCCAGCCGCCCATGTCGGCAGGAGCTTCGTCGCGTTTCCCGGTCACGGAAGGCACAATGACAGGCGTATGGAATATCCCAGACAACATAGCTGATACCCGCGCATATGTCGGTCATGTCTTCGCAATGCGCTGGCCCAGCGTAACTTGGTTAGTACAACAATTCGTAGGAGCGGACAACCAAGATATTAGGCGAACCGATGACTGCGATTCCCTCTCGCGTCACCGTCCGGATAGCCGTGCAGTCGTCGCGACGACTTCTCCGCGATACGCTCGCTATGTGCCTTGGCGCCCGGCCGGATCTTGCCGTCGTGGGCAAGGTCGCGGAGCCAGCGGAGCTTCCGGCGTTGTGCGAACTGGGTGGGCCCGACACCGTGATCATGGACGCGGGGCCGCGGCTACGCGAGTTCGCCGTATTCGCGGACAATCTTCTGCAGCGCTTTCCCGGGTTGAATGTAATCGTGATCTACCGGGACGCTTCCGAGCCGGATCTCGCGCTCGCCTGCCGCACCGGCATTCCCTCGCTTGTGCCTGAATCACGTGGCCTCGCGGGCGTGCTGGCGTTGCTGCGGCGGAAAAGCGTGGTGCGCGCCGACATCGGCCAGCGCAGCCTGACCGACCGGGAACTTCAGCTCGTGACGATGATGAGCTCGGGGCACAGCGTCGCGGAGATCGCGGTACTGCTCAGAATCAGTCCCGTGACGGTAGAGAACCTCAAGCGCCGCGTGTACGCGAAGCTAGGTGTGAACAGCAGCACGCAGGCGGTCTCCCGGACAGCGTCGCTTGGCATGCTCGACCAGGGCGCCGGCAAGCCCGCTCGGCAGCCGATGACGAACAGCGAAGCGTTCCCGGTGCTGACGATAGTGTCCGGGCCGCCCTGCCAGGCCCGGGACCAGGTGGTGGCCGCCCTGATCGCGAGCGGGCTGCCGTTTGTCCTGGTCCGGGCGCACGCACCGCTGGCTGACGCGCACTGGGCGCACTGGAATCGCGGTCCGATCCTGGCCGCGCTGGTCAATCCAGAGCCGGCTGACTGGGACCTGGTCGAAGAACTCGGTGTTCCGGCGATCGTAGTGCATAGCGGGCCGCTCGATTCGCCAGAACTCGCCAGGGCGCTGGCCAGCGGGGCCAATTCGCTGGTGCCGGCAGAGCGGATCAATGACCATTTCCTCGCCGTGCTGCGGATGGTGAGTCAGGGCTATCTCGTGGTCGACTCACTGCCGATGCGGTCGCTAATCGGCGTCGTCCGGCCGGGACTCGGCCAGCGGATGATGCACAGCGGGGAGTTGCCCGAGCTGACCGCCCGGGAAAGTGACATCCTTCAGTCAGTCGCGCGCGGGGACTCGATCCGGCAAACCGCACGGACACTCGGAATTTCTCCCAAAACCGTCGAGAACACCCAGACGCGGCTTTTCCGCAAGCTTGGCGTGCGTAACCGGGCCGAGGCGCTAGCTGTGGTGGATGCGCTTGGCATACTGCCTGACACCTCAACGTCTCCAGGCGGGACGGCGACGGATTACTACACCTGGGCCGTATCCGCAGCGATCCAGAAGCGGCGCCACGCGGTGCGTGAAATAGCGGTTCGTTCCGGATGAGTGCTTTGATTTTCCTAGCCGACAGCGGCCGGAGCGGGGTCTGATAGCGGGATTGGCTTGAAGAGCGACGGCTCCTCGCCGGGGGTGAGCGCCGTGACGGAGTAAAGCCAGTCGACGAAGGAGTAGTCGCGGGGATCGCGGGCGCGAAGGATTTCGTTGCGGCGGGCGCGCTTGTCGCCGTCCAGGTGCCAGAGCTCGCCCCAGGCGCGGGACGTGAGCAGGACGCGCCGGCAGTGCTCGGCACGGACGGCCTGGTAGGCGGCCAGGGCACCGTCGATGTCAGCGGGGTTCGCGGCCAGGTGCTCGGCTAGGACGTAGCCGTCCTCGATTGCCATGATCGCGCCCTGGGCGATGTACTGGAGCGGCGGGTGGGCGGCGTCGCCCAGCAGGGCGATGCGGCCGTATACCCAGGTCAGGATCGGGTCCCGGTCGAACATCCGCCACCAGCGGTCCCGCCACATCAGCGGAAGGCCGAGCTGGATGTTCTCCGTCATTCCCGCGAAGGCGGCGTCGAGCTCGTCCGGGGTTCCCCAGTCCTCCTCGCCCGCCTTCGCCTTCCCGGACTCAAAGACCGCGACCTGGTTGAACATCTCGCCACCGCGCAGCGGGTACTGCACGAAGTGGCAGTGCGGGCCGATGTAAACGACCACGTCGGTTTCCGAGACGTTGTTCGCCAGGACCTTCTCAATCGGGACCGCCCCGCGGTAGGCGACGTAGGCCGAGTTGACCGGCTCGTCGCCGACTAGCTGCCCGCGGGCGACGGAGTGCAGGCCGTCGGCCGCGATCACCACGTTCGCCTCATGGATCTGGCCGTCGGCAAGCCAGGCGCGTGCGCCGTCAGGAGTGTTCTCGTACTCGGTGACGTGCTGGCTGGTGCGCAGGTCGACGCCAGCGTTCTGGCAGGCCGCCAGAAACAGGCCGTGCAGGTCGGAGCGGTGGATGACCATGTACGGGGTGCCGTAGCGGCCTTCCATGTCGCGCAGGTCGAGGCTGGTCAGGACGGTGCCATCGGTGGCGTCTTTCATGACCATGTGCTCGGGCAGGACGCCGAGCCGCTTGGCCTCATCCAGCAGGCCGTAGGCCTTCAGGATGCGGGTGCAGTTCGGGGCGATCTGGATGCCGGCGCCAACCTCGCCGAACTCTCCCGCGCGCTCTAGCACGCGAACCCGCAGCCCTTTGCGGGTCAGCGCGTACGCGGCGGACAGGCCGCCGATGCCACCGCCAACGACGATGACGTCCGGCCGGTTCTCGGGCGTGGTCGCGTGGCTCACTTCGCGGCACCTTCCATGTCGTCGTCGCCGCGAACGGCAACCGTCCGGTTGAGCTTGAGCGCCTCGAAGACGGGCGAGTCGCTGAACCTGAACAGATCGAGGGCGCCCGAATCGGAATCGGTGGTGCCCGCCTCGGACTTGGCGGCGAACGGCTGCCAGGAGGGGACGACGAATAGGTCCCCTCGGGCCACCGACCAGGTCTTGTCCCCGACGGTCACGGTCCCGGAACCGTCGAAGACCGCGTAGACCGACGAGCCGGTCTCGCGGACCGGGGTGGTCTGCGCGCCGCGCGCCACCCGGTGGAACTCGACCCTGATGGTCGGCAATACGTCCCCACCGGTCGCCGGGTCGGTGTAGCGGACAGCGGCGTGACCAGGCTCGACGGTGCCGCCGTAGCCCTCTTTCTCAAGGGTGAGCTGATCTGCCAAGGCCCGGTCGGTGAACTCCCACCGGTAGGCAAGCAGCGGCGAGCCTGGCGTCGCCGGCCCGGCGGACGCGGCCAGCGGGCGCAATCCCGGGTGGCCCCAGAGCCGCTCGGAGCGAGACCGCTCCGGGGTGGTCTGCTCAGCCGCCGACAGTTCGTCCCTCCCAGGCTGGAAGAACTGCGCCTCGGTCACGTACTGCAAAGGAATGTCAAGCCCGTCGATCCAGGCCATCGGCTCTGTGGTCGCATTGTGATGCGCGTGCCAGTTCCACCCGGCCTGCGGCAGGAAGTCGCCGCGGCGCATGGCCACCGGGTCACCGTCGACTACCGTCCAGACGCCCTCGCCCTCGAGCACGAACCGGAAAGCGTGCTGCGTATGCCGGTGCTCAGGCGCGTTCTCGCCCGGCATCAAGTACTGAATCGCAGCCCACAGCGTCGGGGTCGCGAACGGCCGGCCTTGCAGCCCGGGGTTCGCGAGCGCTATCGCCCGGCGCTCCCCGCCACGTCCGACCGGGACGAGTTCGCCGGCCTTGGCGGCCAGTTCGCGCAGGTTGCCCCACCGCCACAGGTGCGGCACCGCCTTCGACCTCGGATGCACCGGCATCAGGTCGCCGATCTCGGTCCACAGCGGGATGAGCAGCTCCTGCTCGAAACCCCGGTAGAGGTCCTGGAGCGCTGGCGTCACCGTCGGCTGGTTCGGCGCCGAGACAGCGCGCAGGTGCACCGGAGATCCGGTGTCAAGCGAGGTCGTCATGATGTCAAGCGTGACTCGTGTCTCACGTTGGCGAACAATAAATTCTTCTATGCAGAACGGACCGAGGTCTCAGGCTCTGTGCCAGTCAGCGAGACTGACAAGTCGAGCTGTCAATAGGTTGCCAGTTCGACTGTTTTCGTAATTTACGGCTTCAATCGATATTGATGGCGTATCGTCATTTCATGCCCTCCCTATGGCACGACACAGGAGTCGATCTCTTCAGGGACGATCCAGGCTTGGTTGGCCGCGCCCTTCGCCTCGCTGATGTGGATCTGGCGGCGGACGCGCAATTGTTCCTGGCGCCAACCAACGAGACCGACCGAATGCTGTCCCGGGACTTGGACCCCGACTTGGTCCTGGTCGAGGGATCAGTTGAGAATCCCAACCGCGTCATCATCGTGGAGCTTCAGCAAGCTACGGACGCGAGCAAGCTGCGGCAATGGCCTCGCTATACGGCGGCGAAGTGGCTGCGGTACGAATGCCCGGTCGTTCTGTTCGTGATCTGCCCAGACGAAAGGACCGCCGAATGGTACGCACGGCCGATTCCGACAACGCTCCACGGTTACACCCACTGGCCGACTGTCCTGCGTTCGGCGCAAGTGCCGACATTCACCTGGCCTGAACTTCTTGCCCGCGATCCGGCGCTTGGAGTCATGTCGGTGGCATACCACGGAAACAATGAGAGCGTCCTGAACGCCTTCGCGGCGGGGATCCTTTCACTGGGGTCTGACCAGGCCAGAAAGTACTATGAATACGGACTCAGGCTGTCACCGGAAGTGGTGCGCGACGCTCTGGAGCATCTCATGGCAACGAAGTACAGCGAGCCGTTCAGCAAGCTGGGCCGGCGCTACTACGGCCAGGGCCGCGAAGAGGGCCTGGAGCAGGGCCGTGAAGAGGGCCTGGAGCAGGGCCGCGAAGAAGGCCTGATCACGGGCGAGCGCGGCGCCGTGTACATGGTCCTCAAGGCACGGCACTTCGAGATCACAGACCACCAGAGGGATCTCATCGACTCTTGTGACGACCTCGCCAGGCTCAAGGCGTGGTCCGAGGCCGCGGTCACTGCGGCCACAGTGGACGAGGTCTTTCGCGGGGCGTAACCCGGCGGCGCGGGGACGGAAGGCGGCGAAGGGGTTCGTGACGACCAGTTCGCGGGAGGCGAAGCGGTAGACGGTAGCCGGGCGGCCGCCTGTGGCGGTCGGGCGCGCGATGTGGTTTGTCGGCTCGATCACGCCGCGCCTGGTCAGGATGCGCTGCAGGTTCGTGGCTGAGATCGGGTGGCCGAGTGCCGCCGCATAGGTGTCGCGAAGCTGGGAAATGGTGAACGTCTCCGACGACAGGGCGAAGCCAATGTTCGTGTAGGAGAGCTTGGCGCGCAGCCGGTTTCGCGCGGAGCCGATGATCGATCCGTGGTCGAAGGCGGTCGGCGGCAAGTCGTCCACGGGATGCCAGGCCGTGTCCGGTTGCAGCCGCGGCTGCGCGCCGGGGACGACGAGTGCGAGATAGGCGGTCGCGAGGACGCGCCCGCGCGGGTCGCGGACCGGGTCGCTGCGGGTTTCCAGCTGTTCGAGGTGCGCGATCTCGGGGAGGTCGACCTTCGAGGCCAGGTGCCTGCTCGCGGATGCGCCGAGGCGCTCGCTGGCCGACAACAGCCCGCCCGGCAGCGCCCACGAACCCTGGAAAGGCTGCTCCGCCCGCCGCCACAGCAGCACGGTCAGCCGCCCATCGCGCACCTGAAACACGACTCCGAGCGCTTCGTGGGGGAACGTGTCAGCTGGCACATGCTCATGGTAGGGCTCGCCAGGCGGCCATGAGCTTTCTGGCGCAAGACCGACTAGCACGGCGGGGCGCATCGTGTGAGGCCAGTCACAAGTTTCTGCCCGGTAGTTGTAAACCGCTAGTTTTCGACTTACAGTCGGAAACATGAGAGACACGAACGCGACAGCACGGGTTCACCAGGCATCCATTGACGAGACGTCCGAGACTCGCGGACCGGTGGATGCGGGCTGGGCGGCGCGGGTGCGCCGACTGGCCGGAGAGCGCGACGCGGTGATCCTCGCCCACAACTACCAGCGGCCCGAGATTCAAGAGGTCGCCGATCACGTCGGGGACTCGCTTGCGCTTGCCCGGCTCGCGGCGGCCAGTTCCGCGTCAGTGATCGTACTCTGCGGGGTCTACTTCATGGCGGAGACCGCCAAGATCCTCTCCCCGTCCCGGACGGTGCTCATCCCGGACGCCGGCGCAGGCTGCTCGCTGGCTGACAGCATCACGGCGGACCAGCTCCGGGAGTGGAAGGCGGAGCACCCAGGCGCGGCGGTCGTCGCGTACGTCAACACGAGCGCCGAGGTGAAGGCTCTCTCCGACGTATGCTGCACCTCGGCCAACGCGGCGGAAGTTGTCTCCGCGATCCCCGCCGCGCGCGAGGTGCTGTTCCTGCCCGACCAGTTCCTCGGCGCTCACGTCCGGCGGGTGACCGGGCGAGAGAACCTGCATATCTGGGCGGGCGAGTGCCATGTCCACGCGGGGATCTCCCCGCAGGCACTGCGTGACATGGCGGCAGCGAATCCCGAGGCCGAGCTGTACGTCCACCCGGAATGCGGCTGCGGGACTTCGGCGCTGTGGCAGGCGGGAACCGGCGACCTGCCCGCATCGCGGACGCGGGTGCTGTCGACCGGCGGCATGCTGGAAGCGGCCAAGTCGACCCGCGCGACGGCGGTGCTCGTGGCCACCGAGACCGGGATGCTGCACCAGCTGCGGAAGGCCAACCCCGCGGTCAGCTTTGAGCCGGTGAACCCGCACGCGAACTGCCACTACATGAAGATGATCACGGCCGAGGCGCTTGAGCGGTGCCTGCGCGATGGCGAGACCGAGGTCTTCGTAGACCCCGGCGTCGCGGCCAGGGCACGGCGGGCGGTCGAAGCCATGATCTCGATCGGCCCCTCCCCCGCCGCGATCCCGGTTCCGGCGGCAACGAGGTGACCGGCCCACAGGCCCAAGGCGCGAACCCAGGAGAAAATCGTTCGTCTGGCCGGGGACCCGGCACTGACGACACGCAATCTCCGGGGTGGGCGGCAGACGGCTGGGAGACGGGCGGGATCGTGCTGACGTCGCGGATCACCGGGCTGCCATCGGTCCACCCGGTGTGGCGGCTGGACACGGACGTCGTCGTCGTCGGGTCCGGGGCGGCGGGCATCTCGACCGCGCTCACCGCCGCCGCGGCCGGACTGCGGGTTCTGGTTGTCACCAAGGACCTGGTCGGCGGGGCGACGCCACTCGCGCAGGGCGGGCTCGCGGCAGCTCTCGGGCCGGGCGACACCGCCGCGGCGCACGTGACGGACACCCTGGTGGCCGGGGCCGGACTATGCGAGCCGGAGGCCGTGGCCGCGCTAGCGGACAGCGCGCCCGGGGCGATCGACTGGCTGACCCGGCTCGGTGCGGAGCTTGAAACTAGCGACCTGCGCCTTGAGGGCGGGCACAGCAAACACCGCATCGTGCACTCTGGGGATGACGCCACCGGAGCGGAGGTGCACCGTGCACTGCTCGGCGCGCTGCTCACCAGCCGGATCGAAATCATGGACCGCACGATCGCGCTCGACCTGGTTCCGCGCGCCGTGAACGAGGGGGATGACGGGGCGGGGATCGGCACCGGATGGCCAGCGATGGACGGAATGGCGGCTGCCAACGCCGGCCCGGCCGGCTCGCCCGCTCAGGCGCCGGTCCCCGCCCCCGCTGTTCCCTCGTATGCAGCCGAGGGACTGACGGCCGCGCTCATCGGGCCGGACGGGCTGCTTACCCCGGGCGTGATTTCCGCCCGTGCCGTGGTGATCGCGGCCGGAGGGCTCGGTCAGGCGTTCGTCACGACGTCCAACCCGGCCGGGGCGACTGGGGACGGGATCGCGATCGCGGCGCGCGCGGGGGCCGTCCTGCGGGACCTGGAGTTCGTGCAGTTCCACCCGACTGTGCTGTGGCTGCCGGGGGCGAGCGGGCAATGCCCGCTGATCACCGAAGCGCTACGCGGAGCCGGGGCGGTGCTGCGCGATCTCGACGGGACTCCGCTGATGGCGGGCCACGACCCGCGCGGAGACCTGGCGCCGCGCGATGTCGTGGCCGCCCGGATGGCCGCAGTGATCGCGGCGGGGTCAGCTGGGCACGTATGGCTTGACGCGACCGCGCTCGGGCGAGAGACGCTCGAAGCCGGGTTCCCGACCGTGACCGCGGCCTGCAGGAAGCATGGCATTGACCCGGTGACCGACTTCATTCCGGTGGCGCCCGGCGCGCATTACTCCTGCGGCGGCATCCTTGCCAGCCTGGACGGGCGTACCACCATCCCGGGCCTGTACGCCGTCGGCGAGGCGGCATCGACCGGCGTCCAGGGCGCGAACCGGCTCGCCTCCAATTCGGTCACCGAGGCGATCATCGCCGGCCGGCGCACAGGCGAGGCCCTCGCGGAATCTCTCAGGGTGCGCGCGAGCGCGTCGCAGACCAAGGACACCGCGTGGGCGGAAGGGGCCGGCCGGTCACATCCGCGATCGGGGACGGCCGCCGCGTACGGGACGAGAAGCCCGGACGATGGCTCGGCAGAGGCGTACGGACCGGCCGTCGCCGACCGCCGGGCCGAGCTCGCGCTGGCGATGTCGCGGTGGGCAGGCGTCATGCGGGACGCCGAAGGGCTCGCCGAGCTGGTCCGGGAGATCGCGGAGACGGGCGCCCCGCGCGCTCCCCAGGATGCAGCTAGCTGGGTTTCGACGGCGCATGGGGCGGGGACGGGTGCGGAACAAGCCGCCCACGTCCAGGCTCCACTTGATCTGGAGAACGTTGAAGCGGCCAACCTGCGGATGGTGTCGGCGCTGATCGCGGCGGGGGCGCTACGCCGGGCGGAGAGCCGGGGGTGCCACCGGCGCCGAGACGCGGCAGAGACTGCGGGTCGACCGTGGCACACGCTGACGCGCGTGCACGGAGACCAGCTGCTGGTGACCGAGGAGGAATTGTGACAGCCGGGGTTTCGGAAGCTGCCCGCGCGGCGGGACTCAGCGACGAGACACTGCGAGCGCTGAGGGCGGCCGGACTGGACGCCCGCGATGTAGCGCGCGCGGTGCGGGCAGCGCTGGACGAGGACTTCAGGTACGGGGCCGACGTGACCTCGGGGGCGACCGTGGCGGGCCGGACAGTGACCGCCGAGGTCGTTGCGCGCGAGGCCGGCGTGCTGTCCGGCATTCCCGTCGCGCTCGCGGTGCTTGACCTCCTTCCCGAGTACCAGGCGAATGCGCAGCAGAGCCAGCCGGCCGGCACCGTCCTGGTTGCGGACGGGACGCGGATCGACTCCGGGGACGCCGTCCTGCGCGTGGCCGGACCTGCCGTCGCGGTGCTCGGCGCCGAGCGGACCATACTGAACTTCCTCACCCACCTGTCCGGGGTGGCGACGGCGACGCGGGCCTGGGCGGACGCGATAGCCGGGACCGGCGCGGTGGTCCGGGATACCAGGAAGACGACGCCGGGACTGCGGGCGCTGGAGAAGTACGCGGTGCGGTGCGGCGGCGGGGAGAACCACCGGATGGGGCTCGGTGACGCGGCGCTCGTCAAGGACAACCACGTCGCCGCGGCGGGCGGGGTGGCCGCGGCGGTCGAGGCGGTGCACGCGGCGGCACCAGCCGGGATGGTCGTGGAGGTGGAGTGTGACTCGGTGGCCCAGGTGCGCGAGGCCCTCGCTGCCGGGGCGCGGTTCATCCTGCTGGACAACATGCCGGCGGAGTCGCTGCGGGAGGCCGTGGCGGTGGCCCGTGGGTACGACGGGGTACGCCTCGAGGCGAGCGGCGGCCTGCGGCTCTCCAACGCTCGAGAGGTCGCGGAGACCGGTGTGGACTACCTGTCAGTCGGCGCGCTGACGCACTCGTCGCCGGTGCTGGACCTGGGGCTGGACACGGTCGGATAAGGGCTATCCACGGCTCCGGCGGGGCTCCGCGAATCCATGTGCAGCAAACTTCTGGTGTCCTGCAGGTGGCAATGGACCGGGCGTAACGCCGGGAACGTCGCCGCAG
>Ga0123355_10008218_pt1 | contig 15764 bp, 16 predicted proteins | sample TergutEmb28metaG_3_FD_89872 | JGI IMG/M metagenome (GOLD analysis project Ga0123355, IMG submission 89872) | Embiratermes neotenicus P1 segment gut microbial communities from Petit-Saut dam, French Guiana - Emb289 P1 | ecosystem: Host-associated > Arthropoda: Insects > Digestive system > Gut ... | reverse complement strand
CATCGTAAAAATCGCTATGACATAAACGCACGTGTTACTTCCGCGACCTACTACAGCCAACTGAGCAAACGCAGCCACTTGCAACTTGTGCCATGAGTTGCTAAGACATGTATGAACATGTTAAGACTGGTTGCAAACACATCCCACCCAGTGAACAACCACTACAATTCCAATCTGGATACTATTTGAACAAACCTCATACATATTTTCCAAATCTATTTTAGCGGGGGATCTTGCATCCTTTATTATTGTTGTTATCTGTATGTTGTAGACACAAATTCTTGTAACACTGCAGAAATGAATTTGTATTAGAGGACAGTTTAGCTGGTAGAGTGATTGGGCAATGGGCTGGATGTTCAAGGAACTGTGTTTCATTTCCCAGCAGGTGTAAGAGATGTATCTCTTCTCCAAAATATGCAGACTATATCTGGGCCCACCCAGCATCCTATTTCCTATTCAATGGGTACCAGGGTTCTTTCTCTGGGGGTAAAATGTCTAGGGTGTGAAGCTAACCACACACCTCATTAATGTTCAGGTTAAGAAGGAGTTGTGCTGTATACCTCCACTTCACCATTGGGACAGTTTTGCTTTTACCTTTAACTTTACCTTTACAAATCTCGTATATTCCCACCATCCGTCAGAAAGCTTCCTTATCCTTGACCATCTGACAGTACTAGGTAACCTGTGTGACTTATGAAGGTTCTTGAAAAGTCCTCATTATGTAATATACTAGTAATTTACAACTTACTTCATTCTGCATGTGTCTAGTTATTATTCTCAGCACAGGTTAGAACAAGGTTGCTTTACATTTATGATGGGCATTCAATGTATTTGTTGCATCTCTTGGATATATCCAATTGGGGTTTGTAATCCTGTAAGGATCCATGGAATGAAAATAAATGATGTGATATGATATATGTGACTTGCCATTCTCATTGCTGTCTGTGTAAGGTTAGCAAACGTCTACTGGAGAATGTACATTTACTTTGTATGGGAACATGAACCTGAATTCTTAAATTAGCATTATGACATACTAATTCCAAATACTGACAAAAACACTTTGCATGTAATGACTGTGTTGGAACCAGAACAGTATATTAATTTCATGCCTAGTGTTTTTAGTTGTTGAAATAATGCCATTACTCTGAAATGCATAATAATTGGTACGTACACCCATATGTTTAGTACCTACATATGCAATGTTCTGAGCAGAATTTAATGAACCATTTTTACTGTTGCATCAATTTATAGTTCTGCAAATGTATTACTGTTATGACTTTTGTTCTATTTTATTCTTGTGAAGAACCTGTTACTGCTTTGCATGTTGTGCAATGAATTTGTTTGATACCTCCACAAAATTTCATACTGTTAACGTGTGTGTAATTGTTGCTTTATAGACGTTGTTTCATACATTGTCATTTTAAGCATCTATCTCCATACTGAATGTCTTATACTTTTTATATGGTTTATTAGTCATTGCCATGAAATTAAAATAAAGAAAATTTTTGTCCATGTACCACATTATGGTTCTACACTTTAAACAATATTATATAACACAATTACACGTTTTCCCATTATCTGTTACCACACATCGAATCAGGACCCTGAAGTAAGTGACAGTAATGTCATTCCCACCTCACAGGTATGTGCATCCGCCGTATTTTTAATACTGATTGAGGGAAATTCAAGACTAGGGTGTTTCCCTCTCCTTCAGTTGTGTAATAATTTGTACCAGGCGTCAGGAAAGTCAGTCAAGTGATTTAAAGTTTTAAGTGGGCAGACACAAACATGCACACACACTATGTGATTCTCTTAAAAGTAAACATATTCCCTTGTTACCTTTGTTAGGAAGGGAAGTTGGATTTAAAAAAAACCCTTCTTGCAGTCAAAAGCAGCTTATTTCATACATGTTACTGAAAAATATGAAAATGTTTTGCTTTATTTTGTTTGCAGAACTGTGGCTTTGTTTGAATCCACTACTGTGTGCAAGACTGTGAGTTTTGAAGTTTCTAACCACCTGAATCGTCTTCTAGACTCTCTGTCTAAGCCACAATTTTTTGCAGTGCGATCCTCAGCTGTGGGTGAAGACTCTGAGGACTTATCTTCAGCTGGACAGAATAAAACATTACTTGGAGTGCATGGAGAACTTGCAGATATATTGGTAGCTATTCAGAGCTGTTGGGCATCTCTGTACACATTGCAGTCTGTGCAGTATAGAAGGTGAATATAGCCCTGTAGAGGTTTTACACCTTTAGGGGTTTGTAATCCAGATTGTCTTTGTGACATCAGTCATATGTTCTAGAATTGTGTACATAGGTTGCATTATCATCAATAAGAACTTGGTATGTTATTGAATTAAATTTGTATTTGGGTGCTAGATAATAGGCAGAAAATTGGTTGACATTATGCCAAAATAGTAACTTAATATAACCACAATTTCATATAGGCTTTGAAGGAACTAAACATAAATAATTAGGTGTATACATTTTTTTTAATTTTTTGAGATAAATTTATTTTATTGTGCCTTGTGTATGAGGATTTTTCATTGTTGTCAGTGGTTTGTGTTTCATGCTTTCTGAATCGTGGGAAGATTGTGAATGGTACTTCATTGTTGAAGTATTTTGGCCTGACTCTTAATTATTTTATAACACAATATATTGTTTATGTTAAGGATATAAACACTTTGTGGTGGACTGGAATATGTGTGGCTGCTGCTACTGTTCTGGTATCCATGACCTAGATATAAATGTGTCACGAGTGTGTTCTGGATGTGTCACGCAATGTGGCATGTTGTTGGTGGCAAGCACATTTTATCTGTACAATAAACTGTTTTGTGTCGAGTGAAATGCACTGTTTACTAACTTCAACAGGTTATGGGCCCAGATCATGCTTTGTGCTTGTACTCGGTAAAAGTGCAATGATAAGTGAAGTTGTTTGTGTGTTCAAAGGAAGTTTTTTGACAGGCTATGTTTGCATCAGACTCTATTTTAGTGTAGTCGTACATAGATAATATGTATCAGCGAACTATTGTCATCTGCTATTATTGCAGCTGGAAAAGTCGCACATCGTGAATGTTTAAGATGTATTCTGTATTCAATTCATTGTGTGTAATTGAATATTGCAAACTAAAGAAAATATGGTGTTGAATTCTGATAAAAGTCGAAAAGCTTGTTGGTGCATCCAATTGGGCCAAGTGGGAATGGCACATGAATATGCACTTTGAACAGTATGATATGATGTCAATTATTGACGGATCGTGGAAATGTCCCAATATAACAAACACTGAAAAGACATCAGAAGATTATCAAAAAATTTGTTGATGTGGAAACGGGATAATGCCCAGATGGCGGTGTTAATGACAAGTGTGCTGAGTCAACCAGGTGGATTTGGTATTGACGTACAGTGATGCCCAGGACATTTGGGACAAGCTCGTCATTGTATATGAACAAAGCAGTAATCAACGACTGAGTCTGTTGGTGATGGAGTTCTTCAAGGTTCAGAGCAATCCAGAAATGGCTAAAGTTGAGAAGCTATTCTCAGACATGAATACAGAGCTGCGTCAACGAGGGTCATGCAACATACTGATTGAACTGCTGCATGTGCAGATTTTGGCAACACAGGACCTGAGTACCAGGAGGTTAGCAATATCTGGGAGTTGCTTGATGACAACAAGTGAACAAAGAACAGTCTGTTTGAGAAACTTTGTACGATTGAAAAACGGTTGCAGACATCGACGACAGCAGCAGAGTCAAGTACATTTGTGGCACATGCATCAACCATGAAGTCTCTAAATCTGGCGATCAAAGCAACATCAAGTAAACTAAGTGGGTCGAAGAAGTCAACCAAAGACACCAGAGAAAACTACAGCTGTTTTCACTATGGGAAGGTTGGCCATCTGAACATGAATTATCAGTAACTGAAAGCTGACAAGAATAAACCAGTGACAACAGATAGCATGGGCCTATTGTCAATGGACGATACCAGAGTTTCAGCATTTTTGGCATTGAGAGTGAATAGCATGAAACTTGCGGTTAAGAGGGCACGTGATTCTGGTGTATCATACCACATGACTGCAAACAAGCAGTACATTGCAATGTAGAATTGGTTTTTGGCTCTAGTCAAAATATCATTGGCATATAAAGGAACGATACTGGCTTGTGGGTCTGGTCTTGTTAATGTCGAGATGCTGGTAGAGGGCAAGTGGTGCCCTGGCTACTTGGACGATGTGTGGTATGTCCTCAATATTGGAAGACACTTGTTCTTGGTACGGAGTGTGGCAGAACACGAAATTAGTGTCATCATAAAATGTTAACGGGTTATACTGCAACGTGACGGTCAGCTCATGGCAACAGGTGGGTGGATGACGGACACATATGCCATGGACTTGCGTGCTTTCCCAAGGGAGCCAGTGGAAGTTAAGGAAGTGGAAGCAATGCCTTCAAAAACCCTTCAGCTTTGGCATGAACGTCTTGGCCATCAAGACAACCATAATGTGTTAAAGGTGCTAGATGGATGGAAATCAACATGACCATGGCAGAAACAGGAGCCTTCTGTGATGGATGTGTTTTGGGTAAGTGCATCAGAAGCTTACACTCCATGGTCCTATTGATCACAGATCGTTGGTGAGCTGATCCATGCCAATGTTAATGGACCAAGCTCAGTGAAGTTGCTTCAAAGTGTAAAGTACTATGTGTTTTTCAAGGGCGATTACAGCAAGTGTAGCAGGGTTGTCTTCATCAAGCAAAACAATGGAATTTCCAAGCATTTATGTACATTCCTGAATGAGGTGTCATTTGCTGGTCACAAAGTAAAGATGTTCTGATATGATGGTGGCAAGGAATTTGCATGTGACGAAGTTCATCATGTCCTCAGTGATTATGGTATTACATAGTTGCTGTTGGAGCTGTATGCGCCTTAACAAAGTGGAGTTGCAGAACATGAAAACCATAGGGTTGGAGAGCTCGCATGTTCAATGCTCTCAGTGAGCAGGCTACCAAAACCGATGTAGGCACAGGCTTCTGAAACTACAGTACAGTATATGTGCTATACCGTACAGGAAAAATATCAGTTATTGGGATATCTCCAATGGAAATGTGGAATGGTCACATGATGAAGAACTTGGATTATCTACATATGTTTGGTACAGAGTGGTTTATATACACCTCAAAGCAGTTTCGAAAGAAATTCGACAAGAAGAGTGTGTTTGGTCGACTTATTGGCTACCTGAATGATAAAGGTGTTTACCAGGTTTACATGCCATCTCTCAAAAGATTGTGCTCTCGCATGGTATCTACTTCAAGCCAGAACGGTGTTGCACCAGTTCATTGGTTGAAATGGGGTTGGAAAATGCAGATCTGGAAGATGTGGTTATGGAGAAAAGGCAAGAAGGTGACACAGTATTGGAATTGTTGCAGTCGAATAAAACCCTCAAGGTGGGGACCAAGGAAGAGTTTTCCAGGAACACAGAATAACCAATATGCACGGTAAAGCAGCCAATGTGGATGACATCAGGGGAATACATTCTTCTGTCAGTACGGACTGCTATTACTAGTGGTGGAGATCCAGTGTCATACTGGGAAGCTATGAAATCCACACAGAAGGAGGAATGGGTTAGGGCCATGAAGGAAGAAATGGATGCATTGGTGAAAAATGACACGTGGGAGTTGGTTGATTGTCCAAAGAATGTGAAGGTCATCAACAACTGCTGGGTGCTTCGAATGAAGCTGAATGCTGATGGTTTGACTCAACAGCTTTGTGCTTGCCAGGTCACGAAACAACATTTGCAACAGGCAGGGATTGATTATGTTGAGACCTTCAGCCCTGTGGCACACTGTGCCACAGTTTATGCTGTGCTTGCAGTTGCTTCTCCAGAGAGGTTGCAGTTCCGTCAGTTTGATGTGAAGATGACATTTCTGTACAGCACAGTTCGGGAGGATGTGTACATGCATCAAACATAGAGGTTCGATGATGGTAACAGTTGGATGTGCAAGCTAAAGTGTAGCCTGTACGGTCTGAAGCAGGACCATAGGTGTTGGAATCAGCGATTTGTAGACTTCAATAAGAAACTGAAAGTAAGTAGAGTGGACCCATGTTTGTGTGCCAACATAATGGCAAGAAGCAAACGGCTTGATCACAGGGGTTGATGACAGTGATATCGATGTGTTTATTGATCAGTTGCGTCATAACTTCAAGATTGCAATGAGCACACTCAGCAATTTTCTTGGAATGCAGATAGAGCAATGCCAAGATGGGATCTTAATGTGCCAGTATGTCTACATGGAAAAGGTCCTTGAGCAACTCAAGATGTATGAAGCAAATCCAGTAGCAACGCCTTGTGACCATAGCAGAGGTGGAACTGAGGGTTTAGTTGGGAGACATGCCATACCAACCCAATTAGACAAAACAGTTAACATACCAACACCATAAGACCTTACATTCTGATAATAAATTACCAACAAATAAGAAACTAAACCTAAATCATCCCAACCTAACAAAATACTAATCACATTATGACTAACAATTAAAAACATTATAGAAACAACAAATATCAAAACCAATTAAATAAACCGAATGATATTCAAATCACCAAACATATAATCATCACTATAAAGAATAACCAAAGAAGAAATAATAAAAACAAACCCCATAAATGATAAAGACATTCAATCAAACAGGAAAGTCATAATAATAGATCCACCATTCAATGTAATAATATTTCAATCAATAAAATAAACCAAATCATTTATAATAAAATACACACATCAAAAACAACAAAATCAACCCAAAAGAAATAAAAAATAAATCTAACAAAACAAATAGACATAAACATAAATCTAAAATATAAAACTATATCATTGGCACCACAAACCAATATTTTCTACTTAAACTATTTAGATAAGACTGAACCCAAAAAACAGTAACATCTACCTCCAAAATAACTAAATTCAATGGAAACCAATACAAGAATAACAACAAGAACTCACAAACGTATCCCAAAGAGAAAGAATAATGACTAGAATAAATTGATCCATGCTGACTACAAGAATACTAATAAAGAGTATAAGCAGCACTAAAAAAAGATAAAACAAATATAAGGCATCAAGATCAAGTAACTAAACTACTCAAAAAATCAATTTCACCAAGAAGATTAAGAGAAGGAGGAGCAGCCATATTACAAGCTCTTAATAAAAACCATCATATAGCCATTCTAGGCATCAAATTAATTAAACCCCTATTAACTAAAAGACTCCGTCTATCAACACGCTCATAAGAAATGTTAGAAAGACAAAAAAGACCAGAAGAGCATAACCCATGAGCTACTATTAAAGCTAAATATCTACAAACCCCCCAATAACTCAACATTATAATACCACCAATAACTATACTTATATGAGCTACAGAAGAATAAACAATCGACAACTTCAAATCAGTCTGTTGTATACAAAATAAACTAACAAAAAGACCACCAACCAAACTCAAAGCAACCCAAACAACACCAAACCTAAAGCCAAACTTAAACAATACAAGGAAAACACAAAGAAGGCCATAGCCCCCTAATTTCAACAAAACACTAGCCAAAATTATAGAACCAGAGACAGGGGCCTCAACATGAGCCCTAGGAAACCATAAATGAACCATAAATATAGGCATCTTAACCGAAAAGGCAAAAACCATACAAACATAAAATAAATCACCAACCAAAGAATTATCCCACAACAAAAATAAACATAAAGATCCTAAAGAATTATAAATGAATAAAATGCCATCTAACAGAGGAAGAGAAGCCAATAAAATATAAAACAACAGATAAATCCCAGCCTGAACCCACTCAGGTTGATAACCCCAACCCAAAATCAAAAACAAAGTAGGAATTAGTCTACTCTCAAAAAAAATGTAAAAAGAGAATAGACTAATTCTTCTAAAGGTACAATACAACATAATAGTAAGAACAATAACAGCAAAGGTAAAAAAAAAAAAACAGAAAAATATCTCAAACAGAAAACAGATTCTCTGGCCAAAACCATAAGAACACAAAGTTACAAACTATGAAGAATAAGACCATAAGAAATCATATCACAGCTAAAAATGTACCCCAAGCCATTCCAACAAAAAAGAAGGAAAGAAAAATAGATAAAAAAGAAATAAAGAATAACAAAGAACAAATTAACCACCAAAAACCAGAAAAAAGACACAAAGGAGTTTAAAAATAAAAAAAACAAAGGAATCTTAACATTAAAGAACACTATAAGATTGAAAATAATCATTACCATGACTATGAATCATAGAAACCAAAACAGATAAACCCAAAGAACCCTCACAAACAGAAAAAACTAAAAAATAAGCAACAAAAAATAAACTATAATTAAAACTACACAAATAAAAATAAATAGAAAAATAAAGAACAAACACAACAAATTCCACTCTCAACAAAGTAATTAGCAAATGCTTATGACTAGAAGAAAAAGCCCAAATACCACAAAAATAAATAACAAAAAATATTTAGCATTAATAAGTTTTAATAATTTAATAAAAATATTGGTCTCCATCAAAAATAAGGAATGACCTTTTAAAACTTCAGAGGAAAGGCAAACACCATTTCATTAATCTCCAAAACTAACATTTTAAATAAAATACCCCCTGACGTAACAAAATTACTTATATCAATAAGAACAAAAACAAGATTAATATTCACAATGATAAAACATCCTATAGCTATAGGACTAATATTACTGATACAAACAACAAGTATGTCTCATCAGAGGAACAATATACACATGATTTTGATTTTCATACATCCTATTCATAATTATAATTGGAGGATGGAGGAATATTAGTACTATTTATATACATAACAATCCTAGCCTCAAACAAAATACTGTCACCATCAAATAAAATACTAATGGCTACATTAATACTACTGGCTACTCTATTTTATGCAATACCAACAGTAACCAACAATAAGGAAATAAATATACACAATACAATAATAGAAAATTACATCACAACCACAAAAACTGTCGTATATAACCAAATAATAGGAACTGTAACAACACTAATATTACTATTAACTGATTAGTAATTACTAATTACACTGCTTATGACCTGATGGTACTTTAGAGAGTTCTTATAAATCCTCAAAAGTTTGACAGAATCGGATATTTGGGAATGACAGTGTAAAATGAAAATTATGTCTCCGAAGATGTTAAGACCAATTTTAAGTCTGGGACTGCTTGCTAACTATTCAGATTAATATCATTTATTTACCCCTCTCATGTCAAAGAATCCAGATTTTACAATATAAAAATTGCAATTTTACCTCCTTATTTTACATATTGTGAACTTGGCCTCACATCCTAAGAGTTGATGTTTGAGGGTGAAGTGTCAAGGAAAATATTTGGATGTAAGTAGTCTGCATAGTAAGAAGCTACATAATTTGTGTCCTTAAGAGAATATTGTTTAGGGAATCAAATCAAGGAAGGTGAGATGAATTGGTCATATAGAATGCCTGGGTGGGATGGGGGGTGAGAAATATATGTGTAATTTTTGTCAGAAAACCCAAAGGGAAGAAGAAACAGCTGGAAAAATTTTGACATAGGTGAGAGAATAAAATTAAAGTGGAAGTGGTGATGGGTTCATCTGGTTCAGAAAAAGGTCCATTAAGTTATGTGTTAATATGATGGTGAAGTATGGGTTTCCATGAGGTTTTGTGGATTTTGTGACCCAGTCAATGATTATCAGTTTTCCAAATATGACTCTGAACCAAGGAGTCAGAATGTTGTAACAACAGTGAAATGGCTGGAAGTATGCAATTTCTGCATCTGTACTATGGCATTTACCTTAGTTTGGCATTCTGCTGTTAAATAGAATGGTTGTGTTTTAGGCAGTTCGGACAGCCTGTTCAGGTTAGAATGGGCGTTGTGGTACAACAGATGGTGCCAGCAGACAGTGCTGGTGTGCTCTTTACTTATCACCCGACGAATGGAGACCCCCGCCAAATGCTTATCACAGCCAATTTTGGACTGGGAGAGGTATGGGCATACAATCTTGATGAAAAGAAAGATACAGTGAAAACTTTATCTGTCATTTCTGATGCAGCTATTTAAAAGAGATGACAAAAGGGGGGGGAGGGGGGGTGGAAAACATGTCAGTTTTACAGGGACCATGTTGAATGAATTTTTAGGGGAAAATGTTGCGTAAGGGAACATTGGATTGAGGTTTCACTGTACTTTTTTGGCATCAGAAGTTTATCCCACAGAAGCAGCCCGTGAATTAACATTTGTAAATGGCTGTTCTGTGGCATTTTGTTTGAAAATGTGCAGTGAAAGTATTCTGTGGCAAATACCATGCTGGAGTCTGGTGTCTTCATCATGACGATGCATGGGGGCAGACTGGAATAGATGTGATTTTGATGTTGAAATGTTATTGAATGAAATAGGATGCTTGGTTTCTATTATACCGATTCACAGTACATCCATTCGTTGGTTATTTTAGTAAAGGTGATGAATCTTTAGGATCCATAGTAAATGTTGGACCTTCTCAAGTACAACATTTTGCCAAGCAGTTAATTAGTTAATTACTGCATGTGGTCACATACATATCCAGTGCTGTTTTCTTAAGCAGAAAATTTTATGTAAAGAGGTGTGACAAGGGTAATTTTTTATTTATTTTTTCCCAGTGTATCAAGCTTAAGCTGATTTTGGGGAGGGGGCAGTTTTGTTTGGGATTGTCAGTATCTAGACTGCGATGAATGACTGAATATGAATATGAATATGAATATGAATATGAACTATTTCTGGAATCATAACTAGCAGGGGAAACAAGAAGTACTCTGAGAAAAACCTTTACCACTGCTATTTGTACACTACAAATTCCACATCAGTTGCTGGGATCAAACCTGAGTTTTGTGTTGAGGAAATGGCCATTAACTACTCAAGCAGTGGCATGTAGGAAGGAAGATCATCAACACGTTTACTCTTATTTCAGTTTTGCTATAATGTTTTTAATGTAGCTGTATGTGTTCTAAGAAAGAATGTCCTGGTGCTGTATACCAGCAAAGAAAGATCACTGCACCTGTTAACTTCTGTTTATGGATGTGTACTGTAATACTCTTGTTTTTGCTTTAGAGTGTCGTATCAGCACAGGTGGAGCCTGACACATTTGTTCTAGAAAGGGATAGAATGGGACAAGTTGTGCTGAAAGAGAGTGTGTGTGCCCACAAGGGACACAGAGTTATTATTTCAGGTGAGATGAGTTATGAGTGACTCATTAAAATATTCCATTATGATTAGTGCAGGATATTTTCATGGTTAATTAAGCAGTTACTGATTCTCTGAACTTCTTTGACAGTGGTACATTCACCAAGCAGATTTTATTTTGATCATTGAGGTATATTGACATACATCATGTGATGGGAGCTGGCTGTTCCAGTATTGTTAGGTGATTGTTAGTTAACATACTGATAATTTCTTCTTACTTTTATTTTGATATCAGTGGCAATGGTTGGGATCAAAACAAGGACTGAGGAAAAATGCCAAGTTCTCAGTGAAACATAACATACATTTTTTCACTCAGAGATACAGACTGCATGTTTCAGATTAATTAATGAATCCATTATCAGGCCTTATACCAGAGAAACAGCAAGAATAAAGTTATGACATGTTAATTTGAGTACATATATTGGGTTTTTTTCTGTGGGATCCTACATTACAGTGAATATTACAACAGAAATTGTTATAGTAAAAATACACTATCAGGGTTATAAACACTGATAAAACCTAAATAAGAAGATGCTACAATTTGTATGGCAGATACATAAGGTAGAAAACAGTGACAATTTTTTAACACAGTTATTTTATTATAATCAGGTAAGTGTTGAAATGTAAGTGAAACAATGATTTACAGGAATTATATGTAATGAATAAGGGTCACTGATTCTTTGATTATTTAATAATACATTCTATACTACAGAGGAGAAATGAGATATGATAATAGTCTAAAAAGGTACGTCAATTTTAAAGGAGAAATGAAATGAAATTAAAATGAAAAAGGAGATGTTGTGGCTTCTTTCAAGGCACGATCCAAAGACTGAGAAAAATTGTCAGTTGTGTACAAAAAGTCTGATTGTGCAAGAGTTAACTATTAAATTTTTCATGTATAATTCATATTGCCTCCTGCATTTACGTTTACATCTCCAATTCACAGTATTTTCAGAGGAAATTTGTTGAAGAATCTTTAGCCAAGCCTCCATTCTATACTGTCCGATAATTAATTATTATTTTCTGTAGAGGAAGGAGGTGTTACTGCTGAACCCCTAGAGAATGAAAAAGTTTCTCAGCTGTGCCTTTCCAAGGAAGAAGCTTTAGCATTGGGCCAACTGGGGGTGCAACTGGAACAGATGTTTGGTGGCCCCAGGGATATAGAATGGGCACTTTCAAAGGTTAGCGATTCATTGTTTTTCATAAGTTGAGACTTCTACACATATTATGTATTTTGTGTGCAATTTGCATAAGAAGAATGTGTATGTAGGAGCAATTGTGGTGTTTCATGCAGATTGATGGGTGGGTAGGCATGACAAAGCTAACACAGTAGCTAGTTTTCACAGCTATTTTGCCAACACACTTCAAAATTCAGTGGCTACCTGGAGTAAACAATTCAAAGCCTTTTTTTTAACAGCTTGTTGGTTAACACTGTGTAGGAAAATAATTTTTTCTCATTGTGGAAATCAGATATTTTAATGCTAAGTATTTTGGTACCTATAGTAACCACCAAACTTTAAAGGGCTAAAAAGTTTTTGTACTGAGTTTCCATTTGTTTTTCATTCATGGGTTCGGCAATTTGACAGATGTTCTGGCCTCCAAATTGTCTTTCAGGTATATCCATGGTTTCCTTTTATCTTGCAAGTTTATAATTTGATGCTGTATTTGTTCACCTTTTCACAAATTCCATTTTCATAGATTTTCCAATCTTTGATTGTACATAGTAGTCTCGCAAATTGGAAATCTACCTACCTGTATCAAAAGACAATATGGCTTCTTGTCCTTAAGAAATCATAAGTCTGTGAATACAGACTCTGCCACATCATAAAATTTGAAGATGGAAACGTTTTTTCATCAACTATCTCATTTCCTCAGTTGCAATGATTTGTCAGATGAACATACTTAGGTGGTTTACATGCATAACATGTCTTGCATTTCTTTTCTAGGGTCAAATCTACTTGCTGCAAGCTCGGCCAATTACATCATGTGATTCTTGGTCAAAATTTGAGCTTCTTCATGAGTTTGATGCCCCTATTGTCACTGATACCGAAGTGCTGACAACAGCAAATGTTGGGTATTGAAAGAATTATTATCTGAATTGGTTTTGTATACTTCAGTTTGGCAGGGATAATAGACGATACCATTCTTTGACTGCTGTGATGGATAACATGTTTTCTGTTTAAGATGTAAACTGTAAAACTGATCAGACTGGTGTAGCAGTCATGCTTTAGACTTACAGAAGTGAGGTGTAAGATTTCTAACAAATTATTCAAGCAGTATGCATAAAGGACTGGATATTCAGGGAAGTATATGGAAATTCTAGTAAATAAAAAATTATTTTGGTTGCCAGATGGTAACTCTCTAACTTCCAGAAGTTAGCTATTGCCTGTTATGCAGTTACCATAATGTTTTATATCACCATTATGGACGTGCTGAAATCATTTTGCTTTACCTATGTTCATTTCATAATGAAGTGTGAACTAAGTTTGGGGTGTTACTCATTTAACTGTAAAAGGATGTTTATTTTACAAGTGGATGTTGTATCTGATGAATTTAACATAATAGGAGGCTGTAGTAGTGGCATTTATGCACATGAATGAATAATTAATTTGTGATAATGTCATTAGTTTTTCCCAGACCCTTCTTTGAATCTCTTTGCAACCACTCATTTAATGTGAAAGTACAGAATTTTAGGCATTTTGACATAATATTTTCGTTTTAGTACATGGTACCGCCTGTTGGTAAATTTAATGTAAATATATAATATCTTTGTTGAACACTTGAGCAGCAGGTGATATTTCTTTCATTAATTCTAAAATGCCAGGTAATTTTTTTTGGAAAGGTGAGTACTTATAAGGAAAAGGGTTAATTACTAACTTGATGGAAGGCATTCCACTGTGCTAGAATGATAAGTTAATTACTTAATAAGCCACCATGAATCACAGCTGTATGTTGACTGTGTAATTGTAAGCTACATGTTGCAGTCAGGCTGGGCCATCATCAGGCTATGTAAAAAAAATTAAAATGAAGGTAAAATTGTAAATATTACATTATGTACCTCTTGTAGGATCTCACATATGTTTTACAGTTGTTAATTTTATATAAATGCTTTCATAGTGGCTTAAAATATAAAAGTTGTGTTTTTAAGTGTTTCATGTTCCAAATCTTTTAATATATCATTTATTTTAAAGTTGTTTTACACAGGTTAAATATTGTTAATTATGACAGTTGTCTGTGTAATAAACATGATCAGAATGCTAGTGGCTAGTCAACATATCAATGTATCTACATGATAAATACCATATGCTGCATATGTATACAGTGTATACATATACAGTAAACTACCTCCTGATGATGAATAGTTAATCTATTTGAAACATGTAGAGGATGATTGTTGAAATAAGTTAAGACAAAATAAAAGTGCATCTTGTTGGTCCTTATTACACAAATATATCATCATGCACAGTCCACACACACACACACACACACACACAAATTTGTCACCAAACCACCAAACTTTTGTTATGCAATGTCTTGTTTTTGTTACTTGCTTACAGTGAGGTGTTGCCAGGCCTTATAACCCCATTGTCTCAATCAGTAACAGTTCGTTCAACAGACTTGGCAATCAGATACCAATTGCCTTTTGGACCAGGGTATTACTATTCTTCCAATGTTGTTACTGCAAGTCATCACGTCTTCGTCAATGTTCTAAATGTATGTAAATGTTCCTTGCAAAATCCATCTGCAACAGGTTTTTTGTTGTTTGTAACTCTGCCATTTTTCATAACAGTATATAACCATGTCTGTTATGTTCCAGACACATTTTTGGCTGTTTGAAAAATTACAAATAGTGACCACAAGCTTAGTCATGTCTGGCAGTATGTCTGTCCATCCGCATGGAACAACTCAAACAGATTTTCATGAAATTTGATATTTGAGTGTTTTTCAAAAATCCGTTGAGAAAGTTAAATTGTCATTAAAATCTGACAAGAATAACAGGTTCTTTACATGAAGACCTATATACATTAATGATAATATCTCACTCACTGCTTCTTAGAATGAGTAATGTTTTATACAAAAGTTGTAGAGAAAATCAAAACCCACTTTTTATAATCATGAGGTTTGTCATCCCCGTTGTGTTTTACAATAACGGTGTTAGGGTGTGTATACTTGTCTGACACAACTAATAGTGGTAGAGAATATGTATAGTTTATTACATAGGGATTCTGCTACATGTTTCGGCCTTTTTCTTTGGCCATCTTCAGGTAGGTATTGAATAAACTTCTGTAAGCAGTTATACTTAATTTATCTGGGTATGTGTAAGGTGTTTAGTGTGCGAGATCTCACGTGCTGTGTGGGTGTGGTTGTATGGGTACAAGTGAAATCTATATTTTAGTAAAATGCCCCTGGCATTATCTTATGTTGCTAAGGCTTATAAACTAAATTATTATATTATACAGTGTGAAATATCAGTGTTGATAACATTTTCTCTAGTATTTTCTAGTAACT
>Ga0123355_10008217_pt1 | contig 15764 bp, 10 predicted proteins | sample TergutEmb28metaG_3_FD_89872 | JGI IMG/M metagenome (GOLD analysis project Ga0123355, IMG submission 89872) | Embiratermes neotenicus P1 segment gut microbial communities from Petit-Saut dam, French Guiana - Emb289 P1 | ecosystem: Host-associated > Arthropoda: Insects > Digestive system > Gut ... | reverse complement strand
GATGCAACCTCTCTTTTATTTATACCTCATTATACACATGCATATACTATAATGCAAACATTGCCTGGATTATTGGATATTTTGAGATGTTTCGTATGTCCATTCAAGCCTATATATTTCTACGCATCTCACGTTGCTTTACTATGTTAGCCATCACTTCTTCATGGGTTAGCTATTTTATGTTAGACCCGGTAGCTTCTAGCTCTGCTTTTTCCAATTCCGCAAGGATATAGTCGTGATCTAAAGCTCCTTCATCTACTTTTGCATACGTCCCTACTGTTGACATACAACCGACTCCCTTACTCTTTCTTCGCGCTTCCATTTAAGGAAGCTATCTACAGATACATTACTATCCATAGCTATCCCAAGAAACGGGCAGCTATATGTTTTCACCTGTTCAGGCTCTTCGGCTGATTCGATAGTTATAACTTTGTTTGATTCTCGTATCTTCACCTTGTTTGAGCGCAATCTTGTTGTTAAATATGAAGGTATCGCGTTTATGTCTAAAATCATTTCAGTCATGTATTAACCCTCCTTTGTCGATATAGATTTGCTCAATAAAAATTATTGCACCGTGATGTAAATATAAAACACAATTCACTATCTTGCAATCATAACATATGTCATTTGAAAGATTTCACAGAAATAAGCTATCCAATCAGAAAGACAAAAAAAATAGACCCTACGCATTAGGAGTCTATTTTTTACCCTACATCATGCGCTTACCGTGCTCGAAACCGTTCATTATAGTGACTCCAAAAATTTCAAAGCTTTTTCTTCGCCATCCTCAATAGCTATTTCCACAGCTTGCGTTGCCCTTTCGAGAAGCTGCTCGGATTGACTGCGCAAGGAAAATGAGCTTTGTATTAAATCCGCAATTTCACGCTGCTTATCCTCTTTGATTAGGGGAAACGGCATTGCTTCCAACGCCGATTTCGATATTGCAGTCAATATTGTGCCGGAGCAACGTTTTTTCATAATTTGCTGAATAGGCTCTGATTTGAACAGTACGAGAAGTGTTTCGGAGTTTATCTTGGTTGAATCAACAATATAAAAACCTGTTGAACATATCGCACCGTTATAATCATCTGTCACTAAAGCACAACTTGCTAGAGAACCTTCAATTGAGGATACAATCACTTGACCACGTTTCACTAACCGTCTTGCTCTAGAAGGCAGTTCATCAAACGGTGCAATAGTACAACTTGTAATATTGCCAGTTGTGCCTATATCTGCAAGCTCTATATATTTAAACTCGCCAGTGCTCGGCATAAATACACTGTCGTGTATGTTACAAAGCTCAGTAAGTACGTGTGTTGCGTTAAGAGCAACTTCATAATCTACGTACTTCGGCTGGTAATACTCCGCATCAAGCCGCCCGTTCATTTTGAAACTTTCAAAAAATGATTTTACGGATATTGGGTCATTTGATGGGACAAACCCCTTTATTCCTAACTCAACTAAGAGCATCTGTTCTGCTTTTGAAAATTCATCGTCTGCTTTTCTCAATAAAAGTAAAGCTGTATCATAACAATCAGCGATTCTTCTATAAAATCCTTCGATTTTCGGGACTTTCATTTTAGAAATAAAGTCCGTAGCTATTTTGGGTTGGCTGGAGTATTGCTGGTTTCTATAGAGTTGTAAATGACCATATTTCGTTCGGAGATAAACCGCAAGAAATTTTGACACTACTTCGTCTTTTGGCACAACAGCAATAGCATTAGAACTTATAACAATTTTCTCAAAATCAGAAACAACTCCAAATCTAACGTAAACTCCTACACGGGACAAAACAAGTGTCCACTTCGGATATGTTTTAAGACCATTTTTCATTGCCCTATCTTCTGAAACATAAACGAAATTATTTTTATTAACAATGCCATCTACCAAATTAAGTGGGCGAACAAAGGGAAGCCCCTCCATTGAGTATTCGGTATCAAGCAAGCTCGAGCCGAATGGTCCACATTCAATGGCACTTACGTATTTATGAAGCTCATCAAAATTATAAATATTTGCTTCTAATTCCAAATAATGCTTAGCAAAATATTCTGACTCTATCCTAAAACCCTGTTTCTTGATATTGGTTAAATATACTTCACTTATCTCCAGCCCGCTCATCAATGCTTCGTACTTCTTAGCATCAAATGGCGGGCTTATGCGAAAAAACTCAGCTTTTCCTTTTTTGCAAACTCTATAAATGCTTCGGTGATTCCGTCTGCTGTCATTCCATCATGATTATATAGATCATGATCTACAATCAAATGTCCGTGACTATCCAGAAGCGGCTCGTTATTTTCTTTATCCCATACATATATTTTATCGCCCGAATTATCTTTGCTTGGCTTTTGCATAGTCGCGAAGAAGATTGGGTAGTCATCCAATTTTGGGCATAATTCATCATCCCATTTTTGTACAAACAATACACTTGTTTTTGTTCCCGTATGCGGCTTAAATACATTTCCATGCAAACCAACTACCGCAAGTATACGACAACGCTCAGCTATAAAATCCCTTACGCGCTTATCTGTTGAATTATTAAATCGTCCTTGCGGAAGCACAATAGCCATACGCCCGCCGGGCTTTATGAAATTAAGATTTCGCTCGATAAATAAAATGTCCCGACCTACTTTTGATTGCTGTTTGCCTTTATCGTTTTTTCCAAGCTCATACCGCGCTAGGATATTTCCTTCTTTTATATCACCTGCAAATGGCGGATTTGCCATAAGCAAATCAAAGTCAAAGTAGGCGTAATTGTCTGCGGCTACTCCTTTTGGGCGGAGCTTTTTCAGTTTTTTGAACCCATTGTTATAGTTGTCATTCCAGTTTTCTTCTTTTACAATCTCGCCCCAACGCCCATAATCAATGGTGTTTAGGTGGATTACATTTGACTGCCCATCACCTGCGATTAGATTTAGAGTGCGAGCTACACGTACGGCTTTTTCGTCAAAGTCAATCGCAAATATGTGGTCACGTACAAAGTTTAGCTCCTCTGTAGAACGCTCGTCTGTGGTAAATCCTTCGCCAACAAGCAGACCTTTTTCTTTGCGGATTGCTTTCCATACATGAAAAATACTGTGGACAGTAAAGCCAGAGCTTCCTGCTGCGGTATCTATGATATTCTCATGTTTCTGCGGATTCATCATTCTAACGCACATATCAATTACATAACGTGGCGTAAAATATTGACCTTTTTCACCCTTTTGCGACTTGCTCATGAGATATTCAAAGGCATCATCAACCACATCAAGGTTATTGTTAAACAGCTTTACATCCTGCAATGCAGCAACGCAAATCGCTAAATGCGATGGTGTAAGCTGTATACGGTCACTGTCGGTAAAAATACCTTCCCATTTTCCACGAGCAGCTGTAAATAGCTCTTCTATTTTAATCTTCAACTGCGTTTCGGTATCGCCAGAGTTGCGAAATTTCAAATAATACCTGCCGTCATTTGCCGCCGTCATTTCATCATAGAGCTTTGAAAATAGCAGCTTGAAAATCTCCTCAAAAGCATCAACGCCTGCGTTTGCTAAAACTTCGTCTTCCGCTTCTTTAATAATAGAGCGGAGAGAACGTTTTTCGTTTTTTATTTTATCTTTGAGCTTCAAGTCTTCGTATGTTACTTTTTCGTTTAAAACGTCGACAAGGGTTTCTGTTGCCTTTGGCAATGCAGAAATATCTTCAAAGTAGTTTGGATCTTTGCGGTGATAGCGTGAATACTGTCCACCATTAGTCCATGCAGCTATAGGTGCGCCAGTGGCATTGCAATAAGATTTCAACTGCTCCTTACCATCGGAAAGCTTGGGCTTTTTAACTTCAACGATTATGTAAGGAACAATAGGCTTGTCCCTATCCATAATTACAATGTCGGCTCTTTTTATTTCACGCCCAAAATTAACGGCGTATTCAACTTGAATTCGCTCAGCAGGATAACCGTATGTGTTTATTAAACGATAAATATATAGTTGACGTACCGCCTCTTCAGGCGTGAGCTTTATTTCCTTTTTACGAATTTGGCAATTTATATATGCCATTTCTTTTGTTTTTGCTGTAGCAGGTCTTATCACGATATTTTTTTCTACAGCAGTTATTTCATCAGCGGTAAATAAGCTATCGCCATAATTAGAGTTTGTAAAAATATCTTTAATTTGCATAGAAATCCTCCCAAATCACCCTACTTTGACACAACCTTAATCATCCCAGCTCCTAAGAGCCCCTCCAGCTCCCCACTCAACTCCTCATTCAAATTAACCCAATACGACCGCTGCGCTAAAAACGATCTATTTTGCGCTTCGTTATAGATCATTACCTGGGTGTCGCCTCTGTGAGCAGCTAATATGTCTGTTATATGACTTGGGGAAATGGGCTTGCCTTTTGGGACCTTTACCCACAGAGTACGGGTGGGCCCCTGGTCTTTGGGGATGTCATCGTACATTAGCATGTCGTTGGCTATTATTTTTGCGTCTTCATCTTCCCTTACATTTATTTTGCCTTGCACTATTACAACTTGATCTGTTGCTAAACGATGACCAAATTTTTCATACATCTTAGGGAAAATCGCTACCTCTACCGCGCCGTATAAATCTTCTACTGTCAGGAAGCAGAAGGGTTTACTTTCAGCTTTGGTGTATTTTACATTCTTGGCTGTAATCATACCACCATATTTTGCCGATTGTCCGTCTGCTAGGTTGGATTCTCCGTTTTCTTTTGCAACAAAGTCCAGGCTCGTGAGATTGGTGTATTTTTTTAGGGTATCCTCATAGTCTGATAAAGGATGTCCGCTTACATATATACCTAGCATATCTTTTTCGTTGGCTAACAGCATCCTCGTGGGCATTTCCCCTATATTGGGGAGCTTGTCCGGCTCGAAGGTTTTTTCTTCTGTATCCGCAGCAAGGTCAAATAGGGACATCTGCCCTTCTAAAACGCTTTTTTTCGTAATGGCTTGACCGCTCATTATTACATCAAAAACCGCCATGTATTGGGAACGCTTTCCACCCAATGAATCAAACGCTCCAGCTTTTATCAAACTCTCTACAAAGCGTTTATTTATATCATGATCGGACATGCGACGTATAAAATCCGTTATACCCTGGAATTTACCACCACGTTCGCGCTCCGCCACGATTGCCGCAACCATGCCACGCCCCACATTACGGATTGCGGAAAGCGCGTAGCAGATTTTATCCCCTGAAACCGAAAAAGTTTCTTGCCCTTCATTAATATCTGGTGGCAGCAGCTTGATGCCCATGCGTTTACATTCATTTATATAGCCTGCTACCGCATCAATACTACCCATAATCGAGGTCATTGTTGCCGCCATAAATTCCACTGGATAATAGACTTTAAGCCATGCGGTTTGATAACAGACCACAGCATATCCAGCCGCATGGGATTTATTAAATGCGTATGCTGCAAAGTCTGCCATATCATTAAATATCTGCGCGGCAATTTCTTCCGGGATGCCATTTTTTACACAGCCGGGTACATCATCGCCTAGCCCATGGATGAAATTATTTCTCTCTTCTTCCATTACATCGGCTTTTTTCTTGGACATTGCGCGGCGGATAAGGTCAGCACGACCTAGGCTATAACCCGCTAGGTCTTGCACGATTTGCATTACTTGCTCTTGGTAAACTATACAGCCATATGTGGCCTTGAGGATCGGCTCAAGGGTGGGATGCATATATTTGACCTTTGCCGGATTGCGTTTACCTGCTACATATTTTGGTATCGAATCCATAGGGCCTGGGCGGTATAGGGAAATACCGGCTGTTATATCTTCCATGTTTTCAGGACCTAAGTCCCGCATGAAGTTTTTCATACCGCCGGATTCTAGCTGGAACACACCTTCTGTTTTGGCTTGGCTTATTAGTTCAAATACCTTTGGGTCGTCGTATGTCCAATCATCCAGGTCTATCTCAATGCCGCGAGAGCGCATTACTTCTTCCGCGGCTATTCTGATAACCGTCAGGGTACGCAGCCCCAAAAAGTCCATTTTTAAAAGCCCCAGCTCTTCAACTGTGTTCATAGAAAACTGCGTTGTCACGATGCCGTCATTAAGATTGAGTGGGATATATTCACTTACGGGTTTATCGCAAATTACAACCCCGGCCGCATGGGTTGATGCATGGCGAGGCAGACCTTCCAAACGGAGTGCCATTGTTACTAGATTTGCGGTATCATCTTCGTTTTCGTATGCGGCTTTTAGCTCTGGGTTTATAGCAAGCGCACGAGTGAGGGTTATACCCAGCTCGAACGGGATCATCTTTGCGACTCTATCCACATCGGCAAACGGCATTGCGAGCGCGCGTCCAACATCGCGGATTACTGCCTTTGCCGCCATAGTTCCAAAGGTGATTATCTGCGCAACATGGTCTTTGCCGTATTTTTCGTTTACATAGTCAATGACCTCTTGCCGCCGCTCATAACAGAAGTCGATATCAAAGTCAGGCATGGATATCCGCTCAGGGTTAAGAAATCGTTCAAACAGCAAATTGTAAGGAATCGGATCGATATCCGTTATCCGCAAGGCATATGCCACAATAGAGCCCGCTCCGCTACCGCGCCCCGGTCCAACCATGATTTTGTTCTCCCGGGCATAGCGGATAAAATCCCACACGATGAGAAAATATTCAAGAAACCCCATGGATTTTATTGTGTTGAGCTCGTAATCAAGCCTTGGAAGCTGGTTTTTCGCATTGTCACCATAACGATATTCTAATCCCGCCTCACAGAGCTCCCTCAGATATGTGTATGCATCCTTGCCCTCCGGCACTTCAAAAACAGGGAGCTTGTATTCATTAAAAACAATTTCGACATTGCAGCGATCAGCGATTTTTTGCGTATTTTCCAACGCGTCTATAGCATAGGGGAATAGTGCGTACATTTCCTCTGGCGACTTTAGATAAAACTGGTCACTATCGAATGACATGCGGCTTTCATCAAGCATTGTCTTGCCTGTTTGGATGCAGAGCAAAACCTCGTGGGCTTTTGCATCCTCGCGGTTAATATAGTGAACGTCGTTGGTGGCAACCATTGGAATGCCAAGCTCCTTGGATATCCGGATTAGCTGCTGATTGACCTCGCGCTGCTCGTCAGAGCCCCAGTCTTGAATTTCTAAGAAAAAATTACCCTCACCAAATATATCTAGAAATTCCTGCGCGCGCGCTTTTCCCGCTTCATATCCGTTGTTCATGAGAACTTTAGGAACCACCCCAGTGAGGCAGCCGCTCAAAGCGATTAATCCATTGTTATATTCCTGTAAGAGCTCAACGTCCACACGAGGGCGATAATAAAACCCCTCTGTAAAGCCTAGGGACACCAACCGCATAAGGTTGTGATACCCTTCCAAATTTTCCGCAAGCAACACAAGATGCTGGTATACACCGTCAGAAGTCGCCTTTCTTTCGAAACGGCTACCGGGAGATACATATACTTCACAGCCCAAAATAGGTTTGATTTTTGCTTCAACTGCCTTTTTGTAAAAATCAATTACACCGTACATAACGCCATGATCGGTTATGGCTACACTGTTTAAGCCTTGAGCTTTGGTTGTAGAAATAATCTCGGATATCTTGGCAGAGCCATCCAGTAAGCTGTATTCCGTATGGACATGTAGGTGGGCGAAAGGTTTATTCATAGAGTATGCTCCTTTACAACATTTCTAGGCAATAATATACTTGAGCCACCAGAAAGGAGCAAGTGAAATGAAATATACAAAAGTCTCCACCAGTTTAAACTTTGCCGAACGCGAAATGGAAGTCCTAACATTATGGCAGACTCAGCAAATATTCGAAAAAAGCATGAGCGAACGCGCCGGAAAACCCCTTTTCGTATTCTACGAAGGCCCGCCCACCGCAAACGGCGTGCCGCACATGGGTCATGTCATTGCCCGCGCAATCAAAGATCTTTTCCCACGCTACAAAACCATGAAAGGCTTTCAAGTACTGCGCAAAGCCGGCTGGGATACTCACGGCTTGCCAGTAGAGCTTGAGGTAGAAAAAGCCCTAGGCATAAGCGGCAAACCTCAAATCGAAGAGTATGGAGTAGAAAGCTTTATCCAAAAATGCAAAGAATCTGTTTGGACATATGAAGCAATGTGGAAGGAAATGTCCACACGCCTAGGCTATTGGACTGACCTAGAAAACCCATATGTCACATATCACAATAATTATATCGAATCCGTGTGGTGGGCACTTTCGCAGATATTTGAACAAGGGTTGATCTACAAAGGACATAGGGTAGTACCGTACTGTCCCCGCTGCGGCACACCTCTATCCACCCACGAAGTATCCCAAGGATACAAAGACGTTACCGAGCCAAGTATATATGTACGCTTCCCCGTAGCGAGTAAGGAAAACGAGTATCTACTGGCATGGACAACAACCCCCTGGACATTACCCTCCAATGTAGGTCTATGCGTAAACCCCAAGGAAGAATACGCAAAAGTTACAAAGGATGGAAATACCTACATCATGGCGAAAGCCTTGCTGGAAGAAGTCTTGGAAGAAGGATATGATGTCCTAGAAACCTTCCCTGGAAAAAAACTTGAAGGACTGAAATACGAATCCCAGTTTGGCTTTGCAAAACCTGAAAACGCAAATTACTGCACAGTAGTATGCGACGGATATGTCACCCTCTCAGCCGGCACAGGCATAGTGCATATCGCACCGGCTTTTGGTGAAGACGACTCAAGGATTTCGAAAGCGTATGATCTGCCACTTTTGCAATATGTGGATACCCAAGGCTGCTTTACCGCAGACGCGCATCTTTGGGAAGGCATGTTCGTAAAAGACGCAGACCCGCTAATAATTAAAGAGCTCAAAATACGTGGCTTATTGCTCAAAAAGAAAAACATAACCCACAGCTACCCCTTCTGCTGGCGTTGCGATACCCCGCTTTTGTACTACGCTCGTGATGCGTGGTTTATCCAAGTATCAGCAAAAAAAGACGATTTACTAGCAAGCAACGAAACAGTCAACTGGATGCCCGAACATATGAAAAAGGGACGCTTTGGGGATTTTCTTGAAAATATCCACGACTGGAGCATCAGCCGCGAAAGATATTGGGGGACTCCACTCCCCATATGGTTATGCGATTGCGGTTATAAACACTGCATTTCCGGCATTGATGAACTTAAAAAAATGAGCCCCTCGGTCCCAGACAACCTAGAATTACACAAGCCCTATATAGATGAAATAAAACTGAATTGCCCAAAATGCAGCCGTTTCATGACCCGCACCCCAGAGGTTATTGATTGCTGGTTTGATTCTGGCTCAATGCCCTTCGCACAGTGGCATTATCCACACGAAAATAAGGAACTATTCGAGAGTCAGTTCCCAGCGGATTTTATTTGCGAAGGGGTTGACCAAACACGCGGCTGGTTCTACTCATTAATGAGTATCTCCACTATGTTATTTGGCAAATCATCATACAAAAACGTAATCGCAACCGGCTTAGTGCAAAACAAAGACGGTCAAAAAATGTCCAAATCCAAAGGCGATGTAGTAAATCCCAAAGACGCGCTTGCCTTACACGGAGCAGACGCGCTAAGATGGCTGTTCTTTATAGGCTCAGCTCCTTGGCTCAATACCCGCTATTATGACGAAGCGGTGGTAGAAGGTGCGCGCCGGTTTATGGGGACATTATGGAATACCTATGCCTTTTACGTGCTTTATGCCGAAATAGATAACTTCAACCCCTTTGAGCATAAAACAGCCAACTTGAGCATAATGGATAAATGGTTATTATCTCGCCTTAATACTCTGGTAAAAAAAGTTGATGCATCGCTAGAAAAATTCGAAATTACAGACCCCGCACGCGCACTTGACCAATTCGTAGATGATTTAAGCAACTGGTATTTGCGTCGTAGCCGCGAGCGTTTTTGGTCAGATGGCATGGAGCAGGATAAAATCAACGCATACAAGGTCTTGCATCAAGCACTTGTAACGGTGTCAAAACTTGCCGCGCCTTTCGTTCCGTTTATCACAGAACAGATATATCAAAATCTGGTACGTGGACTCGACCCATCAGCACCAGAGAGTATTCATTTATGCGAATATCCAAAAGCCGATGAGACTTTTATCGATCCAGCTTTAGAATCCGAAATGTCCACTATTATAGATATAACCGCAATTGGCAGAGCTGCCCGCAATGCCGCAACAATAAAAAACCGGCAACCACTATCTGAAATGCTGGTAAACCTGAAACAGGGTACCGCCCCCCCCGACAAAGACTTCCTAGCGGTAGTAATGGAAGAACTCAACGTAAAGACTGTCGGATTTATCGATAATGTAGAATCCTTCATAGAATACCGCTTCAAACCACAGCTCCGCAATCTAGGTCCACGTTACGGCAAGCTTGTACCAAAGATAACCCAAGCTCTCAATAAAGAACCCGCCACCGTAATGGCTGCGTTACAACAAGGTTCTTGGAAAACCAACATCGAAGATACAGATATAGAACTCACAATGGATGATGTCCTAATAGAAACCGCGCAAAAAGAAGGCTACGCCGTATCCCAAGACAAGGGCATAACCGTTGTGCTTAATACTAAGCTTACCTATGAACTAAAAGAAGAAGGCAACCTGCGTGAGCTAATGAGCAAACTACAAAACATGCGCAAAGACGCAGGATTCGAAGTAATGGATCGCATCCACGCCGGGTTCTATGACTGTCATCCAACTTTGGACGCTGTAATGGAAAATAATCGCGAGACAATACTCGCAGAGGTGCTCGCAGATAGCCTAAACGAAATCGCACCACCTGATGGTGCGTATTACAAAGCCTGGAATATCAACGGTATGGACATCAGCTTGTGGGTTAAACGGTTTTGAGCAAACCCCGCTTCCGCAAACCTAATATTTCTATAAAGGAAATCCCCGCCTATATCCGAGGCGGTTTTTCCTATGCCTCGCGGGAGATTGGGCGGCTGCGGGGTACTAATGTTTGGATATTTATTATGTATGGGCTGCTGTTTGATACGGTTAATAATCTATGGCGACCTTTTTCTGCTGTATTTTTGCAACGACTTGGTGGGAATGAACTGCATATTGCTTTACTAAATGCACTACCTGGTGCTGTTGGGGCGTTTGTGTTACTACCGGGTGCTATGCTTTTTCGGCGTTTTACTAATAAAAAACGTGCCACAGCCGCCTTTATTTTATTAAGTCGAGCATTACTGCTTGCCATAGCCGCAATTCCAACGCTGCCGCCTGCTGTTCGTCCACTTTTATTTGTTATCCTACTTGCCATTATGAATTGCCCAGACGCGCTTTCCCAGACTTCACTCCAGAGTCTACTCGGGACAATTTTTGAAGGCAATACTCGGGGGCAAGCTATCGCTCTACGCAATAAATTCGGTCAGGCCGTCGTCCCTGTAGTGACAATTACCACAGGGCTTATTATAACTTTTGTGCCTAACACAGACGCGCAGCGCATGATTCTATATCAGATATTTTTCGTGATGGCGTTTTTGTTTGGGCTAGTCGAAGTTATAATGTTCAGACGGCTAAAAGTGCCGACAGCAGAATCAATCGCAGAAAATACACCCTCCGCTATTTCTGTCATCCCACAGATACTAAAGGACAAGAAATTCATAAAATTTTTCTTGATTGCATTACTGTTTATGTTTTTTTGGCAAGCGGGTTGGCCGCTTATAGCTGTGCACCAGGTTATGGTTATACAGGCCACGGAGATGTGGTTTGCCATTTTCGCACTGGCATCCGGGACAGCGGCTTTCATTTCCGGCAGCATGTGGCAGAAATGGCTACGTAAATATCATAATAATAAAGTGTTTGTAATTTCTGCTGCTATGCTTGCGTTTAATATGTTTTTGTTCCCGCTTGCGACCAATGTTCAAATAATGACAATTGTCAGCTTCTTTACAGGATTTTCAACCATTGGCATCAATGCAGCTTTGCTAAACGGAGTGCTTGAAGCCACCCCGGACGAAAACCGCATGATGTATCTTGCTTTTTACAACACAGTTATGAGTATTAGCTTATTTGTCGCGCCATTTTTTTCTCATACATTGTTTTCATTGGTAGGCAACCGTGGAGCGATGTTTGTGGTTGGCGGCATAAGAGTTGTGGTAGTGGTTGTAATTTGGCTGGTGTTGCGATATAACAAGAGCAATGAAATGGACAAAAAGGAGACCTAAATGAAAAAAGTACGCCTATTACTGATTGTCGGTATTTTTTTATTAATACCTATGATTTCTGCCTGCTCTGACTCTGATGAAATAGAAGAGATTCGAGAGCAATTTTTTGTTAGTCAAATCGAAAGCATTCATATGAACCTTGACCGCTATACAGGAAGGACTCTTCGTTTAGAAGGTCTCTTCATAAGCTGGCATGATGAATGGGAAACTGGCGGAACGTATTATTTTGTATTACGATATTTATCAGATGATTGCTGTGGTCAAGGGGGAGGAAGCAGCGTAGGATTTGTACTATACATGGGCGATTTTGAACCACTACCGGATAATGCGTGGGTGCAAGTAACAGGTGTGTTGGAACTGAAGGATACATGGATGCCCAATTACCCAGTCCTAGTAGTAACAGAGCTAGAGCAGCGCGATGTACGCGGTGCAGAGATCGTATTTAGATAGGAGGAAATCATGAAGACATACCCAGCAGAACCATATCGCATAAAAGTTGTAGAAATGCCTAATATGCTAAACCGTGAGGAGCGCGTAGAGGCAATACAAGCCGCGGGTTATAACACCTTCCAATTAAAAAGCGAGGATTGCTACATCGACTTACTTACAGACAGCGGCACCAACGCAATGAGCGACCGACAATGGGCAGGGCTAATGATAGGCGACGAAGCCTATGCCGGCAGCCGTAACTGGGCGCACCTTGAAGCAACAGTAAAGGAATATTACGGCTTTAAACATGTAGTCCCCACTCATCAAGGGCGCGGAGCCGAAAATATTCTTTCAAAATTGATGATAAACCCGGGCACATATGTGCCGGGTAATATGTATTTTACAACCACGCGCTTCCATCAAGAAGCGAACGGAGCACAGTTTAGGGATATAATCATAGATGAAGCCCATGACTCGCAAGTTGATTTGCCGTTCAAAGGCAATATATGTTTGGACAAGCTCCAAGCTCTGATAGACGAAGTAGGCGCTGAGAAGATTCCATATATCTGCTTAGCAATAACAGTAAATATGGCAGGCGGGCAACCCGTTTCCATGGAAAATATGCGAGAAGTACGAAAACTAAGCGATAAATACGGTCTCAAGGTCTACTACGACTGTACGCGCTGTGTAGAGAACGCGTATTTCATAAAAATACGCGAAAAAGGCTACGCGGACAAAACTATAAAAGCAATCGTAAAAGAAATGTTTTCATATGCAGATGGTGCAACCATGAGCGGTAAAAAGGACGGACTAGTCAATATCGGAGGATTCCTTGCAACCAATGATGATGAGCTCTACACAAAGGCACGGGAAATGGTGGTAGTCTACGAAGGCATGCCCTCATACGGCGGCATGACCGGCAGAGACATGGAAGCATTCGCAATCGGTATTAAGGAAAGTTGTGTATTTGAATATATCCAGCACAGAGTGGAGCAGGTTGCTTATCTAGGTGATAAGCTAGTTGCGGCGAGTGTGCCAGTGGTTAGTCCTATAGGCGGTCACGGCGTTTTCCTAGATGCACGTAAATTTTTACCACACATCCCACAAGAACATTTACCAGCACAGAGCCTAGCTGCGCATCTATATATGGAAAGTGGAGTACGCGCAATGGAAAGAGGCGTAGTATCAGCCGGCAGAAACAAAGACACCGGAGAAAATCATATGCCAAAACTAGAGACAGTACGTCTAACAATCCCACGCCGAGTTTATACCTATGCGCACATGGATATAGCCGCGGATGCGATAATTAAATTGTATGAAGACCGCGATAAAATCCGGGGTTTGAAATTTGTATACGAACCGCCTATGCTGCGGTTCTTTAATGCTCGGTTTGAAATTATATAGCGAAAGTAATAGCATGACATCGTAGTGATACAAAAAAAAGCGGCTTCGCCGCTTTTTTCATACGCTCTATTATAATAAGGAAAGCTCTAGCAAAATGCGGGACAATCACAAAATATGATGTGTCCTGTATAGGGGGGAGTTCTGCTAGAGCTCTGACTCTATTCTATCACCTATTTCGTCAATTTGAAAGCTATTTCGATTTTTTACTTGTATCCACGTGGATATAACTGTTGATGTGATTATATTTCTGGTTTCACAGTATGGCGATACTGTGAAATCATGTTGCATGAATCTGAAAATAAATGCTGGAAATAAATGCGATATATTACAAAAGTTTTTGCAATTGATTTTGCAAATTATGCAATGCACGTATTTCATTATCTTTTATTTCATTATATGTTTTTTTGATTTTGACTATATTATTCGTATCTTTGTTATTCATATATTTTATAAATAACATCAAGGATTGTTGGGATTTTTTTTCATTTTCGTAAAACAAATTGATATGCTCTGTTTGGTCTTCAACCCTTCGGTTATTTATAAGGTATTCATATCTCATTCGCATGACTTTCTTATGATCCCTAAAAAAGGTAAATATCCTTGGATCTTTGCTCGTTTCTACATTATTAGCTATCAAGCTTTTAAGATAATCATCTAACACATCATAACATCTCAGTCCATAAACTTCTTTTTTTGGTGCAAACCCTGTTATACTATTTTTGCTATTTAAATAGTCATCAATGTAAAGATGCAATAAGCTATATTCGAATTTATAGTTAAATTTCCTTGTTTTTACAAGAAATATTTTGCCTTCAAATTCAGTCATATTATCATAATCATCTTTCTCATTCCTTTGATTGGGAATAAGCTCCGAAAAGGCATTGTTAATATCATCGAAGTTCACTGCTATATTCGTATATTGATTGTTATCAAAATGATCAGAAACATACATCTTTTTATTAATTCTATCATATCCTGTTGCATAACAGATATGCATGAAACTACCTCGTCCAATAAATTCTCTATTTATATGAAAAATTAAATAATACCCTTTATCTAGGAATTCAATTGCAAAATCGGTAAAACTACTAAAGTTACGATACATCATCTCTCTATTAATAGAATATTTATGAATGAATGGGCATATATCCCAAATATTAATACGATATATAGGGGTATCGGGACAAAAGTAAGGGGTTGATATAAATATTGGAGCCAGATATTCATATCCATCTGCTGCGAAATTGTAGCCGACAATCTGAACATAGTGATTTAACATCCAGTCAATAGCTGTTTCTTCTTTTAATATCGAAGATAATAACATGCAATCTGGCGCATAAGTACTCAAAATTGGATCTGTTTGTGTTAAACGCACTATTTCTTTTAAATTTCTCATAAATCATCCAACCTTTATATTTTATTTTGTTTTGCGTTGATGCCACGCTAGAGACTTGCTTGAAAGTAAAAAATTGACTTCATACTTTTATCAGATGGTTAAGTTAGGTGGCTTCACAAAATGTTAGAGCTGTACTTTAGATTCGACGTATTCTATCATTGACTTTACTGTAGGAAACTCCGTAATCAACAGTTTTTCATCGTCAAATTCAAAATCAAATTCTTCTTCAAGGGCAACAACAATTTTGATAAAAGTCATTGAATCTAATATATTAAGAAGATCGCTATTGTACTGTATTACAATAGATTTTTCATCCAACACACTTTGCATTTGAATTAAAACACACTCATCCACAAGGCTCATCCTCATCATACT